>Ga0265797_10010249_pt1 | contig 11971 bp, 7 predicted proteins | sample P2T30metagenome_FD_192433 | JGI IMG/M metagenome (GOLD analysis project Ga0265797, IMG submission 192433) | Plant litter microbial communities from East Loma Ridge, Irvine, California - P2 T30 | ecosystem: Environmental > Terrestrial > Plant litter > Unclassified | place: USA: California... | reverse complement strand
AGCACTTTGTCCACAAACATACATCAATTCCAAACATTACCAGAGGCCCGTAAGGCTGACTGCCAGGGAGCACGCCAAACGGCGCCTAGACTGAGCCGCAATAAGCGTTTGGTCCGTACCTAGCACGCGTTGCCCTTCCTTCCTGCTGCGCCGCTCAAGGCTCCATAAACTCACCGTTCCTCTTCAAGGTCATCTTTGGCCATTCATTCCTACTACTCCTCAAGATCACTCCGAATCGCCTTTTTTCGCCTTCTCCAGCCAGCGACAACGTATCCGACAACTAGCGACTGCGCCCAGATAAGCTCAGGAAGGGTCTGGGGTGAGATCGCGGGCGAGCGCTGTCAACAACATTGAATACACCGGCTCCCATGCCTCCACATGATAGATGAAGCACACGAACTGAGCATATCCTACCAAAAGGAGCGCCGACTCCATGGCCTCTGGAAGCGACGAGTCGCCGACGCACCGTCGCAACCGGACTTCGCAGGGCATACCTCTCCAAACGTTACATCCCAATGGACTCCAAGATCCCGACGAGGAGACACACAACGTGCAGCACCGGCGCACACTCAGCGACAGAGGAAGAGCGTTGTTCAGAAGTAGCCGGCAGACGTCGCCAGAGAATCAGAGACGCTATGCGCCAATAGGAGAGGATTCGCCTAGCCCACCAGAGCGACAGGAGCGCATGCCACTCTCCCCACACCTATACGTGTCGTCGCCATCAGGAGAGCGATCAAGAATACCGAATGAGGATGATGAAGGACCTATTTCTCCAGTGGCGGATCGAGGAGCGTTTCAGGCAGCTATAGGATTTGCAGGCCTCAGCTTTAATTCAGCTTCACAACCGCGGAGTGATCCCTACGACGATGCAGATGACATGCCGTTACCGACTGCAAGGTCTTCCCGTGCGACTCGCGACAGCTTACCACGGATAAGCACATCCCAGCAAAATGGCGACGACATGGTTTCAGTCACACTGGACGACGGGCCTGCATTCTTTTCCCCTGGAGCCGCAGATGAAGATGACACACAGCCATTGACCGACTCTTCGCATTTGCGGCCTTCAACATTGGCGGCACCCTCAACACCAGAGAGGCATGGGCAGGGCAGGCAACGGAGCCACAGTGCAACCCTTACTGTTCGCTTGCCGTCACAAAAGAACAGAGGACGCAGCGGGAGTGATTCGCGTCTAGGTGACGATTTGCAGAATTTGGAAGCCGGTCGTGATTCTTCCAGCTCGAAGTCTGGCCTGTCGCCTTCTGCTCGAAAGCGATCTCTGTCTCCAGCCTCTCTCGAATCGCCACTTGCACGGACTGGCACAATGCTGCGAAACATGTCCCAGCGTGTCGTGAATCTGAGTCACGAACCGAAGCTTGTCGAGCAAGCGATCCGGCGAAAGTCTTCCGTGAAGACGCTTGATCACGAAGACGATGTTCCACCTATACCGATCATCCATCAAAATGGTGACATGGCGAACGACGATGAGGGCCCGGGGCGATCTCCTGCAAGCGAGAAAGCGCCTTCGCCAGTCATCCCACCTTCGGACCCATCATACACACATAGTCACCCCAATGTCTATGAGTTGCCGGGCAGAAGCGAGCCAAACCCTCTGAGAGGCAAGTCGTTGTCGATTTTCAGTCGCCATAGCAAGATCAGACAGGCCCTACTCAGCACTCTGATCCATCCATTGACTGAGCCTCTCATCCTGCTTTTGATTATCGTGCAAACGGTAATCCTTGCAATTGACTCGGCGGGCGACATCAAAGATCCAAGAAAATTGCGGCGTGACCAATGGGGTGTTCATTGGACCGACTACACACTCTTTGCAATCTTCGCCGTATACACCATCGAGACTATAATGAAAATCATAGTGTCGGGATTTCTCTTCAACCCAAGCGAATACAGCACGATTGACCGGAGCATTGGCCTGGGAAAGGCTCTCAACAAGAAAGCAAACGACATTATGAACGCACATTCGAAGCCATCAGTCCGGCATTCGAAGAACCCGGTGATACAGCGTGAGGTTGAGCCGCCTTCGTTGATAAGAGCAATGACGATGCACACATTCGACGATGTGCCTGGCGATTCCAGAGCTGCGCAAAAGAAACGCCTCGCTCATCGAGCATACCTACGGCACTCGTTCAACAGATTGGACTTTGTCGCAGTGGTGTCCTTCTGGATATCATTCTCACTGAATGCCACCAACATCGAATGGGGACATCGCCTCTACGTATTCAAGATGATGAGTTGTTTGCGAATCCTACGTCTGCTAAATATCACAAGCGGAACATCGGTCATTCTACGGAGTTTGAAGCGCGCTGCACCTTCTCTGCTCAACATCGGCATTCTCATTGGCTTTTTCTGGCTGCTCTTCGGGATTGTTGGTGTTCAAAGCTTCAAGTCGAGTCTCAGGCGGACATGTGTCTGGGACGGTAGCAGAGCAGATCCACCACAGTCAAACTACACTCTTGATGAACAGTTTTGCGGCGGTTGGTGGGAATGGAATGGAACTGCCAGGAACCAGATGCCTTGGTTGTTTGAAGATGGTAAACCAGGAGCAAGCAAGTCGAAAGGCTATGTTTGTCCCGTCGGATCTTGGTGTGTTCAGGGCGAGAATCCCTACAACAACACGGTCAGCTTTGACAATGTCGGCAACTCGATGGAGCAGGTCTTTGTCATCATGACATCAAACACTTTTACCGACATCATGTACCAACTGGCCGATACTGACTACCTGGTTGCCGCACTGTACTACGCTTTCGGCATCATCATTCTATACTTGTGGCTGCTCAACCTCTTGATTGCTGTCATTTCGTCTGCTTTCCAGGTTATCCGAGAGGAAAGCAGAAGCAGCGCCTTCATGGTGAGAGAGCAAGATCTTGTGGAAGAAGCCGATCAGAGCGACGCGACTCGAAAACGTCGTAGCAGTGGGCTCAGGCAGACATACGAGAAAACTCGGTGGCTCTGGATTGCTGTCATTGTGTACGGATTGGTTGCGCAAAGTATGCGCCATGACACCATGAGCGAAAGGACTGCGTCCATCATCTCAGTGTCTGAGACGATCGTCACTCTAGTGTTGGCGGCCGAGATTGTGTTTCGTATCATCAGCGATTGGCGAGACTTTCCCAAGCACCGACAAAATTGGGTTGACCTCGGTCTCGCAGTCATCACCATGGTCATACAAATACCCCCAATACGAAACTCCGGCACCCTATACGCCTGGCTCACGATCTTTCAAATTGTCAGGATTTATCGAGTCGTACTTGCCGTGCCCATAACGCGCGACTTGATTCTTCTGGTGTTGCGGCATGTATCTGGTGTTCTGAACTTGATTCTCTTTGTGTTCCTTTTGACATTCCTTGCCGCCATTTTCGCCACGCAGCTCTTTCGTGGAGTGATTGAAGATGACGAACAGCGGATCACGTTCGGCACGATCTTCAATTCTTTCTTGGGCATGTACCAAGTTCTATCAACCGAAGACTGGACCGGCATGCTCTATGCTGTGACCGAAGCCAGTTCTCACTGGGGCACTGCTTGGATCGGCGCCATCTTCCTCATCCTCTGGTTTATTCTTGCCAACTTCATCACGTTGAACATGTTCATTGCTGTCATTCAAGAGAACTTCGATGTCAGCGAAGATCAGAAACGATTGCAGCAAGTCCGGATGTTTTTACAGCAGAAAGAGTTGGGGAGTTCCGCAAACAGCACAATGAGTTTGTCCAGCATATTCAAGTTCGGCCAAGCCCGCCGGCAGGACCCTTTGGACTTTGGCAATGCCACCACGGAGATGTTGATGAAAGATGCGGTCGTCCGCGAATTTTTGGATGAGGTCGACTCGGAGGCGAACGAACTGAAACCTGCCACTGTCAAGCGCTTCTCTACTATGAACTTGGGTACAACTAAACCAGGCTTTTGGACCAACATTTGGGAGAAGACAGGAGGACGCCTTTACCGTGGCGCGCCCAATCCTTTCTATTCCCGATTGAAACTGACTAGGCCATACGAAGAGCTCGATCCGCGAAGCCTGGCCAGAGAGGTCGTGACTGCGACTGAGGTACGCAAGGTCACCCAACGAGAGTACCTCCGAGAGAACCCCAGTTATAACAACACTCTGTTCATCTTCAAACCAGCAAATCCGATCCGCAGATTCTGTCAACGGATGGTCGGACCAGGGCGTGGCAACGAGCGAATCGAAGGTGTTGCTCCGAACCCTACCGTGTGGTACGCTTTCTCTGCGTTTGTCTATTGCGCGATCGTTGCCATGGTCCTGCTCGCGTGTATCACCACTCCTCTGTACCAAAAGGAGTACTTTGCCAAGCCTGAACATGAGTTCAGCGTCAAGAACTGGTTTGTGTTCACCGACATCGGGTTTGCGGCCCTCTTCACCGTTGAAGCGATCATCAAAGTCATTGCGGATGGCGCACTATTCACGCCAAATGCGTACTTCCGCAGCTCTTGGGGTTTGATCGATGGCATCGTGCTTTGTACCCTCTGGGCAAGTGTGATCACCTATTTGACAGATCCCGGCAGCGGCTCCCGAGCAGTGGGTGCCTTCAAAGCTCTCAGGGCGCTGAGACTTCTCAATGTCAGTGACAGTGCTAGAAACACATTCCACTCACTCATTGTGCTTGGCATCTGGAAGTTGACATCAGCGGCTCTCGTCTCGCTCAGTCTGTTGATTCCTTTCGCAATCTACGGGCTGAACCTCTTTGCAGGACAATTTCAATCTTGCAACGACGGCGATGGCGGAATCACTAACCTTAATGATTGCGTGGGCGAGTTCAAGGACGCGCCGTTCAATTGGGATATCCTGGTACCACGGACTGTTTCCAACGACTTCTACGACTTCGACAGCTTTGGCGGATCGCTTTTCATTCTCTTCCAAATCGTGTCTCAAGAGGGCTGGGTGGACGTGATGTGGAGCGGACAATCTGCCACTGGTGTGTTCAAGCAGCCCGATGAGTTTGCCACCCAAGGCAATGCGGTCTACTTCGTGATCTTCAACTTGCTCGGAGCGGTCTTCATTCTGACACTGTTCGTTTCTGTGTTTATGCGAAATTACTCGGAGCAGACTGGTGTTGCTTTCTTGACGGCGGAACAAAGGTCGTGGCTTGAGCTGCGAAAGCTTCTCCGCCAAGTGTCACCATCCAAACGCCCATCTCCGAACGAGAAACGAGAGACCTGGCAAGAATGGTGCTACCGACGCGCTGTTACGAAGAATGGACGCTGGCAGCGAGGTATCACAGCTCTACTTGTGGTACATCTCATTCTCCTCATGCTCGAGTTTTATCCGGAGCCTGAGCAATGGGGTACAGCAAGGGATTACGCGTTCCTGCTGTTTACGCTCATCTACACCGCCAATATTGGCATCCGGATCATCGGCTTGTCTTGGGTCCGCTTCAGAAGAAGCGCCTGGGATGTGTACTCTCTCTTCGCGGTCTCTGGTACTCTCATCACCACGCTTATGCTGCTCGCCAAGTTCCACGATCGCACTTTCATCCAGTTTCAGAAGCTGTTCTTGGTATCAGTGGCCTTGTTGATCATTCCGAGGAACAACTCCCTGGACCAGCTCTTCAAGACCGGTGCCGGTAGTCTCGGCTCCATCGTCAACCTGCTCGCTACCTGGTTTGTCTTCTTCCTCGTATACGCCATCGCTCTTACCCAAACCTTCGGTCTCACCCGCTTCGGCGATGAAACGAGTAACAACACCAATTTCCGCACCGTGCCCAAGGCGCTCATCCTGCTGTTTAGAACGAGCGTGGGTGAGGGCTGGAACGCAATCATGGAAGACTTTGCCGGGATCGAAGCTCCGTATTGTACAGTGGGTGAGCGCTACTTCGACGGCGACTGCGGCAGCGAGCAGTGGGCGCGCGCCCTCTTCATATCGTGGAACATTCTGAGCATGTACATCTTTGTCAACCTGTTCATCTCGCTGATCTATGAAAACTTCTCGTACGTCTACCAGAGGAGCAGTGGGCTCTCCATTATCAGCAGAGAGGAAATCAGGCGCTTCAAGCAGGCTTGGGCTGAGTTTGATCCGCTCGGGGTTGGGTACATTTCCAAGGAAGCTTTCCCTCGCTTCCTGGGCGAGTTATCTGGCGTGTTTGAGATGAGGGTGTACGATGGCGACTTCACGGTCCGCGCACTGATGGAAGAGTGCCAAGTTGACAATCCGCTGCATCGTACGACGTCCCTGCCATTGGATGGTGTTACCGGATACGAGCCTCGAGAGATCGACATCGCGAAGCTAAATGCAAAGCTCAGCGAAATCCCGGTAGATGAGATTCGCAGGAGGCGGGTCAGGATGAACACCTTTTATGAGGAGGTGCTCGTCTCTGCTGACCCGGACCGCGGAATCGAATTCGGAGCGCTTCTCATGATCCTCGCGCACTACAAGGTAATTAATGACAACCGAAGCTTGAAGCTCGAGGAGTTTTTGCGTCGTCGCGCCCGTCTGCAGCGTGTGGAAGAAGCTGTCAATCGCAACGTTGTCGTTGGCTTTTTCGATACGCTTTACTGGTCGCGCCGTTTCCGCCGTGCGGTTGAGAGCAAGAGGTCAGCCCGCATGACGGCCGTGCCGACCTTTGGCGTGCCCGAGATCTTCGTCCAGGACGAGGCGGGCGACGACGTCACGCAAGCGAAGAAGTTCAACGTGCCGTCGGTCAGCGTCACACGGGTCGACAACGACACCGCCGACGAACAGCAAGGATTGGGCGTCGACCGCGCGTCAAGCTTGTCAGGATCCGACGCTGCTGGTCCGTCCTCTTGGTCTCGCGGCGAAGTACGCCACCGCAGCAACTCAATACAAACCACGCCAACAGGCTCGCCGATCCGCAGCTCCAATCCCAGCTCCCCAGAGATGTCTCCTGCCGCGCACCGACCCTCGCCTTCGCAGGCTAGTATCCAGCCAGATTGGCACTTCGCCGCAGCGCTCGAGCATGCCCACACGCCACCAGGCAGCCCGAGACTGACCGGCGACGCCGCAATCGGGAGAAGCAGAGCAAGCAGTGCCGTCAGTCAGTCCGGCATGATGATGGACACCTTCGGCACAAGCGCGTGGGGCGAGAGCATGCGGCGCAGCGTCACGACTCACAGGCGGACGAGCGACAATAATAACACCACCAGCAGCAGACGGACGAGTAACGCCAGACAACGCAGCGGGAGTAGGCCATCGAGTGCGCAGAGAAGACCGAGCGCTCCCAGGCAGTACAGCTCCAGCAGCAGACCACCGAGCCCTCAACGCTATCCTCCAAGTTAGTGAGAGCGGCTGTAAGGCGTGGTGGCGGCTTTAGGAGATCAACGATCGATTTATGTTTTTTTTCCTTCTTTTTTTTCTTTTCTTTTCTTCCGCTTTCTCATGCAGGACGAGTTTAAATACTCATGGCGTTCGGAAAAGAGTAGGGACCGCGATGCAAGTGAAGAAAGGGGCTTGTTTGCTCTGCAACGACGACGATGTACATGTCCAACAAGAACAACAACACTGTTGCATAGCGCCGGCGTTCTTTTTTCCCCCGATGGAATGGTCGTAGATAATGGAAACCGATCTGGTTTTAATAATTATTTTCCTGAACGAACGCGATATAATAACTCTCATGACTACAGCTTCTCGCCTTGAGCGTGAGCTATAGTGGTGTCTCTTGAGGAACACACTTCCTCTTCGGCCTGATGTGGCGTTCTACGATAGTGAGATGAGTAGCAACGTATGTTGGCTCCCGCTGCAGACCGTCATTACCACATCAATGGCGTTGCAGTGTGTACATTCACCACTTCCTTTGTTGATATCGTCACAAGTTGCCGACCGTGTCTTCTCTTCCGTCGATCATGAACAGTATCCAGATAGCATGAGATTTGGTTGTACCAAACACAAAAAAGAATGTTGGAGTCAAGGTATCATCATTATCATCATCAATTCTCCCCTCATAATCTGATCTTGTCGATCCTCGAAGTTAATGTTACGTAGCTATAAGCCGAGTCCACTATGGGTGTTGTTTCAGAATCTCAGCCCGGGACGTTTGTCGCGAAACATCTCGCCCGCGTCGTTCCCTCGTTTGTTCGTTGCTGTCGAACTTGCTGGTTGGCGGAGAGACTTCTTTGTGTTGACTTTTTTTTCGGTTTGCGGATGTCGTGGTATGCGACCAACTGAAGAGCCGGTCTTGGAATCGGTTAGGAGAATGGAGTAAAGGCGGATCTATGCTGCTCTCGCTTGACGAGCGGGAATTTTAGATTTCGCTATGCATAGACGTTGTTGCGTAAGGCAAGGTGATATGGCAGGCTCTCATTTCGTCAGTTGACGACGGACGGAATGTCTTATGTTCCGAGAAAGTCATTGACTGTTGAATACTCGCTATTGGCGGGATCATTGATCAAGAAGCAAAGGTGCATTCCTACAGCATTTCACGTCCGGATCACGTCCCAGCATTATCATCGCTGGCTCTTATGTCTGCCGTCCCATGGCCCGCCCTGCTCAATCGATCCATCATCTTTTCTAGACACATACAGCACGTGGCCCCTTTTTCCAAGACATCGAACCTCCTTCTACGTAATAAGTGACTATGTACGTACATTCACCTATCCGGCATACGCCCTTGGCTCTCTCTTTACTTTCTTCGTTGTCCGGCCGCTGCTTAGTTACTGTCTCGTCTCGGCTTTTGTTCACCGGTCCTTGTTTCTTTTGCTTCGAAGTACTGGCTGTCTTTCTGAACACACGTGTCTCGGTCTCGGTCTTGTGCTTTTGCCATTTACGTCTATTGCACACTTCGGTATCAGAGCAACCGCTGCTACTGCTGCTGCTGCTGGGCGACGGCGGTGCTGTCTGGGAGAAGGGCGTGTTCACGGGAACCACGAGTTTGACAGCCCACGTGAGAGAGTCTGTCTGGGACTCATCGGTTGCTTGAAGAAACAAAGGAGGATTGCATTACTTACTTCTTTGCTCCCTTCTGCTGTGGCTGAGAGAAGAAGGAGCTCTAAACACATACTCGCAACAAACCTCCACAACACATCTGCACACTCGAAAGAGAGAAAAGCAAACAATACACGATACGACTTCCAGCCGCGCCTGAGTTTGATACGTCCGGGCCATCGTCAATACAACACTCAACATCAACAAGCATCAACACACAAAACAACACAACAATGCCATCCCACCGCCTCTCACCAGCACGCTCCCTCCAAAAACTCCGCACAGCATTCTCACAATCGCCCACCCGCAGCCGCCAAGCGGAGCCGGGCTCTCTCTCGCCCATGAGCACCTCGACATCCACGTGCTCAACGTCATCAACAACAACATCGCCAACGACAACCCAGCAGCCCTTCGGCACCACGGTGGCAGGCTTCAGCTTCGACAGCGCTCCGTCGCCGCTCTTCCACATGGCGGAAGAATTCTCCTCCCCTCGAGCAGACTCGCGCCGCGTGATCAGGCGGAAGAAGTCGTGCGTTGAGATTGAGCAGGAGCAGGAACGGGTCCAGTTCGATGTTGCGTTGGTTGGGCTGGTTGAGCCAAGGCCTAGGTTTGGGCCGGCGTTGGGAGGGATTGAGGAGGTTTTGTGTGGGAAGATCTAGGGGTGGGCCATGCCATGACATGACATGTATATTTTTTTTATTTGTTGTTTTGCGCCTGAGGTTTCTGGCTGAGCAAGGAGTTATGGATGGTGGCGTTGGCTTGGGATCCGGTAGCGATGATATCCGCCGTTTTGCCGGGAGCAGTGGCATTCTTTTGTCTGGTGTAGATAGTTGAGAATCAAAGATGGGCTTCAAGCTCTAGTTTCGCGATCGACTCTCAAATCTTGCAATTCTTCTTGGGGAAGTGATTGCCAAATCCTATGCCGCTGCTTGGAGCTCTGATGTCTCTCTAAGCATCGGGAAGCGTGCAACAGATGTCCGCGTCGTTTTCGAACAAAGTAAGCAAACACTAATGCTGCAACTGCCACAGCGCTGGCAGAGATGGCGGCTGGGGTTTTGAATTGCTCCGGTCGAGGGAAGACGATAGTTGACATGAAGGCCAGCATTTCGAAGATGTTTTGACACGAAGCTTCCAGGCTGGAGAACGTACCACGCACATCAGGTTCCACTTCGTCTTGGATGATCAGCTGCGCACTCAAGTCGAATCCCCAGAGGCCGGTTCGGCTGAGTATCACCATTGTTACGAGTGTCAGAGTTACAATGAACTTGGACTTGTGTTCATCAGGAAGCCACAAGATGCCGCACGCAATCGCAACGAAGATGAGTTCAGCATTCAGGAACCAGATTCCCGAGCGGACTGCACCGATGCGTTTGTGAAGCCTTGGACCGAGCCATGTAGCGGATAACTCAAAGAGCGCAGCCACTCCACGAAGTAGAGCCACGGAGGCGCTGCTCAAGTCCTGGGCGAGAAGATAGGTTATAAGTTGTCCGGAGAATGAAAGCACGGTCAGGTAGAGCAGCGCCAAGGCGAAAGACGGTAAGAAGGCTGGATGGCCGACGTATGTCAACACCACTGTGGTGGCGCTCGAAAGTCGATCCTTTGTCGAAAGAGGTTGGCGATTCGGTGCATCTGCATCTAAAGACTTGGGGTTCCGCAACGTCGGCACAGCTTGGTAGACACGGGCTATGGCGAAGTATTCAATCGAGACCGAAGCGATACTTAAAGCTGCGGTCACAAGCGCCGCGACCTGAGTGGAATAAGAATCCACCAGAGATATAGCCAGCGGTGCCACGAGTTTGCAGAAAAGATCAATACGACGCATTTGGGCGTTCATTGTGGCGAGTCTCATTTCATCAGACCTTGCTACCACCACGACCCAGTCACGTTCCACCGAGATGGTGTTGAGCACGGCACTCAGCTTCTCCATACACGCCATCATGGATAGGAGTGACAAAGCCAAGGTCTTTCCAACAAGCGGGTGTGTCCACTCCGGGTAGTTCAACATGATGAGGAAGCCTATACATGACAAGACCACCGACAGGCGTTGACCAACTGGGATGGATCAGTGACACGGAGAGGATAGTACTGTCAAGGGCTGCGCATACGAATGGACAATCGAACGGCACGCAGGCGGTCTGCAGTGTCAATGTAAGAGCCTAGCCAAGGCGATATCAAGGCCGCCGCCGCCGCTCGTGCCAAGGCATACACCGAGGCCGGAAGGAGAGTGAGCGGGTAAATGTGTGCGAGAAAGAGAAAGGCACCGAATTCGAACAGCCTCGAGTTCCACGTAGACAGCGTGTGAGATGTGTATAGTCGTAGGCAGATACGGCTGTGCTCGGCGTCTGTGGTTCTGGCGGCGGTCTCGTCAGTTTGTTGCACTTGATCAACAGTCTCGCTTGCCGGAACGAGCAGATGCTCCTGTTGCTCTTGGGGATAGTGGTCCGGCATTGTCGATGGGTATATGAGTGGCCCTTAGAAGCTCAGAATCATGTAGCCAGTCGCAGATGCCTACATATATGTTAGGGCTACGAGAAAACGAAGGAGCACGTCAGGTCTTCAGAGTGCTGAGGTCATAATCAAGTGGTACGATGGACGGACTACGGACCACCTGACTTCTGACTTCCAGAATCCCTCAACATCTGTCTGTCCCGGATTCCTGGGATTCGAAACACGCTAGCCGGCTCGTCTCGGCCCGCGTAGCCCGCGCAGCCCGACAATCAGAAGGAAGGAAGGACCAACGCGCCTGCGCCTAACCATCGCAAGGCCTCACCAACGCAGCCCGACTGCAAACGCTCCATTTCCACTTTCCTTCATTTGTCTTGGACGCCATTCTTGCTCTATTGTTTGTCCCCAGTCGTAAACGCGCGACTACGCGTCGACTTTCCTGCCAACCTCACGCACTCTTTCCTACCCTCACGTCCACAACTCGACTCCAAGATGCCGCGCCTTAAGCGCAAGGCGGAGGAGGAGGCCGATCCGCCCACCCAACAGACCATGGCGCCCGAGACCGCCAGCACATTGAAAGACTTGCGGAACATGTGGGAATTCGCGAGCCTGATGCAGTACATTTTC
>Ga0265797_10010248_pt1 | contig 11971 bp, 12 predicted proteins | sample P2T30metagenome_FD_192433 | JGI IMG/M metagenome (GOLD analysis project Ga0265797, IMG submission 192433) | Plant litter microbial communities from East Loma Ridge, Irvine, California - P2 T30 | ecosystem: Environmental > Terrestrial > Plant litter > Unclassified | place: USA: California... | reverse complement strand
CCCGCTTGCCGAATACGTTATATGAAGCATCGTTCCCAGCAACCCAGCACCAGTGACGACCGCGTGTGGCAGGCCCGCATGCATCCTCCCAATGACGTGTCGTGCATATGCGCTGCAAAGACGATTGTGCCTCGCATCTGCATGTGGCGGCACTGCCATCGCCAGAGCCATCCAGCTGCCGGACGATTCTATTCCTTCCTCCTCACACGCGCTGCATGCGCCATGCATGTTGCCCAGCCATGCTTCCTCGTCATTCTAGATCTCACACATGCTGTCATTCTTTCGTCCCATGTGAGACAGGCACTGCGCCCAGGACTGACGGCGGCAATCTCCGAGTCTCGGCCTGCCTGTAGACAATGACCTTTGACAGTGTCATGTAGTATGTAAGACTTAGACAGCAGTACGTATGCCCAGCGAGTCAGGTACTCTTATATCAGCATGTCCCACTCAATCGTACTCGTTTGGCTTCACCCATATATGTACATGTAGTGAGTCAGCGTTGCATCTCGTCCACCCCACGCGAAGAGACTCCGACGCAAGTCCTGCCAACTCAAGTCCATCGTCCGAATCCGGGTCATCGGTAGTCCCGACAAAAACCACAAGCGGCATTTAAGAGACGCAATCGTATGTCTCTAGCAAAAAGCTTGACAACAGGTGCATATGTACGCGCCGCCAAGCCCTACCCACTGCTTTACGCTCGCATGCACGAGGATAAAAAGGCCGCGCCAGTCGCTCCCCGGCGATCTTGGGCACGTTGTTTCGCCACGCTGAGAACATGGCTCAGCGCAGCTCAGCCTACCAACGAATCTGCGCGTGGCGCTTGAGCACATTGTCAATGTGTTTCCATTATCACATTTGCTCATTTATACATGAACACGCCATCTCCTTGCCACCTCCCTTCTTCCTTGACTCGAGCCATTGCTCCTTTCAAGGCCCTCGCCACAAATGGTCCATATCTTGATGGGTCTATGGGTCGCTTCATTAACTCGTCTCGCTGCTCCTCGTTTACGCCGGCTGTCATCCAAGGCACGTTCAGTGTGTCTCCGCATTGCTTGCGCAGGGCTTCGACCATTGAGATGGTGAAGTAGCTGCCGACTATCACGGCTTGGGGCTGCTCGTTGTAGTTCTGCGTGCCTATTTCGAAGGCTGAAGGTTGTGCTGGCTTCTTTCCAGTCAAGAGAAGGGGCAATTCGGTGGCTGCTGTTTCGGCTGAGGCGAGGAAGTGTACGACTGCCGGTTGTCAGATGGCATTTTGTTCCATGGCCATCATGGTATTGGACATTACTGACCTTCATACTCTGGCTTGAGCGCCTCAGTGACCATTTTGCCGACTTCGCCAGTGCGGCCGATGAGCACCACCGGTATGCTCGAATTCGCCATGCTTGACGTAGACCGTGATAGGATGCTTCCACTGTTTCTGCTAGAGCTAATCTTGACGGCTGGCCTCACAGCTCTTCTCATGAGCACGAACATCGCTGCTGGTTTATATGTGTGATGTGTCGTCAGCTGCTGACATCTACCAAGGATACACGCTCGGTGTACAGCTTGAAGGATTCGGCCTCCGTTGGCCTTTGGTCAGAATCTTGGCTTGACGCGATCGCGTTCGCGTTGCGGCTTGTTTGTACTTGTGTAGAGCGGACAGTTTTTACGTCCGCGGACTTTTACTTTGTGTACTGTACCCGGAGGTATCAGTATCAGGTTGTTCCACAGGAGGAGGAAGAAGCACACCAGTGGGAAGACTGTGTAAGATTGTAAAAGTCGCGTAAGAACGCGTCATCTTTTCACAGCTCCATAGACTGACTTACGAATATGTCAATGATATACAGGAGACATGCATTTGCCCTTTTCAGGTTTCCGAGATATGGCGATCACGTAAAGGCAATTTCTTCAACGAGCCCACGCATCTACACTTATGGCTTGGGGTATGCAGATGGATGTTTGAATACGATACAATGTACACCAACTTCCACTCTAGGGTATGGGGTTAAGTGTCCGAACGCGACTTTTGTGAACGAAGACAATAACACCATCACAAGCACAAAATCACAGTCCGTATCACCTCTCTCGCATACCAGACACCTCTCAGACTATCTAGACTCATACAGCAAGTCTTGAACGGCCTGAACAACGGCATGGCATGACAATCACCGATTCTCAACGCCGTTCCTGGAACGATGCTCTTTTCGACGAACTCTTCCCACGCCTCCCACCCGCCACTTCGGGAAAACTCCTCGACCTCTGCCTCTCTAAAAACGTAATCTACAACCTCTCGGAATCAAAGCACTGGAATAGCATCCGAATCACCAGCCTAACCGTCGCTCACTGTCGCCACGCGTTCTCCAACTACGATGCCTTGCTGCGGGAGGGCGTAGAACGCTTCGAGGCGCGGAAAAGAACGGCGGATGAGGTCTGGAAGGTTCTGAGGAAATGGTGTCCTTGGGAGGATTCTAATCCGGTGCTTGAGCGGTGTTGGCGGAATACGGTGCTGAGGCCGGAGGAGAGGGAGCCGGGCTGGGATCCGATGGATTTGGATGAGAGCGAAGGCGAGGGCGAGGAGGAGGATGAGGGTGAGCCGATGGATCTTGATTGAGACCTGTGGACTCACGGTGTAGCACAGGCGCCACTCAAGAGTCTACTACGTTCAGTGATCTCATCAAAAACTAGGATACTATCTACCAAGTATGGCTCTCTATGCGAAAGGGTCTACCACTGAGCTACTGTCCAAAACATCCCGATGCTAGCATTTTCGCAACGCCAGTATCACCTGGCCGAAGAGTGTATATGGCTGCAATCGCCGTCGAGATACTCTTTAAGCGGTACATCTTATTTACTACTCAGCGCGCTAGTACCATCGCGCAAAGACGATAATTCGTCCGCCTTTACCATTGAGACACTACTCTAACTTGACTTCTGTCCTAGCATCTAGCAGGCTAGATCGTGGAAGAACAATTGAAAGAAATGTCTCTGTCTTACTTGATCTTCGCTACTATTAGTCTGTGATCTACAATTTTCTACACGATGAACTCTCGAGCTAAACTGTGAAAATGCTTGCAATGCTGTGCAAGACTTACGCCCAACGCCGAAAGTTTATATTATGTCCCTTAAACCCATGTGCGACCCGGCTTGGATCACTTAGTATGCAGTGTCGTGCTTTCCGAGGTCTCAACTTCTTCGTCTCCTGGCATCGAGCACGCAGCTTGGTCAACAGCTGAAGTGTGGTGGCCTGCCTCTTTCTTCATCCGGCTGCGATGCTCCTCAACCAGCGCCTTGTCTGGTTTAGAATGCAACCAGACCTCATTGCCAGTATCACCATCTTTGCCCTCATGCTGTGCCTTCGCACGCTTCACCTTCCGGAAGAGCTTTGGGCTGATGCGATACGCCCACTCATGCCGGATCTTCAGCCGTGCAGCCACCCACTTGTCGTTAGGTCTGTGGAGTTGCGAAGACGGAATCTGCTCGAGTGGGCTAAGGTCACTCTGCAAGAGGTTTTCGTTATCGAATGATCGGAAGCCACCAGTGAGGTCATGCGGCATGACTTGCTTGAGGAACTCGAGGCTTGCGTTGATGTTGATGTCCAATGCTCTCCGTGGGCTGGCCACTGCTTTCAAGAACAGGGAGCATAGGTTTGGGTACAAGAGAACGAAGTCAGACTGGGAGATATGCACCGTGCCTCGGACTGTCATCAGCCATGCAGGTGCTTTTCCGGAGCCTTCCTGTGCTTCTTTCACTAGGGCGTCGACCTTCTCGAAATTGACCGGCCAGTAAGTGAACGCTTCGCTATTGATGGCGAGCAGTGGCACCTGAATGCGATGGTTTGGATCGTCTTCGCTAGGTGGGCGCGTGCCAGCTCCCCATATGTCATATATCAAGGCTTGCGTAAAGTAGGGGAATCGGTCGTGGCTGCGAAGCATCTCCACGACTGTTGCAGCTCCAAAACTATGACCACACGCTGTAATGTGGTCGAGCTTGACGCGACATTTCCACCCTGCCCAATCCACGCCTTCGAGCCCGAAAGAGCTGGCGCCTTTGAACCCTTTTCGCCTTAGGTTGCGATCAGCAATCTGCTGGCCGTTGCCAGATGCAATGATGCGCATCACCTTCGTTGCCTCTTCCAGCTCAGCCATCCGTAGCTCAACTTGTGCTGCTCTGAGCTCTGTGTCGACGCCCTTTGGGTTGTTTGGCCCCGAATCCATTGGGTTGTCTTGTGGAAACATATAGTCGACAATGTCGTAATCGAGCGAATTTTCCTCGTTCCAGTGATCCACCTGGCCGGTTTCCTCACGTTCTTTGCGGCTTCCGTAGCCAGACTCTGGATGGAGGACAAAACTTCGTGGAGCAGACCCGTCTCTGTGCTCGACTGCACATACGATGAAGCCATAGCTGGCAAACTCGCCGCACAAGGATGAGTACATAGTGCGAGTACCGCCGAGCCCATGCGAGAACATTATCACAGGGAAGCAGGGCATGTCCTCCGCATCAGATGGCTTCGTGCCCTCGGTCGTCTTGGCCTTCGCTCCTTGAGATTTGAAGTTTGCTTCTCCCGCCCAATGTCGAGCAATGCCAGCGTTGCGATACGCAGGCAGCTTTGTGAAGAGAGATGGCAAGAACGTCGGTGCCACGATGGCAAAAGGTAATCCGGCGAATTTCGCATAGCCTTGCGCGATCTCGTAGCGAGGACGTCCAAACCACAACTGGCGTGACAGTCGCTCCGAGTCCCGTGGTTCGTGGCTGTCTAAGCTTGCCGGATAATAGATGTTCATCAAGACCGTTTCCAGCTGGAGAACGTGCTTCTTTTTCCGCGTGATGTGGTGCGAGATGACTCTGGGGTCTTCAGCTGGTACCTCGATCTCCATGGTGCCGACGCTGTATGGTCCGGTATATGTTGGCAGTGACCGGCCTGGAACCCATGGCTTGTCGCGAAAGCCTCGAGGAGGGCGAAATTTTGGTTTCTTCGCATTTGGGACCTTTGTGGTGTGCTCGCTACCAAGCACCGGGTGCTTAGAAGGTAGAGGCATTTTGACGATTCGAAGATGTGCGATACCGCGTGAGGTCTTGCACTGCCGAATATGAGGTTGAAAGTGGTAACCAGGACAACACCTGTGAATTATGCTAGATGCCGAAACTCATGATTGAGACGCCTTCATTCAGTCCCAGGTGTAGAAAGGTGCTGTACACATGAGCATGGGTATTGCCATTGGTATGGGCACCAACAAAAGATATGTCCATCGTCGACTCCCTAAAATCGAAGTCTGGTGTGGCTATGCTCGCATCGTCATTATTTTTCGCGGAACGCCGCGGGAGGAACGAAGGACGTTGAACGGCGAAGTTAAAAATCGCAACGACAGATGGGACGCCACTTACCTTCGTGACGAAGAACCCTTTGTCTTTTGTCGTCGTGCTATCGTGAGCATCTCAATGGAAACAGAATAAAATTGTATGACCTGTAATAATTAATGATGTCACATCATACGTTAAGCGCCCTCCGGCAAGATCGGCACGAGATCTGGCCTGTCTTCCTGTGCTTCCGCTGCATCATCCCGGGCCGACATCTATTCTCAGTTGTCGGGAGTAGACGAATCTGAATTGTATTGTTGTACCAAGCAAAGTTGAAGGTCGAAGTACAATTGCAAAAGATATCGAGTGCCCCTTGGAAGAAGCCTTTCCTTGGCACGTGACTTGGCTGGCTTGAGGTGAGGTATTTCCGGTCGCACACCTTACGTCGAAATGATTATGGCTATCTCAATATAAAGGATCACTTCTTTGAAGATTATTTAAAGGAGTCACACTGGCTTATCAGTGTATATTGTGAATGAATGCATAACAGAGAAAAGCAGCATCAACTTCCCACGCGACGGCTGGTGGCGCAAAGATCGGCTGATGCGAGATCGACAAGCCGTTGGGCGTTCTTCTTGCCGTGTCCCTTGGTCGTTTTCGCGTTCCTGCATCCGCTCCTGCATCCGCTTCGAAACGGCTGTGTCTATGGGTAAAAGAAGCACAGAACTCTCTTCATAACGGCGAAAAGAGCTAATCGCCGCAGCCACGGAGTGTGAAGAGTCCAGGGCTGCCTCCAGGCGCCTTACCCTGCCTCACAGTCAGTCCTGTCATGTCGCAGAGTGCACATAAAACACCGCAAGCTGCCGGCATGCTCGCGTATTCTTATCTGTGATATATCTCGTGCTCTGCGGTACCTATCTCGCCTGGTGTGATACCGACGAATCTATCCCCGTAGCGGCTAGGCAACCTGTCACCCAAGAACGCCATGCAGCGGCCCGCTCATCTCTGTTATCAGTTACACTGGCGTCCACTCACAACACGCTCACGCACTTCGACACCACCGCACATGCTGCCACCCGAGGAACGTTCCCTGCAATCCTTCCATCTTCTCTCCGGGGAAAAGGCTCCATTGATGTGCCTCCCGGCATGCGTAGCTGAGTGTAAGCCACGCACAACTCACCATCCTGGTCCCGGGGAGCAACAGCCGCCTTGCTAGGCGGCCTGGCAGTGTTCGCAAGAGGTCGGCCTTGACACTCGTAACAGGTGAGCGTAGGGCTACATGTTACCGTCTGCGTAGCATGTACCGGTGGATTGGCACCCATAAAACCATGTCTCTGGCCCCTCGAGCGTACAGGACGCTTCCCGCTATGGACCTCGTGTTTGTGATCCCTTATCTGAGACCGTCGAATTGAATCCTTCGGACCCTAAATGAAGCTCAGGGCTTTCCATAACTGCTTATACCTCGCTGCATCTACTTCGTCTTGCCCGGGAACGTTTCGCTGCAGGATCGACCACAAACAGTTGCAACGCCACGGCTACCACATTGACGGATAGGTGCAGAATTGACAGCTCGGTAACACCAGCTTACATCCTGGCCGCCACGAGTTCGTCACACTGCTACATTGCAGGCGCCACTTTCCCAAACAGAGATACAAGTGCATGAGGCTCGCTTGCAACGACTCTACACGAAGCAGCCGTTCTCTTCACAGCGCCTCCCACTTTTCTTAATTTCAACATCACACAATCATGTCGACAGCTTCTGCGGCTGCTGACCAACAGCTCAACAACCTGCCTTATGTGCCGTGGTACGAATACAACAACACGGCATCAACTGGTGGCGACTCACTCAACGATGACTTGAACATATACTACCAATCAGGCGACATTGCCTGGATGCTTACGTCGACCGCATTGGTTCTTCTCATGATCCCCGGTGTCGGGTAAGAGTCCAGACGATGACCTCTTCGTTGTAATCGTACTGATCCATTCTTTCTTCAGGTTCTTCTACTCCGGCCTAGCTCGTCGCAAATCAGCACTGTCTCTAATATGGCTCTCAATCATGTCTGTCGGAGTCGTCAGTTTCCAATGGTTCTTCTGGTACGTACATGGACGTTTTGACAGTGAGATCTCGCATACTGATCACAAATTTCAACAGGGGATACAGTCTCGCATTCTCACATAACGCCAGCTTCTTCATCGGCAACCTCGACAACATAGGGTTCAGGAACGTACTTGCGGCGCCTAGTGTAGGAAGTGCAAAGATTCCGGACCTCTTGTTTGCGGTATATCAGGGAATGTTCGCTTGCATTACGGTCGCGCTGGCAGTCGGTGCTGTTGCGGAACGTGGTCGCATGTTGCCTTGCGTGGTGTTCATGTTTGTGTGGTCGACCGTCGTATACGACCCGATCGCATGCTGGACTTGGAATGCCAATGGCTGGGCTGCAAAGATGGGCGGTCTTGATTTCGCAGGTGGTACTCCGGTGCACATCGCTTCAGGTGAGTTTTGACAAGGTTCCAAATACTTCCTTCCATCGCTAAGTCGACGATACAGGTGCCGCTGCACTCGCGTACTCTTATGCGCTTGGAAAGCGAAGCGGTCACGGCACTCAAACACTGAACTTCAGGCCACACAACGTTACACACATCGTCATTGGTACCGTTTTCCTTTGGGTGGGCTGGTTCGGTTTCAACGCCGGCTCTGCTATGAGCGCCAACCTCCGTGCGATTATGGCCGCATTCGTTACCAACCTCTCCGCCGGCGTAGGCGGTATTACCTGGTGTCTGGTCGACTATCGCTTGGAGGGCAAATGGTCCGTAGTGGGCTTCTGTTCAGGCATCGTCGCAGGCCTCGTCGCCATCACACCCGCCTCCGGATATGTGCCCGCATGGTCTGCTGTCCCTATCGGCGTCATTGCAGGCATTGGCTGCAACTTCGCCACACAACTAAAGTACTGGATCTCTGCGGATGACGCACTGGATATCTTCGCCGTGCACGGCATCGGTGGCGTGATTGGCAACATCCTGACTGCATTCTTCGCAGCGGATTACATCGCTCACCTCGACGGAGTAACCGAGATTGAAGGCGGCTGGCTGAATCAAAACTGGAAGCAACTGGGCTACCAGATCGCCGACTCCGCAGCTGGCATGACTTACAGCTTCGTGCTGTCGATCATCATACTCTACGTGCTCAACTTGATCGGCCGCGTCATTCCAGCCATGAGACTACGCGCTACCGAACACGAGCAAGAGCTCGGAATCGATGACGTCGAACTCGGCGAGTTTGCTTACGACTACGTCGAACTAGTCCGCGACATCAAGCCCATCTCCATGATTGGCGAGGAGTACGACGCCGACGAGATCGACCAGCAAAGCCAGCGCAGCCACAGTCAGGTCACCATGATGGCTCCAGAGAAGGGAGGCAGCTATCCCATGCGCTCTCTCAGCCGCGGACCCGGCAACTCACATCCATACGAGGGAGGCGTCGGCATTGCGTCTTGACAATCAAGGAAGGAGGGACACGTGAGGCTGCCGTCGGTTGTGAAAGAGACGCAGTAGAAGTGCTGAAGTCTTTTGCGCTGCGGAGCCGTGGTCGGTTGGGACGTCGTTTGACGCTGGGTGTCAGGACACCATGCCATAAATTTCCTTGTGTAGAACATACCTCTAATATTAAGAAAGTTGTCATCCTCCACGTACATGTATGTCCGCCGTGGCTTACCTCGCATTCGAAAGATCGCAGCTAACCCTAAACCCTCATCGCAGCTTTTTCTCTACCCTTATCTGAACAGCGATGTGGAAGAGTACAGAACATCGCAACTCACGGCTTGGGAGGCCAAATGTTGCGCCCACACTCGATCGAAGGAAGGAGGCTGTTTCGCTCGTGCTGAGATACAAAGCTGATATCCACGCACGCCGAGAAGCACGGGTCGCAGACACCATGCGACGGCTTGTAGACCCAGCCTTCCCACGGGAGTTACTGCTCACCGTGATCGAGGCCGCCATTGGGTCCCGATCTCTCCATTGGAAGCCATCGGACGAGCACTCCCTCGAGATGCAAGCTTTCCGCTTCTTTCGCTGGCCGCGAGGAGTCGAGAGCAACACGAAGGTCGTTCTTCGGCAGACAGTCGCGAGTGTTTTGCTGAGGGCTTTCCTCATGACGCTTTCTATGAGGTTCACGCCGCAAGGCAATTTGATTATCCCGCAGGGACTGCAGCGGAACTCGATGTCTCGGTGGCATCTGCGCCGTCTGGTGTTGAAACCACGAACGCTCACCCTGGGCAGTGGCGGAGAATTGCACGGGTTGAATGAGAACATTGGCGGCGTGAAGTTTTCGGACAACATGTTTCCAAGACTCGAAACTTGTATTTGCCTGCTACATATCAGGACACCTTGGAGCTGGGGCTCCTATATACTGCGACGGGAGGAAATCGTGATGAAGAAAAGACTTGTGGAATCCATTGCTGTTTTCCAGAGATATGGGCCAGGGAGAAGAAAGCTCATCCGTCTACACTTGGACGGCGCAACCGGTCCTCTGGTAACTCTCGATCACCGTGAAGCATTGGGTGACGCAAATTCTGGAATGGCCTCTGGGGAGGCTGGTGATGGAAAAGACGCATTTGCCTTGAGCGCTGAACGCAGCCTTCGAGAGGCCTACGTGTTTCCGAAAGTCGTAGCAATATGGTGAGACGAGAGTCTTGCCTAACGCGAATAATGATTTCACAAAAACGCTCAGCTACCTACGATGGGGACGCACTGTAATGATTATACACAGTACATACGCAGCAAACAAGCAATCGTACCACTTCAGCCATCAAAGTATCCAGAGTCAGTGCGTTGATCCGGACACCCTGGCTTCTACGGACCCGCTGTTGTCCGACCCCCACGTGCATGAGTGATGATGTTCGGTGACCGACTAAGCCGAGGAGGCTGGTTTGCGATGCAAAGCGAAGCTCTCTCGACTACAGGAGACGGGGATACAACAATATTCGTGGAGGAGTGAGGTGATTATGGACGGGATACAAGCTGCTTCTACATTTCCACATAGACTTGAAGGATTATTAGTGACTACCACATAAAGCAAAATAGTGATGATATTAAGGGACTGAAGACCTGAAGCGGGGTTCAGCGCCAAGGCGAGGCTCTTGAGATTCCCGCGAGAAATAAGACGTGTTTTGTTTGCGTCTCAGTTTCCATTTTGAAGCAAGCCTCACGTGATATAAATTCGAGAGTGAATCGCTCCTTCCCTCATTTTTGATGAATCCGGTAAGTGAACAATCCCGTATAGGTTCACGTATTCTATTCATACAAACAGCAAAAAATAAACAGAATCGGTGAAAGGAAAGAAACTAAGTCGGGTTGAGGCGCGGGGCCCTTTAGTGGGAGAGTGGATCGACCCTTAGTCGGCAGATGCGATTTGGCTGAGAGCGAACGAAGCTGGCGGCGTGGTGCCTGGTTGGCTTGAGAAAAACTCCCTCCCAGAGCCTGCCCCGCGCCTCGCCTATACATTAATTGCACTTTTCCATTTTCACCTTCCCATTGTTCTCTTCCTTCTCCTCCACCTCCCTTTACACCTCTCCTTCCTCACACAACCCCCCCAACAACACCACAACCATGTCTTCCGAGCCCGCCAAGCAGTACAAGGTCGCCGACATCAACCTCGCGGCCTTCGGCCGTCGCGAGATTGAGCTCGCCGAGCAGGAGATGCCCGGTCTCATGGCCACCCGCGAGAAGTTCGGTGCTGAGCAGCCTCTTGCCGGTGCCCGCATTGCTGGCTGCCTTCACATGAGTGAGTTTGCCGTGTTTCGTGCGCTAGAAATGGCTGTCTGGCACAAACGCTGACTTCTACCCCTCCACAGCCATCCAGACCGCCGTTCTCATCGAGACCCTCAAGGCCCTCGGTGCCGAGATCACCTGGTCTTCCTGCAACATCTTCTCCACCCAGGACCACGCTGCCGCTGCCATCGCCGCCGCCGGTGTGCCTGTCTTCGCCTGGAAGGGCGAGACCGAGGAGGAGTACAACTGGTGCCTCGAGCAGCAGCTCGGCGCCTTCCCCTCCGGCAAGCCCCTCAACTTGATCCTCGATGACGGTGGAGACCTTACCGCCCTCGTCCACAACAAGTTCCCCGAGATGCTCAAGGGCTGCTACGGTCTCTCCGAGGAGACCACCACTGGCGTGCACCACCTTTACCGCATGCTCAAGAACGTTGGCAAGGAGCACGGTCTCCTCGTCCCCGCCATCAACGTCAACGACTCCGTCACCAAGTCCAAGTTCGACAACCTTTACGGCTGCCGTGAGTCCCTCGTCGACGGCATCAAGCGTGCCACCGATGTCATGATTGCTGGCAAGATCGCCGTCGTCGCCGGTTTCGGTGATGTCGGTAAGGGCTGCGCTGACGCCCTCAAATCCATGGGTGCCCGTGTCCTCGTCACCGAGATCGACCCCATCAACGCTCTCCAGGCCGCCATGGCCGGCTACCAGGTCATCACCATGGAGGACGCCGCTCCTCAGGGTCAGATCTTCGTCACCACCACTGGCTGCCGTGACATCCTCGTTGGCAAGCACTTCGAGGCCATGCGTGAGGACGCTATTGTCTGCAACATTGGTCACTTCGACATTGAGATCGACGTTGCCTGGCTCAAGGCCAACGCCGCCGAGAAGGTCACCATCAAGCCCCAGGTTGACCGCTTCACCATGAAGTCC
>Ga0265797_10010247_pt1 | contig 11971 bp, 8 predicted proteins | sample P2T30metagenome_FD_192433 | JGI IMG/M metagenome (GOLD analysis project Ga0265797, IMG submission 192433) | Plant litter microbial communities from East Loma Ridge, Irvine, California - P2 T30 | ecosystem: Environmental > Terrestrial > Plant litter > Unclassified | place: USA: California... | reverse complement strand
CGGTGGCCGCGGGGTGGCACAGGTAGTAGAACGTCGGGAACGGGGTGCCGTTCGACAGCCGGGGCTTCGTGGAGACGACGGTGGGGTTGCCACAGACGCAGCGTGCCGCGATCCCGATGACGTCACGCGCCGGTCGGCCGAGCTGCGCCGACACGACCTGGACGTCGCGGTCGGAGGGCGGGTCGAAGGGAGGGGTCGTCACGGGAACGTGAGCCTACCGGAGAAGCGGAACCCCTCGCACCGTCGGGCCGGACGGCTCCGCGCCGCGCGGTTCGGACTACTTGCTGTCGCCCGTGCCGGAGACGTCGGGGGCGACGAGGTCGGCTGCCCGCTCGTCGGTGAGCCCGGACTGCAGCACCGACGAGAGCATGGCCTGCACCCAGTCGACCTTGGGCGTCTGCACCTTCGCGCTCACGGGGGTGCCGGAGTCGGTGGTGGGGGTCTTCTCGGCCCGCTTGTCCTCGGTGCCCATCACGAGGTAGCTCTCCTCGCCCGGGTACACGTAGAGCAGCCGATCACGGGCCTGCGCCTCGATGTACGCCGGGTCGTCCCAGCGTGCGACGTCCTTCTTCTTCTGCGTGACGTCGGCCTTCTGGCTCGCGACCTCCTGCTGCTGCTGGGCGATCTGCTCCTGCTGCTGGATGAGCGTCCGGAGCGACGGCGCGAGCACCACCACGAAGAGCACGATGATCGCGAGCATGAGCAGGCTGAACCCGGAGAAGTGGATCGAGCGGTACCAGGGCTGCGCGGGTGTGCTGCCGTCGGGCATCGCCACGGGGACGCGGCGGACGCGGGGCTTCTGGCTGGGCACGGTCCGACGATAACCCGGCACGGTCGGTCGGGCCGCCCGGCACGCGGCCGTTCGGCGCCCTCTCAGCGTCTCGCGTCCCACGGTGCTGCCCAGCAGAAGACGCCGTCGTCTCCTCGAGACGCCTCCGGATTCGGCGGCGTCTCACGGACTTCGCGGCGTCAGGCTGACACGACGGCGTCACGCCGACGGCGGGCGGGTCCGGGTCCGATCGAGGCAGCCGGGAGGCACGGCTCCGGCCCGTCCGTCCGCCCCGCACCTGGAGTGGTCACCACACACCGCCCGGCGCACGTCCGGTGGTCACGTCCTGTCGGCCAGGCCCGGGCCAACCGACGACTCACGACCACTCGACGCAGCGCGCGCGGCACGTCCTGACCGCTCGGCACTCCGGGGCCGCACACGACGAGACGCCGTCCTCCCGGAGGAGGACGGCGTCTCGGTGGTGCGGGTACTGCTGGCCGGACTGGCTACAGCGACGCGGCGCGCGGGAAGGCCGAGCGACCGGCGTACACCGCGGCGTCGCCGAGCTCTTCCTCGATGCGGAGCAGCTGGTTGTACTTCGCGACGCGGTCCGAGCGGGCCGGGGCGCCGGTCTTGATCTGGCCACCGTCGACCGCGACCGCGATGTCCGCGATCGTGGTGTCCTCGGTCTCGCCGGAGCGGTGCGACAGGATCGAGGTCAGGCCGTGACGGTGCGCGAGCGAGACCGCGTCGAGCGTCTCGGTGAGCGTGCCGATCTGGTTGACCTTGACGAGGATCGAGTTCGCGGCCTTCTCGTCGATGCCCCGCTGCAGACGCTTCGGGTTGGTGACGAACAGGTCGTCGCCGACGATCTGGACCTTGTCGCCGAGCTCGGCGGTCAGGTGCGACCAGCCTTCCCAGTCGTCCTCGGCCAGCGGGTCCTCGATGGTGACGAGGGGGTAGTTCGCGACGAGCTCGGCGAAGTAGGAGGTGAACTCCTGGCTCGAGAGCTGCTTGCCCTCGAACTGGTACTTGCCGTCCGAGAAGAACTCGGTGGACGCGACGTCGAGGCCGACGGCGATGTCCTTGCCGGGCGTGTAGCCGGCCTTCTCGATCGCGGTGAGCAGGAAGTCGAGCGCGGCGCGGTTCGACGCGAGCTCGGGCGCGAAGCCACCCTCGTCGCCGAGGCCGGTGGCCAGGCCCTGCTTCTTCAGCTCGCCCTTGAGGGCGTGGTAGGTCTCGACGCCCCAGCGGAGTGCCTCGGAGAAGGACTCGGCGCCGTACGGCACCAGGAAGAACTCCTGGATGTCGACGTTGGTGTCCGCGTGGGCACCGCCGTTGACGACGTTCATCAGCGGGACGGGCAGCGTGTGCGCGTTCGGGCCGCCGAGGTAGCGGAACAGCGGCAGGTCGACCGAGTCGGCTGCGGCACGGGCGACGGCGAGCGAGGCACCGAGGATCGCGTTCGCGCCGAGGCGGGACTTGTTCTCGGTGCCGTCGAGCTCGATGAGCGCGGCGTCGACGAGGCGCTGGTCGGTGGCGTCGAAGCCCTCGAGCGCCGGGCCGATCTCGTCGAGGACGGCGTCGACGGCCTTGAGCACGCCCTTGCCGCCGTAGCGCGAGGCGTCGCCGTCGCGCAGCTCGTACGCCTCGAACGCGCCGGTGGATGCACCGGACGGGACGAGCGCGCGGGACACGACGCCGTCGTCGAGGAGGACCTCGACCTCGACCGTCGGGTTGCCTCGGGAATCGAGGACTTCGCGTGCGCCTACGGCATCGATCAGGGCCACGGGGTACTCCCTACACATTGGTTGTGGTGATTGCGGTGTCGATCCTAGCGAGCGGAGGTGAACACGACGTCGGCCGTGACGCCCCGCTGTGGACGAGTCCGTGCTGGAACGAGGACTGGGTGCTCAGTCGAGCGGGCGGAACTCGACGCCCTCGAGCGACGCGGTGTCCGCCGAGACGGTCGCGAACGCCGTGAAGCCCTGGGCGGCGAGGCCGGCGAGCAGGTTCTTCGTGTTCTTCGTGCGGCGCTCGAGCCGGACGCGTCGGTGGGACGCCAGCGCCTCGGTCTTCAGCGCGGCGAGCCGGACCGGATCGACGTCCTTGTCGTACACGAGCACGACGGCGTCGGCCTCGGCGGACTCCGGGAGGGTCACGAGGTCGACGAGCCGCTCGAACCCGAGCGAGAACCCGACCGCGGGGACGTCCTGCCCGAGGAACCGGCCGATCATGCCGTCGTACCGGCCGCCGCCACCGAGGCTGTAGCCGAAGTCGGGGTGCGCGACCTCGAAGATCGTGCCCGTGTAGTAGCCCATGCCGCGCACGAGCGTCGGGTCGAAGCGCAGGTCCACCCCGGGCAGCGCCTCGCGCAGGCGGAGCAGGTCGGCGAAGGCCTCGGCGTCGAGCCACGGCGCCCCCTCGACCGACGTCCAGTCGGCGGCCTCGAGCGCGCGGATGGTGTCCTCGAGCCCGGGCAGGTCGGCACCCACGGTGCTGCGGAGCTCCGCCGCGACGCCGTCCGCACCGATCTTGTCGAGCTTGTCGATCGTGATGAGCGCGCGGTCCGCGGCGGCCGGCTCGGTGATCCCCCACGACGCGAGGAGCGCCAGCAGGATCCGGCGGTCGTTGATCCGGATCGTCGTGCCGCGGACCCCGAGGGCGTCGAGGGCCGCGGTCGTCGCGCGGATGAGCTCGATCTCGGCGAGCTGCCCGGGCTCCCCCAGGATGTCGATGTCGCACTGCACGAACTGGCGGTAGCGGCCCTTCTGCGGGCGCTCGGCACGCCAGACCGGCGCGATCTGCACGGACCGGAACACCGACGGCAGCTCCGCACGGTGCGAGGCGTAGAACCGGGCCAGCGGGACCGTCAGGTCGAACCGGAGACCGAGGTCGGCGAGGTCCAGCGGCGCTTCGGCCGCCTGCAGGTCCTCGGTGGTGAGCCCGCGCTTCATCACCGCGAACGCCAGCTTCTCGTTGTCGCCGCCGAGCCCGGAGTGCAGCCGCGCAGCGTCCTCCACCACCGGGGTCTCGATCTCGTCGAAACCGTGCCGCGAGTAGACGTCCCGCACGACACCGAGCACGTGCTCGCGCCGGGCCTTGTCCGCCGGGAGGAAGTCACGCATGCCACGGGGTGCCGTCACGGTCGTTGCCATGCGGCCAATTCTGGCAGACGGCCGCCCCGGCTTGCGCGCCTTCCGATCCACTGGCATACTGCATGCAGAACCTCGGTCCGGATCGTGCCTGATCCACGTTCCGGATCGTTCGCGGGGCGACGTGCTGCAGTGCGTCCCGCGGTTCGAGCGGGCTTCCCTGTCGGCCCCTCTCCCTGGTGGAGCCGACGCCCGCTCACGGGCGCCCTCTCTTTTTCGGGTTGGGAGGGCGCCCGTTCTCCCCTGCCCGGAGCGATCTCCCGACCGGGGATCACTCCACGGCCCGACCGGCCTCCTCCAGCGCCGCCACCGCGGCCCGCAGACTCGCGACCGGGTCCACCCCGCGTCCTGCCGCAGCCGCGACCTCGCCGAGCACCGCTCGCCCCCACTCGGCGTCGACCGCCCCCACCCCGTCGTCCGCAGCCGGCGCTGCGGACGCACCACGGGCCTCCAGGCCGACGCCGGAACCGGAGCCGGCACCGAACCCGGCCCCGGCCTCGGCCTCGGCCTCGGCCCCAGCCCCGACGACGGACGCGACGACTGCGTCGGCGTCCCCACGTTCCTCCAGGCGTTCCAGCAGCTTCACCGCGCGCTCCAGCGGCGGCATCGCCCGCGGCACCCCGTCGAACGCACTCCGCCGACTCGCCTTCTCGGCCGCCTTGGCCGCACGCCAGACCCGCACGACGTCCTCGACGGTGTCCGCCGTCTCGTCGCCGAACACGTGCGGGTGCCGCCTGGTCATCTTGTCCCGGACCCCGGCGGCGACGTCCTCGAGGGTGAAGTCCCCCGCCCGGGCAGCGATCCCCGCGTGCAGGACCACCTGGTAGAGCAGGTCGCCGAGTTCCTCGCGGACGTCGTCCGGGTCGCCGTCGTCGATGGCGTCGACGAGTTCGTACGACTCCTCGACGGCGTAGCGGGCGAGCGAGGCGTGGGTCTGCGCCCGGTTCCAGACGCACCCGCCGTCCTCGGCGAGCAGGCGGTCGACGACGGTCACGAGGTCCGGTACGGCGGTCATCAGGTCATCGTGCCACCCGCGTAGACTGGTCGTGGTGTGTCGGGAAGTCTGGTCGACGGACACTCACCCGACCCCTCGAGACGGAGATCCATGTCGTCCCTCGTCCGCTCCCCCCGCTTCAGCGCCATCGCGCTCCTCACCGCCGCCGTGCTCGGCCTGGTCGTGGCGAACTCCCCGATCGGCCCCGGCCTCGAACGGCTGCTCGACGCGCACCTGCCGCTCGGTGCCCTCGGCCTCGACCTGTCGATCGCGCACTGGATCAGCGACGGGCTGCTCGCGGTCTTCTTCCTGCTCGTCGCGATCGAGCTCAAGCAGGAACTCGTCGACGGCGAGCTGTCGAACCCCAAGACCGCGATCATCCCCGCCATCGCGGCGGTCGGCGGCGTGCTCGTCCCGGCCGGCATCTTCCTGCTCGTCACCGCGGGCACGCAGTACACGCACGGTTGGCCGATCCCGACGGCGACGGACATCGCGTTCGCGCTCGGGGTGCTCGCCATGTTCGGTCGCGGGCTGCCGAGCGGCATCCGGGTGTTCCTGCTCGCGCTGGCCGTGCTCGACGACCTCATCGCGATCATCATCATCGCCGTGGTGTTCGCGCACGACACCGACTTCCTGGCCCTCGCGGGCGCTGTCGTCACCCTCGCGGTATTCTGGCTGCTCGGCCGGATGCTCCGTCCGGGGCGCAGCGGGCAGACGTTGATCATCGTGGCGATGGTCGTGGTCGGGCTCCTGACCTGGTGGCTCGTCTACCACTCCGGTGTGCACGCCACCATCGCCGGCGTCGCCCTCGGGCTCGTGCTGCCCCGCCGCCCGGGCCACACCCTGCACGAGAACGTCGAGCCGTGGTCGAACGCCATCGTGCTGCCGGTGTTCGCGTTCGCGTCGGCCGCCGTCATCATCCCCTCGGTCGGCATCAGCGAGCTCTCCCCCACGTTCTGGGCGGTCGTCCTCGCACTGCCGGTCGGCAAGGTCATCGGCATCACGCTGTTCGGCACGATCGCCACGCGGATCTTCCGCTCGCCCGGCCGCTCGTCGCTGTCGTTCTTCTCGATCATCACCGTCGGCGTGCTCGGCGGCATCGGTTTCACGGTGTCGCTGCTCATGAACGAGCTGGCGTTCGCCCGCAACGAGGAGATCCTCGACGAGGGCGTCCTCGCCGTGCTCGTCGGCTCGGGCATCGCCATCGTCGCGTCGGCGGTCGTCGTCACCCTGCGGGCGCGGGCGTACCGCGCCCGCCGCGAGCTGTCCGAGGCCGAGGACACCGAGTAGCGGGTCGCGGGCCGGGGTTCACACCCGTTCCGCGACAGGGCACGCGTCGTTCGACGCGTGGATCGTCGCGAACGGCGCGCGCGCTGTGGACGTGGCCACGGACGGCCTGGAGGCACGGTGCGGGCCCGCACCGTGCCTCCTGTCCGTCTCCGCTCGCGTCTACGCGGCCGGCGCCTCTGCGGGGGTCGTCGCCCCGTAGACGGCGGTGAGGATGCTCTCCACCCACTGGATGAGGGCATCGTCCGGCAGCGCCTGGTCGTGCGGACGCGGCATCGGGATGCTCGTCGCGTTCTGCTGCGGGAACCAGCGCGCACCCGGGAACATGCGCTTCAGGCGCACCTGCGACGAGTCGGCGAGTTCCTTGCCGGCGACCCGCAGGTTCGAGCCCATCACCACGACGTCGGACAGGCCGACCTGCTGCGCCATGCGACGGAGGCGGGAGACCTCGACCAGGGTCTGAACAGCCTGCGGCGGCTGCCCGTAGCGGTCGGTGAGCTCGTCGAGCACCATGTCGATCGCGTTCGGCTGCGCCGTCGGGGCCGAGGCCGCCGACAGCTTCTGGTACGCCTCGAGCCGGAGTCGCTCGGACTCGACGTAGTCCTCGGGGATGTGCGCGTCGACGGGGATCTCGAGCCGGAGCTCGGTCTGCCCCTCGGCGACGTCGCCACGGAACTGCGACACCGCCTCGCCGATCATCCGCAGGTACAGGTCGAACCCGACGCCCGCGATGTGGCCGGACTGCTCCCCGCCGAGCAGGTTGCCGGCCCCGCGGATCTCGAGGTCCTTCATGGCGACCTGCATGCCCGCGCCGAGCTCGTTGTTCGCGGCGATGGTCTCGAGGCGGTCCTGGGCGGTCTCGGAGAGCGGCTTGTCGGAGTCGTAGAGGAAGTACGCGTACCCGCGCTCCCGCCCACGGCCGACACGACCGCGCAGCTGGTGCAGCTGCGACAGGCCGTACTTGTCCGCCTTGTCGATGATGAGCGTGTTCGCGTTCGCGATGTCCAGGCCGGTCTCGATGATCGTCGTCGAGACGAGGACGTCGAAGCGGCGCTCCCAGAAGTCGACCATGACCTGCTCGAGGGCGGTCTCCGACATCTGCCCGTGCGCCACGGCGATGCGGGCGTCCGGCACGATCTCGGCCAGGTGCGCTGCGACCGACTGGATGTCCTTCACGCGGTTGTGCACGTAGAACACCTGGCCCTCGCGCAGCAGCTCGCGGCGGATCGCCGCCGCCACCTGCAGGTCGGACTGCGGCCCGACGAAGGTCAGGATCGGGTGGCGGTCCTCGGGCGGGGTGGCGAGGGTCGACATCTCGCGGATGCCCGTGACCGCCATCTCGAGCGAGCGCGGGATCGGGGTCGCCGACATCGCCAGGACGTCGACGTTCGTCTTGAACTTCTTGAGCTGGTCCTTGTGCTCGACGCCGAACCGCTGTTCCTCGTCGATGATGACGAGCCCGACGTCCTTGAAGGTGATGCCCTGCGACAGGATCCGGTGGGTCGCGATGACGATGTCGACCGTGCCGTCGGCGAGCCCGGCGATGGTCTCCTTCGACTCCTTCTCGGTCTGGAACCGGCTCAGGGCGCGCAGGTGCACGGGAAACCCGGCGAAGCGCTCCTGGAACGTCTCCATGTGCTGGCGGACGAGCAGGGTCGTCGGGACGAGCATGACGACCTGCTTGCCGTCCTGCACGGCCTTGAACGCGGCACGGATCGCGACCTCGGTCTTGCCGTAGCCGACGTCACCGGACAGCAGGCGGTCCATCGGGATCGGGCGTTCCATGTCGCGCTTGATCTCGTCGATCGTGGTGAGCTGGTCGGCGGTCTCGGCGAACGGGAACGCCTCTTCCAGCTCGCGCTGCCACGGGGTGTCCGGACCGAACGCGTGCCCCTTCGACGCCATGCGCGCCGAGTACAGCTTCACCAGGTCGACGGCGATGTCGCGGACGGCCTTGCGGGCCTTCGACTTGGCGGCGGACCAGTCCGAGCCGCCCATCTTCGACAGGGTCGGGGACTCGCCACCGACGTAGCGCGACAGCTGGTCGAGCTGGTCGGTCGGCACGAAGAGCTTGTCGCCCGGGTAGTTGCGCTTCGACGGCGCGTACTCGAGCACGAGGTACTCGCGCTGCGTCTTCACGGCGTTGCGGCCGCCGCTGGAGACCTCGCGGCTGACGAGCTCGACGAACTTGCCGATGCCGTGGGTCGCGTGCACGACGACGTCGCCCGGCTTGAGCTGCAGCGGGTCGACGACGTTCTTGCGGCGGCTCGCGAGCTTCTTGACGGTGCGGGCGCCCTGCTGGACGCTGCGGCCGTAGAACTCCGCCTCGCTCAGGACCGCGATGCGGGGGTCGGGGATCGCGAAGCCGTGCTCGACGGTCGCGGTCGTCACGACGGCGAACCCCGGCTCGGGCGGCGCGTCGACCGCTGCGGCACGGGCGGCGACCCCGGCGTCGGCGAGCACCTGCACCGCACGCTCGACGAGGCCCTGGCCCTGCGCGGTCACCACGACGGCCCACCCGTCGTCGGTCAGCGACTTGACGTGCGCGATCGCCCCGTCGGCGCTGCCGGCGAAGCTCGGGACGGCCTCGGCCCGGACGCGGATGTACTCGCCGGCCTCGGCAGCGGCCTCGGCGTCGGTGAGGACGCGCTCGGTGTCCCCTTCGTCGAGGCCGGAGTCGAACGGCGACACCGTCCACCAGGTGCGCTGCCCCCGGGTGTTCTTGAGCTGCTGCACGGTCAGGAAGTTGCCCGCGTCGAGGTCGATCGGCGCCTGGGCACCGGCGACCGCTGCGCTCCAGGCCGCCTGCAGGAACTCGGTGTTCGTCTCGGCGAGGCTGTTCGCGCGGCCGTTCACCCGCTCGGGCGAGAACACCGCGATGGTGGCGTCGTCCGGCAGGTAGGAGGTCATCGGCACGAGGTCCTGCACGAGCGCCGGAGCGAGGGACTCCATGCCCTCGACCGGGATGCCCTCGGCGATCTTGGCGAGCATCTGGGACAGGTTCGGGAACTCGTGCAGCATCTCGCGCGCCCGCTGCCGGACGTCGTCGCTGAGCAGGAGTTCGCGCGAGGCGGTCAGCTCGACCGAGCCGAGGTCGTCCTCGGTCGTGCGCTGGTCGGCGACGGAGAACGCCTTGATCGCCTCGATCTCGTCGCCGAAGAAGTCGACGCGTGCCGGGTGGTCGGCCGTCGGCGGGAAGACGTCGAGGATGCCACCGCGCACCGCGAACTCACCACGGCGAGTGACGAGGTCGACGCGCGAGTAGGCGAGGTCCACGAGCTGGGACGCGATCGCCGCCAGGTCGTTGCCCCGCGAGTCGGTCCGCAGCACCACGGGCGCCAGGGACGTCAGGTTGCTCGCGATCGGCTGCAGCGCGGCGCGGACGCTTGCGACCACGATGGTCTGGCGACGCTCGGCCGGGTCCGCCGCCTGCCACGCCGCGAGCTTCCGGAGCGTCGCGATGCGCGTGCCGACGGTCTGGGCACTCGGGCTGAGGCGTTCGTGCGGCAGGGTCTCCCACGCCGGGAACTCGAGCACGTCGGCGTCGGGGACGTAGCTGCCGAACGCTTCGCGGACCGCCTCGGCTTCACGCCCGGTCGCCGTGATGACGAGGACGCACTGCGGGCCGTTGCGCTCGGCGAGCAGCGCGCCGAGCAGCGGCACGCGCAGGCCGTCCACGACGGAGAAGTCGGCGTCGCGCGGTGCGGCGCGCAGCACGCGATCGAAGGCGGAGGCGCGCGAGAGCGCAGGGATGATGCCCGAGATCGTCACTCAGGAGATGGTACCGGCCACCACCGACGCCGACCGCGCCGTGCGCGACGGGCGAACAGCGCGGAACACTCAGGACGGAGCGTGCACGCGCTGCTGTGCGGCGAGCAGGCCGACCTCGGCGATCGCCTCGACCGCGTCGGCGGCGTCGGCCAGCAGGATCGGGAGCGTCTTCTTCTCGGCTGCGGAGAAGTCACGCAGCACGTAGTCGGCCGGGTCCTGCCGACCGGGCGGACGCCCGATGCCGACCCGGACGCGCATGAACTCGTTCGTCCCGGTGGCCTTGATGATGTCGCGCAGCCCGTTGTGCCCGCCGTGCCCGCCACTGCCCTTCAGGCGGACGGTGTCGAACGGCAGGTCGAGCTCGTCGTGCACGACGACGAGGTCGGCCGGGGTGGCGCTGTAGAACCCGAGCACCGAGGAGACCGGTCCGCCCGAGGTGTTCATGAACGACCCGGGCTTCGCCAGCACGAGTCGGGTGCCGCCGGGCACCAGGCGCCCCTCGGCGACCTGGTTCGGCGTCTTGTGCTTCTTGAACGTCGCTCCCATGCGGGAGGCGAGTTCGTCGAGGACCATCTGGCCGACGTTGTGGCGGTTGCCGGCGTAGTCGGGCCCGGGGTTCCCGAGCCCGACCACCACGAGGATGTGATCCGTCACAGCGTCGACCAGATGTCTTCGAAGGGGTGTTACTCGGAGTCCGCGGCGCCCTCGGCACCCGACTCGGCGCCGGCCTCGGCCGAGGCCTCGTCCGCAGCGTCGTCGTCAGCGGTGCCACGCGGGGTGACGATCGCGACGACCAGCGCCTCGGGGTCGGTCTCGAGCTCGGCGCCCTCGGGGAGCTCGAGCTGCGCGGCGTGGATCTGCACGCCGTCCTCGAGGCCCTCGACGTTCACGGAGACGTGCTCCGGGATGTCGGTGGCGAGCACGAGCAGCGAGATCGTGTTGAGGTCCTGCACGTGGATGGTGCCGGAGAAGGACTCGCCCTCGATGACGACGGGCACGTCGACCGTGACCTTCTCGCCACGGCGGAGGACCACGAGGTCGATGTGCTCGATGATCTGACGCACCGGGTCACGCTGGACGTCCTTGACGAGGGCGAGCTGGGCAGCACCCTCGATGTCGAGGTCGACGACCGCGTTGGCGGTACGGACGAGCAGCATGGTCTCGTGACCGGGCAGCGAGATGTGCTTCGGCTCGGTCCCGTGGCCGTAGACGACGGCGGGGATCTTGTCGGCCGCGCGGAGCTTGCGAGCAGCGCCCTTGCCGAACTTGGTGCGGACTTCCGCTGCGAGCTTGGTGTAGTCGGCCATGGTGCCTCCTGGTGTCGGGGACGACGCCGGGGTGCCGGCATCGTGGGGGTCTGTGGTGTTGCAACTCGAACGCGTGCACGCGTGAGGAACGATCCCAGGGTCTTGCCGGGTATCCCACCGCGTCGATCACGGCCGCGCGTACGCAGCCCTCGCCGAAGTCAGGGACTGAGTCTAGCAGGACCGTCCGGGCGTGTCGTCCCGTGATCTCCCCGCTCCGGCTGCGACGAGGCTCAGCGGCCGACCTCCCGCCGGTGCTCCTGCGCGGCGTGGAGGACGTCGCGCGCCCGGTCGCTCGCCGCCTCAGCGTCGTCGCGGGCTGCCTCGAGCCGGGTGATCTCGGCCTCGGCCTGCTCGAGGGCACGCTGGAGCTCCGCGCGGCGCTCCTCCGCCTGTTCGAGATCGGCCTCGGCGGTGTCGAGTGCGGCGTCGGCATCGCGGGACTCCGTGCGCGCTGCGGTCTCGGCCTGGCGCGCGGCCTTCCGGTCGGCAGCCGGGTCGCGCTTCGGTTCGGGTTCGGGTTCGGGTTCGGGTTCGGGTTCGGCGTCCGGTTCCGGAGCGTCACGCTGCGCGGGCCTGGAGGCACGGCTCGCCTTCCGCGCACCCCTCGCCTGGGAGATGGGGATGGGTGGGGCATCGCTGCCGGACCAGGCATCGGGCACCGCGTCCGGATCCGCGAGCGCCCCGTCGA
>Ga0265797_10010246_pt1 | contig 11973 bp, 9 predicted proteins | sample P2T30metagenome_FD_192433 | JGI IMG/M metagenome (GOLD analysis project Ga0265797, IMG submission 192433) | Plant litter microbial communities from East Loma Ridge, Irvine, California - P2 T30 | ecosystem: Environmental > Terrestrial > Plant litter > Unclassified | place: USA: California... | reverse complement strand
TGAAGCGCGACACGTAGCTGACGATCTGCGCCACGCTGAAGATCATGCTGCCGGTATTCCCGGTCTGCATGCGCTTGCCGTTCAGGTCCAGGTAGAGATCGAGGTCTTGCACGTCGTAGATCTCGTCGCGCGTGACCAGGAATGGGCCGACCGGGCCGAAGGTGTCGCAGCCTTTGCCTTTGTCCCACTGCGAGCCCATCTCGAACTGGAAGGCGCGCTCCGAAACGTCGTTGACCACGCAGTAGCCGGCCACGTATTTCAGCGCTTCTTCTTCGCTCACGTACTGCGCGCGCGTGCCGATGATCACGCCCAGCTCGACTTCCCAGTCGGTCTTCTTCGAGCCCTTCGGCAGCTGGATCGCATCGTCCGGACCGTTCAGGGAGCTGATCGCCTTGGTGAAAAATACCGGCTCGCTCGGGGTCGTGGACTTGGTCTCGGCGACGTGGTCGGCGTAGTTCATGCCGATGCCGATGAATTTGCCCGTGCCCTTGACCGGCACGCCCAGGCGCGGATTGCCGCGCACCAGCGGCAGCGTTTTATGGTCGATCTTCGCCAGCTTGCGCAGCGCCTTGTCCGAGAGCTGCGACGCGTCGATGTCGTCGATGATGCCGGACAGGTCGCGCAGGCGGCCCTCTTCGTCGAACAGGCCCGGCTTCTCTTTGCCCGGGCGGCCATAGCGCACCAATCTCATGTCAATCTTCCTCGATCGTGAATGCGCGGACCAACGACGGTCCGCATCAAACCGCGAATGATAGCAAGGATGCGCTATTGGAGGATCGATTACTGGCTGAGGAGGTAGGCGCTGATGTCGATCGCATCGCGCTCGCTCACGCCCATATTGGGCATTGCATTGCCCGGATCGATGGCCTGCGGATCCATCAGCCAGCGCACCAGGTTCGCTTGCGTGTTGGGCAGCTTGCCGGCGATGTAACGGCGCTCGGCCATGTCGTCCAGCGGTCGGCCGACATAGACTTTCGAGCCGGCGACGCTGGGCACCGCATGGCAGGAATGGCAGGCGTACTGGGTCAACGCAACCATGCCGCGTTCGGGGTCGCCCTGGATGCCGGGCGCCGGGCGCGTCGGCCCGCAAGCCGCCACCAGCATGGCCAGCGTCAGCGCCGCCGTGATGCGTGCCGCGTTCATGGCGTCTCCCCTTGGGTTGCGGCTACGCTGTGTGCTGGGCTTGCATCTCCGCCTGACGTCATGCGGCGGAAGTCTTCCGGCGTCATGTTCGGCATGGCCGACACGAAGGCCACCACGGCCCAGATATCGTTGTCGCTCAGGTGGTATTCCCAGGCCGGCATGCCGCTCATCTTGATGCCGTTGCGGGTGATCCAGTACAGCTCGCGGGTTTCCCAGTTGACGTCGGCGTCGACCAGCGGGCCAGGCACCGGCTGCATGCTCATGCCCTGCTTGAGCGGCGCCACACCCGGCCCGCCGTGGCACTGGATGCAGTTGGCCTTGTAGACGGCGGCGCCGCGCAGCAGCTGCTCGGGCGTGCCGAGCGACTCGGGCGCCACGATGTCGCGCGCATGGTTCTGCACCGAGTACTGCAAGCCTTCCTCGAACACGGTATAGATCAGCGGATAGTGCTGCGCGGTGGCGGCGATATTGTAGAAGCCGCCGCGCAGGACAATCAGCCCGATGACGGCGCCGATCAGCCCTGCCCCCAGCAGGGTGAGCACCATGGTCTTGACGATAAGTCGTGCACGATTGGATAGCATAACCTAGGGCGTTCAGTTAAAAAAATGACATCTAATTTCTTGTATTATAAAAGCCACAGCTTTTTTACGAAAAATCAACCGTGCGCATGAATATCTGTCAATACGATCCGTCCTGGATGGCGCGCGCCGGCGCCATGCTGCTGTGCGCGCTGCTGGCGAGCGGCTGCGGCAGCCAGGACAAGCCCACCCGTGTCGAGGGCGGCGATCCGGAACGCGGCCGCCTGCTGACCCAGCAATACCAGTGCGCGGCCTGCCATTTCATTCCCGAGGTGCAAGGCACCAACGGCGACGCCGGCCCCTCGCTGCAGTACATGGGCCGCCTGAGCTATATCGCGGGCAGCATCCCGAACCAGCCCGAGAACATGGTCCGCTTCCTGCGCAATCCCCCCGCGGTCAAGCCCGGCACGCTGATGCCGGCGCTTGGCATTTCCGAAGAAGAGGCGCGTCACATGGCTGCCTTCATGTATACCCTCAAATGAACGACCTGCAATCCGTCCTCCACCCGGCCGGCGCCGACGCCGCGATCATCCACCAGTTCACCTGGGTGCTGTTCATCGGCGGCACGCTGATCTTCGTCTTCGTGATGGCCTTGCTGACGCTGGCGATGCGGCGTCGGGCGCGCCCGATCCGGCCCGCCATCTGGATCTTCGGCGCCGGCATCGCCTTCCCGGTGGTGGTGCTCACCGCCCTGCTGGCCTGGAGCACCTGGCGCAGCGCGCAGCTGGCGCCGCAGACCTCGCACGGCGCGATGACGATCTCGGTCACCGGCAAGATGTGGTGGTGGGAAGTGCGCTACCGCGACCCGGCGACCAACCGCGAGATCATCACCGCCAACGAAATCCACATTCCGGTTGGCGAATCGGTCTACCTCGGCATGACGGCCTCCGACGTCATCCACAGTTTCTGGGTGCCGGCGCTGGCCGGCAAGCGCGACATGATCCCGGGCCGGGTCACTGGCCTGACCCTGCGCGCCGACAAGCCGGGCGTCTACCGCGGCCAGTGCGCCGAATACTGCGGCGAGCAGCACGCGCGCATGGCCTTCCACGTGATCGCCCTGCCGCGCGCCGAATTCGACGCCTGGCTGGCGCGCCAGGCGGCGCCAAGCCTGCCGGCCGACACCACCGTGCTGCAGCGCGGCCGCGAGGCCTTCCTGGCGCAGCAATGCCAGGCCTGCCACACGATCCGCGGCGTCACCGACGTGCCGCCGTTCTCGGAGCAGGCAAGGATTGCCGACACCTCCCGCCTGGGCCCCGACCTGACCCACGTTGGCAGCCGCCGCGAGATCGCGGCCGGCACCCTGCGTAACCACCGTGGCACGCTGGCCGGCTGGATCGCCGACCCGCAAGCCATCAAGCCGGGCGTGTTCATGCCGCCTTCACAAGACCTGGACGGCGAAACCCTGCGCGCGCTGGCCACCTACCTCGAGCACCTGAAATGACGACGCGCGACACTATCGTGAACGACGACGCTTTACCCAATCCCCTGCCCCGCCCACCGCTGGAGCTGACCCGTCTCGAAGAGATCTGGGAAACCCCGCGCGGCTGGCGCTTCTTCAAGTCGGTCAACAACACCAATATCGGCCTGCTGTATATCGGCACGGCGATCCTGTTCTTCATCCTGGCCGGCATCCTGGCCCTGATCATGCGGGTGCAGCTGGCGGTGCCGGACAACGACCTGGTGGCCGCCAGCACCTACAACCAGATCTTCACGATGCACGGCACCGTGATGATGTTCCTGTTCGCGATCCCGATCGTCGAGGCGATCGCGGTCTACCTGCTGCCCAATATGCTCGGCGCGCGCGATCTGCCGTTCCCGCGACTGTCGGCCTACGCCTTCTGGGCCTATGCCTTCGGCGGCCTGGCCTTCTTCTGTACCCTGTTCTGGGGCCTGGCGCCGGACGGCGGCTGGTTCATGTATCCGCCGCTGACCGGCATGAAGTATTCGCCCGGCCTGAATGCCGACTTCTGGCTGCTGGGGATCGGCTTCATCGAGATCTCGGCAATCGCCGGCGCGATCGAGCTGATCGTCGGCATCCTGTTCACGCGCGCCCCGGGCATGACCCTGCGCCGCATGCCGGTGTATGCCTGGGCGATGCTGGTGGTGGGCGTGATGATCATCATCGCCTTCCCGGCCGTGATCGCCGGCACCGCATTGCTGGAACTCGAGCGCGCGCTGAACATGCCGATCTTCGACCCGGAGCGCGGCGGCGACCCGCTGATCTGGCAGCACCTGTTCTGGTTCTTCGGCCATCCCGAGGTGTACATCATCTTCCTGCCGGCGGCCGGCATGATCTCGACCATGATCCCGACCATCGCCCAGAACCGCCTGGTGGGACGGCGCGTGATCGTGGTGGCGCTGGTCGGCGTCGGCATCTTCAGCTTCGGCCTGTGGGCCCACCACATGTTCACCGCCGGCCTCGGCGTGATCGAGATGAGCCTGATCTCGGCGGCCAGCATGGCGGTCGCGATCCCCACCGGCATCCAGGTGTTCGGCTGGATCGCCACATTATGGAGTGGGCGCATCAAGCTGAATGCTCCTACTCTTTTTATGCTCGGCTTCATGTTCATCTTCGTGCTGGGCGGCCTGACCGGGGTGATGGTGGCCGTGATCCCGTTCGACTGGCAGGTGCACGACACCTATTTCATCGTCGCCCACCTGCACTACGTGCTGATCGGCGGCATGGTGTTCCCGGTGTTCGCCGCCATCTATTACTGGCTGCCGCTGGTCAACGGCAACCAGATGTCCGAGCGCTGGGCCAAGCCGATCTTCTGGCTGCTGTTCGGCGGCTTCAACATCACCTTCTTCCCGATGCACATCACGGGCCTGTACGGCATGCCGCGCCGGGTCTATACCTACTCGCACGAGATGGGCTGGGACTGGCTCAATATGCTGTCGACCGTCGGCGCTTTCATGTTCGCCCTCGGCATCGTGGTCATGATCGTCGACGCCACCCGCACCCTGCGCCGGCCGGCCAGGAAAACCGGCAATCCGTGGAACGCGGCGACGCTGGAATGGCTGCCGAACGAGGACTACGGCAACCGCAGCATCCCGATCATCACGTCCGACGATCCGCTGTGGGACCAGCCGACCCTGTCGAAGGAAGTGGAAGAGGGCCGCCACTACCTGCCCGGCACCGTCACCGGCCGCCGCGAAACCATCGCCACCAGCCCGGTCAGCGCGACGCCCAACTACCTGATGATCCTGCCGGGCGACAGCTGGCTGACCGTGATCGGCGCCGCGGGCACCGCCGGCTTCTTCCTGCTGCTGACCGTCAAGGCGATGGTGCTGGCCTTCATTTGCGGCTTCATCGCGATCGCTTCCATCATCGGCTGGCTGTGGGAATCGGACCGCAGCGTGAACATGCGCGAGGCGCCAATCGGCGGCGGCATCAAATTGCCGATCGGCGCGGTCGGCGCCGCCTCGCACTCATGGTGGGGCACCTTCATCATGCTGATCGTGATCTACGGGATCTTCTGGTCCTTCGCCTACACCTATATCCACACCTCGATGCGGCTCGAGATCTGCCCGCCGCCGGGCGCCTCGCTGCCCGACGGGATGTACACGATCGGCGCGGCGGCCCTGCTGCTGGCGGGTTCCGCCCTGGTCTGGTTCAGCGGCCGCCTGAAGGGCCACGGCATGGCGTGGACGACGCTGGCGGCGCTGGCCTGCACCACGGCTGCCTTCGTGCTCGACGTGCACAGCTGGCGCCTGGTGCACCTGGACGGCACCCGCGATGCGTGGAACGCCTCGATCTCGATCATGCTCGGCTTCCAGGGCGTCATGCTGTTCGTGCTGCTGCTGGCCGCGCCCTACCTGTGCGTGCGTGCCTGGCGCGGCATGGTCAAGCCGGAAAATCGCGCCACGCGCGACAATATCGCGCTGATCTGGCACTACGTGACCCTGCAGGGCATCACCGCCATGCTGGTGATCCGCGGCCTGCTGCTGGTGATGGATTGACTATGGACGACCAATTCTTCCGGCGCGCCACGCGCGCCTCGCTTCCCTTCCTGGTCTGGGCCGCGCACTTCGGCTTCAGCTATATCGTGGCCGCAGCCCAGTGCACACCGGGCGCCTGGCGGCCCGAAGGACCGAACCCGTGGCTGCTGGGCGGCGCCACGCTGCTGGCGCTGGCCATCTGCGTGTGGAGCGGCGCCGCCGGCGGCAAGCGCCTGCGCCAGGGGTCGACCGAGTTCGTGGATTATGTAGCGGCGGCCAGCGCGGTGCTGGCTTTCGTGGCGATCGCGTGGACCGGGATTCCGGTGTTACTGGTGAGCGGCTGCGCCTGACGGCACGTTGGGCCCGCTGCTCCAACACGTCGTTCCCGCGAAGGCGGGAACCCAAGTCCTCCGCGTCGCCGATACCATCAAATGTAGCGTCAACGCCAGCAAGCTTGGGTTCCCGCCTTCGCGGGAACGACGGTGGGGGCGTGCATAGTGGCGGGAATTAACCCGCGTCCGGCACCACCCGCCAGATCACGTTGCCGACATCGTCTGCCACCAGCACCGCGCCCTTGTGGTCGACCGCAACGCCGACCGGCCGGCCGTGCGCCTCGCCATCCTGGTTGACGAAGCCGGTCAGCATGTCCACTGGCTTGCCGCTCGGCCGGCCATCCTTGAACGGCACGAACACCACGTTATAACCCGAGCGCGGCTTGCGGTTCCAGGAGCCGTGGTTGCCGATGATGGCGCCGTTGCGGTACTGCGCCGGCAGCAGCGCGCCTTCGTAGAAGGCCAGGCCCAGTGCCGCCACGTGGGCGCCCAGCGCGTAATCCGGCACGATCGCCTTTTCCACCAGGTCGGGACGCAGCGGCTCCACCCGCTTGTCGACGTTCTTGCCGAAGTAGCTGTACGGCCAGCCATAGAAGCCGCCATCCTTCACCGAGGTCAGGTAGTCCGGCACCAGGTCGCTGCCGATCAGGTCGCGCTCGTTCACCACGGTCCACAGGGCGCCGGTCTCGGGATGCCAGGCCATGCCGTTCGGATTGCGCAGGCCCGATGCGAACACGCGCGTCTTGCCGCTGGCGATGTCGATTTCCAGGATCGCGGCCCGGTCCTTTTCATTGTCCATGCCGTTCTCGGCGACGTTGCTGTTCGAGCCCGTGGTGGCGTACAGCTTGGCGCCGTCCTTGCTGGCGATGATGTTCTTGGTCCAGTGGTGGTTCAGCGGGCCGCCCGGCAACGGCGCCACCTGCTGCGGTTTATCCAGGATCTCGGTCACCCCTTCCTTGTACGGAAAGCGCACCACCGCATCGGTATTGGCCACGTACAGCGTGTCGCCCACCAGCGCCATGCCGAACGGCGAATTCAGGTCTTTCAGGAACACGCGTTTCAGTTCGGCCACGCCGTCGCCGTCGGCGTCGCGCAGCAGGCTGATACGGTTCGCGCTCGGCACGCCGGCGCCGGCGCGCGCCATGACCTTGGCCGTCACCCAGTTGCCGATGCCGGTCTTCGCGGGCCGCTGCGGAGCATTGGTCTCGGCCACCAGCACGTCGCCGTTGGGCAGCACATACACCCAGCGCGGATGGTCGAGCGCGGTGGCGAAGGCGTTCACCGCCAGGCCGGGCGCCGCGACCGGCGCCGTGTTCGCCGGCCAGCTCTTGGCCGGCGCGATGTGCACGGTCGGGATCAGGGTCTTGTTCGGCGCCTTCAGGGTCGGCTGCAAACCCATGTCAGCGCCGGCCGGCAAGGTCGATTTATCGCCGCAGGCGGCCAGCAGGAGCATGGCTGCGCCTGCGTACATGAACGGAAATGGTTTGCCCATGGCTTTCCCCAAGGAGTCGGAATGGAGAAAGTGTATATGACAAACAATAGCGCACCGCACATTACGGCTGAGAAAGCTCGGCCGTACGCCGGCGCGCGAAGCGCCACAGGCCGGGCAGCTGGATCGACACCAGCAGGGCAAACGCGGCGCGGTAGGCTTCCGGCGGCGCGCGGCCGATCGCGTCAGGCTCCCACAGGCCGATCACCAGCCCGAAACCGGCCTGCACCAGGAAAGCGCCGATGAAGATCAACAGGTTCAGGAAAGTCGCGGCGCGCCCCGTCAGTTCGCGCGGCATCGATTGCGCCACGATGGCGTACTCGATGCCGGTGATCGTGCCCACCAGCGTGAACATCACCGATAGCATCGCGAAACCCGGCCGGTAGCCAATGACCATGGCCGCCTGCACCAGCACGAAGAAGGTGATGCCGGCGGCTGCCACGTCGAGCGGCGGCATGCCGCGCCGCCCGGCCCATTCGGTGACCATGCCGACCGCGATCGCGCCGAACACCACCGCCGCCATGCCCAGGTATAAGAGATACGCCACGGCAGGCTCGGGATAGCGGCCGACGTCCGACAGCCAGCGCCCGATCCACAAGCCCTGCACGCCGAAGAACACCGCATGCGGGATCATCACTAGCGAGGCGACCGCGCGAAAACCCGGTGCGCGCCAGACCTCGCGCAGGGCCGGCAGCAGCGGACCGCGCTGCGCGGCGGGGCCGTCGTTCTTCGGGTACAGCAGCGCGATCAACAGGCCGGTACACGCCACCAGCGCCGCCAGCACGCAGAACAGGCCGCGCCAGTCGGTGTATTCGAGCGCGGCGCGCACCGGCATGGTGGCGCTGGCCGCACCCATGCCGCCCACGGCGATCAGGTAGCCGTGCACCGACGGCAGCCGGTTCGGCGCGATCCAGGTGGAGATCGCCTTGACCGCCGCCATGAAGCAACCACCCAGGCCGCAGCCCATGATGGCGCGCGCCGCCAGCAGGCCATAGAAGCCGCTGCAGTTCGCAAACAGCAGCGCGCCGCAGGAGGCCAGCAGCAGCATGATCACCTGCACCCGGCGCGGCCCGTAGCGGTCCAGCGCCATCCCCACCGGCAGCTGGACCAGGGCGAAGGCGAAGAAGAAGGCGCTGGTGAGCAGGCCAAGCTGGCCAGGGGTGAGCGCCAGCGCCCCCACCAGGTGCGACGCCAGCACCGCGTTCACGTTGCGCAGCAGCGAAGACAAAAAGTGCCCGAGCGCGAACGGCAGGAACACGTAGAAGAACACCCCCATGCCGGACAGGCGCAGGGGTGCAGCAGCAGCCAGGGCGCCTGGCTGCATCAGCGGACCGGCGCCCGCCATCAGGCCGCGTCGGGCTGGGCTTCGCCGCGCTGGCCGGCCGGCACCAGCGGGATCACGCGTCCGCCGGGGCCACGCAGCGGGCCGCCGCTTTCCAGCTCGAAGAAAAAGCGGTCGCGCCCGAACGCGGGCGTCAGGTGATCGAGCCAGGTCGCATTCGGGTCAAACTTGGCGAAGAACGGCCGGCGCACCCACTCGGGATTGCGCGCCTGCAGGAACTGCAGCGCGAACAGCTTTTCGCCGTTGATGGTGACCACGCCGTCGATCACGACCTTGCCCGGGAAGGCGCTCATCGACGGCCCACGCACGGTGCGCGACAGGCCCGAGACCATCGAGTACGCCTCCTGGAAGATCTCGTGGGCGCGCGCCAGCGGCAGCGCGAAATAGTCGCTTGGGCCGGTGTCGCGCTCGACGAACATGTAGTACGGAATGGCGCCCAGGCGCACGCCGGTGGTCCACAACTCGGCCCAGCTCTTGGGGTCTTCGTTGATGTGGCGGATCAGCGGGCCCTGCATGCGCAAGGTGGCGCCGGTGCCGACGATGCGCTTGACCGCCTGCTGGGCGATCGGCGCGCGCAACTCCACCGCATGGTTGTAGTGGCCCATGATGGCCAGGTTCTTCCCGCTTGCCACCACCTTCTCGAACAGCCGCATCAGGTCGTCGCTGTCCTTGTCCGACACGAAGCGCTGCGGCCAATAGGCGACCGCCTTGGTGCCGATGCGGATGTTCTGGATATGGGCCAGCTCCGGCGCCAGCAGGGGTTCGAGGAATTCGCCGAGCGAGCGCGTATTCATGATCATCGGGTCGCCGCCGGTGATCAGGACGTCGGTCACGTCCGGGTGCATCTTGAGGTAGGCCACCAGCTCGCTGCACTCGCGCGCATCGAACTTCATCTCTTCCATGCCGACGAACTGCGGCCAGCGGAAGCAGAAGGTGCAGTAGGCGTGGCAGGTCTGGCCGGCGCTGGGGAAGAACAACACGGTTTCCTTGTACTTGTGCTGCAGGCCCCTGAGCGGCGCGTCATTCACGCGCGGGACGTTGTGCGTCATCTGGCCGGCCGGGTGCGGATTCATGCGCATGCGGATGCCGTGCACCAGGCGCGCGATGGCGGCATCGTCCTTCTTGTACAGCACCAGCTCGCGCAACTGCTCGTATTCCTGGGCCGGCAGCATGTCGCGGTGCGGGAAGGTCAGGCGGTAGATCGGATCGTCGGGCACGCGCTTCCAGTCGATCAGCTCATCCATCACATAGGCATTGGTGCGAAACGGCAGCACGTGGGACACCACCTGCACGGCCTCCTGCAACTCGGGCGTGAGCCATTCCCACTGGCGCGCGGTAACGATCGATTGTCGGGTATAGGGCTTGAACTTCGAGGGCGTCGGTGCAGTCGTGATCACGTCGATTCTCCGGAAACGAAGGATGGATCCGGCTGAGAAAGAAGCATTGCCGGGAAGCACCCATCTTAGTGTCCTGAGTTACTGATCAATTGCCGCCAATCAACTTGGCGCACCCCGCGGCCCGAATTACAACAAGGAAGGTGCAAGTCGCGGCCAAGGCCGGACGACTCCGCCTCCGGCATGCCGCTGCCGGAGGCGAAGTGGGACGCGCGTTATGGCGCCGGCCGGAATGGCGGGCGCTTGGCGAAATGCCTGGCGACGTGATGATCGCCGTCGAAGGTCAGGTGGTGTTCGTCGCGGTACATCAGGTGCCCGTCGATCATCACATGACACTGGCGCTCGTCGCACAGGGCTTCGGCCGCGTCGAACCATTCGATCTGCGGAAACTCCTTCGCCAGCATGGCCAACACTTCCTTGTGCTGCGCGATCTGCGTATCCCACTGCGCGCGCGTGATGGCGCACGGCACGCGCGTGGCCGAGGATGCGACGCCGGCGCGCTTGATGCACGCGCGCGGATTGAAGTCGAGGAAGGGGACATCGCTCATGAAGATGACGTGCTTGCCGGCGCCGATGAAGCGGCGGAAGGTTTCGCGTGCGGCATCGATGACAACCTGTCCGTCAGGTTCGGTCGAGAAGCGCGCGAAGGTCGAGAACAACACGGTCTTCACCGACTCCATGGCCAGCGCTTTCTCGAGCATGGGCTGGGTGGCCTGCTGGTACGGATCGTCGTGCGGCTCGAGGCCCCAGTAGGGTCGGCGGGTGCCGAACTTGACGAGGTTCTCGCCGAGTCCATCGTAGTATTTCATCAGGCCGTACACCAGGTGATAGGCATGGCTGTCGCCCAGCAACGCCACAGTCGGGTCCCTGGTGGGGTCGGACATGATGCAATAGTCATACATCGATTCGAAACCGTAGCGCGCCTTGCATGCCGCGGCCTTGGCCTTGTCCTCGTACACCACCAGGGCCTGGTTGTTGGCCAGGTTCTCCTGGACGACCTGGCGCTCGGGCAGGCCTTGCTTGTACCAGAGATAGCCGCCAGCGGCGGCGCAGGCAAGCATCAGCGTGCACAGGGTGGCGATCACGGTCTTTTCCCTGGCTGCGCGCAGCGGGCGCTCCACGACGCGCCAGGTCAGCCAGGCCAGCAGGAAGGCCACCAGCACCGCTCCGGTCCGGATCGCCGGCGACGGCTGGCCCGACTCGACGATCTGGGCGAAGGACAGCAGCGGCCAATGCCACAGGTAGAGCGGATAGCTGATCAGCCCGACCCACACCGCCGGTCGGCTCGACAGCACCGTGCGATTGAACCACGCCGTGGGGCCGGCCGCGATGACGAGCATGGCGCCGACGGAGGGCAGCAGCGCCGGCCAGCCCGGGAAGCGGTCCTCGCGCGTGATCGTGGCCAGGCCGACGCCCAGCAGGAACACGCCGGACCAGGCCAGCTGGTTGGGGGACGGCAGGCGCAGCGACGCCAGGCGCGCGGGGAGCGACGGCAGGCCGGCCGATCTGCGCGCGTGCAGGCAGGCCAGGCCCGCCCCCAGCAGCATTTCCCAGGCGCGGCTGGCCGGCGAATAGAAGGTGGCGCTGGGGTGATGGATGACGCCGACGACGTTGACCAGGAAGGACACCACGCCCAGCACCGCCGCGACCAGCAGCAGGTTTATGCGCCGCTTCCAGGCCAGCAGCAGCACGACCGGCCACAGGATATAGAACTGTTCCTCGATCCCGAGCGACCACAGGTGCAGCAGCGGCTTGG
>Ga0265797_10010245_pt1 | contig 11974 bp, 7 predicted proteins | sample P2T30metagenome_FD_192433 | JGI IMG/M metagenome (GOLD analysis project Ga0265797, IMG submission 192433) | Plant litter microbial communities from East Loma Ridge, Irvine, California - P2 T30 | ecosystem: Environmental > Terrestrial > Plant litter > Unclassified | place: USA: California... | reverse complement strand
AGATCATTCCTTATTTTGGGGGGTTTCCGTCGTTGGGCTGCTCTTGTTCCAGACAGAGCGGAGAGAACATGGAATTGGTCTCACGGGCAATGAACGCGTAGGCTGAAGGAGTCTTTTTCTCTCGACCATTCGATAGAAAAACGAAAACGGGACGACGTGACGAGCAGTATAGATGCACGCACGAATCGGGGTCTTTGGTATGACTGATAGACAGGCAGGCAGGCAGAAATGTAGCAAGTGCAGAAGGAGGAGAAGGACGAAAGGCAGAGGAAGCGGACGAAAGAATGAAAAAGATACCCCTGCGTCATTACCATAGCTGGTGAAGGATGCCGCTCTCTCCCTATACCTTAGGTAGGATGATCACTTGCTTCTCTCTCTCTCTCTCTCTCTCTCGCTCTCCTCCTACAGTCGGTGCGTCCAAGAGGTTAATCATTTGAACCCTCCCGACTCTTTATGCAGTCTTCTGTCAGCGCCTATCCCGAACACACATCAAGTCGTAGGTATCTCAGGCTTGCATTTCGGAACTCGGAACCAAGAGCGCTTTGCATGAGGCAGTCGGTTGGTTGTTGGCAGGAAGGTAGCAGTGGGAATACTCAGCAAAAACACCACAAAGCGCGTGTGAAGGGAAAAGCACACAGATGTATAAAGTCAAAGGTTAGAAAAAGGCACGCACGAACGCGTGGAATAATGAATAGTGGTATCATCATCGCCCTAGCATACCCGTAATGGATACGGAAACACCCAGACCAGGCAGGTAGAGGAAGAAGAAGAGGCAGGAGAAGCATGGAAGCATAGAAGCAAGACGTGGGACGGAAAGTACATGTACATAGATTCCACCAACATAGCGACAGCGCATGGTTGAACGTTGAACTCATACCTAGAACGAGAAGAGACGCAAAATAAAGTGAAAGAGCAGAGGAAATGTAGTATTTTGTCAAATTTGAGTACCTGTTCCCAACACCTTTTTCCTTTTGATTTCAGTTCGTGCGTAATGAGCCATCCTCGTCCCGGGCACGAATCATCAACGCCTTCGCTAGCTAAAAGAGATGAAGACAGCGGGGGAAAAACGCAAAGGAAGAGGAAGAAAAGACAAACGAGAAAAAGCAGAGACAGAGATGTTAAAGAGAAAGACACAGATGGGACCCAAGGTACAGAAGAAATGATAATATTAGAAAAAAAAAAAGACGAACCCTCTTTTGGGTCGTTCGCTGAGCGACTAGCCTTTATTGGAGCTTTTTGTGTCTTTCTAAAGACATTTCTTCCCCAAGCTAGACGCCTTCGCGCGATGATGATGGTGATGGTGATGTTGATGTCGATGATTATGCCTGTTTTCCCCTTGCCCATCCCGTGCCGACCCCTGTTATCCGTGCCTGTGCCAATTGCCTTTTCCTGATTGTTGAATTTTGGTGCGTTTACTGGGGAAGAGGGGTTCGATCGGTGCTGCGGATGCCTCAACAAGCCGGGCGGGTTGGGTGGTCTTGAAGTTCAAGTGCCATCGCCGCGGAGGATCGAGGCATTAGCAACCACTGGTGGCACTGCACTGCTATGGTTGAGCACTTTATGGGCACAACCGCAGAGCGTCGCGCCGCCAGCCGGCTAGCGACGTTTGGCTTCGTCAGAGTCCAAGTGATTATATGCGCAGCCCGCCGCCTCGACTGACATGTTCCCAGTGTAGTCATCACACGTGATCAGGCTGAGATAACAATGCCTGCCGCTCCGAGGGACCCTTCCAGTATTCCCGAACTATAGTGAATTAATACAGACCACTCGCTTCTCTGCTATAGCGGAATTGATCGTCCTTGCTATCGTCGAGAGTTGGAGTGGAGACTTGTGTTTTGTTACTGCAAGCATGTGCAATGCCGTTTCAACTAACCGCAGCAGAGAGCCTTCATGAGCTTGTTGCCAAAGCCACCGCTTTCACGCTGCTCTTCAGGCTGTTGTGCCTGCGGTTGCGATTGGAGACGCGATTGCGCCTGGGTGCCGCTTGGCTGTCTGGGGAGGTTCTGGTTGCTCATACGTTGTTGTCCGGCAAGGTTGGGCGTGCTGGTCGCGAACTGCGCCGTAGTGCTGCCTGCCTCAGGCGGCTCGAGCTGCGAAGCCCTTTTGCCAGCAGCGCTCAGATCTTGTGAGTTGCGGTGACGAGCAGCACGCTGTTGCTGTTGTTGACGCTGAGCAGCCGATTGAGGAGGAGCGCGAGCAGCGCCCGGCTTCGGGAGGTCGGCGTTCAAACGTTCTGGCGCAATCGGAGTCTTCGACACGCGGTTCATGTCTTGTCGGCGGAGATCAGCAGCAGAGGCGTGTCCACGCTCGTCGCCCCTGACGGCAGCAGAAGATCTCGGCATGTCCCAGCCCTTGCCGCCGTTGAGCTTCATCCAATCGTACTCGCCGTCCTCGACTTCGCCAGTGTTTTTGAGCGCCGTGGTGAAGAGTTCGCGGAGGTGATCGTAATCGGGTTGGTCCTCGAAGCCCAGGTTACGGACGTAAGAGAGGTACTTGTTGAACTCTTCCGGGTAGCTGTCGCAGAGGTCCTTGATGGGAGTAGTCTGCTTCTTCTCTCCAATCTTCTCGTACTTCTGCTTGTTTGTGGCGGCCTTCAGGCCCTGCCAGGGAAGGCCTCCACGGAGGAAGTACATGAACACATGGCCGAGGGCCTCGAGATCATCACGACGGGACTGTTCCCGGCCAAGATGGGTGTTGATGCTCATGTATCTTGCGGTACCAGAAAGAGATTTCCTCTCGCGGTAAGGGATGTGCTGCTTTGTCTTGGGATCACGGTACTGCTTGGCCATGCCAAAGTCAACAACGTGGATAACGTTGGCGGTTTTGCTGTTTGGCCGGCCGATCAAAAAGTTGTCAGGCTTAATATCGCGGTAAATGAGGTTCTTCTCGTGGATGGTCTGGACGCGCGACAGCATCTGCTTGGCGACCATTACCACAGTCTTGATGGAGAAGCGGCGTCCACAGTGGTCAAAAAGATCCTCGAGCGAGGGTCCGAGCAGGTCAATGACAAGAATGTTGTGGAGGCCCTCCTGGCCGAAGTAATAGACATTGGGGATGCCAGCTGTAGAGGATGATGTTGTTAGTGGGTGTATTAAAGTATTGTGACAGGCATCCATGATGGAAGTTCCGAAGCAACCATAGCAAACAGTATGGGAGGTGAGGAGCACTTACGGCATCCAACGAGAATCTTGTAGGTCCTGTATTCGTCCCTCAACTGCGGTGCATCACTCTTCCGAGGCTCGAACTTGATGGCGACTTGGGTGTTGTTGAGCAAGTTGGTGCCCTCGAAGATCACGCCGAAGCTGCCCTCGCCGATCTTCTTGCCGACGCGGTAGTGTACGCCGACAACATTGCTACTGCTCGATGACATGACTGGTTATGAGTCGTAGCGGGTCGTGTCGAAATGGAGATGGTCGATCGCGAGACGAGACGCGAGTTGTCGGACAAGAGAGAGAAGGGCGCAGGACGAGCCCTGCCACCGCTTCTTTAGTGGAGATTGGGCAGGCGGCGGGAGGTGTTTGCGTGTAGATGTATGGTATTGGCGGGCGGAAGGGAGGACGTATGTCGAGTGGAGCGGCGGAGTCGGCGGAGGGGGCGGCGGTGTGGTGTGGAGAGTGAGGTAAAGTGAAGTGAGGTTGAGGTGCAGACAGGCTGGCAGACAGACAACAGACGGGAGGTGACTGGGGCTTTGCTGCTGCGGCTGGAAGGAGAGGCGAGCACGGCAAGAGGCAGGCGCGCGCGCTGGTGAGCAAGTGCAGGCTAGCGGCTACGCGAACGCCCGGAAATACTGGGCCGCTGGAATTGCATGGGGTCTAGATTCGTACAAGTCCATGCACCGACCAAAAGGAGTGATGGTTGCGGTGAACGAGTGATACGGATGCTACCTTGTAGGAGTTGTAGACATGTCGTCCTTGTGCCATGTGCATATACACATATCTGCCTGCTTACCCTTTTGTCGTTTGTACAAAATGCCTTATCATGGACATCTATGCCTCATATGCACGTCACGTGAAACCACTTCACTTCCACAGCAAGATGAAGAAGGCCGACCCGGAAAACAACCCCCAGCAACCGTTGCCAAGCTAGCGCCGCAGACAACTCCGTCCGTGTCACGATTCGCACACGAACAGAGGCGCTATGCTACAGTAGTATCAACAAAAAGCAGTAGTCCAGCAGTAATCCGACATCGCTCATTCTTGAGCCTCCAATCTACCGAAAGCTTCACACACTTAGGTTACAGTAGAGTAGGACTGACAACAACAGACACCCACAACAAACACCTCTCTCATCTCTTCTCCATATTCAAGCCGACTGCAGTAGTGACCCAGTAGCACCTGTCTAGCCGTCTCACGCAGGGTGACAAGTACTACACTAGCCAAGGTACCCGTCTGGCGAAGGTAGGGCAGCAGGGCAGATATAAGCCAAAGCTCCATTCGCTTCACCTCCTCCCGCTCCTATCTGAGGCGGCCTTTGAACGCATTGACATTGATGGGAGAAGCGAAACGCTTTTTCACCGCCTGTCAAAGCGAGTGGGCACAGCGTGCGATAAGAAGAAGATGATGATGACGAAGAAGCCACATTCACCCTTTCGAGATACGACTACATGCCTAGCACTTACTACGTACTTGAGCACGTGTCGTTGTTCAGCGAACCACCCATCCACTATTATTCAATATAAACCCGCATCCAGAAGAGAACGCGTCGGATCCCACCGAAAATTATGGGAAATTGCAGTTAGAGCATAGCACATCGGACCACAACCGATTTGTCCGTTGTCCATCGTCCATCATCGACCGATTTGAGCGCCCTCACATCTTCAACGCATCTGGATCAACATCACCATCACCATCACCATCACCATCATCATCATCATCACCTTCGTCGTCAGGTAAACACCAACGTGCAGCCCCATAAAACCAAAGCTTCGAGAAAACCGAAGAACAATTCAAAAAGAGTCATGTCACACATGTTTCACAATCTTAAATACATCTCACATTTCACAACCGAATCGATCACCAGGCACAAGAAAAAAAGATCGCGCGCGACCATCAAGATCTGCAGTCGCGCTTGCTATTAGCGAGGAGACTTGTTGTCTGCTTGCGTTGTGCGTTTGTTTTGTCCTTAGCAATCCTCTAACGAGCAACGATCGGAGTGGTCATCGATTACAGTGCTCAAGGACAAGACCGCCCATGCGTCGCATACAGCCTGTCTACCCTACCCTACCCTAATCACTTAGAGCCTACCCTAGAACGTCGTTTCCACATCCAGCAGTCGAGCCTTGCCACAGCCCACCTCCACCCCATACCCAGACTTCGCTTCAGAAGCCCTCTCTAGCCGGGAAGGCCAGGGCAGCCAAGGATGAAACCGAACGTGAAAGTTGCGAAACCAACGGTTTCGCTCAGCTACTTTCACGGCGAGCAAGTACTCGCAAACCCCTCGCCGACCTTCGATAATAATGTCCCACTCGTCGCCTGGGTTCAATCCCGCCAATTTTTGGTTCGTGTGATTTGCGGCTTGACATGTCAGCCACACGTTCGGTAGAGGACGATCTTTGGACGCTCTTTACATACTTGATCGGTCTTTCAATCACATTTGTTTTTATCATAGAGAATGAGTTGCGAGTCTCTCATTGCTATCGAGAGAATAGCGACCCGAAGGTCTGGGTGAGGTGATGCTCGATAATGCTGTTAGGTATGCCGTACGCCATGTCTCCTGCTCCAGTCGTGGAGCAGCAGATGTCGGGTTGCCCCGACTTGCAACAGTAGAGGTGTGGCCTGAACTGATGCGCCATGGTTTCCTTCGTGTGCCAAGTTGCGTAATATTTTCAGAGGCAACGAAGGGTACTCGCCAAAACTCGTCCTTGCGTGCTGCTGCAGATGCTCGCCCGGGATCAAACACGGTCGTTCATTTGCGCTCATCGCCGTGGGCAGGAGCCTGTCCACTCATGCCGGGGCTTGGCACATGACCCTGTGGTTGCTGCGCGGATGGCATTGCCTGCTGGGAGCGTGGAGTCATCTGTACAAAGCCTCCATTGCTAGGGTGCCTTTGTCCCTGCTGAGGCTGCTGCTGGCCATGGAAAGGCGGGGCGAACGGAGGTCCATGCTGGCTATGCTGCTGTTGCATGTGTGGTGCGAAGCCCTGGTGCGAACCAGAATGTGCCATCATGTGAGGACCAGGACGAGGCGACCCAGCGTAGCCGTTGGGGCCAGCGCCTTGTTGAGGCATGTGTGGCATTTGTGGTTGTGCCTGTGGCGGCATGGGCGAGTAGCCCTGGTTCTGTGGAGGCATGAAGCCGCTCGAGGATGGGTTCTGAGTCATCATCGGCGCACCTCCGCCCATCTGCGGCATGTTAGGACCGTAGCCAGGGCCTGGAGGGTAGTTCGGCCGCATCTGGTTCATTTGCGGGTGAGGCTGGTTGGGTTGCATCATCATCGGTCCAGGTCCCTGCATCTGCCTGTATCCCATGCTTGGACTCATGCCGTAGCCTTGCATGGGCTGCCCAGCAAACTGTGGCATTGGCATCTGTCCCATTTGACCGTTGTAGCCGCCAGCCATCTGGGCAGGTGCATAGCGAGGGCTGTTCTGCACGCTGTTGCCTGGGCCGCCGGGGAACTGCATCCTGGGGTCGAAGTTCTGAGCGTGACCGTGCTGCATGCCATATTGACCCATGTTAGGGAAGCGCTGGTGCTGGCCCGGGTTGGGCAGGTGAGGTGCCTGCAGGTGAGCCGGAAGCTGGTGTGCGTGCGGCATGGGACCCGTTGCAGGGTTCGGCGTGTGCATCGGAGACGGGCCCTGACTGTGTGATCTGGGCTCAGGGAAAGCGCTCAAATACTTAGTGTTCTGACGATCGGCAGGAACGCTCCAGGTAGGAGGAGTACGGAAAGGCTGTTCGATGCCACCATTCTCAGAAATTCCCTTCTGCCATTCCACGGGGTATTCCTTTTCTCTCATGCGCTTAATGGTGTCGCAGTGTGTGTTGACATCTTTCTTGACATCGCTGCTCTTCTTCTCCGTGGCGTCGAAGAACGAGGCACTGGGCGCCTCGACAGGAGGTGCAGCAGGCATTCTTTGAGGACTGGGGGAGGCACCGGTCGGCGTGAAGCTGTTCGCACCAGGAGTGAATTTGAATTCTTTTGCGTTGACGTTCAGACGTGCGTTATTAGCTGCAGTAGGGCTGAGCAGTTCTCCCTCACGTGTTGGTGTCGGACCGCTAGGAATACGAAGGTCGGAGGGCAGCGGCTGAAGAGGAGGAATACCACCGCGAGCTTGGTTCATGAAAGGAACGTTGTGGCGTTGTTGAAGAGGTGCACGCGGTGAAGACATCTGCATGCCTCCGCGCAGATTCTGCGACACGCGGTTGCGTGTCTGTGATTGCGTTTGCTGTGCATGTGCACGTGCATCGGAGGGCGTAGTGGCTTGTGAAGGTGCACTCTTTGTCGGCGTCGGCGTGGTTCCTTCCTTTTCGTGATCTTTGCGTTTCTCCTCATCAAAGCGAGCAGACTCTTCTGCTTTGCGCTTGATCTCCAGTTGCTTTTCGTGGTCCTTCGCAAGAATGGGCACAAGATCATCCGGGACACGACTCTTGAGTCTGAAGTTCTCCGCGAACTTCTTGAGATCGTTCAATTTAACATTTTTCTCATGACGAGCGTTGGTTCGCTTGGCCTCCTGTGCTGCGCGCAATCTAAGCTTTTCGTTGTTAGCGAATTGCTTGAACGCATCAGCCGTGCCACGCAAGTGATCCTCCGTCGTCTTCTTGGGTTGCGAGGCCGCGGGAGCAGTGGTAGGCTTATTGGCCTCGTCGGACGCAGTAGTCTGGATGTTGGCAACCTTTGCAGGAGCCTCAGTCGGCACCTCGGATTTGGGCGCCTTCTCGGGAACCACAGCAGGTTGGGGTGCAGGAGCTGGCACCGGCTTAGAGAGGGAAATGATGGCGGGATCGAAGGGTGCTCCAGAGATTGTCGGTTGGCTAGTGATGGGCCTTCGAGAAGGCGGAACGTACGAGCCGGCACCGCCCTTACTAAGAGGCGCCATTGCGCTCTCGCGGCGGACGCCAGAGTACTTCTCCTCCTCGTCCATGCCGTCGTCGTGGCGCGCATTCTGGTGGCGTTCCTCCAGAACATGCGAGTTGGCCGGCGCAGAGCCCTCAATCTCGCGAGCGATTCTCTCTGCTTCGGCCGCGCGACGCTTGTACTCTGGGTTGCTGCGGTCGATGGATGTAGTGTAGTCATCCTCGTTGTACGTAGTGCGTGTGCCGAAGTTCTGCTCGTTCACAGCGAACTGGTCCCATCCAGTTGTGCCGTGCTTGCCTGTGCTCTCAAGTGCCATGTCGTCCAGGCTCATGTCCATACCCCCGTCCCACTTCTTCAATTCACGCTCCCTAGGCATTTTGGAATCACGAGAAATTTCTGTGTCGGTACGGAAAGACGAGGCTGCCGAGCCTGCGTCGTGTTAGTGAGTGCAGGATGAAATACGTCCACCCGGTCTCGGCTTACCATTCTGGGTTGCGTGTGCATTGGCAGTGACAACGTTAGCTACCGACAAGTCGGCAGTATCCTGCACGTCGAACTGCATGGTATGATCATCACCCTCGCCTGTGTACTCGTCCGGAAGCTCCGTGTTTCCGTTCGTTTGCTGGTGGCTCGCGTGTCTTGTTCTCTTCACCATCTTGAGTGTGTAGACACTCTTGTCCGAGGAATCAGTGTGGGATCCACTGAAGACGCCGGTGAATTGTGCGCCATCCTTTAGGGTCAAGGTCGCATCGGTGCCCTGAAGATAGACGTTGACGTCAGCAACCGACTCAAAGGGAACAGATGTATATGAATGGATCTTACCGTGCAGTGTGCTAGTAGGTACAACAGGCGCTCGCTGGCTTGCTTGTCGGACGAGTCTGCGGATCCTTTCTGCTGTGGTTGAGATGGGAACTTGGGTTGGGACTTGTCGGAGCCATTGGCAAGGCTGGGCGAGTTGGTCGGTCGCTGTGTGATGGGGTTCGTTCCAGTCCAGGCCCTTTGTGGTGTAGGTGTTTGCTTTCTGTTGGAGAGCATTGTCAGCGTCTGGTGTTCGTTGGGGATATCACGCGGTGCAGGGTCAATGCATGACTAAGGAATATGAGCGCCCGAAGGCAAACAAGTAGGCGATTGTAGGGCGCGAGAACAGGGCGAGGAGGATGAGCGAAGGCGGCGCGGACACATGGGGAGGCCGCCGCGGTCGTTGCACCAGCGATTGTTTTGTTGGGGTGACTGACCTGTTCTGAGCGTCGACAGGGCTGCCGGCCTGCTTACGCGCGCCGTCGAGTGCTTTGCCAGCACCACTGGGCTTGAACTGCTGCTTGCTGGCGGGCGGAGCGCCCTTGGAGGAGGCGTCACCGTTCGCAGTAGCCGTCGACATGGCGGCTCGCGTGGCGGGAGAGATGGACGGAGGAGGGGTCCGAGGGTCGGAGGAGGGAGGTCGAGGTCGAAGGTCGAGTCGAGGGTTTGGCAAAGCGACGTGCTGCTGGTGCTGGCGTCGAGCCTGGGTGGAGCACGGTGGTCTGCTCTGCGAACGCTCAAGGGCCGCGGGTCGGATTCCGGGGAACAGAACACGCCAGCAACAGGGCGAGCGAGCAGCAAGCGTGTTTCGCAATGCGCACTATTCACTGGCGGCAGACGGGGGGTGGGAGGATGGAGTCCCGGCGGTGGAAGGGGTGGCGTTGAGGTTGGGGCGGTGGTGTCGAACGGGGTTTGCTGACCGTCGTCGTCGTTGCCGTCGTCGTCCAACCTCGTGATCTCCTCGTCGTCTCCTCGTCGAGCTCAAAGCTCACTCAGACACTTGTTGACGGAGATCAGGGTCGCTTGCTTCCTTAGCGCCTTTGCGAGCCACAGCACAAGCACGCGACCTGCCGAAACATCTGTATACCCCAACTCTAACCCTGTTGGCAGAGGCATGTTTTCTTTGATAGCACAGTGAACCAAGCGCACAATCTGCCAGCAATGCCAGCGACGACCTTTGAGCAGTTCTGTCGATTCAGTACCGACGCATGTAAGTCGGCCAATGCTAGACAAAATTGCTCAATCTGACACATGTCCAGACGGTCTTGAAAGACTCATCCGATTCTTGCAGGCCTCACTCCAAACCGCGGCATATTTGTTGGTCAACCCAGAAAACACTCAGAAAACATCGTTGCCATCGAGTATATTCGGCAACAGCACTCATTTACATCAACCTCTGACCGAACTGTCCTCCCGCCTGGGCCTGGTCCGTCGCTTTCTTCGCTTCTTCCGCTTCCTCGATGCGTTTTCGACGTCGTACGATGTTTTCACTTCCCTAGGCAATGACGGGCAATCAACAAGTGCCTATCTAGAGAGGACAATCGACGGACTTGCCGGGACCTTTAATGGATTGTACTTGCTACTGGAGGCGGTGACGCTCGTCGATGCATTGAACATCCCAGGACTCGCAGTATGGAGTGTCGAGCTTGAATCTGCGCTCAAAATCGAGTCTCAACGATGCTGGCTGTTTGCACTTGTTGCTGGAGCGCTGGCTTGCATGTTGCGTCTTTCGGGGCTGCAAGGTCTTACACGGACAAAGACTATCTCCGACAAGGTCACGCAGAAGGATAGAGGAATCGATGAGAAAGCGAAGTTAGAAGAGGAAAGTGCTCGCATCTCTCTGATGGGGGTACAAAAACGTCGGCTGACTAGGAAGATGGTGGCCTGCGTGTTGGATATGGCTCTACCGGGTAGCGTCGTTGGCTGGATTCCTGCTTCCAAGAGTAGCGTGGCGATCATCACGTTGGTAACCAGCGTATTGACTGGGGCTGATGTTTGGGAGCGCTGTGGCAAGGAAGTTGGTAAGCAGTGAGGAATGTTTGCAGTGGGTGGGAATCCAGACATATGTACATAGTATGTAAATCGATGTACATGTATGCACGCAGATGCCGATATAGACAGTACAACAAATTCAGTTGCATGCTTGATTGTGCACGTGAGATGGGGCTTTAGGTTGAAGCATAACTCAGTAGTGCGATCACCGCAGTAAACAACAACTCCGCCGGGCATATCAGACCTGTGCAGTGTATGTTCTTCAGTGCTTGCTATTATTGTCATCAACTCAAGACCGCATCACTCCATCATCGACCACACCATTGAAACCGACAAGTTGCGCCCAATCTCACCGCCATCGACGACCGTGCTTGCTTTCTTACCCTTGTCTCGTCTCGCATCGTCTGAAGAAGCGCGCCCAGACATCCACGCAACGCTGGCCTGCCACCACTACTGGCCTGCTTGACTGCACGCCCGTCTCACGCGCACCGCTACTTGACCTTCGCTACATCAGTACATACCTTACCCTCGCTACCTTCTTCTTCCACCGCCGCCGCTGAGCCCACCGCACACCCAGACGTACAACTCCACCTACCCTTCAATAGCGCGTTCGACCCTTGCTTTAGCATACCGTGAATACGACTTTCGAACTCCCCTAACCCGACTCCCACACTCGACGCGGTCAAACGACGCGGCACAACATGGCTTCGGCCGAGGACTCGCAGAGGGCGAGCGGGAGCTCTGCTGGCCGCTCCTCAGGGAGCAGCCGTAGGCAGAATGTAGGTACTCTCCAGCGAGGTGACCGGCCCATCGAACAAGCAGGAGGCCCAACTAATGCGCCGCAGCCACAACAACAGCTGTCGACGATCGAGAAGTCGGTGACGCACCTCTTGGTAGCTACCAAGCAGCTTCTGGAAACCCTGACCCTGTGGTCAAGAGGCAGCGCCGCCGAAAGCGAAGTCTCCGACGTCTACGTACGGTTGGGCTACGAGTTCAACATAGCATGTCGGGCTTTCAACGCGATCGGAGTTGACACTACAGATCTTGGACCAGTCCCCGATCTACTTCGAGCGATACTGGAGGATACACTTAGTCAAGAGGCGAACCAGGCGAGCTTGGACAAATACCTTCCGCGCATCAGGGATATCATCATCAATCTGTTGCATGGGCTGAAG
>Ga0265797_10010243_pt1 | contig 11975 bp, 10 predicted proteins | sample P2T30metagenome_FD_192433 | JGI IMG/M metagenome (GOLD analysis project Ga0265797, IMG submission 192433) | Plant litter microbial communities from East Loma Ridge, Irvine, California - P2 T30 | ecosystem: Environmental > Terrestrial > Plant litter > Unclassified | place: USA: California... | reverse complement strand
GTGCTGCAGGCGCGTTCAGGTAAGGTGGCTTTCCACGTGATGTGTGACTGCGGCCTCGTCGCCCTCAAAAGCATCACAAATCGGACACTTGACGGTAGCAGACGAGAAAATGACGGGCTTGGAGGGAGGTGCAACGTCGGTCGTCTCGGGCAGAAAGTCAAAGAGCGTACGAGGAGGAGGCTCTGAAGGGAACTCGTTGTTGCGGACGTCCGAGTATGTCGGCGCCTGTTGCCCTTCTCTCCGCACCATGAAAGAACTTGAAGTCGTCGGCTGCTGTTGAGAAGGTGGCGACTGGTCGTTCGCCATTCTCTGCACACGACCGACACGTCCATCCGTCAATCGGACTTTGATTCCACGGGGGTGATTGCCCCTTGTCAACAGGTCTTGCACAGTACCCTGCACTTCGCGTCCAGTGGGCTGGTCCTGCTTGAGAACCATCGACACTGCAGCTCCCGGCGTGACTTGCTGTATGTTGGGCACAGCTTTATAGTCCCGTGGTGCCCTTGGTGGACGGTTTCCAGACTGGCCATGTTGCTGGCGAGGGGGGCGTTGTTGCCGATTGTTACGGTTCATCGTTGTGTATTGCAGGATATGGGCGGTTGGTTGTTTGTTAGCGCTTCTTCCACGAGTCAATAAATTGATCACTCGAAACATGGGCGTGACCTATAATCTCGTGCAAGTATCCTATTCACATGCCTCGATGAGAATCCCATCTCGTTTGTCTGACTTCAATTTTGAAGACAGCTCGGGAGCACCCGCGCAACCAACTTTCTGCCTTCTCGCTCGCCTTCGAAGTCAGGCGCAAGCTTACTTAGCCCGAGCCAAGTCGCAACACCAGCACTTGCTTGTCTAGGAAACTTACTCAACACTACCGACTTCCTTACGATACCCCACTGGACTCTGCGCGAATCTCACACGAAGCGAATGGACTCATGAGTGCCGAATCTGAAATGGCGACCGTCGTGGAGCCCATGGCGCGTCCGCCCTCGACAGATGGAGAACCCACGGCACCAGATAGCTCCACCCGCAAGCGTGCGCCGCCTTCACGCTCTCCATCGCCACGCCGTGAACCACCGCCGCTCCGCCGTCGATCATACTCGCGCTCGCGCTCGCCGCCGCGACGCCGAGAACCGCTCCCTCGCGATGTCGACAGGCAGCGGGCCCACGAACGAAAGCGCCAGCTCGAGGATCGCCGTCGCGAGGATGAGGCGCCTGCGAAGCCTCTTACAGAAGAGGACAAGCAGGCTGCAGCCAAAGCAGAATACGAAAAGCTGCTGAACATGCGCTCGGGTGGAACTTACATCCCGCCAGCACGTTTGAGGGCCCTCCAGGCTCAGATCACCGACAAAACTTCCAAGGAGTACCAGCGTATGGCATGGGAGGCGCTGAAAAAGAGCATAAACGGACTGATCAACAAGGTCAATGTGTCAAACATCAAACACATTGTGCCGGAGTTGTTCAACGAGAACTTGATCCGCGGTCGAGGCCTGTTCTGCAGGAGTATCATGAAGGCCCAGGCTGCGAGTTTGCCTTTTACGCCAATATACGCGGCTATGGTGGCCATTGTGAACACCAAGTTGCCCAAAGTTGGCGAGCTCTTGATCAACAGGCTCATCACGCAGTTCCGCAAGGCGTTCAAGCGGAACGACAAGAGCGTCTGTCACAGCAGCACTGCTTTCATCGCACATTTGATCAACCAGCAAGTGGCGCATGAGATGTTGGCTGCTCAGATCCTTCTTCTGCTCCTCCATAAGCCTACGGACGACAGCGTGGAGATTGCAGTTGGTTTGACGAAAGAGGTTGGGCAGCACATGGAGGAGATGAACTCACAGATTGCACTGGCAGTGTACGATCAATTCAGGAGTATCCTGCATGAGGCGGACATCGACAAGAGGGTGCAATACATGATCGAGGTTTTGTTCCAGATTCGGAAGGACAAGTACAAGAACAACCCAGCTCTCAAGGAAGAGCTAGACCTTGTGGAGGAAGAAGATCAGATCACGCATTCGCCGAGTTTGGAAGATCAGCTGAACACGGAGGAGGGTACCAACATTTTCAAATTCGACCCCGAATGGGAAGCGAACGAGGAACTCTACCGGAAGTTCAAGGCTGAGGTTCTGGGTGAGGCTTCTGGCAGCGAGGACGAGGATGATGAAGAAGACGAGGACGCAAGCGACTCAGACGCGAGCGAAGACGATGTTGAGAAGGCGATGGACATTAAAGACCAGTCCAACACCGATCTTGTCAATCTGCGTCGTTCCATCTATCTGACAATCATGTCTTCTGGTGGCTTCGAAGAAGCCTGCCACAAGTTGATGCGCATCAACCTTCCCGCTGGACGCGAAGACGAGTTGCCCAGCATGATCATCGAGTGTTGCAGTCAAGAGCGCACCTACAACAAGTTCTTCGGATTGATCGGCGAGCGCTTCTGCAAGCTCAACAGACTTTGGAGGGAACTCTTTGAAAATATGTTTGCAAAGTACTACGACACGATCCACCGATACGAGACGAACCGGTTGCGTATCATTGCACAATTCTTTGGACACCTTGTATCAAGCGATGCCATCGGCTGGCACGTTCTACACAGCATCCACCTGAACGAGGAAGAGACCACGTCGTCCTCCCGTATCTTCATCAAGATCTTCATCGAAGATCTGGCCCAAGGCATCGGAATGAAGCAGTTGACCGAGCGTCTCAAGGCCGAGGAGCTTCAGCCAGCGCTTACTGGCATTTTCCCAACCGACGACCCCAAGAACACTCGGTTCAGCATCAACTTCTTCACGGCCATTGGAATGGGTGCTCTCACAGAAGGCATGCGCGATTGGCTTAAGAACATGCCCAAGGCAGCACCCGCTCCACTGCCGCCAGCCAGGAGCCCGTCACGCAGCTCTCGTGGACGCAGCGACAGCAGATCCAGCTACAGCAGCTATTCGAGCTATTCTTCCCGTTCGCGATCCGCCTCACGCTCACGCTCACGATCTCCGCCTGGACGGGGCAGGGCCAGAAGTCTCAGCCGCTCGCGGTCGATCTCTCGCTCTCGTACGCCGCCTCGCCGCTCAAGGAACAAGAGTTACAGCCGCTCGCCCTCGGTCTCTCGATCTCGCTCACCTCGACGCACGAGAGCCAGAAGCTACTCAGCATCGCGTTCCCCTCCTCGACGCGCTAGATCCGGAAGCTACAGTCGCTCGCCGAGTCCCGTGCGCCGTAGCGGCAGACGCCGAAGCTATACCCATTCGCCGTCGCCACCACGCAAAAGAGGTGGAAGCAGGTCACCCTCGCCGCCACGAAAACGCAGCCTTTCTCGCTCTGCCTCTCCACCTCGTCGACGCGCGAGATCTGCGTCGTATGATTCACGCTCTCCCTCACGCTCTCCACCTCCTCGCCGCCGCGATAGCAGATCACCCCCGCCGCGGCGCGAGAGACAACTCCCCTCGCGTCGCAGGAACTCAAGCTCTGTCGAGCGGACACCGCCGCCTCCGGCTCGAGCACCGCTCGTGGCTAAAAAGAACGATGACTCGCTCGAAAACATTCACCCTTCGCGTCGCGGCTTGATGGGTGGCGGAAGCGGTGGACGTGCACAGGCTAGTGACTACATGTGATAATACGTACAGAGTGTATACTATAGGATATCAGTCAATTCCAGACAGAACGCCGTTTATCGTCCACTTCCGTTTCCATTCATGATCACTCCATCCCAAACTCGACAATGTGCGACTACACCGGCTGCAGCGCATACGACCTGACCTCATACAACCCCTTCGGCATACCCCTCTGCAACTCCGAAGCGACAACCTTCAAGCCAGCCTCCTTGAACAACTGCCTGAACTTCTCGTCCGTCCGTGTAACACTGCTATCAGTCTCATCATAAACATCCCGCCCCTCGTGATCATTGCTCAGATTCTCCTTGACAACAATCCAGCCCCCCGAAGCCAAAACTCCCGCCGCCCGCTTCAAATAAGCAACAAAAGCCACATCCGTCAACTGGCCCACGCACCACTGATTCCAGATCAAATCGTACTCCCCCGCCGGCTCCCACGCCTCCAAGCCAACATTCAGAATCTCGCCAACACCCCCCTCACCGGCTTTCAGCACGTCTGTGAACTCCTTGACAGGCTCGATCACGTCGACGACTTCGGCGACGTTGGCGAGGAAGCCCGTGGTGATGCGGCCGATTCCTGCGCCGCAGTCGGCTGCGCGCTTGAGCTTGCCTGCGGTTGGCGGGTGGGTCGATGAGGCACGGCGTAATTTGGCGAGGAAGTTGCTGCTGCCTTGTAGATCTATGCGCGAGACTTGGGGGAAGCCGCCTAGGACGCCGTTGACGGTGGGTTCGGTCGAGGACCAGTAAGCCAGGGCGGTGGCGGTGTTGATGTGGGAGTCTGGGGGTGGTTGGGCAGACATGGTTTTTGGGTTTTTGGGTTTTTTTTCTTTCCCTCAGTGGGCTGTTGTGTGGTGTTGAGGCAGTTTCGGTGCGATGTTTAGTTTCTTTGCCTTGGACCTGGAGAGTGGTCGCTGTTGGTGTCGTCCTTTCTGTTCGGTTGGAAACTTTCTCGATTCCGAATGATGGTTTGTTTGTGCGTGCGAATCAACTTCTACTTTCGAATTACACTTTAGATTGGCCGATCTGAATGGAAAGATTTTCCTCCTGCAGTTAGTTTTAGGTTGTGAGCTGTGATATCTTCAAAAAGGCGTCCAGTCGTCAAAAGAAGACAGTCAATCCACGTCTTGGCGGCCTTGCTCGCTCACTCGTACTGGCGGGGCTGGCTTCGACCGTTCTCAATCCAACACCAGACACGTCCAACACTCGACGACATGTAATCTTTCGCCTTACAAAGCGATGCAGAGTAGGTAGCGTTTCGTACAATGTTACTCTCCCGCACACAGTTCCTCACCCGCTCCTCATATACATGTTTCAATCGCAATGTCCCCATCCTCTTCAGACACAGCTTCACGACCAACACCAACTCACTAAGTCAAACCCTCACCGCGCCCAATGGTAGAACGTACCAGCAACCCACTGGCCTCTTCATCAACAACGAATGGACGCCCTCCAGCAAGAACACCAAAGTCACCTCAATCAACCCTACCGACGAAACCGAGATAACGTCGGTCCACGCCGGCGGACCTGAAGACGTCGACAGAGCCGTCACAGCCGCCCGCAAAGCATTCAACGACAGCTCATGGCGAGACTTGCCGCCTTCGGAGCGCGGCGATCTGCTGTACAAGCTCAGCCAGCTGGTGGAGCAGCACAAGGAGGTGCTGGCGACGATTGAAACATGGGACAGCGGGAAACCGTACGTGGCTTGTCGGAATGAGGACATGGCCGATGTGGTTGGTACTCTGAGGTACTACGCTGGATGGGCGGATAAGATTCATGGACAAGTCATCGATTCGAGCGCGTCGAAACTGGCTTATACAGTGAGAGAGCCGGTGGGAGTCTGTGGGCAGATAATTCCATGGAATTTTCCGCTTAGCATGGCGGCTTGGAAGTAAGACAGCAACGATTTTGGGTGACGTTTCATAGGCGAGAAGTGTCTGACTGACAGCTCACCATCGTAGGCTCGGCCCAGCGCTTGCTTGTGGAAACACAGTTGTTCTCAAGCCAGCAGAACAGACGCCGCTCTCGATTCTGTACTTTGCCAATTTGATCAAAGAGGCTGGCTTCCCGCCAGGAGTGGTCAACATCATCAACGGCCAAGGCAGGGTCGCTGGCGCCTCCATTGCGCAACATCCCGATGTTGACAAGATCGCCTTCACTGGCAGCACGGCGACAGGTAAGGAGGTGATGAAGCAAGCCAGCGGAACGATGAAGAACATCACTCTCGAGACCGGCGGCAAATCGCCACTCCTAGTATTCGAAGACGCAGATCTTGACCAAGCAGTCAAGTGGAGTCACCTGGGCATCATGAGCAACATGGGTCAGATCTGTTCAGCCGTAAGTCGTACAACATACATAAACCGCCCTGTAATCCACGGTATCAAATCCACTAAATCACAACCATGTTCGATCAGACTTCCCGCATCCTAGTCCACACCTCCATCTACGAGCCCTTCATCGCCGCCTTCCGCAAACAAGTCTCGAAAATCAGCATCACAGGCGACCCATTCGCGCCCTTAACCTTCCAAGGCCCTCAAGTCTCCCGCGCCCAGTACGACCGCGTGCTCGAATACATCCGCATAGGCGAAGCCGAAGGCGCCAAGCTGATTCAACCCGACACCTCGTCGGCAACAGTAGCAGAAAGCAAAGGCCTCTTCATCTCCCCCGCCATCTTCCGCGACGTCACCCCCTCAATGCGCATCTTCCGCGAAGAAGTCTTCGGCCCGCTCGTCGCCATCGCGCCCTTCAGCACCGAAGCTGAAGCGATCGCGCTCGCGAACGATTCGGTCTATGGCTTGGGAGCGGCGGTCTTCACGCGTGATATCGCGAGGGGCCATCGCGTGGCGAGGAGGCTGGAGGCGGGGATGGTTTGGATCAATAGTAGTAATGATGGGGATTGCAGGGTGCCGTTTGGGGGTGTGAAGCAGTCTGGGATTGGGCGGGAGTTGGGCGAGGCGGGGTTGAGGGCCTATTCGAATGAGAAGGCTGTGCATGTCAACCTAGGGTCGTAGACTGAGAGGCAAGTTTGTAGTATACAGTACTCGTCTGGTCTTCGGAACATTCGTGATTTCAGCCCCATGAACTGTGGGCGAAAACAGTCCTATCGGCGCAACCACACGTGAATTCCATCATCCATTACCCTACAACTTCGACCTCTCCCCGTCAAGCGGGCCACTCCGATCCAGAATCCACTTGACAACATCCTGCGCATACCGAATCTTATCCTCCCCAACCTCGACGTGCAACTGATGATACCAACCCTCATAAGCCCTCAACTCGCGATCCTCGGCCTCAACCCGGTCAAACATCCTCTTCGTAGCCTCGAAATCGCAGATCCCATCCGCAGTGCCATGCCCAACCCACAATCTCGTCTTGCCACCCTCACCCACGCCCTCCCCAATCACAAGCCGCCCGTCCTCCAGCATAGCCGCGCGATCCAGCATGCCCGCCAGACCCTCCAACGTGCCGGTGTTGTGGCACAGCTCGTCGGCTTCGACGCGCGGGGCGTGCTCCGGGTCGCGGCTCAGCAGGTTGACGTCGAGCTTGTTGACCATTTGCCAGCGCGGCAGCAGCTTGCCCGCCAAGCGGCCTAGGACTACTGTGGATTTCCAGGGGCGGCTCTTGGGGTGCAGGGCCACGAAGGGAGCTTCGGCCAGGAAGCCGCGGATCTGGCGCGTCGCGGCCCCGCCTTGGGCGGCGTACATGAGGACTTCGGCGCCGCCCATGCTGTGGCCCATGAGGAACAGCGGGATCGAAGGGTCGCTGCTGGGGATGGTTTGCAGGAACTGGGAGATGTCGTCGAGGACCTGGGTAGTGGAGCCCGTGAGGCCGCGGTGGCGTTTTTCCAGGACGGATTTGCCCCAGCCGCGCTGGTCGAAGGCGTAGACTGCTATGCCGGCGTTGGAGAGGAAGCGGAAGAACGGGTCGTAAAAGCCGATGTGTTCGGAGAAGCCGTGGACGAAGGCCAGGCGGGCTTTGAGAGGGGTGGTGCTGGCGGGCTGGGTGGTTTTGGTGTAGAGTTTTGTGCCGTCGGGCAGGGTGAACCAGCCTTCTTCGATGGTGGTTTCGGACATTTTTGCTGTTGTTGCGAGGGGGCGGTTGGTGGTTTGTGGCGTGCGTGCGGTGAATTCTAGGCTGTGATGTTTTGCCTTTTGGATGGAAGTGATAGATCGAGCGTGGTGGTGAGTGAGACCGAAAACCGCCGTTGCTGCTGACCCAAGTCTTGTCTTGGAGATCAACGCCTTTGGACGGATTGTGGGAGATCTTGCGAGTCGCCTTTCAACTAGATGTAACGCCGAGTGCAGAGACGAGGGCAACATATATGTAAGATATACAGGGCGTTCAGCACCACGGCGCGAGATGAGGTCAGCCGGATCAACCCGAACCGCGGCTCAATCTGCAAGAGCGATGGATGGAAGGATCAACTGACTTGCATGTCAACTTCCACGTCTTAACAACACATGCTTCGCGTAAGGTAATCTTCCATTGTTAAAGAATGCAAGCCTGTGTTTTGAAAATGATTAACGACCGAAGATTGGAGTTTCATGTAGTATTACACGAAAACATCAACAAGCGAGCTTCACGAATACTCTTAGATATGTTAGGCATTGCAAGACATCGTTGAGCGTAGTTTCATTTCAGTTCATATGTAAAATCCTCTCGCCCGGGAGTACGATGCCATTCTCGTCTCACGTCAGCAAGACTCTATTAGTCCCGCCTGCAGAGATGGATCTAAAGGGCGGTATGTCATAACGGGCGCCTGCCATTCGGCATAGTGGACAAGGCTTGAGTATGTTCACAATTGACCGGTGGACAGATGCCAGCACGGACGCAGGATCTCCCTCCTGGTATGTTCCTCGGTGCACGTCAGAGAGATGCCCGTGGCAGGTGCTACGGTAGCGTGCCAGCAGTCTTCGACAGACTCTTCCCTTCTCACGGCGCTGCTTGCCGCGAGGCGCTGATTGCCTCGCTGACACTTCCATGTCTCACGATCTCGAGGTCGGATATTTCATTTGTGTAAAGTCGATCTTGATCAACACATTCATCCCTCACTTCAACTAGGACCCTCGTATTTCTGCATCGGATTTGAAGTGGGGTATCCCCTCATCATTGAGCCCGACGGTAGCTCATGTTGATACATGGGCAAAGGCGCTGAGACAGGTGGGATTCCCTCTGAATAGCCCACGCCGGAGCTGACAGGCGGATATTGGTTATCCTGAGGGAATCCAACCATGCTCGCAGTAGCGGAGCTGATAGGAGGGCTGCCGAAGGGTGTGCTGTCGGTGCTGCTGTGAGCATGGCCCTGGCTTGCGCTGTCGTAGAAGTCTTCCATGCCTAGTCGCGAAGGCGGTCCCATGTTGAGGCCCATCGAAAATCCATGAGTCGGCATTTGCGGCATGGCTTCGTTGACTTTGGAGATCAACAGAGGCATGTAGCGCTGCTGACCGCCGCGGAGGCTAGAGATCAAGCTCATGAGCTGGTTGAGGTAGTCGCGAGGGCCGTACTCGAAGGTGTGTTGCTCGTAAGGGACACATGACATGACGTCTGTGAGTGTGCACGCAACATCGAACAGCTTCTCGATGAGACCGATACCATGGACCTCCATGGATTTCTGTGAAAAGCCGCTGGTTGCTGCGACAAGATCTCGCGAGATTTCGATGGGGTATCGGAAGCTCATAGCGTTCTCATTGGCGACCGATGACAAGTAGCCATGGCTGATGGACAGCTGCCATACCATCGTCCGCAGCCACTGTTGTGAGCAGCGTAGATCGACTGCCTGGCTTTCTGTGCTTTGAATGTAGATTGGTAGCGCTTCGGAGAGCTGTTGCTGCAGCCGAGCAAGGAAGTCCGTTGTGCAGCCCGTCCTCGCCTTGTTCCAGAGACCGACGAAGGTGTCGTCAAATGGCCTGAAGAGGTTTACGAGATGGATGAAGCCGCTCAGCTCGACGGTTTCTGATGGGTCCTCGTCCAAACGGGGCGGGTTGATGGTCGACTGCAGGGTCAACGGGCGATGTTGCTGCAGAGCGTACGCACGCTCGGTGACGAATAGGAGCCAATACAGACGACGCTTACGTGACTCCTCAATGACGTCTCCACTCAGTGTGTAGTGAGCCTCGTCGTGCATACCCATGATCTGCGCCAGGGTCGTGGCTTCGCGAAGATGGAACCACGCGGTGTTGTGCTTGTCGAGGCAGAAGTAACTTCCGAAGAGGAAGAACGATGTGATGACGGTCCAGATCGTCGGGGTCTCGACATAATCGTATCCTTTGCGCACTCGGAGCGTTTCTTGGAGTAACAGCTGTCCAAGCTCTATGCTAGGTTGTGGTTGGACTTCCAGGTCCTGGAAGGCTCCCGGTGGGAGGTTCATGTTGGGCTGAATCATCATATACGCGCAGAGCGAGACAACAAGACAGTATGCCTCGACGCTCTGCTCCATCTGTCCGATGGTCTCGCCAACCTTCTGTCGGTGAAGGATCGGCTGTGTGGGATATATGTTGGCGAAGAAGAAGTCGACGCAGGCCGTGATCATTTCCATGGATAAGAGACCAGCCTTCCTAAGGTACGCCGGCGAGTGAGGTGCTTCCTCGAAGCCATGCTGCTGGGCGGCAGCGAGCTGTGACTGGCGTTGCGTTTCCCGGAGTTCAGAGATGACCTTGGCCCGGCTTCCCTTGGGACCCTTTTTCTGAGGGATGGCGTTATAGGTACATGTCAGACCAGCGGAGGTGCAGTTCTTGCATGGCCGTGATCCGTCTCCAATGCACTTGACTTTTCGTCGGTGACAGGCGTCACAGGCCCGCTTGACGATGGGCGGCGTGGTGGACGACGAGGACTCGGGCATGTTGGTTGGTGAGCAGCGTATGCCTCTTGGGGAGGGAACCTCGAGAGGTCCTGACGACAAGTTGGACAACAACATTTTGGCCATGCGGTCCTGATCGGCGAAGATGTAGTCCGTGCGAGATGCAATGCAATGCAGACGCGAGATGGTTTGCGCTACGTCAGGCGCGGCGTCCGTTGCAATGGCGCGAACAAGGGTTAGAAGCAGCAGCGAAGAAGGCTGTTAGTCGGGTGAAGAGAGGGAGCGAGATAGGGAGTCGGTGTGTCAGAATGGCATCTGCGAGGTTGAGGCAGAGTTTGGGAGTGTGGCGCGCGGCGGCAGCGTTGAGAGATAGCAAGACAGTAAGAAAGGTTGCGTTGCGGTTAGAGCAGGCAGAGAGCAGAGAGGAAACGAGGGAGTCAGAGGCGTCAGATGGGACGGCAGGCGTGAAGCTCTCGCTCGATCTTCCACTCGCTCCCAACGCATAAAAACGGCCCACCTTTGGATGTTATTGGTTTGGGATGGAAACAGATGTCGCAAGTTGCGTGCGCATCTCGTTGGGGCTGGCAGTGCGTGGTGGGCGAGCGGTGCATGCGCAGCGCAATCGGCCATGACGAGCAGCGCGCGCCAGCAGGAGGCGCAAGCGCAGGGCTAGAAGCCACCAGCACACTCTATTTTTCTGTTGGCCGCCGCTTGTGCTGCGACTTGGTGAGCGGTAACCAGGGTTTTCAGCCTTACAGACGCCTTAGCGCACTTCACATCGGTCCGACTTTGGCGCTAGAAGCACGCCAGTCGTCAGATCGAAGCTCGCGAGATCCGGATGAGGAATTCGCTGCCGGCTGCCTCGGGGAACTGTATCCGACCACGTGATGCTCACTGCTATCATGCGAGGTGGGAAGCATCAGACCTGCCTTTCTGCATCAGCGGGCTTGCATCTTTGCATCTACGCCTTGGGTCCAGAGCTTGGCTTCTGCAAGCCTCCATAGACAAGGGTAGTTCAGGTACTGCAGCATAAAAGAGTGCCTGCCACATTGTTGAAACGTGGCGAGCAGAGCGCTTGTGTAGTAGGTCCGCGGAGTGAGTCCCAGACAAAGCAAGCCATGGCCTCCGTAAAGAATCGCATAACGTGATGATCGAGCGGAATCGGTTCCAGTGAGGCCCAGCGCGTCTCACCCTTGGCGATGGGTCGATGGCGGCTTGGATTTCGAACGGTCGGGTGCGTGGTCTTGTCGTGTGTCGAGTCGAGCTCAGGCTTCAGCTGCCTCTGCTGAGCTCATCAAGCCCCGAGAGACACCGAGAACCGGCATTGCTCCGAACGCGAGAAAGCCAACGGGCCGTTGCTGAGCCGCGCCAAAGCGGGCGTTTGGATGGCGAGAAGTTGTTGTAGAGAGAAGCCAGAAGGGCGGCGGAAAAGCGAGAAAATATCAGGCCTGAGGAAGAGTGCGCGGCGAGAAACAACTTATACTCGCCGTGTGACGGGTAAAGGAGGCCAGGTCACGGCTGTTTTCGCTGGCTAATAGGCCGAGGCGTGGAGGAGCATCGGGACCACGAGGGAACTGTTGCACC
>Ga0265797_10010242_pt1 | contig 11975 bp, 9 predicted proteins | sample P2T30metagenome_FD_192433 | JGI IMG/M metagenome (GOLD analysis project Ga0265797, IMG submission 192433) | Plant litter microbial communities from East Loma Ridge, Irvine, California - P2 T30 | ecosystem: Environmental > Terrestrial > Plant litter > Unclassified | place: USA: California... | reverse complement strand
TCTACAGTGACCCAGGCCAGTGCTGAGATGCAGGTCGGATATCTGCATGATCTTGAATTTGCCATCCTTCCTGATCTTGGGTACAGGCTTCTCCACCTTGGCTGCCGGGCCTCTTCGTATGCTGAGACGAGGATCGGTGCTCGCTTTGCCCGTCTCGAGATGCAGGGCTCCGTTCTTGACCAGTTCCCAGCCAGGACGTGGCTCTACTGCATCAGCGCCAAAAAGAATGTCGACGGCCGTTACTGCCTTCTTGGAGTCGCTCGCGTGACGCTTCAATGAGCGCTTGATCCAGATGCCAGCTGGCCGTGACTCCCATTTCTCCGACGCCTGGGCCTTCTCGCCCACAGAGGGGTCAAGTTTGCCCGTGCGAACGTCGATGATGACCTTGTCTTCAGTCTTGAGCTCCTCTTCCCGCTTGCGCTTGATGTGGACGTATGACTTGGTAACCCATCCCGAACCCAGGTGCAAGTCCTTCTCGATGCGATGCCACTTCTTCTGGTCAAGCATACATTTGGAGAGGGGATTGATTGTCGAACATGTCTGCACGGTGATATCGGTGATAATGAGGCCGTCGTGGTGCAGTGGCATGTGACTGTGGACAGATTGAGGGAGGACGCGGTAGCGATTATCGAGGAAGAATACGGTGACAGAGACGACGATGGTAAGGGCGATGAGCTGTATGCCCGTCCGTACCTGTGGTGGTTAGTGCTGACTAGGAAGACGCCGTCTCTGTACTCACTATGCGGCGCGTCATGGTGGAGGGTCTCGGGGGTGTGAGTAGTGGCGCATAGAGGCAGGGTCGAGTTCAGCAAGTGTGTGTTTCACAGCAGCGCGAGCTTATGTCCATGACATGGAGGCGTTTGCTGGAGAGGTGAGGTCGAGCGTGCTGAGCGGCGCACATGTGTCTTGGAAGTGTGCAGGTGGTGCTCCATGGTGTTCTTGGCTAGGCCGAACCCTGGAATCTCAGATCGTCAATGGCGATGCAGGGATCAGAGAGTTACAACGCGCTCTTCTGGGCTTCATAACTGCCGATAGGGGAGTCTTGGTTGGTTCGAAGAGAATTAAAAGGTATAAACACAGCCTTGAAGTTCCACCTTCTGCGCAGGGCTGACCAGATACCTGTCTGGAGACGCCGGCACTCAGTGCCTCCCGCGGTCGCGGCTCGCTTCGCGGTGCGGAGAAGGCGTCACCTCCGCATCTGCACGTCTTTGCTCTGACAAAGCCATGCGATTTTCCTCCCTCCACCAGCTACGACGTGCTGCACTACACCCGCGTGCGCGACACTTTACGAGTAGCTCCTGCCTGTACCGCGCATTCCAAGGCAAGACCTCCGCTTCCACCACTCCGACTCCGCTCACAATCGCATAGATGGCGATGTTGTGCTCTTGCGCGAGGCCAAAGAGACTCAGGATGGCCGCCTCGTGAAGCTGCAGGCGCCCAAGTCGACGGGTACACACAGGGGCGTCATCAAGCATGAAGATGTGATTGGGAGAGAGCCGCGCCAGATTGTCCACTCCCACAAGGGCGCCTCCTTCCGCATCCACGACCCTACACTGGCCGAGTACATTAGACTGACACCACGCCTTGTTACTCCAGTGCGTATTCTTATAGCCTCGTCGCACCGTATACATATACTAACATCGACTAGATCTACCCTTCGGATACGAACCTCATTGTGTCCTTGCTCGACATTCATGTTGATACTCCTTCCACTAGCCCAAGCACCGAACCACCATTCGAGATACTCGAAGCTGGCACAGGCCACGGCGCCCTGACGCTGCACCTCTCTCGCGCCATACACGCCGCCAATCCGCCGATTCCGAGAACACCTTCATATGTATCAACTGAGGAAGAACCCGAAGACGCAGTATACCTCGGCGAGTCTCTGTCAGACCTACAAGAGTCAGGGCTCGAATCATGGAAACAGGCTCGTCGCGCCATCGTACACACGCTGGACATATCTAGCAAGCATTCCAAACACGCAAAGAAGATTGTGGAAGGCTTCCGACATGGCATGTACGCAGGTAACGTCGACTTCCACGTGGGCGACGTATCCGAGTGGATAGCCAAACAAAGAGCCTCAAGGAAAACGGAAGAGCCCTTCTTAAGCCATGTGTTCTTAGACCTCCCCAACGCGACTAGCCACCTTGCCAACGTCGCTCCCGCCTTGCACCCCAATGGCTTGCTCGCCATCTTCAACCCAAGCGTCACCCAGATCGCCGAATGTGTCCAAACCATCCGCGAACAAAGACTACCATATCTGCTTGACCAAGTCATTGAGCTTGGTGCAGGCACAATTCGCGAATGGGATGTTCGCGCCGTCAAACCCAGAGCATCCAAACAGGATGCTCACACAAAGCAGCCCTCTGAACCCTCGACCGACGAGACCACGGATTCAGAGTCAGGCCAAGCAGCACGCGATACTGAGCTGGCAGAAGAGTTGACCAAGGAAGACGACAAATGGGTCATGGTGTGTAGACCAAAGGTTGGCCACCAAGTTGTTGGAGGTGGCTTCCTGGGTCTATGGAGACGTATGGACAAGACTGGAGCGGCATAGCTTGAAGATAAAGAGATCGTCATCGTGGAGTGAAAATACAATTTAATCCGACCATCAGCTGCTTTTCGTCAGATCCGTGATATACAGTTTCACTGCTTCCACACATGCCGCGCGCGCCTAGAGTCGTTCAAACTTGATGGTAACATTTCTTTGCTTCTCGTTTTGGATTCACAAATCACCATGACCAGCGAGAGCAACACAGCTACAGTGAGCCAAGATGTACCTGTGTGGCTAAAGGATCGGAGACCTACGTCTGCGAGAATGTATGGTCGCTGATCAAGTAGCTACGGCCTGGTTCTAAGACTCTTGTGAGGATATCAAGTGCAGGGATAGAGAAAATGTGTTCGATCAGGATCCCTGTGGAGGCTGTGTCGCTGTCGAGGGCGCTACTGTTCCTTCTATTGCGTCAAGTAACAAGATCTCTTACGAGCACCGCAATAGCTAATCGGCAGGCAAACATTAGTGGGGTCTTGCTCATAGCTACTGTAGGACAAGATACTACGATGCGTTACATGTGTATTGTGAGCGCTTCGACTCTTCGTCTCCCTGCTCCAGAAGGTGCGGTATTGACTTGTCACTGATTGCAAAGTAGCGAAAGGTTGACTGCGGCGTAGTTTCAGCCTTGTGTCGTCGATCCTCCATCGTCCGCAAGGCGTTCTCGTTCCATGCAGCCACAGATCTGCAGCATGCACGCCAGGCTCATTGCTGGCCCAATGAACGGCATACCTAAGTATTGGGCGCATTAAAAAGTCTTGTCCTTTCAGAACCAACCAATGAGCAAACAGCGTATCGATTCAGCCTCAGCTGAAGCATGCTGTCATGAGGGTTTTATTGGAGGATTGCACAGTACACCCATTCCCTGTAGGAATTATGCATAAGAGGACGCTTGTCTAACCATTGCAACAGTATCATCTGATAGTTGAAGTCATCGGCGGAAATACTTCAGTTCGTTAGTTCTTAGTGGCTATCGTCGCTCAGCCCTATCCTTCCCACTCGCCTTGACCCATCACAACATGGGCACCCACGGCGTTAGCAGTCTGCGACCTCTTCTCGACGATGTCTCTAGGAACGTCCATCCTGAAGATGATATCTCACCAAAGATGGACAAATCTGTATCTCAACCACCATACGCATATGTCAAAGCAGTGTCGCTGTTCAGGGGTGGCTTTCTAGGTGGTCATAGTCGCAAGATCAGAAACCTGTCATGGCTCTTCGAAAGCCTGGGTTTCGAGACGGAGATGTACCCCATCCTTGGTCACCACGACCCTGATAAAGTAAACAATATCATACAGGATGAGCACGATTTCCTCACACGGAAGAAGCGTGCTCTTGATGCACCTTGCCTGTTGATCATCCATTATGTTGAGTATGCAAATGAAAACGTTGACCGGTACTATGCTGGACCTAAAAAGCCGCAGTATCCATCGACAATCTGGCAGCCGTAAGTGAGTCGAGACAGGTAGAAACGTCCTTTGTCTAATTACAGACAGTCGCCGCGTAGGTGAGCCACACCTCGAATGGTCCAAAATGCAAAGAATATTCGGGGAAGCTATCTTCGACCTTCTTTTCATCTTGGATTGTCCGCAATCCACTCTAGATGCCGCAACACAATCGAGAATCCATCATGATGTTCTCTACGGTCGAATTGAACTACTTGCAGCCACAAGCAATACAGCTGAGGCCGGAAAACTGAAAGACAGCTTTTTTACGAATGCGATAACCGCGATAATGGGAGACATGATAACGAAGTATGGCAGCATTGACATCGCTAAACTCTATGCCTTACTAGTGCAGCAAGCCTCTGGTTTGTATACCGTTCCTTTATATGTCCCTCTTCGTGAAGGCGCTTTTAAGCGAACTTTCGTACTTGAGAGACTGCCGGAACTAGAAATCCAAAGACAGCGAATGAGAAAGCAGAAAGAACCTATAGTCCCCAACCCTGTAGCTAGCAGAGTCTCGCCAGCGCTAAGGTCTCTCTCAAATGCTGAGATGGAACAATCTCAAAACAACACATTGTTACAACTTCCAGGAAGCGGGACCATCAGCCCTTTAGGCGATATCAGCATACCAAAGCAGCCACATCGTTTGGAAAGTACCGACCCGATTCCACATACTCAGGCGTTGACTGTCGATACCTCCCGTGTCCGTCCGAGCTCAACAGATGGAAGGAAGCCTTCCTTGTCGGAATCTCCTCCATCGTTAGGAGAGAGTCCTGTGGTTCCTCGAACGAATATCATCGAAACGGGTTTAGTCAACCGTTTTGTCCGACGATTGATCAGTGACTCAAAAACCATTGTCAGTCATGGGTCCCTAAGCGAAATCCTGCCACTTGAACTCGACAACTGGCTGAAAGTTTTCGCGTGGAGATTGCATGAAGAACCAACGACGCCGCTCGAACGGAGAGCGTCATTACATCTCTCTCAGCAAAGCAAGTGAGTTCATATAACATAAACGGCCGTTCACTCTGCCGTTTTCCTCTGTTAACCAGCAGTCCATAAGCTGAGGCGTACTTTGTAGCCAGATTGTCAGCGTTATACACGGAGATGAGCATCTTGAAGAAGACGATATCGACGACCGAAAAGATACCACCGAACGCTCGCCACCTGCACAGGAACGGGGACCTCCGATCTCACCCTCTCAAAGAGTCTATCAGCCGCAATCGGATAGATACGAAGAATGGATATTGAGATCAGGTGCGTACCGCTGGCTTCTCGCGAAGCTTAGAACTAGGACTCAAGTCTGCTGTCCGGGTCCGAATATCAAGGATAAAATCGGATCGGACATACTTCGCAAGGTTTTCCAGAACGTAAGTGGCCAACATTCAGCGTCGATCGTTCGTATGCAGATTGATGTGATCTGGGAGCTGGCGAAGTACATTGACTCATTGGAATTATCACCTTCTCCAGACATGTGCAATCATATATTATGTTTGACAGGCTCACGAAATGACCTTCAAGCAGTTACAGTGGCTACATATCTCTGCCACACATGGCCAACCACTGGTAAACGGTTGGAAGGTATGCTATTAGAGCTTCTACGTTGCCGGCCAGGTCAAGGACGCTCATGTATGTTCCGCATTAAGCTCTATGCTTCTCTCGCTGATGTAACCTTAGACGTCCTTTCGTCTACACTTCATGTAAGGCTCAACGTTACGCCCACCGGTCACTGCTCAATAGAGGCTCATGGTGGCCCGTACATGGTAGCCGAGTTTGCAGAGCAGATCGCATGGCTAGCGGCTACACTACGTTTACCACCGCTACAAGAAACACCCGTTATGATGTCACCGCGTATGACAACCTTATCAGTAAAAGCATCGACCAATCAAGATTCCACAAAAATCGCGATATCGAGTAATATCACTTTCGACATTCAGAATGACAAGGAGCTTTTTGTTTCGGTCAAAGGTATTTGCTGGACTAAGCTCTTTGTAAACCCTATCATAGTTAGCGGTTATCCTATACTCCGAAAGTCAACGCCAGCTGCAGGTCTTGAGGCATCGCTAGACGTTATGGCCAGCCTCTTACAAGCCCAACAAGTGGTTCTTCTGGATAACAGGATCGTTATGAAAGGTTTCGACACATTGCTGGTTGCTACTGAATTTGTCACGGACGATGATCTCATTATGTGGCATGCTTATACCAGCAGCAAACCGGGCAAGCGTATATCTTACTACGACCCTCGGATAAAGGAAACGATCTCAAACGAAAGACAGTTGCCTTTGCTCCGCTCACTGGGAAACTGTCGTCATATCATTGGATGGTGCTCTGAAGCGGCAGACTTTTGCGGTAAGTCGGAAACCGGGAGTAGTGCAAATACAACAGCTCGATTCTAACCATGATACCAGGTCATCCTCAGGCTGATCTCATTATCTCCGCATCTGGAACATTGCCATCTCCTTCGTACATTGCTATCGACCGTGCATACATTGAGGTAGGCACGTATGTGATAGGCGGCTTAAATGCACGTATCAACCAGAGAGAGCAGCCAATAATATCTGGAGAGGCCCGTGATTTTCCCCAGGTGCTCGATTGGTTGAGTGAGCAGTTTGTCAACTTTTACGACGTGACAGACCGCAGAGCTTGGCTGGTAGATGGTGCTTCGGCACTACTCCACCTTGTCCGAATCTCTTTACAATTGGACGAAACCAACCCTGACAGCACGTATAATTGGGTCTTTGACAAAAGCCAGTTGGAAGAGAATTGGATCGATCACGGCGGGCGCGCTGCAGCAATACGCACCCTAAGAAATTGGAAGAACCGCGCGCTGAACGTCTACTTAAAAGACCGCTCTTATGACAATGGCCAGCCGATCGACACGTACTCGACTTTTGGAAACAGAGTGGACAAGATACTCCATACTTTGGAGCTTATCATCGAAGCCCGAACCCGTGCAGCTGCAGAAGGAGGTACCAGGGTCACTCAACGTCCAAACACCCAGAAAAGCATTGTGGGTTTCGACGTCCTCGATATCGTCAAATCTCGTCCTCAGTTTGGTTCTCGCATTGAGCGTTTCAGCGCTGGGGAGAGCGGCTGGGTCGATCTACTACCTAATATCGGTGTGCTAACGGTCTTTGGGAAGGGTTTCGGAAACCTCATTCGTCCCAATAATGCTGACGCTATGTGCCCGGCGTGGCGATCCGTCCCTAAGGGTGGGAATTACTTGACCTCTTCTGTTTCAACTCTTGCATTGCTGTACAAGGAGAAGCTACAGCAATTAGAACCTGGACTGGGACCGGGAGGTTTAACGCGTAAATTCAATTGGGTGTCGCCATGTCAGTGTCTAAAGGGTAAACAAACCAGAAAGCCAGATCATCACGATCCAGCGCAGTACATTGTGCGCAAAAGGTTTTTACGGACGCGAACGTCGAAAGAGACAGTCCCTGTTGACATATCTTCCTTGAAACCAGCCGGCGCTGTTGTGTTTGTCAACCTCTCAAGATTAGGTCGTCGCATTAAACCCAAGGTTGTCAAAGAGACCGAACAAAACTTACAACAACTCGCAGTAGGCACTGCATCGAGTAGCGGTAATGGAAGCTTGACAGCATCGGCTAGCCAGTCCACTACAGCTCAATCGTCAGACTCTACAAATGCGACCGAAACAAGCGCACATGTTGCAGATCCAGCAACTGGTCAGAGCCAAAATGGATCGGATGAGGACCAGGGCACATCGGTCAAGTGGAAAGGAAAGATGAAGAAAAGGCTGAAGACATTGTATCCTTCTCAAAATCGTCCAACCCCTTGATCCAACGAAGCACGATATTCAGCACAATAGCGGTTTCTTATTCTATCTAGTGCGATTCGATAAGATCGATCACGTTGAGGCCAGCGGCATTTCGTTTGACGCCTTTGGTTGGACGTCTGGTCTGGTCTGAGTTGTTGCCGTTCTTTTCGAATGCGAATTGCGCCGAGAACATTGTTCAGCTGTCCTGGCGCCGAAGTAATGTTTTTGTTCTTTAGGGTATCCAGTTGCTATCGAATCCTCCGGCGTCAAACTGTGTTTGGTCAAATAGACGATGCACCATGTTCCTACGCGTCCGCGATAAGGACGTAGTTTTCTTCTCATAGCCTGCCTTCCAAGACTTGAACCATAAGAAGTACCTCGTTATTAGGGGTTTGTGTCGTGTTTTGATTGCGGATGCTCCTTATGACGTCATCGGCGTTGCGTGGATGGGTTTGTCTGACGCGTTCATTCGCGACTCCAACTCAGGTGCTCGCGGTTTACGCACTACATATCGCCGCAGTTTATGGACGACGTGGGTTTTGATGTCGCCAGTTCGACGCGACAGTTATCTCGAGAAACCGGCGGGCGGTGAAGGTTGTGGAAGAATGAAACATCGTAGTTGCTGTTTGTGGAAGCGAGAAAGGGGACTGCCGAGCAGGGATCATCGATAGCGAGGGCGTGTGGCAACAACGATATGGTTGTCAGGAAACAACTCAGCCATACACTTTCAATCCTGTCATTCATGTATTTTCTTTCATCTCTTCTGGTTCGACTCTCGCTCTCATAGGGTACGATACTTGTTTGCAGAAGCGATAAAGGCTGGCGCGCTGTTGTTGAAGTCGCGATAGCTCCATAGTCGCGTCTTTGTTTCTTGATCACTGGCAATCACCTTGTATCGACCATCCCCACTACCCGACTACATACCCATCTGTGCCCCTCCACATACATGGTTCGCATTATAATTGTGCAAGGGCTCATTACTCATCACTTTCGCAAGACCCACGTCCACAAATCTTCGATTGAACACCCTCACCTCGTCAACACAACCACATTCACAACCAAACACCGACTGGATGGCCGCCAAATACGAGTCTGTAAAATGCAAATCATGTGCCAGAGTCCTGGCTGTGGTGTCTGAAACGGGACTCACACCGACAACATCGCCCGACACGCCACATGCAGGATGCAGTACATGTCAACAATTCGATTCTCTCTATGATGCGATACGAGCTGCAGATGCTGATTGGGCTGTATTCGAAAACAAGCGCGATTCTATCACTAAATCTTTTGCGCGAGAGAACCACATGAGAGCTCATATGGAGTTTGACAACTGGTTGATGACTGTTGAGGCGCCCGGATCACCAAGAGACGGACAGGATGCACAGCTTGAAAACAAGGACTCAAACGACGGAGATGATACCAATCAAGATGAAGAGCAGATACCTGGAACCAAGCGACGGCGATCTCACTCTCCTACTACCCAGCGATTTGGAGACACATCCGGTTTAGCACCGCATGAACGACAAGGTATACCGCTCTCACTCCGGCCATCGCCCAAACGATCACGCAGCGCAGCAGCATCAACAGGACGCAAGCGACTGAAGTTTTCAGATTCAGTCCAATTTTACGACGACTACAGGAGCAGTGAGCAGTTTCATCGACCGAGCGAAACGTACGTGCGGGGGAGGAACGCGCCGCCTGAAGGATCGGAGTACATGGATACCAGCGGTTCCGGCCTGACGTTTCTCAAGTTCACCGGTATGAAGAAAGTCGGCGCCAAGTGGGTTGAGCTGAGCGAGGACGAGCTTGCAGGACAGAGCGAAAAAGCAAAATCATGGGCGGAATTGAAAAAACTCGCAGCTGCTGAGCACGCAATCACACAAACGGAAGATGCCGTAGCAATAGATGAGCTGAACCAGAACGAACGTGCTCCTACAGACGCTCGTGCTGCGAGACTTGCGCGAAGAGCTAAGGGAGCTTCGAGCGCTGAGCCAGCGCAAACTAGAAGTCTGAAAAGCAGACGGAGCCGGGAGACATCACGAAAAGAGAAACAACCACAGCTTGACGGTGCGCCAGGTGGTGTTGAAGAGATGACAGATAGCTCAATCTCTGCCTTATCAACAACAAGAGCACATGGCGATCATCATCAAGTTGACGGAATTCTAGGTCGAGTGGAGAATATTGGAGACGACGGTCTGGAGCGAAGAAGTGACGCTGTTCCAGAAACAGCAACCACAGCGGCGATGTGCGCCGATCAAGTGCGAGACGCTGCCAAACCCCACGATGAGCCCCACATGGATACGCAGGTGACTAGTGAGGCAAAATGCCAGGGCAATGCAGCTCGACCAAGCACGAATAGTGTGGAGCCCCAATCGACTGTCTCCTCCGAATACGGCTCACCGCAAACCGGGTCAACGGAGAATACTTCTTTCAAAGCTCACGATGCATCTGAAGTCGGCACACAAGGATTGCTGCCTAATCTGCTAGGCTTGCAGCCGACCTCGACTAATCATGAGAGTTCCAAGACGGCAAGCACGGAAAGCCCAAGTCAGCCTTTAGGCGCTCATCGCGATGCTTGTGAGGCTTCAATGCAGAGAAATGACTTTCCTCGCAACGATACAGGATTGGCTGCTCAAACGAAGCCTGCGCCCTTAGAGGAAATACTGGCGATAGAAACTACTGGGCAAGAGCCATCCGCGGAACAGGAGCATTTAGTCAAGGATTTGAACACGCTCCCGTCACCCGATAATGAGCCTCAGGAGCAGGGCCATTACAATGCGGCTACTGCTAGCGTTGCCATACCGCAAGACCCTGATCGCCATGCTGCAGCCAGAACTTCTACAGAAGAGACGCAGATCCTAGCAGGGGCGTGATCGACGTAGCTGAGGTCGCTTCGAGTCAGAATCACGCCTGAGCATGCAGCCACGTTTAGAAACGACAGCTTCCAGAATCAACGTGGACTATTGAGTAAGGATAGATGAGGTGGCCTCGATGGAGCTGGGCTACTATGTGGGTACTCTGTGTATAGCCTGTCTAGCGGCAAGCCTACGCCGGACACTTGCCGTTGTTCCACGTGTCGGCGTCGACGCCGTGCCGCAACCACGTAAGCCCTCGTGCATGATAGTATTTACAATAATCGATGTTTAACTCCTTCTGTCTATGCGACTTGGCTGACAGTATGTGGTGGCTGATATCAATGTCTGTGCGTTCGGGTTGCGAAAGTAATGTTGGTACTGCCACATTCATTCCCATGGAACAGATGAGGGGAAGTGGTATCATCTCCCCATCATCAGGTAGTCCCTCTAACGCAGACACTGCTATGTGTGGGATGAACATGGATTGCGGGGTCAGGAGATAGCAGAGAGGTGGATCTGCCCTCTGCTATTTCCATGGGACGACTGCATCACACTCGCCTCGAATTTCGCGTTTGGGAATATGATGTATCCGGGGTCGACATACTATGCATGATTTCAGCTGCAATCGTCGAAACCAAGCTTTTCTGAAACAGTATACCTAGGACATGCTCCCCAGTGGACGGGATACGCTATACCTGAATCGCGGATCGTGGCGACTACAATTTTCTTCACCGATCAATGCGTGAGCGGAGCAGTACATGCCCAAAGAAGCAGTGTTGATTGCGGCGGAAGGGCCGTTCCAGCTTAGCGGGCAAGAGCGTCTGGGTGTGTAACGTATGATTTTCTGATTTCTTTTTGCTACCAGATTGCCGATACCCGTGCGTGTTGGTCTAAATCTAAGGCACGGTGTTGATCAATGCTTGGTATTTGGGGCGGCCTCTAACCTCATTAGGTAGTACATGAGCAAGAACGACAGTATGTTGAGGCTCGCTGGTATACATTGGGCATTGCGAAATGTACAGTACGGAAAGAAAGACGGGAAGATTCACATACGCTGTGCGCGTTCCATTTCAGTAGCCACCCCTACTCAAAACTACCCTCGTACACCATTGCGCGCTCAGCTCTGAACCCGGAAATACATCCTGTTCCTCTTCTATTTCAATCTGAAGGGCCCCTACGTCGAAGTGACGTCCGGTGTCTGGCTTGGCGGTATGGCTCAGGGTCAGACATAGTCGGGAGCTAGAAGCATTTGGGCAAGGCTTAGATCCTTCTCTACGTCAACGTCCAGGACTAGATCTCTACTTCAGAATCGCTGTCGCTTTTAATGAATGCAGAACGAAGTA
>Ga0265797_10010241_pt1 | contig 11975 bp, 8 predicted proteins | sample P2T30metagenome_FD_192433 | JGI IMG/M metagenome (GOLD analysis project Ga0265797, IMG submission 192433) | Plant litter microbial communities from East Loma Ridge, Irvine, California - P2 T30 | ecosystem: Environmental > Terrestrial > Plant litter > Unclassified | place: USA: California... | reverse complement strand
AAACAGAAATTTATCGTCGCAACGTCTCCAAGCATCAAGTATGTTCGAGTCGCGCTCCGCGAATATCCAGACTAACAGATATCCAGCCGATACTGCACGGGATTTGCAATCATCATCGTTGCCTTTACATGTATTCAACAGGGTAACTCGCGGGTTTTAGTGATCTGCATTCGGACCAAAGCCAATCTTTGGCAGCCCCGCACCAGCCAACCGAGCCTACAAGGTCCATCCAACAGACCACAAGCATTGCTTACCAGCACCCACAAAAGGAGTGGACTGTTCTCCCGTGCGGCTGACCTCGTGGTCAAGTATCGAGAGGGGTTGAATCCGTCATACAACCGAGGCTGTGAGCTGCCTTGTCTAACATACAAGAATGGCAAACACGCCTCCCATGCTATAAGCATACGAGTTTCTCCTCCTAGTCTGCTAACATCTAGTTTCTTACTTTTCGCTAGTGACCATCCAGCTTCGAGACATCGAATTGCTACCATTGATACAACCAAGTATGGCGCCCGATCTCAACTCTCTGGCTGCCGGCGAGCAGATCGATTACTCCCAGTTCGGTTCCTCCACAGGCTACAAGATTAGAGAAGACGCAACATGGATGGACCCTAAGAACCGCCGCCTGCGGGTCCTCAGCATCGGAGCCGGAGTGAGCGGGATCTTGATGGCCTACCAGATCCAAAAATTATGCGAAAACGTCGAACACGTAATCTACGAGAAGAACGAAGACATCGCAGGCACCTGGCTCGAGAACCGCTACCCCGGAGCAGCGTGTGACATCCCTTCCCACGCCTACACCTACAACTTCGCCCTAAACCCAGACTGGCCCAAATTCTTCTCTCAATCCCCGGACATATTCGCCTACCTGGAGAAAGTGGTCGAAACCTTCGGCCTCCGCAAGTACATGAACTTCCACACAAAAGTCACCGGCTGCTACTGGCAAGAGGAAAAAGGTCAATGGCTGGTCAAGATCCGCGAAGAGCGTCCGGGCCAGGAACCGCGGGATTTCGAAGACCACTGCGACCTGCTCCTGCACGGCACGGGTCTGCTGAACAATTACAAGTGGCCCGACATCGCGGGCTTGAAAGACAAGTTCAAAGGCAAAGTCGTGCACACCGCGACGTGGCCCAAGGACTACCAGGAAGAGCAGTGGGCAAATGATAACGTCGCCATCATCGGCTCCGGCGCCTCGTCGATCCAGACCGTCCCCGCCATGCAGAAGCACACCAAGCATCTCGACGTGTTCGTCCGCACGGGCGTCTGGTTCGTCTCGCTCGCCAGTAACACCGGTCAGAACAAGGTGTACTCGCAGGAAGAACGCGATGCTTTCCGCCACGACCCTCAAGCTCTCGTCACGCACGCCAAGGAGATCGAAGACCAGGTCAACGGGCTCTGGGGCGCCTTCTACGAGGGCTCCGAGTCGCAGCAGATGGCGAGGGAGATGTTCAAGGCTCGTATGGCTGAGTGGATCAAAGACGAGCGCTTGCTCAAAGGGTTCACGCCCGAGTTCGGCGTTGGGTGCCGCAGGATCACGCCTGGCGACCCTTACATGCTGGCGATCCAGGAGGAGAATGTCGACGTGCACTTCACGCCTGTGGTCAGCTGCACTGAAAATGGCGTCGTTGGCGAAGACGGCGTTGAGAGGAAAGTGGACACGATCGTCTGCGCCACTGGTTTCGATGTCTCGTACCGACCTAGATTCCCTATCGTGGGCAAGAATGGTGTGGATCTGGCGGAGAAGTGGAAAGTCTGCCCCGAGGCTTACTTGGGAGTCGCGATCCCCGATATGCCGAATTTAATCACCTTTATCGGCCCTAGCTGGCCTGTTGAAAGGTAAGTATTGCTGCTGTTCACGTACGACACCTGTACATTCCGACTAACGCGACTCACAGTACGTGAACAATCCCCTTCCAGAGACAATCCAATGGGATCGCAAGACTCGTACCTCCCTTCCCCTTCCATCTCCCAAACCCACCCTCCCATCTATCCACCGAGAAAGTCAGTCTAACTTCCCCCTCACAGACGGCAGCGTAATGGGCCCCCTGCACTCAGTCTCCGAGTACGCAATCCAATGGATCAAGAAGATGCAAAACGAGAACCTACGCAGCTGGAGTCCCCGCCAGGACGTAACGGACCAATTCAACGAGCACGTCCAGGTACGTACACTGGCGTATCCCCAAAACAACATTATTCCCCCACTCTCCCTCCCAATCTCGGCCAATACCCCTGATGAACTCACTAACAACCCCGCCCCAAACCAACAGGAATGGATCAAACACACCGTCTGGAAAGACTCCTGCCGCAGCTGGTACAAAGACAACGTCACCGGCCGCGTCAACGCCGTCTACCCGGGGTCCTCGCTCCACTACATGAAACTGCTCGGGGTTCCGCGCTACGAAGACTTCGACATCGCGCGCTTCAGCGCGAACACCTGGGAATTCCTGGGGCTGGGTTGGACGGTGGAGAATAGGCTGGGTCCGGAGAAGGCGGATGTGAGCCCGTATTTGTCGCTGGGGAATATCGATCCGAAGTGGTATGGGGCTAATGGGGGTGATGTGGAGGGGTTGAAGGGGTTGGCGAGGGGGGAGAGGGAGAGGGTTAGGGAGAGGGAGGGGAGGGAGTGGGTTGAGAGGAAGTTTTAAAGGGTTGGGGACGAGTTTGGTGGGCGGAAGGGATCGAGCGGCTTGGTTTCCTTCATTGCTGTTGATATTTGATGCATAGCGCGACTTTTATTCCTTTCGTTTCGATTGCTTCTCGTTTTGTCCATCGTTTTGAAAACACACATGTACACCCATATGCAGAATCCTAGCGCCTTTTTGGCTGAACGCTCAATGTGAGATGTCGTGCAATGCATCGAAAGTCGTCAGGTCGGCATCGTTAGGCGGTTGGAGGGCAGAAGTCAATGCCCTTATCTCAGAGGATCGATGCTTCAGGCCTTCACGTTCACAGGGAAGCCCTGCTTGCCAGCGGTCTTGCTCGCATCAAGAGCACCCTTGAGACCGAATTGGCTGTTGATACCCTCAACGCGGTGAGTGGAGTTGATGTTCTTGACCAGAGTGATCTGGTAGCAAGTGGCTCCACCCTGGCGAGAGGTGATAGTGCTGTAAGCGAGGAAGTACTCCCAGATCTGCAAAGTTGTGTCAGTCACGGGCGATGTCAGTTATTGCAACAAACTGGAAAATAAACATACCCTGTACCAGCGAGCGCCGTACTTGCCAACAACCTTGTCCTTGTTGGCAAGCCAGTTGCGGTACCACTTCCAAAGAGTAGCGGAGTAGTGCACGCCGATAGTGTCAATGCCCTTGATCTCGAAGCCAGCTCCCTCGAGCGATCCAACAAAGAAGTCGAGAGGAGTAGAAGCGTCAGCACCCGGGAAGACATATTTGTTCATGAACAAGCCCCAGATGAGGTCCTCGTATTGCCAAGGCTTACGGAGACCAGCGATTTGGAGGAAGAAGACACCATCGTCGGTGAGCATGTCGCTGACCTGGTTCAAGAACTTGCTGAAGTGACGGACACCGACGTGCTCGGCCATCTCAAGGCAAGTGATTTTGTCGAAGCCGCCCTCAGGGACGGGGATATCACGGTAGTCCATGCAGAGAATACGGGATTGCTCCTCGGGAATGCCAGCGTTGCGCAGACCGCTGTTGCCCCAGGCAGTCTGGTTGCGGCCAAGAGTGACACCAGTAGCGTTCGCACCGTAGTTGACAGAGGCGAACTTGGCGAGGGTACCCCAACCGCAGCCAATGTCGAGCATCTTCTCACCGGGCTTGAGGCCGATCTTCTCGCAGACAATGGCGAGTTTGTTGTCCTGGAGCTGCTCAAGAGATTCCTCAGTGTTGATGTCGGAGATGATACCGGAAGTGTAGATCATACGAGGGCCCAGGAACCAGCCGTAGAAATCGTCGCCGCGGTCGTAGTGGTCGCGGACCTGCTCCTCGTCCTGGGAGCGGGTGTGCATGATCACCTCGGGCATCATGCCGGTGAGGAAGAACCAGAAGAGGGAGAGGGTGAAGCGGAAGCTGGCCCAGTCGTGACGGTACTCCATAACCTCAAGGCAGTCACCGTTGAACTCGACGTCGCCGTTGAAGTACATCTCGTGGAAAGTCTCCATGGGGATTCTGTTCCTGCCGCGGTACTTGAGCTGGTCGCTCTTGTTCTTGAAGGTGAGGTAGTGCTCGACGGGGGCACCCGGGTAGCGAGCCTTCTCGTTGACACGGGGAGACATGGAAGAAGCGATAGTCCAGAATGCCATGAGGATAGGGATGGCGAAGAGGATGGCGATGATCAGCCATGTCCAGAAGCCACCGTTCAGCTGCCAGGCGCACCACGCTGGGATACCAGCCAAGAGAGAGAAGAGGATGACATTGTTGAAGCTCTGGGCACCGGCAGCGTCGGCGGGGAGAGGAGCGTTTTTGATAGCCGGGTACTGTGGGTTGCAGAGGTGAAGTCAGTTTAACAGTTGTGGTTACGTGCATTGCACTGGGTGCTGCAGCTTACCGCAGTGGTGCGGACACCGAACTTGTTTCCCTCTGGCGGAGGCGGAGCGGCGGCGGGAGTCTGAGCGAACTCGAAAGATGCCTCTGCCATGGAGGCACCCGGAGTCTGGGATGGGCCCTTCAGCTCCTGTGCAGACATGACGAGTGGGCGGTGGTGGTGAGGACGGAGGTAGACACGCGCGAGCAGCCCACCGATATGCCTATGTATACCACGTCGCCCAGTCCAAGCTCAACAATAAATAAGTCCGAGCTAACGTTAGCGCTCGCGTCCCTGGATTTCAATCAATCCAATGCCCTGTGCTGTGCTGTTGGCTGTCAAGCTATGCCTGGAACCGCGGGGCTCTGCGCCGTTCACTTCCCCGCCAGTCATCCCCTTTGGGAAGGGGCTCGAGTCCGAATTAGGAAAGTGTGCATGGCGTAAGTGAGGTAAACGAAGCCAGCCGACAACCATAGTGCACATCTCACCCACCCACCACAACCCGTTCATGCAACGCTGGACCGACTTCGACATGGTCGCCGTCAACAATGCGGCGCCGATCCTGCGCCGGACTGCCTGGTCCATCTCTGCGCCTTTCCGCTGCTACCAACGCCGCTGGGCCCAAGTCCACGACGTGCGCTTCCTCGCAACACACCAGACCTCCGACAAAGTCCTCGAGAAGTACAGGGAAAAGCTGGAGCGTAAAGCAAAGGAGGAGGGCAAGGGTAGCGTCGACGAGCTGAAGCAGGCCTACAAGGAGAAGATCGAAGCACTCAAGGAAAAGACCAACGTCCCCGGAGCCAACGCACCACTGCACTCCCAACCAGCTCCTGTCCCGAACGAGGTCTCCTCGAGCATTCCCTTCCAGGCACCACCTCCCCCCGAGCCACAGTCCGGGGTTGCTCCTCCACCACCCGCCGCCGCTACGGTACCTAAGAGCTCAAGCAAGGACGTCCCGACTCTCGACAGCTTCATCGATGTAGAAAAGTGCGCAGCGCTGCCCGACAGAGAACTCGAAGCCATCTGGCGCTTGCGCCATGTACGCGACGGTCAATCCCTCTGCGCGACCATGCAAGCCGAGACTTTCCGTCGCATGATCGCAACCGCTCGCAAGCACCCACAATTCATCATCCCCTTGCCCAAGAAGGACCAAGGTGCTGAGATTCACTTCCTGCAGTGGACATTCCCGTCCGAAAATACCGCCACAGTCCTCTTTACACACCTCGCCGAGTTTAAGCTGCGCGGCGAGTACGCGCAGCCGCACACGACCGTCACGCACCACACGGATCTGATGGACAGCAACGAGCTGGTTTTGATGGAAGGCCGCGTTACTGAGAACAAGGGAGTCAGCGTTGATGAGGGCAAGTGGTTGTTGATGTGTCTGCAGAAGTTCTACGGCTTCGAGGCGATGAGCGGTGCGGCGAAAGAGAGTAAGGAGAAGAGGCGGAAGCTCATGGAGCAGTTTAGCGGCGGAGATGAAGACTTCAAGGTGGAGGAGTTGTTGGAAGAGGCTGAGAAACTGCCTTAGACTGTTGGAAAGCTGAGAGCTTTGTGGGGCGTTCAAGAAATAGATGGATGTATTATACGGCCTGTACACTACCTGGAAAGACATGTGAACATGAGCGACTGGTCATTGATTCTGTTATCTCCTTTCGCCGGTGGCCGCAAGATCGCCACAGACATGTCCAAAAACGCAGGCATTTCGACGGATCCGTCTAGCACAACAACCGTTGACATTCAACAAGCCATCAAGGATATCAAACAACAGGAAGCAGCCACTCGCACATGCGGTAAAATACACATTTGAACCTAACCAAACTTTTACTTGACCACGTCACTCCCTGGCTTTCCTTCCACCCAACAACCACCCCCGCCCTCGACCACCCACTAACTACCAACAGCCTGATTAACCGCATTAACCCGATAACTCTCACTCCGCTGCACAAGCTGCGCATGCGTCCCCTGATCCACACACCTCCCCTCCTCAATCAAAAAGATCACATCCGCCTTACGAATCGTGTACAACCTATGCGCAATCGCAACAACCGTCATCCCCTTGGAAGCCCTCTCCAACCCATCCTGCAGTAAACGCTCAGACTCTGCATCCAGCGCACTCGTCGATTCGTCCAGTAGCAAAAGCTGCGGTTTCCGGATCAGCGCGCGCGCGATGGCCAGACGCTGCTTTTGCCCTCCCGACAGGCGGTCGCCGTTGGGCCCGCAGTCGGAGTCGTAGCCCTCCGGCATCGCGAGGATCGTATCGTGGATGTTGGCCAGCTTGCACGCTTCCTCGAGGTCCGCCTGCGAGACGCTGGCGCCCGGGCGGGCGCCTAGCGTCAGGTTGAAGCGCACGGTGCCGTTGAAGATGACGCTCTGCTGGGGCACGTAGGCGATTTCGTGCCGGAACGAGGCGTCGCCGTACGCGATGTCGCGGCCGTTGATTTCGACTGAGCCCGTGTCTGGGGCGTAGAGGCGCTCGATCAGGGAGATGATGGTGGATTTCCCGGCGCCGCTGGGGCCGACTAGGGCGGCGAATTGGCCGGGGCGGATGGCTATGTCTAGGCCGTGGAGGACGCGGGTGTCGGGGCGGGCTGGGTAGGAGAATTGGACGTCTTTGAATGTGATGCTTGCGCCGCCGGGGGGCGAGGAGGGCTTTTCGCTTGCGGAGGGGGTTGCTTCGACGTCTTGGTAGGGTTGGAGGCTGGCGGAGAGGTTCTTCGTCGAGCCCAATTCGAGGACGTTCAACAGGCGACGGGTGGCGGAGAGTGCGCGCGAGACGTCGGGTGCCAGGGCGAAAGCTTGGCCCCAGAGCTGGGAACTGACCAGCAAGGCGAGCTGCACGATGAAGAACTGTGTTTGCGTGTACTCGCCAGCGATGATCCGCGTCGAGCCCCACCAATACGCAAGGGCGTAGAGGAAGTTGCTGAGACCATAGCCGACGGCGAGCCAAAGGTTAGCCCAGGCACTTTGTTTGGTGATCTGGCGCATGGGCTCTTGGAGCGATCGTCGGTAGGTACCGAGTATCTCGTGCTCGAGGGAGTAGCATTGGAGAGTCTTCATCGAGTTGACGGCTTCGATGGTGATGGCGTTCGAGTCGGCGAAAGCTTCGAGGTGCTTTTCTTCGAAGGCGGCGACTGTGGTGACACGCATGTAGCCTGCGCCTAGTAGGAGAGGGACGACTGCGAGACATACGACTGCGATCTTCCAGGCGATGATGTGGGTCATTGTGATGGTCGCGATGAGGGATACAACGATGGAGAGGATTGTGCAGATCACGGAGCCGGCCAGGCCGTTCAGCGCGTTGCTATCTTGTGAGATCAAGCCGAGTAGGAGAGACGGGTTCCGGTCTTTGGACTCGTGCCATGCCAAATCTTGCTCGAGGATCGATCGCAGCGAAAGCACACGGACTTTGTAGATGATTTGCTCCGCGACCCAGCCGAAGAGAGACCAGCTGATGAAATTGGCGAGGAACTCGACGATGGCCAGGACGAAAAATAGCAGACCAAACAATTGGCCCGCGTCGCGGATAGCCTGGGGAGTCTCGCAATAGCTAAGCTTTCCCACGACATTACCGAAGATGGCCGCCGAAGCACAGTAGGTGCCGCCTATGATGATTGCTCCGGTGGTAGCGAGGATGAGAGCGAAGGAATAAGGCCGGAATAGAGCGCCCATTGACCGCGCAGTCGCCGCGAACGATTGATCTTCAGTCTTCGAACTTGTGGGTTTGTCATCGTCTCGAACTTCCGCCGCTTTGTCTTTCGCATCTTCAACATCGTCGGTGCTTGTCTCGATGGCCTCCGATTTCTCTGGAACTCTCTCGGTTGAAGCTGTCGAGAGTATCGATTCGACGTCTTCGCCGGCATTCACATTGAGGCCCTGTAGGCGGACAAGCCCAGCGTAGGCGCCGTCAGCGCCGATCAGTTCCTGGTGCGAGCCTTGCTCCACGAGCTTGCCCTGGCGCATGACGATGATGTTGTCGGCGTTCCTGATAGTCGACAGACGATGTGCAACGGTAATGACTGTCCGACCAAGCGCCACTTTCTCCAATGCTCTTTGAATTCGTAGCTCGGACGCGGAGTCGAGTGAAGCGGTTGCTTCGTCAAGTATCAATATTCGAGGATCTTTGATTAGCGCGCGAGCGAGAGAGATTCGTTGCTTCTGTCCTCCACTGATGAGGTTGCCTTTGCCGCCCACAGAGGTTCCGTACCCTTCGTCAAGACGCTCAATAAAGGCAGCAGAATCCGCCAGTTCAGACGCATTTAACACGAGATCGACAATTTCCTGCACTTGAGCACCATATGACTGGGCGACTTGTCTCAAATCTTGACCACCACGGACCGATTTTGCAAGCCGGGTAAGTGAATCGCTCAAAAGAGCCTCGCGTAAGTGTCCGTGTTTCGGAGAGCTCACAAGACCGAGAGCGATATTTTCCAGGATCGAGCGGGACAAAAGGCAAGGCTCCTGCTGCACGAGACTGATCTGGCCGCGGACAGCACGGACGCTCAAGTCCTTGACATCGCGGCCGTCTAGGAGGACTTCGCCTTCGCTTGAGTTGTAAAGACGAGCGATGAGTGCGGCGACCGTTGATTTGCCGCTTCCTGACAGACCTACGATAGCCGTCTGCTGACCAGCAGGGCAAGCGAAGGAGAGATCCTGCAATACAGGGTTGTCTGGCCTTGAAGCGTAGGCAAATTTGACGTTGCGGAGCTCGATAGAGCCGCTGAAGTCAGAAGGGAAACTTGCATTGTCTTCAAGAGTGCCATCGATCTCCGTAGGACGGTTCATGTCCGTCTCGAGCTTGGAGAATGCTACTGTAGCGGCGTCGAAGCTACGCAGGAAAGGTGCAGCCTGACTGAGAATGAGAGATGCTGCAAACATGTTAACACAGTGTTCATGGCATCTGGGTGATCAAAGGACACACCATCGACGAGAATGAGAATGACCGTAAAGACAGCGCCAACTGTAACGCCAGAAGTATCATACTGGATAGCATCTGCAATCTCTCGCGAACCTTGCCAGAAAGCCAGAGCATTGGCAGAGAAGGCGATGAAGTAAAGCAGACCGGCTTGAACAGCCATCGACACTGACTTCAACACGCCAGCCTTCAAGCTCGGGCTAAGCTTGCTCACGAAGCTCTCTTCGAGACGTGCGTTGGCGGAGAATGCATGAACGAGAGTGGTGTTGGAGAACGCTTCCAAAGCGACCGAACTTGCCTCGCCGGTGCTCTTCATCGACTGTCCGAAATACTTTTGGACAAAGTACCCACCGCCCAGCGCCATGATGAGGTAAGCCGGAGTCAACGAGACGAGCATGCCTGCCAGTTTTGGCTCCATGATGAACGCGACAACATAGGCGGCGATGAAGAATGAAACACTGTTGATTACGATGCCGACCTTCTCGTTTGTGCCCTGCTGAATGACACTGATCTCACCGGTGATGCGGGAAGAGACCTCGCCAGCAGGCAGATTGTCGAAAAAGGTAGCATCCTGCCGTAAAATCGATCCAAAGTATTTCTCACGCAATCGCTGAGCCAGTCGTTCACCGGAAAGATTCCAGCAGAAGGTGTAGATGTAGATGAGAGCAAAATAGGCGATTCCAACGTAGACGATCAACAAAATCTTGGAGTTGATGTCATTCTGGTGAGCCGAGGCATCGGCTTCGCTGACTTCGCAAGTTGCAGAGTTCAACCCGTTGACGAGTTGTCCAAAAACAATCGACATGATCGGAAACGGAACTCCAGAAGCGATTGAAGCGACGAAACCGGTGATCAAGATACACATGTCTGTGAACGATGGCTCGCCATATGCCAGTAAACGGACGAATGCCGTGGCGCGACGCCATAGCTGGAAAAACACGCTGTGTCAGTGATGCTTGACAGCATTGAAGACAGCTTCGAGTTAAAACAAACAAGACAAACACACCTTTGTCTTTGGGGGCTCATTCTCTGCTTTCGCAACTGATTTCTCCTCCTGGGCAGCCATATCAGATGTTTTCCTTCGCTGCAGTCATACAGCAAGCAGCAGTATACCAAGACACAAAGATCTGATAAAGATCCCAAGAGCCCCCCAAGAGACGCCCCTACGCCAGAACTCAAGGGAAGGGTGCATCAACGCACCATCCATCCCTCAAACAACTCATCCGATCTCGGGCGTCTCGCTCCTGCTCGCCCAGTCTGGCGCATATCCACCGGCACCACCTTTCCAATCAATCCCATCATATCACAGCGCACGCTAATCTGATCTAAATTATCTGATTCTCGCCCAGCCCGCCAACGCAGCGCGGTGGAGCCTGTTCGCTCCTTGGTACTCCTTGGCGACTACAACCCCAGCTCCCCAACCCAACCACGCCAACTCCTCGAACCATGATGAGATCGAACGGGGCAGCGTTCTCGGCTCGGTGGGCGGCAAGTGTGATGGCGCCCGTCTGCAAATCGTAGTCGTTGCAAGTCAATTTCTTATCAGATGCTCCCACGGCTCCCCAGTACTGCACGTTACAGACCTCTTTCCTCGCCTTGTCGTCGTCTCGATTCGATTGCTCGCCGTGTCCCTGTTCACGCTACTGCACGTTACTACCACCACACCTCACCAATAATCTCCATGTGCGCAGCGTCCAAACTGGGCGAGCCGACGGCCGTCTCCCTTCCCAATTCGGAGCAGTTCTATCTCGACTCTGAACAAGGCCGCAAGTACCTGATACAAGTGTCTTGGCCTCTGCACTGGCAGGATGTCGACACCACCGATCGTAGCCCAGTGCCGATCCTGTGAGTAATAAGCGACAAGCCTTTTTTGTGCAGAAAAAGGAAAGCCACTCACGCTCAACTCCTCCCAGCTACATCGTCGACGGGAATGCACTGTTCCTGACAGCGACCGAAGTTGCATGGCGTCGTGCCGCTTCCTCACACTTTGCAGGTGGCGGCATCATTGTAGCTGTCGGGTACCCTTTGAAACAGGGCAAGCTCTACGACGCGCAGCGACGGAGTCTCGACTTGACTCCGCCGGGTGCAACTCCCATCGAAGGCTACGGTGGAGCAGATGAGTTTCTCGATTTCATCGAAGGCCCAGTGAGATCAGCGGTTCGAGAGCGCTTGCCCAAAGTCAGCGCCTCTAGAGAAGCACTTTACGGCCACTCGTACGGTGGTCTATTCGCTTTGCACGCGTTGTTCACGCGCCCCAAATCGTTCGATTGTTACATAGCAAGCAGCCCATCGATTTGGTGGAACAGCCGCTGCATTCTGCACGAAGCGAAGAACTTCCTCGAGAAGAAAAAAGCGGAAGCTCTTGAAGAAGATGAGACATCAACCAGCAAGAATACACCCTCACTGATGCTCTCATGGGGCGGTTTCGAACAGAACCCGCCGCAATGGGACAACGAACCCCTAGACCACTACGAAGGCCGCAAACAGATCGCCAAAGATCTGCGCATGGCCGACAACACCATTGATCTGTACAACATGGTGAAGGACTGCAAGGAGCTGCACGCCATCACCACGTGCGCATACG
>Ga0265797_10010240_pt1 | contig 11975 bp, 13 predicted proteins | sample P2T30metagenome_FD_192433 | JGI IMG/M metagenome (GOLD analysis project Ga0265797, IMG submission 192433) | Plant litter microbial communities from East Loma Ridge, Irvine, California - P2 T30 | ecosystem: Environmental > Terrestrial > Plant litter > Unclassified | place: USA: California... | reverse complement strand
TGGTGCGGCTCGAGCGTGAGCGCCGCCAGCGGTACGGCGTCTCGCACCTCGTCGACATCCTGATCGGCAAGCGGTCGCCCCGCGTGCAGGAACTCCAACACGACACGCTGGCGACCTTCGGCATCGGCGCGGACCTGTCCGAGGGCGAGTGGCGCGCGGTCGCACGGCAGGTGCTGGCCCAGGGCTACGCGGCGGTGTCGGGCGACGGCTTCGGCACGGTCGTCCTCAGTCCCACGAGCGCCGAGGTCCTGACCGGCAAGGTGCAGGTGCGGATGCGTCGCGACCCGGTCAAGGCTCCGCGGGCCGGACGCAGCAGTCGACGGACGGTCGTCACCGACATGCCGCAGGAAGCCGTGGGCCTGTTCGAGGCCCTGCGTGCCTGGCGTGCTGCCGAAGCCCGCGAGCAGGGCGTCCCCGCGTACGTGGTGTTCAACGACGCGACGCTCCGGGGCATCTCCGCCGTCCGACCTGCCGACGTCGACCAGCTCGGCGAGATCTCCGGGGTCGGCGCGGCGAAGCTCGAGCGGTACGGGCGCGCGGTCCTCGACGTCGTCGCCGTGGCCGACTGACGCCCCGGCCACCACTGCATGCCGTTCCGGGCATGTGCCCTCCGCGCGCCTCATTACACTCGGTAGCTCGTCACCACGAGGAGGTCCGGTGTCCGGTTCGACGAAGTTCGCCACCGTGCTCAGTCGCGCGGTGGTGACCCCGCTCGCCCGGTTGCTGTGGCGCCCGAAGATCATCGGTCGTCGGAACGTCCCGAAGCGTGGTGCGGTGATCCTCGCGAGCAACCACCGCTCGTTCATCGACTCGCCCGCTATCACGCTCATGGCACCGCGCAAGGTGTCGTTCCTGGCGAAGCAGGAGTACTTCACGGGTTCGGGCCTCAAGGGAGCGGTCTCGCGCGCGTTCTTCGGGGGCATCGGCGCCATCGGGGTCGAGCGTGGCGCGGGTGCGGCGGCGCAGCAGGCCCTCGACCTCGGGCTGGCACGCCTGCAGGAGGGCGAGGCGTTCGCGATCTACCCGGAGGGCACGCGCTCGCTCGACGGCCGGATCTACAAGGGCCGCACGGGTGTGGCGTGGCTGGCGCTGACGAGTGGCGCCCCCGTGGTGCCCGTCGCGCTCACCGGCACCGAGGACGTCCAGCCGGTCGGGTCCCGGCTGCCGAAGCTCGCCCGCGTGACGATCGAGTTCGGGAAGCCGATCGACCTGTCGTCCTTCGGCGAGGCGTCGTCCGGTCGTGCTCGGCGCCACGCGACCGATGCGGTGATGGCAGCGATCCAGGAGCTCAGCGGCCAGGAGCCGGCGAACGCCTACAACAACCCGCCCGCGACGATCGTGGAACGGGTGCGGCGTGCGCTGCAGCCGGACGACCCGACCGCTGCCGCCGTCGACCCCGACTGATCACCGTGACTGTCCGGTCACTATTGCACATCTGAAATATCGATGGTTGAATGGCGGACGTGCCACTCGGCACGCCGCCATCGCCGGTCGCCCGAGAACGACCAGCCACGACATCCAGATCGGACCGTCCGCAGCATGTCCTCCACCCCGCTCTTCGACTCCATCGCCCAGCGTCGCGATCAGGCCGACGCTCCGCACTCCACTCCCGCACCGGCGCTCGCCGTCGTGACCCCGGTGCCGACCTCGCCGATGTCCGCGCCCGTCCGTCCGGGTGACTCCACGCTGGTGCCGGCCGCGCTCGTCGCCGCGATCGACGAGATCCCGGTCCGGGTGGCATCGGCCCTGGTGACCGAGGTCACGATCCGGCCCGAGCACCTCGTCCTGGTCGAGACCGTCGCCGACGCGATCACCCGCGCGGTCGTCGACGCCGTCGTGTGCGAGCTGGACCGGATCGCCCGCGACGGCGTCGTCCGCGTCTGACCGGGCCGGGTGCCGCACGATGACGACCCCCGACGACGGCCTGCCCCGGCGCCCACGCGGTGCCGAGCGTCGCGCCGCCGACCGACCGACCGCGCCCCGGCCGCGCCGTGCACGGCACGCTGCACAGCCGGGGCCGCTCCGAGCCGCCGGGGTGGCGGTGCCCCCTCCCGCCACCCCGGCTTCCACCCAACCCTCACGACGCCTCCGGCCGCCAGAGCCCACCCTGCCGACGCAGCCGGCCGCTCCCACGCAGCCGGCCGCTCCCACACGCCGCCGCCCCGCGTCCTTCCGGATCCCCGCCCGGCGGACCCTTCCCGCCGCGGCGGTCACCGCCGTCACGTGCCTGTTCGTCGCGGTCGGCTCCCCGCAGACCGCCGTCGCCGCTCCGGCCGCTCCGAACTCCACGTCGGCGTCGGCCGGCATGCAGCACTTCGTCGCCGAGGGTTCGACCGGTCCGACCGCCGGCCGCGACGACTTCTCGGTCGGCCGTGCTGCCGCAGCGCTCCGGGTGCCCGGTGGCTCGGGCCCGACCGGTGGCGCCGCCCGCCCCACGGCCGGTGCGATCCCGGACGCCGGTGGCTTCGGCTCCCGCTGGGTCGTCGGCTGTGCGGCCTGCTCGTCGAACCACCAGGGGGTCGACTTCGCCGCGGCCATCGGGACCCCGGTCGTCGCCGCGCTGCCCGGTCGGGTCGTCTCGGCGGGTGTGCTCGGTGGCTACGGCAACCAGGTCCTCCTGCAGCACGCCGACGGCACGGCGACCCGGTACGGGCACCTGTCGGCGATCGGCGTCCGCCCCGGCCAGGTCCTCGGCACGGGGGAGCGGCTCGGGGCCGTCGGCAACACGGGCGTCTCGACCGGCGCCCACCTGCACTTCGAGGTCATCGTGGCCGGCACCCCGATCGACCCGGCCGCTTGGCTGCAGGCTCGCGGGCTCCTCTGACGGCGTCGGGCGTAGCGTCGGAGCGGTCGCGGCACGCTGTCGCGCCAGGACGGAGACGCACGTGCGAGTGACGGTGTTGGGGACGGGTGCGATGGGTGCCGGCGTGGCGGGATCACTGCTCCGCGACGGCCACGAGGTGACGGTCTGGAACCGCAGTGCCGACAAGGCCTCGCCCCTGGGCGACCGCGGCGCGACGGTGGCGAGCGACCCGGGCACTGCCGTCGAGCACGCCGAGGTCGTCCTGCTCACCCTGTTCGACACCGATGCGGTCGTCGACGTCCTCGAGCAGGCCGCCGGCGACGCCCCGACCGACGCCGTGTGGGTGCAGGCCTCGACGATCGGGGTCGACGGCACCGCGACGGTCGTGCAGCTGGCCGAGAAGTACGGCATCACCCTGGTCGAGGCGATGATGCTCGGCACGAAGGCCCCCGCCGAACAGGGCAAGCTCACGATGCTCGCGGCCGGCCCGGCTGACCTGCTCGACCGTGTCGACCCCGTGCTCGACGCGATCGGCGCGAAGACCGTCCGCGCCGGCGACCACGTCGGCGACGGCACCGCCCTCAAGCTCGCCGCGAACGCCTGGATCGCCTCGATCACCGCGGCGACCGGGCAGTCCCTGGCCCTCGCGGCGGCGCTCGGGCTCGACCCTGCGCTGTTCCTGCAGGCCATCGAGGGCAGCGCGAGCGACTCCGCCTACGCCCACACCAAGGGCGCCGCGATGATCGCCCGCGAGTTCCCCGCCCAGTTCGCACTCGACGGGCTGCGGAAGGACATCGGACTCATCACCGATGCCGCCCGGACCGCCGGGGTGTCCACCACGCTGCTCGAGGCCCTCGGTCGCGTCTACGCCGATGCCAGCGCAGCCGGCCACGGGGGCGACGACATCGCCGCGGTCGGCACCACGTTCTGACGCACGGGCAGGCGCACAGGCACGGACCGGCCGACCGATCAGCCCCGACGGAACAGCCGCCGCAGGCGCTTCGTGAGCCGCCCCACGGCCTCGTCGTTCATGGTGTTGGCGAGGTCGAACGCCTCACGAGCCGGATCTGACCCGGCCTGGATCCGTCGGAGCGCGGCGTCGGCACGGGCCCGCGAGTCGAGCTCGGCGAACGGCATGTCGTCCTCGGGGTGGTGTTCGCCGCGAGGGTCCATGCGGTCCAGGCTACGCGCGACGGAGGTGGTCCGACCCGGCGTCGAGCTCGTCCACGACACGGACCATCTCGTCCAGGAAGTCCACGACGACGGCCATCTCGTTGCTCGGCAGGTGCTCCGTGACCTCGAGCGCGCGGGCGTCGAGCTCCTCGATGACCCGGAGCGCGTGCCGCATCGAGGTGCCGGTGGCGGTGAGGATCACGCCACGGCGGTCGTTCGGGTCGGCGTGCCGTTCGACGTGTCCACTGCGGACGAGCCGGTCGACGAGCGCCGACGTCGACGCCGCGGTGATCTCGAGCCGCTCGGCGAGGTCCTTCGCGTTGACGGTGCGGCCGTCGCGCTCGGCGTCGATCAGGAACCGGAGCGCCAGCAGGGCGTTCTCGCCGATCCCCAGTGCCTCGCGCGCTCGGCGCTGCGCAGCGCTCTCGGCCGTCCGGTACCGCCGCAGGGCGTTGAGGACGTCCACGGCGGAGACCGCGGAGTCCTCGTACCAGTACCCCGCGGTGCTGGTCATCACCTCGGACGTCATGCCCCAATGCTAGACGCTCTAGTTAGATTGTCTAGCGAGCGCGGAGACGGGACACCTGCAACACCCGTGACGCGGTTCTGTAACACCCCGGCAACGCCGGCTCGTTAGGTTCTGGACATGCAGGAGCAGCCGTGCTGAGCCGCCTCGCGGGGAACGTCTTCCACGTGGGGAGCGCGGTGGAGCGCACCGACGTCGTCGCACGCTTGCTCGACGTCTACGTCGCCCGCCGAGAACCAGGCACCCTCGACGACGACCGGCTCGTGTCCACCGAGCTCCGCAGCGTCATCGGGACCACCGACCCCGCGAACGACCCGGACCGTGCCGCCACCGTCGACGCCCTCGCGCTCGACCGGCACGAACCCGCGTCCATCGCCGCCGCGGTCGCCGTCGCCCGCGACCACGCACGCCGTGCCCGCGAGGTCGTCTCGAGCGAGCTCTGGGACTGCCTCGACGTCACGCGGTCGCGGATGCCCCGGAAGATCGCCCCCGACCGGGCGCACGAGTTCCTCGGCTGGGTGCGGGAGCGCAGTGCCCTCGCCATCGGGGTGGTCGAGGGTGACGCCAGCCGTGACGAGGTGTGGGAGTTCTTCACCCTCGGGCGGTCACTCACCCGCTGCGCCTCCACCGCCCGGCTGCTCGCGTCGCGGCTGCTCGAGCCGGACGCGGTCACCTCGTGGACGGCGGCGCTCCGGGCGTGCGGCGCGGGCGAGGCCTTCCTGCGCGGACGCGACCACCCCCCGGTGCCGTCCGACGCCGCCGCCTTCCTGCTCCTCGACGCCCACAGCCCGCGGTCGTTGCGCTTCACCGTGCACCGCGCGGCCGAGTGCCTGGCCGACGTCGCCCCGTCCTGCGTCGCGGACGAGGTCGCCGGGTTCGACGAGGTCCGCGCCCTGCTCGACGGCATCCCCGAGGAGTCGGCGCTCGCGGTGGCGGGTGACGTCGGGCAACGGCTGGCCGTGGCTGCCGACCGCGTCGCCGCGGCCCTCGACGAGCGCGTCTTCGCGTCGTCCGCACCCGTCCTCTGAGCCGACCGGGCGCGTGTGGCGGAACGCCGCTGGTCCGCGCGTCGTGACCGCCGCCGTGGGCCCGGGTGGCGTCGGACGGGAGGCCCGTGGCGGCGCCGGTGCGGGCCTCCCGTCCGACGGTCGGTGCGTCACGGGCCGTCGGCCGACGGGCAGGGCGACCCGCCGGTCCGTCAGACGGCGCTGGAGCGATCGGCGAGCGTCTCGTCGCGTTCCAGCTCGCGGCGGAGCGCCGCGCGCGAGCCGACCACCGGCACGGCGTGCGTGATCGCCAGGTGCAGCCGCGAGTCGGCGTCGTAGCGCAGCCGGACCCGCTGGTACCGGACGAGCCAGACGAGCGCGATCCCGAGTGCGACGAAGCCCGAGGCCGCGCCGACGACGATCGCCCAGCGTGGGCCGAAGGCGTCGGCGACGGCACCGACGAGCGGGGCGCCGATGGGGGTGCCGCCCGCGAAGATCGCCATGTAGAGCGCCATCACGCGGCCGCGCATCGCGGGCTTCGTCGTGGTCTGCACCAGGGCGTTCGCCGTGGTCATGAAGGTCAGGGACGCGAGCCCGACGAACACCAGCACGATCGCGAAGGTCCAGTACGTCGGGGCGAGGGCAGCGGCGGTGCACGCGAGCCCGAACCCGCCGGCGGCGAGCACGAGGGTGCGCATCCGCGGTTTGTCCCGGCGTGCGGACAGCAGTGCACCGAGCACCGAGCCGATCGCCATCACCGAGTTGAGCAGCCCGAACTCGCCGGCGCCCTGGTGGAACTCGACCCGCGCCATCGTCGAGGTGAAGATCGGGAAGTTCACGCCGAACGTGCCGACGACGAAGATCATGCAGAGCACGACGACGATGTCCGGTCGGGTGCGGACGTACCGGAAGCCGGCGACGATCTGCCCCTTGCCGCGGCCTGCCCGGACCCGTTCGGCGAGCTGGGCGGGGTCGACGAACCGGAGTGCGAGCAGGACCGCCAGGAACGACCCGGCGTTGATGACGAACACCCATCCGGAGCCGATCGCCGCGATGAGCACACCGGCGACCGCGGGGCCGATCAGGCGTGCGGCGTTGAACGACGCGGAGTTCAGGGCGACGGCGTTCGAGACGTCCTCGCCCTGCACGACGTCGGAGACGAAGGCCTGCCGGATCGGGGCGTCGAACGCCGCGACGATGCCGAGTGCCAGGGCGAAGCCGTACAGCGCGAGCAGGGTGGCGGTGTGCGTGAGGACCATGACGCCGAGCCCCAGCCCGAGCAGTCCCATCAGGCCCTGGGTGAGCATGAGCATCTTCCGGCGGTCGAACCGGTCGGCGGCGAGCCCGGTGAGTGGCAGGAGCAGCAGCTGGGGGCCGAACTGCAGGGCCATCGTGATGCCCACCGCGACGGCGTTGTTGTCGGAGAGCTGGGTCAGCACGATCCAGTCCTGGGCGGTGCGCTGCATCCAGGTGCCGACGTTCGACACCAGGGCCCCGGCGAACCAGATGCGGTAGTTGCGTCCGGCGAGGGAGCGGAACATGGCGGTCACTGCTGGGCCAGCCTCCTCATGATCTCGGTGGCGTCGGCGAGGGTGCTCCGCTCGTCGGCGGTGAGTGCTGCGAGTCGCGGGGAGAGCCAGCCGTCGCGGCGGCGTCGGGTCTCCTCGACGAAGGCGGCTCCGGCGGGTGTCGCGCCGAGCAGCACCTTGCGGCGGTCGTCACCGTGCCCGCACTTCGACACCAGGCCCCGCTCGACCAGCACCGCGATGGTCTTCGTCATCGAGGGCGGGGTGACGCCGTCCTGTCGGCTCAGGTCGGCCAGGGTCATGGCGCCGTCGCGGTGCAGTCGGGCGAGGGCGGAGAACTGTGCGTCCGTGACGCTCGAGTCGGCCTTCTGCGCACGCAGGGTGCGGGACAGCCGGTTCACCGCGATGCGGAGGTCGGTGGCGTCGGTCATCGGTCGTTAGCCTATCTCATTAGTTCAGCGAACGAACTTCATTTCGGGTGTACCGTGCTCTTAGACAACACGTGTTGCCGAGAGAGAAGGAGAACATGTCCGAGTTCGAGGGCAAGGTCGCCGTCGTCACCGGTGGTGGCAGCGGCATCGGCGAGTCCGTCGCGAAGGAGCTCGCCGCGGCGGGCGCCGCGGTGGTCGTCGCCGACATCAACCTGGCGGGCGCCGAGCGCGTCGCCGCGTCGATCGTGGAGGCCGGTGGCACCGCTCGCGCGTTCGAGGCGAACTCCGCGGTCGCCGCGGACAACGAGCGCATGGTGCGGTTCGCGGTCGACACGTTCGGCGCGCTGCACCTCGCCGTGAACAACGCGGGCATCGGCGCGGCGCCGCAGCCGATCGGCGAGTACGACGTCGCCGCCTGGGACCGCGTCCGTGCGGTCGACCTGGACGGCGTCTTCTACGGGCTGCGCTACGAGATCCCCGCGATGGTGGCTGCCGGCGGTGGCGCGATCGTGAACATGGCGTCGGTGCTCGGCACGGTCGGTATGGCGCAGAACGCGGCCTACGTCGCCTCGAAGCACGCACTCGCCGGGCTGACCAAGGTCGCCGCGCTCGAGTACTCCTCGCAGGGCGTCCGCACGAACGCCGTGGGCCCCGGGTTCATCGACACCCCGCTGCTCCGCAAGTCGCTGTCGGCCGAGGCCATCGCGGCACTCGAGGACGAGCACGCCTCGAAGCGGCTCGGCACCGACGCCGAGGTCGCCGCGCTCGTGCTGTTCCTGCTGAGCGACAAGGCCTCGTTCATCACGGGCAGCTACCACCTGGTGGACGGCGGCTACTCCGCCCACTGACGGGTCGGGCGTACCTGGTCGTTCCGGGCGTACCTGGTCGAAACGGGCGTACCTGGTCGGTTCTTTCGACCAGGTACGCCCGTTTCCGCTTTCCAGCGCGGGTGCGATGGGAAGGAACGTCGGACGGGAGGCCCGCCCAGCGTGCGCCGGTCGGCTCGCGCTGGGCGGGCCTCCCGGCCTTCAGAGCCGCGCGTCCGTCAGGATCGCGTCGTGCGGGAGCAGGGCGTGCACGCCCCACGTGCGGTTCGCGACCTGCGTGATGCGCATGCTCACCGCCACGCTCGCCATCGCGAGGGCCTCGGCGCGGCCGATCCCGTGCAGCCCGGCGATCCAGTCGACCATCCGGTCGAGCGCCGTGGCCGTCGCGACGTTGAGGTCGGCGTCGAAGCCGAAGGTGATGCGTCCGGCGAGGGTGTCGGCGTGCACGCCCTCGACCGGGGCCGCATCGAGGAGCGTCAGGGTCATCGTCGTCGTCATGCCGCACTCGACCGCCGTGCCGGAGACCTCGCCGTCGCCCTGGGCCGCGTGCCCGTCGCCGACGTGGAGCAGGGCGTCCGGCACCGTCACCGGCAGGTACAGGGTGGAGCCGGCGACGAGCTCACGGCAGTCGACGTTGCCGCCGCCGACCGTGCGGGGTGGGATCGTGGAGTGCTCCCCGGTGGGCTCGGGTGGGACGCCGACGACGCCGAGGAACGGTGCCGTCCGCACCCCGAGGCCGAGCTGGTTGACAGCCACCCGGGCAGTCACGTCGATGTCCCAGAGCAGCGGTCCGCGCGACGCCGGATCGGTCAGGCCGAGTGCGCGGTTCACCGGGGAGTCGACCCCGCCCGAGGCCGTGTAGCCCCAGTCGTCGGGCACGAGGTCGTCGAAGTGCACCGCCAGGACCATCCCCGGACGTGCTCCCGCGACGGCGATCGGCCCGACCAGGCAGTGGCCCCGGCGCGGGTCGATCAGGGTCGGGGCGTCGACGCCCGGGCCCGGCTGGCGTTCCGTGTAGCCCGCGGCGCTCAGGGTACGGACGGTCACCGTGTCGCCCGGTTCGACGGTCAGGACCGGCTGGCGTTCGGCGGTGAAGACGTCGACGGCGGAGTCGACCGTGGCGTCGAGGTGGTGGGTGGTCACCGTTCGATCATCCCAGGCGGGTGGGGTGCGGGGCGGTTCCGGGCGTACCTGGTCGGATCGGGCGTACCTGGTCGAATCGGGCGTACCTGGTCGGAACGGGCGTACCTGGTCGGAAGTTCTGACCAGGTACGCCCGATTCCACAAGCCATCGCGGGTGTTCTGGGAAGGAACGTCCTCAGTGGAACTGGGGGATCGTCAACCAGATGCCCGCCAGCACCGCGGCGATGCACAGCGCGAAGCACAGCACGGCTCCCGCCAGTGCCGCCGGCGGGGTGTGCCCGGAGCGTGGGGTCTCCTCGGAGTACTGCGTGCGCTCGCCGCCCGCGTCGTCCGGCTGCCCCGTCCCGAGCAGCCGGAGGCCGAGGGTGTACACGAGCACCAGGCCCACGGCGGCCACGAAGCCGACGCCGGCGACCGTGCCGATCGCGGTGAAGTCGATGTCCATCGTCGTTCCCCTCAGTTCGCTGCGCCGGTCGGCTGCGGCTCGGCCTGCTCGGCCGGCCCGGACTCGGTGGTGATGTCCTCGTGCGAGATCGGCTTGCGCTTCGCGAGGACGGAGAAGGTGAGCCCGCCGGCCAGGGCGAGGACCGCGACGAGCACCAGCCCGAAGGCCGAGGTCGACGCGAGCCAGGTCGCGAGCGCCCCGACCACCGCAGCGGCGGGCAGCGTGATCACCCATGCGATGACGATGCGGCCGACGACCAACCAGTGCACGTCGGCGAGCTTCTTGCCGAGGCCCGAGCCGACGACCGCGCCGCTCGTCACGTGGGTCGTCGAGAGCGCGAAGCCCAGGTGCGACGAGATGAGGATCGTCGCGGCGGAGCTCGTCTCGGCGGCGAAGCCCTGCGGCGACTGCACGTCGGAGATCTTCTTGCCGACGGTCTGCATGATCCGCCAGCCGCCCATGTAGGTGCCGAGGCCGATCGCGAGCCCGCAGGCCAGGATCACCCAGAGCGCCGGACCGGTGCCGGCGGCCTGGTAGTTCGCGGCGATGAGGGTCAGCGTGATGACGCCCATCGTCTTCTGCGCGTCGTTCGTGCCGTGTGCGAGCGACACCAGCGACGCCGAGATCGTCTGCCCGTGCCGGAACCCGGTCGCGGCACCGTGCGTCGTCGCGTTCTTCGTGAGCACGTACGCCAGGTACGTCGCGACCAGGGCGATCACCCCGGCGATGACCGGGGAGAGCAGCGCCGGCAGCACGACCTTCGACACCACCGTCGCCCAGCTGATCGAGTTCAGCCCCGCGCCGATGATCGAGGCGCCGATGAGCCCGCCGAACAGCGCGTGGGTGGACGAGGACGGCAGCCCGAGGTACCAGGTGGCCAGGTTCCAGAGCACCGCGCCGACGAGCCCCGCGAAGATCATCGTGGGCGAGATGTGGATGCCGTCCTGCCCCTCGCGGATGATGCCCTGCGAGACGGTCTTTGCGACCTCGGTGGACAGGAACGCGCCGACCACGTTGAGCACGGCGGAGATGAGCACGGCGGTCCGGGGCTTGAGCGCTCCCGTGGCGACCGACGTGGCCATGGCGTTCGCGGTGTCGTGGAAGCCGTTCGTGAAGTCGAACACGAGGGCCACGACGATCACCAGCGTGACGATGACGATGACGTCCATGCGCAGGACGCTAGGCCCGCCTGGAACCCCCTGCGTGAACGCCGGGTGAACAGGTCTGGGATGGAGCGCGTCTGCGAGGATGCTCACGTGCCCACCTTCTCCGCCGCTCGCGGCGACGCCTCGTTCACCGACGCCCACGGCGTCGAGATCGTCTACTCGACCTGGCGTGCGGCGCGGCCGAAGGGTGTCGTGCAGATCGCGCACGGGGTCGGGGAGCACGGGCTCCGGTACGAACCGCTCGCGCAGGACCTGGTGCGCGCCGGCTACACCGTGCACGCCAACGACCACCGCGGGCACGGTCGCACCGGCCTTGCCCAGTGGGACGGCGACCACGCCAAGCTCGGCAGGCTCGGCCCCGGCGGCCTGCGCGCGGCGATCGCCGCGGTCGAGCAGATGAGCGCGGTCGCGCGGGCCGACGAACCGGGGCTGCCGCTCGTACTGCTCGGGCACTCGTGGGGGTCGCTGATGGCCCAGCGGATCGTGAACACCTCGTCGGACCGCTACGACGGCGTCGTCCTGTCCGCGAGCGCCTACCGGCTGCCCGGCTGGATGAACAGCGGCGACCTCAACGCCCGGCACGCGGGGTCCGGGCCCACCAAGTACGAGTGGCTCACCCGCGACCGGAAGGTCATCGACGCGATGGCGGTCGACCCCCTGGCGGTCGAGGCCGACGTCATCGGGCTGTTCGGGCTCGCCGACACCCTCCGGCTGCTCGGTGTGCCGCGACGGGGGATCCCGCACGACCTGCCGATGCTGCTGCAGGTCGGCTCCGACGACACGCTCGGGGGTCCGCGCTCGATCGAGCGCTTGGCGCAGGCCTACCGCCGACGCGGCCGACTGTCCGACGTGACCGTGCAGGTGTACGAGGGCGCGCGCCACGAGGTGTACAACGAGACGAACCGCGCCGAGGTCATCGGCGACCTGGTCGCATGGCTCGACCGGGTGA
>Ga0265797_10010239_pt1 | contig 11976 bp, 11 predicted proteins | sample P2T30metagenome_FD_192433 | JGI IMG/M metagenome (GOLD analysis project Ga0265797, IMG submission 192433) | Plant litter microbial communities from East Loma Ridge, Irvine, California - P2 T30 | ecosystem: Environmental > Terrestrial > Plant litter > Unclassified | place: USA: California... | reverse complement strand
AGATCTACAAGCGCATCATGTCCGAGGACAAGTACCTCTGCGAGTACGCACAGAAGAACATCAACGCCGGCGTCTTCGTCAACGGCGAGATGCACCCGCGCCTCGAGAAGGGCCCTCTCTACTTCCAGAAGCTTTGCCGCGAGACCGTCACAGAGCACCACGCTCGCGAAAAGGCCGCGAAGAAGGAGATCTGGCCGGCGAAGCAGCAATTGCCCACTCAGGCGAACTCGGCTGTGAGTAAGAAGGACATCGACTTCTGCGCTGGTCTTCAGGCTGCTTGTCCAGCGACGCAGGAGGGCTTGGCGTGGTGATAGACCTTCCTTTTGTTGACTTGAGCATTTTCGCGAATCGCGGCTTGATGGGTAATCGCTGCAGCATTTTGGGACATGGAGTTTTGGGCGATCAGATGATGATTTTTAATGGGTAGTGAGAGCTAGTAGAAGGCTCATGTGCAGCGGGTAGAATGACAGAGAGTAGATAACGTTTATGACACCTTTTCACCTTACTTTGTTAAGCTTCCAGCCTGAGTAGTCGGTTTACCTGAATGTGGCGCACTTGAAGAACGAAGCCTTATTACTCTCGACCAAGTCGGATGGCATTGCTGTGCTAGTTTGGAGAGACATTCCGACTATATCTTGGTGACAATCTTGGTCGGCTGAGTTGTACACTACAACAGGAGCGGAGCAGCGCTTGTGGTGCCTCCTATCGTAAGTGTCCTCGGATTGGGATCCCACACTCATCTCTGATGGGCTCCAAAATTCGTCAGCGGCATCTGAGACCAGCTGTACCTTTAGCAGTCTTATGAACGCCAGCATCTAGCCATTCGTATCCGGTGCTATCCCTGTCTGCTACTGACCTGAGCCAAGCAGCCCTCGGTGTCAATTGATAACGTGGCATTTACTTCCCGTCGGCAATATTGATACATTAAACTATTTCCACGACTGAAGCATTACCTGACAACTCCATGGTAGAACTTTCTGCTCCTCGTGCAACTGTAGAAGGAAGTAGGTCGAAAAAGGTCTCGTACTACAGGAATGGGGAATGAGGTCCACGTGATGCGTCAATCACGTGATTGCGTTTCGGACTTCCGAGCCCGCTTGACCACTCCCCGGCCTCTTCACGTCTCGAACAAGATTCACCGTCACGGCCAGCGGCATGTCCTTACTGTATGTACAATCGGATAAGAGACAATGAGCCATCAGAAGGTGCGGTACCACCGACTAGGTCACTGTTGCCCGACCCTACCATCTTCTTTGCTTGATTGCAAGATGCAGCGTAATGAAGTGTTGCTAGCCACCTCGAACGGCGTTTTTGCCGAACCTCCAAGCCATCGGTCTTGTCCCCGCTTTTGGGCCAAGAGGTCTCCAAGGATCCATATCTCGACCATGTGACGATCGTGGACGTGGATTCGTATGAGTTTTGAAATAGTACAGGCCGGGAGGAATTACTCCGGCAGTGCTACATCATCATGAGTAGCAATAAACGCGCAAGGTTATCGGTCCCTACAGATGACACTGCAGAGAAGCCCCGTCTCACAAGAGCTTGTACGCCGCTGCGACTTTGCCTGTGAATGAGCCGAGACATAGATGACTGATCCAACGAACAGGCGCTGAGTGCAAACGGAATAAGACGAAATGCTACTTCCAGCCAGGTCAGACAGATTGCAACAGGTGCGCTAAGAATCGTATCGAATGCGTGCCGCACAACTTTGCACAAAAGTTCATGGACGAAGATGCAGTGTAAGTCTTCTTCGACCAAGTATTATCGTCCGAACAATGCGCCTGATATCTTTGCGAAGGTGGAAATCTCAGACTTCGTCAACGATCAATCGTCTCAAAGCTGCTGTCGAGCAGCTTCTGCTTCACAATAACCTACCAGATCTTTCAGAGTGTGATATGGTCACTTCGATCCCCACTACAAATCCAGAACCTACAATACAGACTTTGTCGCCTTTCTCATGTCCCAGCAACCCTACCGATCGCGACTTTACCGCCGAGGGTCCTCTCAACACCAACCAAGACAGTTCCGATTTGATTCCGCTACCGATGAATAATCTGTATAGTCTCGCAGACGCAAAGAACTCTCATCTGATTCGCGTGGATCCTGGCGACGCCAACGGACCGGACCTCATCGATCAAGGCATTCTGTCTCTAGAAGAAGCTGACTTCTTGTTTGGCCACTTCCGAGATCAGATCAATCCGCTTCTCTGGGATGGTATCCTGTGCTCACACACTTCTCTGCAGCAAGTCAGAGAGTCGTCTTCATTTCTGATGGCAGTCATTCTTACCGTCTCCGCTCTACACATCCCTGAACGAGAACCACTGCTAGCTGCTACGTATGGCGCTTTTGTGTCACTCATGAGGGGCTCTTGCCTCCTTCGGTGCGACAACCTGGATGTCGTGCGGGCCCTCTGCATCGGAGCCTTTCATCTTACCAGTCTGAGTTGGGCGCTTTGTAGCCGAGCTGTACGTGTTGCGACAGAGATGAATCTACACAAATCCTCTCTGCAATTCGCTCGAGGATCTCTTGAGTCATACGAACGGGTTCGACTCTGGTACATCCTCTATGTCTGCGATCATCAATTTGCGCTTGCGTATGGGCGGCCACCCATGATGCATGAAGATGCGGCTATCAGAAATGCCGAAAAGCTACTCACCAGCGGTCTCTCGTCCAAAGGCGATCACGGACTTGTTGCGCAAGTCAAACTGTTTCGCATCCTAGCAGACAGTTACTTCATGTATGGTTGTGATCCAGACCTCGAACTCGGTGCGGAGGACTTCGAGAGAGTTCACGCATTCAACGTCTCCGTTGATCAATGGCGCCTTGAACACCAATCGGCTCGGAATGCAGAACATTCAACAGGCAGCCTAGCGCCAGCAAAGGGAAATGCGCTGTATTATCATCTCGCTCGCTTCCAGCTCAACTCAGTAGCACTTCGTGGTATCTCAGCTCGGCTGAACTCGAAGGACGATCCGAAGACGGACATGAGCTGGGACAGGCAAGAAGCTGCCAACAACGCCACTGTCGCCGCAATGAGCACAGTACGACTTATCATCGAAGACAACGAATTGCAAGATGCTTTGGTTGGTTTGCCTATATTTACACACGCCATGATCGCCGTTTGCGCTTCTTTTCTCTTGAAACTGGCCGTCGTGTTTGGCGAGCCAGCTTCGGCTGGGGAATACACACTTTCTCTTCCCAGTGATCTCACACATTATGGACTGAATTTCCAAACCAAGATCGCCCTGACCAACGTCGAAAGGCTTGCACGAGTCCTGGGTAGGGTCGCGGACAAGGCTAGCCAGCGGCACGTCGCACGACAGGTCGTTACAGGACTCGAGGAACTTTTGCAAAGATTCTCAGTCGGACACACTCCCGACAGCATTGTGTACTCGCAATCGCCCTCAGCCGTTGCAACCAGCTTGGCGAAGAGCAACACAGCGTCAAACAACGAATATTATGCCGCCAGTAATGCCACACGTGACCAAACCGCACACCCAAGTCTGGAAGCTGCAGAGTCGCAGGATCTACCAGACTTTCCAGATTACCAGCAGGGCTTGTTTGACCTCACTGGAGATTTGGACTGGCGGTTCGACGATGGCTTCTTGTTGGGCATTGACGGAATGGATTCTGAGATGCCGTATCTCTAATTAAACGCTGTCTTGTTCACAGTTGTCACCATACACTTCGTACGCGCGTGTCTGCGTACAGCTTGATCAGCTCTCGTTGGCGAGTATAGCCGATTTTAAGCCTACGTTATACTGTATCGGCGTACTAAATGCGATGATATACACTAAGCACTACTAGTATCTTAGTAGTATTCCTAGATGGCACAAGGATCACATCTGTCAATACGATCATAGCGATAATGTTACAGAGCATTGTACGCAGATTGCTGAGAAGCAACTGTATCTGAATTTATTGTCGCTAGTATGGTTCTCGCTGCTTTCACCACGCTCCAGCGTTTCTACAACTCGACGGATAATCCTTCAAGCCCTGGTTTCGCCCCCGCCGCTGCGATCCCTCATGTCTGCCGCGATAGCCTCTGCGTGGTTGGCCTTCTCAATTGGATATTTCTTGAACAGCCAAGCGAACACCGCAGCACTCACGCACAAGATTCCTAGCCACGAGGTAGTGGTGGCGAAACCGGCAATGTACCGCGGCGCATCAGTCTTGGGCCAAAGCCAGGTCGCATAGATCGAAGAAGCATTGCCGATGGAGTTGATCAAAGCGATGGCAATGGCTCGCTTAGCTGCTGGTTGCGGGATGACATCGGACACCCAGGTCTTTACGAGAGGCGAACATCCGTAAATGGTGCCGAAAGCGAAAATTGTAAGTACATACTGCGTGGTCTTGTTTGTGACAGTGGTGACAGCGATGAACAGGATGCAGCCTAGGCCTGAGAGGCCGCAGACGAACTGCCACTTGGCCTTGAGTTTGTCTGCAAGATAGCAAGAGCCCACGACGTATACCAGAGCTGCCATGTATGCAGGGATTGTGTGATCTGTCTTTGTCAGGGAAAGTCCATCATTTGCCAAGGGTATGACTTACATTGACCCTGAACACCTGTCCAGCCAAAGCTTCCTACCAAAGTCGGAATGAAATATTGCATGGTTTGAGAACCAGTGACAAGGATGAACATGAAGCACTGAGCCCACACACGCCAATCTTTGACGGTCATCTTGAAAGCGACCCAATGTGGGATGTGCTCGACACCACGACCTTGTGTAAGCCCGATTCCGTCAGCGGAAAGTCTGTTGCATGCAAGGATGCTTTCCTCCTCGTTGAGGAAACGCGTTCTGCTTGAGGGATAGTCAGGCATGAGGAAGAAGATTGCGATCGCGGCAACAACTGATCCAAGACCTTCGAGTATCTGTCGGAAGTCAGAAACATCAAATCAACAAGCCGCGAATGATCAAACTTACAAAGAGCCATCGCCAGCCTGCCAGACCGCTTACGCCGTCCATGTGGCCAGTGATCAAACCAGCGAGAAGGCCAGATACAGCTCCTGCGATTGGGACTGATGTGTAAAGAAGAGCAAAACGAGTCGCCAATTCGTACTTTCGGTACCAGGACGACAGGAAGAAAGCACAACCTGGAGCGAATCCAGCCTGCAACATAGTCAGCGTTTGTCTCGCACCTCGAATGGTAGTTGCCGCGTTGCAAGTACCTCTGCAAATCCAAGAAGGAATCTCATGGCCGCAAGCTGCTGCCAATTATTTGTCGCGCCCATGAGAGCAGCGAATGTTCCCCAGACAAGACCCAAGCCTGGCAGGAATACACTGGGGCGGACGCGCGTGAGAATCATGTTGGCTGGCACCTCAAACACGAGATAACTCAAAAAGAATACTAGCACGATAATAGAGTATTGGTTCGAGGTGAGGTTGAAGTCCTCTTCGAGACCGCCTGTTTTGGCGTTACTTCGACGACATCAGCAAGAACTGCATTATGATCTGACAAGGCGCTTACCCAATGTTTGCGCGGTCCAGAAAGCCTAGCAGATACAGAATCCAAGTGCATGGAAGGATGCGCCAGTCTAACTTGCGGACAAGCTTCTTTTCCTCTGCGGTTCCATTGACCCACTGGGCTGCTTCGTCCTGAGCGGCCAAGATCTCAGTGGTCGAAGTGTCTTTGACGATTCCGGAGTCGGTGCCAGAATGGATTGACCCAGTAGTAAGAACTTGTTCTACGTGCCGGTCGCCAATTGCTTTCTCATTGGTGTGAGACATCTTGACAGCGTTGTTCGGCGACTTGAGATCTGAGTAGAGAAGTGCCAAGATTGTGTGGCCTGATGAGGTTTCTTTCAGATCAACGAGAAGACGGCGGGTGTGTCGCTATATAAGTTCCAATCCATCCTCCAGTACTGGAATTGCTTGACTTGGTATCGAAAGACAATATGCGGAGCCCCATGGGGGTCAACAGTGGGGAAACCAGAACAATAGTCTGTCCGGTCGGCCAAAACCTGCGAGTCGGCAGAAGCGCCGCTGTGTTGTATCGACGTGCTCTGACCAAGCCATTGGAAGAGGGCTGTGTTGAGGTCCTTGGCAGGTGACCATCTCGCTGCCGGCGAAACCGCCGTAACGTTATTTTCGTTTCATGGTTTGAGGGGGATCGGCGAAAGCGCCGGCCGAGGTTCAGTCTGACCTCCTCCTAAAAGCTACAGCAGAAGCGGTATGCCGTTAACCGTGGGGAACATGGAACGGCGAAAAGACCGTAGAGGAGTAGCCCCGGCGATGAACCCGATTCCCAAGCTCCGATATCCATATTCTGATGCACGCCTTGTCTATTGACCGATTGGCCAGGATGGGCTGGATATAAATGACTTTCTGGAAGACAAGAGGCGTACACTGGGACATTTCACTCCGAATCACGAACACTCAAATCATCTACACCAACTCCCTGCACCAAAATGCCTGCCACGATCAATGTCACACAACAGAGGCAGGCTCGCCGTCCACGCATCGCGGTCACACTCGGTGACCAAGCTGGTATCGGGCCTGAACTAGTTGCGAAACTTCTAAATAACCCCTCGAACCGCCAAAGAGCCGACATTGTGCTCTTAGCAGACAACTCTGAGTTCCAATCAGCTCTCTCTGACGCCGGCAGTCTGCGTGTCAGCGTAACATCTGAACAGGCTGGGCCTCAGAACATCCAGATCCTCGACGACAACACTGCTTCTCGGTACCCATGTATAAAGGGCGATATTTCAAAGGTCAACGGAGGTCGATGTCTCTACCAACTCAAACGAGCATTGAAGATGGTGCAGTCTGGTGAAATTGATGCTATTGTCTTTGCACCGCTGAACAAGAGCTCACTCAAGCTGGCTGGAATGACAGAAGAGGACGAGCTGCGGTGGTTTGCAAAGCAATTGAGTCATGAGGGAACCACCAGCGAGATCAACATCGCGGGACCTCTTTGGACTGGCCGAGTCACCAGCCACATTGCTCTTGGTCAGGTCGCCGAACGAATCAATCAAAAGTCCGTCGCGAAGTCTATTGAGCTGCTGCACAGGCTGAGGTAGGTATCCCCTATATTCCAGACGCGACTGCCACTGACATTGTACAGATGGGAATCTGGAATCGACTCACCACGGCTGGCAGTATGTGCGTTGAACCCTCACAATGGGGAGAATGGTTCATTCGGACGTGAAGAGATCGATCATATCCGCCCAGCTGTGGCAGCAGCACGAGAAAGTGGTATCGATGTCCAAGGGCCTTATCCTTGTGATACCATCTTCCTGAAGCGCGATCACTTCGATGGCATAATCACGATGTACCACGATCAAGGCCAGATTGCTATGAAGCTATTGTCATTTGACGGTGGAGTTACTGTTCAAGGTGGACTACCCCTGCCCGTGGCAACGCCTGCCCATGGTACAGCCTTCGACATTGCCGGCAAGAACATGGCGGACGTTACGAGCACGCAGAATGCTTTCGACATCGCCGTCACCATGGCAGAGCGAAAGATCTCGAAAGAAGTTGCGCCGAAGGAGACGTACACGGAGTTTGTGTCGGCAAAGTCAGGCGTGCCGAAGTTGAAGACGACAGTGGTAGAAGTGCTGTCGTGCTGTTAGACAGTACATGCAAGCAGATTGTGATGGAAAGGCTCTCTTCTTATAGCATCAGCTGCATACAACATGTATCTCGCCTCATGATCTCTATCAATGTCCGCCGAAGCCGCTTGAGACTATGCGTATGTACATGTACACAGTCATGTTCACACGCATCATTCTATCGTCGAGTGTAGAAAGGTGTATCAGAGGGTTAGGGTTGGGGTTTTGCCGAATATGGGTTTTACGGTCAACACTGCACATCTGTCGCAGATTCTGTAGCCTTGAGAAGGTACCTGGTTGTATGATGTTGTAGTATCTGTAATCACAGAGCAAGATTTTAGATATGCCCTCAAAATCTTGGTTCGCTCGTACTCGTCGTACCTGGACCTCGAATTCGTCGTCGCCGAAAGCCTAATTACAGCGTTGCTCATTTTGAGTCACTAAGCCCTATCTTGTCGTATCATTTACGAACACAAGAATCTTTAGAGAACTTTACTCATACTCCAGTCGTAGCATATAAAGCGCATAGGTATTGACTTACATACTCGAAACACACAACAAGCACTGCCAATCATGTCCAAGCCTGATGTCCTAGTCACCGGGGCCAGTGGCCATCTTGGCTATGCACTCATGTGTTCACTGTCTAGCTACGGCTTCAGTCCTGTTGGCATTGATATCCTCCCATCCACAACGGAGGGGCATGAAGTACTTGTTGGCTCGATCGTCGACCCTGAGTTTTGTGCACAGGTCTTCCAGCAATACCCTGATCTGAGATACGTTTTGCACACAGCAACCCTACACAAGCCTCACGTTGGCTCTCACTCCAAATCACAATTCATCGACACCAACATCCACGGGACACTCAACCTACTGGAGTGTGCCGCTAGCCGTCCGGGGCAGATCGAGGGTTTCATCTTTACCAGTACGACTTCGACTTTCGGAAAGGCTCTGGCTCCTCGCCCTGGCCAACCAGCAGCTTGGATCAACGAAAACGTCGTCCCTGTACCAAAGAACATCTACGGAACGACAAAGGTGGCTGCCGAGGATCTCTGCCAGTTGATTCAATTCCAGACCGGAATGCCAACGCTTGTACTGCGCACCTCAAGGTTCTTTCCTGAGGAAGACGATGACGACGAGGCAAGAGCACGCTTCGAGGACGACAATCTCAAAGTCTGTGAGCTCCTATACCGCCGCGTAGATGTCGCTGACGTAGTGTCTGCACACGTCTGTGCAATGCGAGAAGCGAAGAGAATCGGCTGGGGCAAGTACATCATCAGCGCTCCTCCACCTTTCACAAAGAGCGATGCACTTCTTCGGTCCCTAGATACCGACGCAGCTGACGCCATTACACAAGCGAGGCCTTTGCACGCCAAAATGTTGCTCGACTGTGGTTGGAAGCTACCGACCAGATTGGATCGTGTATATGATTCGAGCAAAGCTATTGCTGAACTGAAGTGGGAGCCAAAGTATACGTTCGAGCGAGCACTGGAGTTGGTTAGAGATGGCAAGGACTGGAAGAGCCCTTTGACTGAGCAGATGGGAAAGCGCGGCTACCATGCTACACCCACTGGTGTATACACCAAGTGATGCGAGCGCGTGTAACCTGTTGTTACTAAGATCAGCGAGACATATACACATACAAATCATAAACCGTTGCCGTTTGCAGTGTGGTACGAGGATGACAAAGTGTGGGTAATCATCTATTTTGTGATTCACATGAACTACACTATTTCTTACAAGCAGTCATGCTGGGTATATGTTTCTTTTTGCTTCCGCCCTTCCACACGACAGATATCCAAATTTGCTCGCTCTCGCTTAGCGGCTGTGTTGACTGTGGCTTGCACGCCTCACATAGCCTCTCTCGGTCTTGTAGTACTCTCGCCTGGGAGCACTCCTTGGGCTACGCTCTCTGTCGCTGCTAGAGTCACTGCCCTTAGCCGGAACCTCAGCCCTGGCAGCAACAGTCCTTGAGCGCGTGCGCTTTCTCTCGCCAAAGATGGCGGCGAGAATGTAGGCCAGGCCGAAGAAGCCAGCGACCACGGAGTAGCCGATGACAGCACCCTCGCTTGGTGCCATGAATCCTGTCCTCTTCGCGAGGCCGAGACCAAGACCACCGTTCACGATTCCAAGGATGATGGCGATACGGCCGAACCAGATATGGCCGTAGGACCAGATTGTACGCTTGTTGTAGCGCTTGAAGTAAACGTGGTGCAGGTATCCGAGCAGTGGCTGGAATGCTAGCAGTGCAAAGAGCACGATTCCGATGATCGGGTGTGCGTCGTTTAAAGTGTAGAAGTTTCTAGTCATCCAGACACCGATACCGAAGGCCACGGTGTATAGTATGAAGCCGAATATCTGGAACAAGCCATGCACCCACCAGAGACCTGGGAATGAAGCCAGACGGATCATGATGCCGCCTACTGGGAAGAAGAAGCCGAATGCTAGGGTAGCGAGAACAGCATGGGCAGTGATCATCACCCGACCACGGTCAGCAATATCCGAGGGGATGCCACCGCTTCGACCATTGCCGCTGTTGCTATTACTACTGGATCCAAACCCGAAAGAGTTGCTGGAACTGGAGTCGGAGTTTGAACTTGAGCCAGAGTCGCCACCGCGGTTGCCGAAATTGCTATAGCTGTCCGAGCCGAATCCTTGTTGTGCTGTGATGAGAGTTGCTACATGACACGTTAGCGAGTTGTCGAATTTATGCCGTAAGGAGGCGAATGATATACCAAGTGACAGGAGCACTGCAGCCTTTTGCAATGGAAGTGTTGTTGAAATCATTTTGGTGACTCTGAGCGCAGAGCAACTGTAAATCTGTTTCCGTACAACCAACGTAAGGTAGTCAAGTGGCAGACACCTCAATCGAAAGTGTATAGACGAAGGGGCTGGAATGGATAGTGTGTAGCTTCTGAATGAAAGACCAGAAAACCATAAGGGACGGACAATGACTATGTATACGGAACAGTGAACACAGCATCGGTGAATGGACACTTACCGCGTCCGACCATCACCCCACCAGCCCTGCTGGGAATGCGAGAAAGGCTGGCCGAGCTGGCGTGTCTTACGGGCTGCGCAGCGCGGATGTGCTATTCTCACCGCGCAAGGATCGTCAAGCCAGTCGTACATGACGTGCGGTGATACAACCACGGGGCTGGCGACGTAGTTATCACTACGCGCGTTCGCAGATGCTGACGTTGGAGACCGTTGTGGTTGGCGGGTGAGTCGCAGGGCTGGTTGTTTCGGGGAATGTCTTGGAGACCCGGTCCGTCACGCGAACGCTTTTGGCTATCTCGCGTTTCCAAAAGTATACTACCACCGCACACGAGTATCGCTGACAATAACTGAACACACTTTCGGAAAGACATCTATCGACTGCTGAATGTTGAAGCTTCCACCGTGAGGCTCTGCACTTCAAGCACCAAGATCGCTGGCTTCAATGTTGATACTATTCCTATCGCATGAGAACGTTACATACGTGCTCTCATCCAGCTTTGCACATGCCTTGCGATCGGTATAGAGTACTCCATTCATTGAGGTGTAAATGTATCTTCGAACTCCTTTCCATGCACACGTCCACCCGACGACCGGCTATTGTCTACCCGGAAGCCTGTCTTCAGGACGACATGTACATCGCGTTATCACATTTGAAGAAGCAACATCCACTCAAGCTTTTCCTTCAGGAACGATCCAGCACCTAGGAAAATCGCCGCACTTGCATTAACCCTCTCGGCCAGCGACTCCTGCGTCAAGCTTCGACGCACGCACAGGATGTTGAACAGATGCAACAAAAGCACAACCAGGGCGAGTGCAATAGTACCCGGCCATGCTCCGAGCCAGGAACCCAGTTGACTCATTGGCAAGAAGGACATGAACGACGCGAACGTCTGCTGAAATCCAACGCTGGCTTGGCACGCCATAGTAGCGATCCTAAAGTACACCCATGCGATCTTGCAAGATGTGCGCATGAGGTTCAGCCGAGCTATGGCTGTAACCAGACGCTCGAGCGCTGCTGCATCGAAGACCGCTTCGTTCACGGGTTTTTGGTCTGCAGGTGCTTCAGCCAAGTCAGCCTGGTCTTGATCGGCGGCTACTTGGTTGATGGCTGCAAGTAAGGCGGCTTCCAGTTCGGCAGGTTCATTTTGGATCTGGCCATGACCGCCAGCAAAAATGATGTTCGGCCGGTGTGCTTGCGGGACGACCTCATCGACACGTGGAAGTGGTTGTTGTAGTGAAGTGCGTGTTGATGTCTCTCTTTGCGAGCGGATCCTGTTCTGAGCCTGCTGAATTGCTCTAGTTTTGCTGCGGGTAACCATCGTGGTGCTTGGCGAGAAGTTGTTGTGATGTATGATTCTGTAGCCACTGAGATTACAGCGTGTCCACACATCTTGTTATATGCCCTTCGCAGCAGAGCGGTCGAAACA
>Ga0265797_10010238_pt1 | contig 11976 bp, 7 predicted proteins | sample P2T30metagenome_FD_192433 | JGI IMG/M metagenome (GOLD analysis project Ga0265797, IMG submission 192433) | Plant litter microbial communities from East Loma Ridge, Irvine, California - P2 T30 | ecosystem: Environmental > Terrestrial > Plant litter > Unclassified | place: USA: California... | reverse complement strand
CGTTTGATCCTTTCGGCTTGCACTAAGGATCCCCTTCCCCAGGGAACCAACAAAGCTCTACCACCGCACAATGTGACCGCTCAGCTTGTGCAGCACTACTTCGATAACTTCTTCCAGCTCATACCAGTCTTCGACAAAGCGAGTTTTTACGCTTCCATAGACAACGTGTATCGAGGACAACCCGGACAGGCTGAAGCCATCGACCACTGGATGTTGAGGATGGTACTGGCTATTGCGAGTGCGACACTCTCCGAGCGTAGTGGCGACCATCACTACTTCGAAGGCATTGGCCACGTCTGTGCGGCTCTCGAACACGCCGAAACCGTCTTGCATCCAGGATCAATTACTAGTGTTCAGGCTCTGGTTTTGCTCGTCGAATACGCTATGCTCGATCCTCATCACTTCGATTCTTGGAGTTTGATCGGCGCCGCTTCTCGTGCGATGATAGATCTTGGACTCCACCAGGATCCTCCCAAGGGCACCGCTATGTCAAAACACAAACTGGAACTGCGGCGAAGAGTTTTCTGGTGTGTTTATTGTTTTGATCGGTCGACTTCTCTTGTCCAAACACGGGCGTTTTCTTTCTCGGACCACAGTGCCAAGGTCAAAGTACCGTTTGCCCGACAGTCAGCCTCACAGCCTCAGTCCCCAGCACCTCAGGAAGCCAACGCCAGGCCCTGGATGGATTCACATCAACACACGCTTGACTTGATCGCCCTACGCCGTCTTCAAAGCACATGGTACTCGGATCTGTTCCAGTCGGGACGAGAAAAGTGGAATGATCCGGAGCCGTACATCTGGAAAGCATGCGACGAGATGAAAACATGGTTCGAGAACATATCAGCTTCAGCCTCGCCGAACATGCTTGCGTTTTTCGAATTGGACATGTTGTACTCTTATGTATATGTTCTTTCGCCCTCGCCCAGGGTACCAGTCATCACGCCTTTCGCCCAAACGTTGATCTTCGAGTATTGCATTCGATTTGCAGATCTGATGCTACAGCGAATCAGCCAGCCGAGAAACTCGGCGCCAACAACATTCTACGATGCTATGAGGGTGTACATGACTGGCCGTCAGTTCCTTGATGTGTTGCAGTCTAACACGGAAGGCTTGCTGAGCGGTGTGATACCACCACGCCCTGATGTCAAAGCCCACGGTCGACCACCTCAACCACTTCCCCCCATCAACATTCCTCCGGGAGACAACGCTCAGCACTTCAACACTGCTCGAAGCATCAACTGTATAAGGCAGATTTCCGACTGTCTTTCTCGCTTTGGTGTCCGGTGGGGTTACATGAGGTAAGGAAAAGTTTTCCTCCCATCCATGAAAGCATACATACTAATCTGAATCTGCAGCTGGAACCAGCGTTATCAGACCGAGACTTCAGAGTTACTCGATGAGCTTACTGGGCGCCTCCGAGAACTCGAAGTAATGGCCGGCACTAGGCGCCCAAGCGTGTGGCAAACCAATTCATCAAGCTCGATTGGTAGCAACAACAGTGGCAGTGCATATGGTTCGCCAAACAACAGCGTGGTTGGCCAGGCCATGTATCAATCTCCGCCAGCTATTCAGGGCTTCGGAGATGCATCGAACGCGGCCAACTACGTCGCTTCGGGTCCATCCCGTGCATACAACTCCTCGCCGCAGTACCAACCTCAAGATCAGAATGCCTATCAACGGCGGGGTTCGACCATGCAGCCGAACTTTGCCAGGCGGCAATCAACTGTACCGATGTCAGCACCTCAACAGTTCAACTATAACGCTGCTCCATCCATGCAGCCACCGGTCTTCAACATGAACCCGCAATCACAATTCGGTGCCTGGGGTGGCTATGGCGGGCCTTCTCGGCCTGATACATTGGATGAAGAAAACGCTGTACCGCCCAATGCCGCTCCTTGAAACATCTGTTTGTGGTGATGGCTTTGCTGAAATTAGTTCTCTGTAGCAGCAACCTCCTGCAGCCGCACCGACGTACGAACCGCCAGCAGCCGATACGAATGCAGCAACTCAGAGCGGCTTTACTCTCCCCAGTGCTAGCTTTCGAGCCAGAAGCATACTGCCCTTCGAATTTGACGGTCAAGGTCAACGTCGACCTTCTATGCAAGAAGCAGCCGACTTTATGATCTGGGAGACTTTTGGCGGCCCGGGCCCTATAGACCAAGTCATGCTTCCCCCTCAACCTTCACGACATGAATCCTCAGATGCGCGAAAGGTTTCCTTCGGGCAGCCTCTGCAACTCATGGATTCGAACGTAGTCCTGCCATATGAAGGGAAAGGGAAGGGCCGGGCCATAGGTTACGATCCAGCTCAGCAATTCAATGCATGGGAACAAGCGAACATGGGCGGTACTGGTGACTTCGATGTACCCGGACCTGGAAACCAATCTGTCCCCACACAGGAGTTCTCCGATCCCCCGTCACACTTCGCCTTTGTACCTGGCCAGTTTGAAGCGTGGCAGCCTGAGAACACCATTCATACTCAGCCACAAATACAGCCTCAAATTACTCATGTTCTATCTCAGATTTTACAAGCCCCGCAAGGCCAGACATTGCCCTCTACGGGCACAGAGGCAGGACAGATCGCCCAGCACGACCTCGCTCCAGCCGTACAATGGCATCTACAAGCCCAGCTGCCCTTACAACAAGCATTCCAACCACCACCCGGATTCCCGCAGCAGCCTGCATCCCCCGGTCGAAACTTCTACCCTGGCAGTGAGATACAGCAGTTCAATGTTGAAACGGCGGCGCCGCCTACCAACATCCAACCCCTTCCTTCGGTTGAGATCCCAATGCGATCTGGCTACCACTTCCAGCCCGGCCGTGGTTTCATCTGTAACGTATGCTCCGCATGCGTAAGACAGCCAGGGATCCACCGCTTCCAGGATCAAAATTTCTGGTGCTACGCCGACGGGCCAGAGATGCGTCTGGACGACGAGGTCGATGTGCAGAGGTGGCCGAAGAGGGGAAAGAGGGCGAAGCGGGTGAAAATGGACCTTTACATTCCTTGAGCATTGGCGGGTTATCTCGCAGGGAACGCACGGAGAGTTATCATTCTTTTCGCAGTCGTTATCTGTTTTGAGGGAAGTGAAGGTTTTGATGGCATTTCTTGTCTGCCTTTTCTTTTAGCCAGCGCGCTTGTCATTGCGTTCGTCAGGCATAAGTAGCAATCAATTTTTCATCGACCGAGACTCCTTACTTGTGGCGTTCACTACAAGCTGTTCAAGAAGAAGCCGAGCTAATCAAACTTTTATCTGTTGACGGCTGATTCCCAAGATATTCACACTTCTGATTAGTGCAAGCGGTTTGTAGTTGCAGAGGCGATAGACATGTAAGATGGTAGGTGTATATGCCTCCTATTATGAGTGATTGGGTAAAATCATGATACTCAAGAACACCCTAACACCAACCCTAGTCGGTCAGAGTACATGTAACCATCGTGATTGGCAATGCTTTTTGGGAATATGCCTTGAATGCATGATAATTCTAGTTGTATACTCTATTTGTAACCGTCCACACAAGCCAGACCTGCTTTATAGCCTGGCCTCTCTAAAACCGTCCTCAAACGGGACCGACCAACCAGTAAGAGTGTTCTTACGTGACATACGGCTGGTAGACAGTACCCTCGAGCAACGACTTCTGGTAAAGCTTCTTGTTGAGGTGTTTGAGGTGGAACTTAAGACTCATCGTTGCAGTAATGGCAACAAGGGCGCAAACCATCATCAGGATGAAAGCCAGTTGGTAACGGGGGTCGTCGGATTTCCTGAAGAAGTAGGGCGCAATGACATTGCCGACCTGGCCAAGCACGTTGCAAAGTGCTACTGCGATGGCACGGTTCTCGGGGGTGCGACCCATGGTACTGGACACCCAAGTGCTGATGAGGGGGTTCGCTGTGTACATGCCGCCCACGTAGATGAAAGAGGCTCCGTAGCGAGCTGCGCCGTTCATGGTACACAGGCAGATGATGTAGCCGATGCAGCCGAAGGCAATGGGTCCAGCGAAGTGGTAGCCACGCTCAGAGGTCTTGTCGGAATGCCAGGCGTTCACGAGCGAGCCGATAGCAGCGCAGATGTAAGGCGGGCAAGTAAGCAGGAGAGTAACGACGCGACTGTACCCAAATCCTCTGACAATGTTTGGGAAGAAGTTTGAGAATCCATAAGCAGCGGAAATACCGATGTTGAGGGAGACGAGAAAGACCATCTTCCAGTCGAGAGCGGCCATTTTCAGACCAGCCCACACGCCGGACTTTGCCTCTGAGGTCGAGACACGATCCGCGGCAATGCGAGCAGCGGCGACCTTGCGCATGTCTTCGGTCATACTCCACATTGCGCTACCGGATTGCGAGTGAGGGTAGTCAGGCAGGATCCAGAGGGCAATAAGAGCAAGACCGGTTCCGCAGACGGCGAGGACAATGAAGAGCCATTTCCAGCCGGCGATGCCATATTTCTAGACGAGCATGTTAGTCTTTGAGTTCACCGCGGTCAATCTTAGGTTGCTCATACCTGATCAAGAGTACCGAATACAGCAGCAGCGATAAGTCCTGACGCACAGTATGCCAAGGTCTGTCCGGTGTAGAGGATTGCTACTCTCATAGCCATCTCGCGACGTGTGTACCAACATCCCATGAGATACACTGCTCCAGGAAGCAGAGGCGCTTCAACGACTCCAAGGAAGAAGCGTACGAGCACAAGACCCTTGAAGTCTGTTGTTCCGCACATTGCCACCGAGACGCCTGACCAAACGATAGCCATAAGGCAGAGGTAGAGTGAAGGCCTGAGGTACCCAATGATCATGTTGCTAGGAATTTGTCCAAGCACATAGCTGGAAATTGGTTAGCTTTTTTCACAACGTTGTACTGCATAGATGTATACCCAAGAGAAAGGATCATGACAGCGGTATTGTAATGGTCAGGTCCTAGGTTCAGATCCTCTTCCAGGGTGTTGATACGAGCTTGTGCAATGGAGGCTCGATCAAGATAGTTGAAGAGATACAAAGTCCATAGACAAGGCATGAGAGTCATATCGAGGCGTCGGACAATCTTCTTCTCGAGAGTCCTCCACTCTGGAATCCCTAGAGCATCGATCTGGTCTTCGGGACTGGGTATGAAGCCGGCTTGTTTGTCCAGGGCTTCTGCGTCGACAAGAGCCTCGCTCTTCTCTTTCAGATTCTCGCCTGGTGTCTCTGCCGACATTCTGATGTTATGACCGTCACCCTCGACATGGTTGGGGGTGAATTTGTTGTCCACCATTGTATGAATGATAAAATCGTCGAGCGAGCTGGACCGGTGCGCTGGCTGCTGAGACCTATGACTGGAGCCTGGCACTCAAACTTATACGTCGCTGTCGATTCCTTTTTCCGTTTCGGCCCTCACGATTCATTTTGGAGATATGTGGAACATTCAGTGCCATGCCGGAGACCTTCGCAACTGGGAGCCAATGGACTGGGTGGCAATCGTGTATTTCCAAGTATTCCACCCACAGATCTCCTCTTCATCCCCACGGGCCTTGCTTTCCAAGACACGGAAACCCACCACACGTGCCGCTGAGATCCCCTACCCCCAGATGTGCACCCCCAGTCCTCCGCCCTCCAAGACTGGGAGACTCCACAGCCATTCCGACCACCGCAGCTTCTCCAGTTGGGACCCCAGACCCCATCAGTAACGGTCCTGGGGGTGGAGCGTCGACAAACTCCAAGAGTCTTGGGAAGATGTGCGTGAGGTCTTGGAGTTGATATGAGTGGGTCTCTTTCACGGACGATGACCGATGTGTTAGCAAACCGTAGAGGTACCTCTGGAGGTAGGCAGAATCCTAGCGTGCTTTGACCTGGGCGCGGCTCGCTACATCAGCTGGCGAGACTGGGCATACCAACGACGCATCGGAGGCGACCATGCAAAGTGGAGAAGATTATGTCTTGAAGGTCCCAAGCAAGGGCTTCTTCTTAGCAGCACACATGCTTGACGGTGTGACATTCGGCCGACACGAAGGTGCGTGTCTATCGCCAGTCCCAGTCGCAGTAATCGCAGTATTTGAATCACGCTCTTGTAGAAGCTATAGCCATCTGTAAATTTTTGTACTCGGATATTGGATAGATACAGTAAGCATCAACGAAAGCCCTACAAGGCTGGTGGCCTGCGAGCCGGCGCACGTATCGCGAAGGTTGTAGCCGGGTTCGTGCTTGTGCGGGCAAAAGCTGGTCGCCAAGTGTTGATGCATATCCGACCTCCGCTCAATGTGATTACCCTTGAGTCAGATCACGGTGAGAGCGGCTCTGTGCAATCGGGGATACATTTTCGGCGTGTCAATTGGCCGAAGGCTGAACAGCTGGATCGAAACAGCCTGCATCTTGAAAACTTGTAAGTTGTTGACAATGTCATCGTCAATGTCAACGGTGAGTCGCCTCATTCACTGCTTCTTTGGCAAATTGTTGTAGATTAGAGTTAGGTGTGACTCTTCTGTATACTTGTCGGTGGCTTGATTGCAATAATTTTCAATAGGGAAGCCACTCTACCAGTGTTGTGAGTGTGATGATATGGTTCTGAGGACCATGTTGTGTCTAATCGATTGTCTATTCAGGTTTAGCCTTGTGGCCGCCTTCCGGAACGGATACAAACATAATAGATGAGCAAACCATTTCCCGGCATACTATATCGGGCTAGTCTAGCGAAAAACCACATGATGCCTTATCCGATGGCTTGACCCTACTGTACACTTACCGTTGTGGCAGTCTCCGCCCGACCTTGAAGCTACCTCTAGCACATTTTAGATGTTACGTCTAGTACTGTAATATATACATGTTAATACGAGTCCTGCTGTTCTCGTATTCGAAATTCTATCGTATAGCGAGCCGAGCGTACCCTCTGACGCGATCTCAGGGGTGGACTTTGTGCGAAGCCCAAGCGTGAGAGAGGAGGAGAAGCGAGCACCCTTGATTGCCCGGTCCGACCTCGTTGTTGGAGAGTTAGTTAGCTTATTACTCTAGACTTCTAGAGCTGAATACCAACAACGAGTGAGAGTGCCAAAACAACATGGAGAAGTCGCTGTATTTGACCGTAAGAGTCGAGCCTAACTTCCGAGTGCTGATGTCATCGGCGTTGGAGGTGTGCATCAAAACCTTCGCAGCATGTCCTTGACCACGCCATCTTCCAAGAAGTGCCTCGCATCCATAGGGCACAATGTGATACAAGATCGAAGATGAGCCTACGAGTGAGAATTAAAAGCACGGTATGTCTTACTCTGGCAATCAGGGGGTACTATTTTGGACTTTGAACAGTCGCGCATTCTCCGAATTGAACGTGACGAACGCTTAGACATTATTACTAGCATCACAATCACATGGTAAGGTACCTCCTATCTCAGACATGTGGACAGTCCGGATGCTATTGGCGCGACGGTAAAAATGGCAAGCGATGGTATGTTAGTACAAGCTCCATACTGCTGTGCGAGGACATGACTCTGGTCATTTCATGCAGCATAGTTGCCCGAATAGCGCGACCTACCACCCTGGACCTTGTTATCAAGAAAGATTCAACAAGTCGATATAAGCTAAGCCCCAACCTGATATTGCACGCACATCTCCCGTTTTAAAGCGGGTTAAGCATCTCTAAGCGGCTGACGACGCGCGATGAGCCCGAGATCTACATCGAATGATCACAGTGTCTCTAAACCGCAAACGAGATGCAGGTATCTGACCAGACTGACGCAACTCAGTATAGCAAAGCCTAAAGACGTTAACGATGCTTCACAAATCTCAATACACGCTGCGACAGATTACTTGTCAGAGTTGATGCTTGAAGACAAGAAGATCATCGATATGATCGACGGTCTTTCCTCCGAACTGCAGGTACCCGCCTTCGATCAAGCCCACATCGGACAGATATCATCGCGTCACAGTGGATTCACAACCAAAGTCCTCGAAACTTGAAGACCGAATCTGAGGCTTAATTCGTTGCAAAATCGAGCGAATTTGACGATAAGATGTCATCATCTACGATTCGACGGGTTCAACGATGCGATGTCTTTAGCTCAAACGGGCAACAGACGGTACAACGTCGATTCAAAGTTGTCGCGGCACCCCTAAACGGAAGCACTAAGACGATCATATCGTGGAGACTCGAATACACACGGACCGGCAGATTGACTGTGGTAGATTGCATACGTGAAGATCCCATTATTGACTAAACATGCACTAGTCTTGTCACCTCAACGAATGCATAGAACTATATAATACTTGCTGATATTTGCTGCCCTTGCACTTATTGCCAAGCGACTTTGACTATACAACAGATCGGACCACCCCAAACACTTTGCATTCCAGCAATCTGTTTTCACTCTTTTGCAGATGCCCGCTTTCTTGAAACTCGCCAGTGAGGCGTTGGCGGCCAGGGGATTGCTCTCTGGGCTCGGCAAGACTGTCAAGGATGTGACCTCGGATCTGGACAGCGCCGTATCAGGCGTAACTGGTGGTATGTTGCCATGAAAGCCTGAAGCAATGTGATATACTGACTTTGCCACAGATCTCACAGGCCTTGGCATATCACTACTCGGTACAAACGAAGCCACACTCCTTCCTGATTTTCTTACAAACAATCCTTTAATCGATGGCTTTCCTTGGGGCAAGAGAACTTCGAAGAACACCAACTACTACGACATGGACGCGATACCGAACACTGGCGTGACGAGAAATTACGACTGGACTATCTCGTCCCAACCTTGTGCGCCCGATGGCGTCACCATCGACTGCGTCCTCGTCAACGGACAATTTCCTGGACCTCTAGTGGAGGCCAACTGGGGAGATTGGATAGAGGTGAAAGTCAGAAACAACCTGACAGAGCTTGAGGAGGGCACTGCAATCCATTGGCACGGTTTCCTTCAGAAAGACACACAATACATGGATGGAGTACCTGGCTACGATCAATGCCCCATTGCCCCCGAGAAAGAGTTCACATACCGCTTCAGAGCCTCGCTGTATGGTTCGACTTGGTACCACTCTCACTACTCTGCCCAGTACGGTAGCGGCATGGTTGGTCCTATGGTCATCTACGGCCCGAAGAACGCGGACTACGATGTTGACATCGGACCCATAATGGTCATGGACTGGTACCACGAGAATTACAAGGAGGCTATTGAGGGCCTCTTCCAACCAATTCCCAATGCTGTGGTTCCTAGGGCGGATTCAAACACTATCAACGGCAAAGGAACCTATTCGGACATCGAGCCGCCGATGATACCAACCTTCAACTTCACTTCCGGCAAGACGCACCGCCTGCGTCTCATCAACCCGTCATCCGTGGCCGTGCAGAAGATCACTATCGACAACCACAAATTCACCGTGATGGCTAACGACTTTGTGGAAATTGAGCCATACGAGACCGATGTCATCACTCTTGGTGTGGGACAGCGCAGCGATGTCATTGTGGAAGCCACCGGCGACTCAACTGACGCCGTCTACCTTCGTGCCTATAGACCTGCAGACTGTGCTCTCAGCAATGGCAACGAAGAAGTCAAGGCGACGATCTACTACGAAGATGCGGACCGCTCAGCGCTTCCAATCTCATCTCCAGGCCCGAATGCTTACAATAACAGCTGCAGCAACGACGACCTCAGCCTGACCAAGCCATACATGCCCATGAAAGCCGAGGACGCCAGCGTGACCGAAATCCTACCTATCGAGCTCAAATCAAACGGCACCCATTTGGTCTGGTACCAAGCCAACCGCACCTTCCGCGTCAACTACAACGACCCTATCTTGCTTCGAGCCAACGAAGGCCAAAGGGACTTCCCCGAGATCCGCAACGTGCACAACTACGGCACCAACAAGACGCTGCGATTCATCATCGAGAACCCGGGCAACCAACAGCACCCGATGCACATGCACGGCCACAACATCCAAATCCTCGCGCAAGGTCCCTGCACCAACAACGAAACCGTGTTCTCAGGTAACCAAACCGACACCTTAACCAACGACGTCAACGGCCTCAACAAGCGCAACATTGGCAACTCCGACTGGCCCGGCGAGGCCGGCGAAACGATGAACCAGTACGGCTCCTGCTGGGACGGCACCATCGTCAACCCCGAGAACCCGCAGCGCCGCGACGTGCAACTGCTGCCTGCCCAATCTTTCATCGTGCTACAATGGGCGCAAGACAACCCTGGAGTGTGGCCTTTGCACTGCCACATTGCGTGGCACCTGAGCGCCGGCATGGTGTGGACTGTTCTCGAGAACCCCGACGCTCTCGAGAACCAGATGAAGATTCCTGATATCATGGAGCAGACGTGCCGCGACTGGGACGCTTGGTCGAATCGCAACATTGTCGATCAGATTGATGACGGTCTCTGAGGTACAGACTCACACTCACACCACATCGCAAAAGCATTTCCTATTTCTTAGTCAGGGCCATATGACGCCCATTTTCGCATTCCGTATGTCCGACATTAGATACCTGACCTGTCATACTTGACGTTCTTTCTTTGGGAGGAAATGTAAACTATACGAGTCCAGGACGGTAATCTTTCTTTCGATTTCTCATTGCATGTCAGAATAGAGTTGATCATAATTGCAAACAGTCGCAGCTGGTATGCGCAATGTATCAAAACAATTTTTCATCATTGAACACACGATTGACTGAGAACATTCTGATGATAATAGTGGCGGTCCCGCTCCTTCGTTGTGTCTCACCATCTTGCTCTCGCTCGTACCCAACCCCGACCACCTCGGGCTTTTCGCGAGCACAGAGTCCACCTCCAAGATCCATCGTCGTACTTCCTCCAAGATCGACAGTGTAATCAAAACAATCTCATTGGACGTCGCAGGTAACTCGCACTGGTCGCGAACAAATATCCATAATAACGTCCTATCCCGCGGTCATCGCTGTTCGTGCATTGGTCGTTGCAGGTTTCACGTAGTACACGGACGACATCGTGTCCATCGTGTCCGTCGCGTTCCTCGCGTTGCGGCACGTTGCAGAAATGTGATGATATAGTTCGGGAGTTTGTAAGGAGAGCGATGGGATACTAAAAAGGCACTGCGTTGCCAGTTCGGAGCAACTTTTACAGTCCAAACACGCCTTCTCAAACGGTCCAGCACATCTTCTATACACCGATCCAGCGACAACATGATTCGACAGACAATACTTCTCAGCCTGACCGCAGGCCTAGCTTTCGGCAAACAACTAGAGCCCGGCCAATGGCACCCTGCTGTCGAAACCGATGGTATGTCCAACAAGAGGCGATCAACTCGGAGAAGCAAAAGCAACCCTCACTCACCATTCAACAGCAAGAGGTCCATGCCCAATGATGAACACCTTGGCCAACCACGGCTTTCTCCACCGTGACGGCCTGAACCTGACCGAAGACGTCGTCATCAAAGCCTTGGAAGACGGTCTCAACTTCGACAATTCGTTGTCGAAGACCATGTTCAAAATGGCCCTCCCAGCGAATCCTGACCCGAATGCCACTTGGTTCACACTGTATGTCTTGCGGCGGACCCATCGTATACCGACAACCCACAAGAGAGTCCGAGCTGACGCAACTCAAGCGACCAGCTGAACCGCCACAACGTCCTCGAGCACGACGCCAGCCTCAGGTAAGAACCCAAAAAGAACCAAACCAAAACACTCCCCTCCGCTCCACCACCTAAACCCAATATGAACACCGCTAACCCCCCATCCAACCACCAGCCGCATGGACGCCTACTACGGCAACAACCACCTCTTCAACCCCTCCACCTTCGCATCCAGCAAACAATTCTGGACCACCAGCGTGCTCTCCGCCCAACAACTCGCCAACAGCAAACTCGCGCGCCAAATCGACTCGCGGGCCTTCAACCCGACCTACACTTTCACCGCGACGATGGAGCAGTTCAGCCTGGGCGAGCTGGCGGCGCCGATCATCGCGTTCGGAGACTCTGACGCCGGCACGGCGGACAGGGCGCTGGTGGAGTACTTTTTCGGTATGTTCTCTTTCTCTATTTTTCTCCCGGCGGT
>Ga0265797_10010237_pt1 | contig 11977 bp, 7 predicted proteins | sample P2T30metagenome_FD_192433 | JGI IMG/M metagenome (GOLD analysis project Ga0265797, IMG submission 192433) | Plant litter microbial communities from East Loma Ridge, Irvine, California - P2 T30 | ecosystem: Environmental > Terrestrial > Plant litter > Unclassified | place: USA: California... | reverse complement strand
GGATTAGCCAGGATCGGGACCCAGTAGTTCTGACCACCCTTGGGAGCCTTGATGCGGTACATGCAGAAACAACCCGGCAAGCAAGTAACACCACCAAAGACTGATTCGAATGACTTGGCCAAGTGATGGGAGATGAAGTATCTGTCACAATTAGTGGCGCGATTGTAAAACATGGCGACAGCACTTACTCAAACACCTGGATCATGGAGACCCACGAATCCCGCTTATTGGCAATCTTTGTTTCGCCGCAGAGCCCCATGATATCTGGATCCTTTACCATGGCTGAGACCATGTGCGTCAAGCTGTCAGGGAAAACCTTTGTGTCGGCGTCGACCATGAGTACTATCTCGTAGAAATCGGGAGAAATGCCAGTGATCTTCCAGATACCGTTGAACATTTCGAATTCAAGCTCCGTCATACGCTCGTCAAACATGACCTTTTGCAGGAACGACATGAGAATGATCTGACTGTCTCGCTTTCCACGATTGCCGGGCTTCGATTTTTTGGCCTCATCGGGTGTACCACACTTCACGACTAGCAACACGGGAACACGTTGTTGCTTCTCGACAGGAATGCGGGTCGTCTCGCCGTAGTCGTAGAATCCTGAGTAGATCTTGGCCATGTTGTGTCGTTTTGAACCACTAGCGACTGCGACGTATGAATGCGCTTGGACCTCGTGGGGCAATACCGCGTGATCCTTCATCATACCAAGACAGACCTCTGGCGTTGTCAAATCTTCTCCATGACCCTTGATCATACCGTCGCAAATAATGAGAATCAACTTGTGGCTGTTAGGGTAGTCCGTGGTAGCGATGGAGTCGAGTGTAGTTCGCAGTCCGTCGGGACCTTCAGAGTACGCGGTGACAAGACAGATGGTGTGCGCCAAGGGGTATCCAAAAGGTTGCCATTCTGGTGGAGGCTGAGGTACAACAGCTTCGTGTGTGAAACCTGCGGGTCCGGAGCCTTCGACACTTGAGTAGCGGTTGGTGTCGGTCTGCCCAGAAAGAAGTAGACTAGACCGAGACTCTTGTGCTGAGAACTGCGCATTGTGCTTTCCGTCCAAGGGCATGGTGCCTTGACTGGCATTTAGTTGCTTGTACATACCACTGTTCGATCCCAGGATGCGAGATGTCGTGCTCTGGCTCGTCATAGTCGTCGGTGGGGCACGGGTCTTTGCGTTCTTGTCAACCGCGTAAGGGCTGGTAAACCTCGAAGTCTGTGGCAGGAAAGTACTGCCACGCTTGTTGCTGCGGTCAGAGCCGAAAGATGGATCCATGAGTTTTGGTGGCGGGCGATAGATATCGTCACTCCACTCTTCGATCTGCTGCTTTCGCAGCTTGGAGTCCGCGGGAGAAATGGATGTGTTGGTAGCAGCAAACTTTTTGCAGATAAACCACTGGAAGAGAAGGGCGAGGACGAACTTGGCCATGACAACAGCCAAGATGAAGACGAGCGACACATAGAGGACGACCTTGGAAGCAATGCAGCCAATGCTTTCCGTATCGATGGAGCCGACTTTGATGGTTTCGGTAAAGCAACGAGCTACCTGCTTCTCATAGCTGGATGAGTACGCACGGGTAACGTCTACGCCACGAACAGAAGGATTCTGACGAATCTCATCGAACAGAGGTGGAATATTAACCTGGGTCCGGTTGAACCAGTCGAGCAAGTTCAGGTCCAATACATCACCGCCCCATACCATGAGGTTCCTAGAACTGTTGCGAATGTCATCCCAGGTAAAGTACACGTCGCCGGCGTTTCGCAGACCGTAGAAGGCTCTACGAGCGTTGTCCGAGGTATGACACTGGTAACCGTTGTACTCCAAGAAGGTCGTATTGGGCTTGGTCGATCCGTCTTGGTTGAACAGACGGCACGGGAAGTACCAGCCCAGATCGCCATTACCACTCGTGGGAATGCCAGAGTTTTCCTTTTCAGTGATGAGTCCTTTGCAAGCTCCATTGACATTCTGGAACAAGAAGCTAGCGTCTTTACCGCCGTTCTTCTCTGGAAGATCGAAGAGAACGTTTGCGTCTTGGGGGATGCCGCGAGCGCGAGGGTGCTTAGACTGAGCGAGATCGTAGGCTTTGCCGTGAATGATCAGGTATCCACCTCCGACTTCGTTTGTCCTAAGGCGAGCATTGCCGCCAGATGGGCACACAGTCTCCGTAAAACCGAATGTGAGGTATCCAACGAACGTGCAGATGAGTAAAATGATGCTGACTAGTCCGACCTTCTCTCTCCATGCTCGCTGCTGCGCCTTCTGCGGCTTTCCAAAGCACTTCAAGATGGCATTCGGACACCAGAAAGTAACGATAGCGCAGTAGACATTCCACAGACTAGGTGGTCGTAGCTTGTCCTGCTCCTTCTGACGCTGCTTCTCACGTGCTTCCATTGTCTTGCTCGTCAGCTTGCGTTGTATCCGTGGCTCCCCGTCGTCCATCGGAGCTTGCTTGTCGTTGTACCCTCCGCCGGAGGCATTTCGCATATGCGGGGGCTTGATGTCAGTGCTGTCTGAGCTGACAGTCTCTGCCTCGAGGTGGTCTTCTAGAATAGGGTCGTTACCCGTCGTCGATGGGTGGACGTCCATGCGCTGGGCATGTTTGCGGTAGTGATAGTTCGGATGGCTCGGGTCCATTCGCTGGCGTTCAGGTCGGATAAGACTGCGCTTCCTGTTCAACTCGGGCTCGGATGGTTTCGGTTGGCCTCTCATTATGGGATCGCGCTCCATAGGCACGGGGGTGCCGGGCGAGGGAAGCGCGCGCGAGTAGGCCTGGGTGCCGCTCTTGCTATTGGAGCGGTCGTGCGACCGTCTGTTCTCCAGATCCGAAGTCCTCCTTCTGCGGTGGTGCGAGTCTCGGTGCGCATGTCGCCGCTCGCCCCGTCGAGGCGGCGACGACTCCTCGGGTCGCTGCGGTAGAGACATGTACGTGAGGTTGTGACCTCAGCTGTTGTTACACAGTGGGGCTGTTGCGCGGAGCTCGTTTCGGCCCGGGAAGAATGTGTATAGCGGTTCTATGGGGATGGCGATCGCATATAAGATATAGTGCGGGCTTGGGGTAGTCGTTAGAGTCGTTGTAAATGGCGGTGGATCGTGGTTTCCTTTTTTGCAACGAGTGGTGGCCGTGTGCAGCAGGAGCGAGTGCGCTGCAGCAAAAAACCAAAGGGTGTAGTGAAAGACGGTCCTAACGAGCGACGAGGAAAACCGACGAGACCCCGGGCGACACAATAGGTGTTGCTAGAGCGATGGCATATGGGGGCGAAGCTGGCAAGGGGTGGATGCTATTTTGGGGATTCTGTTCCGCCACTAGCACCAGGCCTATCGCTAGAGCGTACATAAACACGGGATGATTTTCCACCCTCGCGATCAATGACAATCGCCATTGACAGCTTCGTCTTCCAGTACGCTTCTCTGTTGTAATTCTCCGTCGTACTGCATCTAGCTGCCTCTCCCTTCACATGTCGCTGTCACACCTCAGTACCCCTTGCCTGCGAACGATCCATGGATGCTACATGGCGGAACCCCTGCATGCACCAAATCCTGCAGCCAAACGGTTACCGAGCCCTAGATCGCCATAGTATCAACCTCCCTATCGACTAACCTCACTTCTCCTTTTCTACCTTCTGGACAGTGTCTCAACACATCTTTCACACCAATGTATAAAGGAGGCATGCGCCGAGTTGGCTTCTTAGTCCATCTTCACTATTGGCGCCGAGAGCGGTGGGCGGTACACACTCCCGCATACATTAACACGGCGCGCCTGTCATGAGTTGCCTAAAATCATCAAGGATTGTGCCCCATCCTTCTTCAATATACACGAGTGGACCTGCGCTGAGCTTTGGCAGCGAATTTCCGCCTGACGCCTCGTGCTTTGCAGCAAGCTGACTGACAGCTTTGAACGCGTGGAGTCAGGGTCTCTTCACACAGCTCCACATCATTCCATGTCTCCATCCTAAGCCCTGCAGAGCGGTAGCTCCACTCGCGCGAATTGGCAGAGACGGTTAATTACCTAGCTGGCATTTGTCACATGTATAGAATTCGATAGCCGCGGAAACTTCGGTGGGGTGGAGATGGCTTGGACAAGTGATTCTTTGTCCGCATCGAGGTACAATGAAGCCTCAACGCGTCTGCTCGACCACCTGTGATTAATAACGTTTGGAGCATGACAGGATAGTGTCTCCATCGTGAATGACGCCACCTTCCTGATGCTCACTGCGTACGTGTCTCAAGCAGCGCCCAGCCCAAGCCCAGTAGTCAAATACCGATGCACATCCGCGCCCATGCAGAACTTCCTCCGCATTTGCCAATATTTCCCCCGTGAGCCGCCATCGATTCTCTGCGCCCCTTCGGATCTTACCGAATAGATCGATAGTGCTCGTGTTTCATGCTGGTCACACACACACCATCTCGCTTCCTCAGCAAGCCGGCCTCTGCCGCCCAGTCCACTCAATCCACTCAGTCCACTATTCGCCATTCTATACGAGAGTCGGCATCGAGTGGGGTTTCAAAAAGCGTCTACTGCCCTCGTACCGTGCACTTGCCCTGCATTTTGTATGAACCGAGTCGAGGGTTCATCTAAAAGACTATTCGCACTTTTCGAGGGCAACGTTCAGGGTCCAACTGCCGCCAACCCTTACACTCCGCTTCCAGTGAGTCTAATCCTCATCTGTACCGTAGATCATCATCCCAGGCCCCAGGGTACGCATCCTGCTATGGCCGAGGTTGGCAAACATTTGTTACAACCAGTCGTCACACCGCAACTCAAGTTGCTAACAATTGATTGTAGGAGCAGCAAAGATCCACACAGCAGACGGCTCGTTATCGCATGCGTCGGTTTGCTTGTCACTAAGACTGCACCACCACCTTAGAGCCCCGCCGTTGCAGCGAGTCAGGACTTAGGCGGACATAAGACTGCCACCAGAGATCTAAGGAAGGGGGACGCCATTTTCGAAGCGATGTCCCAGGTTGCTTCGACACCACCATCGAGGGCCTTGCCACCCGTCCCCGCCGACGAAGAAGCCTACGGCGCACATCGTCCTGACTTGAACGCCTCGGGTAGTTTCCAGCATCGCAAACCGCCCACCACGCGACACTCTTCCACACCCTCGTTCAGTATTACCGAGCACAACACCACAGCGGCAGGAGGACGCGATTCGAGACAGTCCGGATCTTCCTTCAACCAAAGTTCCGACGGCCATTCAAGGACCCCGTCGCGAGACATAGAAACACCAGACCTCGAGTATCGGTTCTCCGGAAGCTCAATTCCCCCCGCGCAAGAGATTGCCTTTAGACAGCTGCATATCAGCAACGGATCGTACAGTAGTCGATTCTCACAATTCGCGGAAATGGACGTCGCAAGGGCTCAAGATGAGGCAGACAACATATACACTCCCCAGGAGCAATACCGGCCCGTATCCTACCCGAACCAACCGACCCCGCCGGCTGCTGCACATTCTCCCCGCGAGACCGCACAATCGCCGACGGCTGGGTCGCAGCACTCTTCGAATAACAGTGGGCGCAACAGCTACTTCAACACCCATGCGCAGGAGGGGGAGCTGCAAGTCCCGCGTAGCACAGTGCCTAGACCCAGCTCTGCGTACACCCTGGGCTCGGAACTGAATGCACGAGGTCGTACAGAATCCCCACGCCTTTCAGTGTATGGAACCTCCCCGTCACCTAGCGGATCACCTAATCCTTATGCCCGCCCCATCTCAACCAGCCGCCGTTCTCCCGACGTCAGGCCGGAGTCGTCTTACATCGATCTGACCAATCTACCGTACAACCAGCAAGTCGCCCCTGCAGCCAACTTTGGTAATGCAGCTCTGCGGGGCGCTGTGGGGCAGAATGCTTCCCTGCTCAACCAGAAGAAGACGCTGGAAATGTACAGGGCGAACGTCAAGAAGACAGCGGATACTGCAGTGCAATACGAGTTCGCGTTGTTCATGGTACAAGTAGCCCGCGAGATTCTGGGGGCGGAGAATGACAGTGATGACCACGGCATGAACCCCACAGAATTGCTAAAGGAAGCACGACAGATTCTTCAGAGATTAGCCGACCGCAGCTATCCGTTTGCACAGTACTACCTTGCAGATGGATATGCGTCAGGTCTGTTCAACAAGGACAAGCCGGATCACGATCGCGCATTTCCACTCTTTGTAGCTGCTAGTAAGCATGGACACGCGGAATCAGGATTCCGTGCCGCACTCTGTTACGAGTTTGGTTGGGGCTGCCGCAAAGACTACGCCAAAGCTGTTCAGTTTTACCGCGCTGCAGCATCGAAGAACCACCCGGGAGCTGCGACACGACTTGGAAAGGCTTGTTTGACAGGCGATATGGGCCTTCAGAACAAGTACAGGGAAGGACTAAAATGGCTCAAGCGAGCTACTGAATCAGCCGACTTCCAATACAACATTGCGCCGTACGAGCTTGGTCTGCTGCACGAGACGGGCTTCGGGGACGACATCTTCAAGGACGAGGTGTACGCAGTACAGCTCTTCACACAATCTGCCGAGTTGGGACATCCGTTGGCTGCTTTGAAGCTAGGCGAAGCTTACGAACATGGCTTGCTACGCTGTCCTAAAGATGCTGCACTCTCCGTTCACTATTACAATTGTGCTGCCCAGGCCGATATTCCCGAAGCCATGATGAACCTATGCGCGTGGTATATGGTCGGTGCCGAACCAGTTCTGGAGAAGGACGAAAATGAGGCGTACGAGTGGGCTAAGAAAGCTGCGGAGCATGGTGAGTCTGTCAACATTCGTAGAGGTTAATCATGCTAATTCTGTCAGGTCTTCCAAAAGCCGAGTATGCCTGTGGATATTTCACAGAAATGGGCATTGGCTGCCGGAGGGATCCTCTAGAAGCAAATGTCTGGTACGTCAAAGCCGCAGACTCTGGCGACGAGCGGGCGAAACAGCGTCTTGCCATTATTCAAGCTGCCGCATCCGGGCAATCACCCGCTCCAGCAAAAACCAACACCGATAAAGGCAAACTTAAGAAAGAGAAAGTCAGCAAGGAAAAGGATGTCAAAGAAAAAGACGAAAACTGCGTCGTAATGTGAAGAGGGGCGTGTTGTTCATTCTTTCCGTCCATGCTTCTGTTGTATTTTCTCTTATACCCGATTCGCGATCTGTTTTTCCTTCTCTTGCATATGTATGGGTTGGTGGTTTCCGCCATTCATTAATGGGTATGGCGGTAGTTCTCTTAATATGGGGGGATGTGCATATACGGCGTTTGTGATGCATTACACTTGCATATCACCGCTCGGGACTTGAGCGTCAAAATCTTTCCGCACTTTTGGTGGTAGCATATCGACGGTTTTTGCAGCTTCGTCATAGCATGCAGAATAGAGTTAAATTCTAAGGACAGCTGAGATCAGTGGAAAAACAAAACGGATGATGGTACCAGGTGCCTTGACTATGTGCTATCGTTGTACGAATGACTGTATCTTATGATAGGCCTATATAGTGACAAAACTTGTAGTCTATCGTCATGTATTCATCGTACATTCGTGCTAATGACAAGATCGTTTCTGTCGCCAGATTTAACATTGAGTACCTGTCAGACAAACCCTTCTTTAGCGCAGACTAAAGCTTTTAGAACCGGAGTATGTAAGATCAGATGTGTGTTCAGCACGGGTGTCGACGGCTTTGTTGCCATGAACGCATCTCGTGATAACGTAGTTGTCATAAAAGCGCCGATTGGTCAATCCCTGCAGCACCTTACGTAGCTTCAACCTCACAACAGTCCGTTCGTGTCCGCTCTATACGATACTCTCGGTACCTAATTTCCATGGCCACTCTTCACAACAATCAGCTTCGACTGCGTTTCAGGTCACATCAGAGGGATCGTGTGCGGCAAACAATGTACAAGCAAAGGGCGTGAAGTTTGTAACACGCAGCTGTCTGTATGGCTTTGGCACGTGTTCCTTGTGGAGTCGCACGCTTTGCTTTCCCCAGACCGTGGCTAGCCGCTACCCGAAATGGTAGGCATGATGCAGGTGCACGTTCGCGGCTCCACCTACACGCCTTAGACTACATATGTAGGGCGTATGATAACCGATAGCTGATAGCTTAGTTCGACCGAGTGAAGTTTAAGACTTGGATATCTCGAACAATCAACTTCTATTACACTCAAATAATTCATCAGCTTTCAAGGTCGTTGCTAAGTCCTTGGTAAGCTGCACTAAGGTCTGGAAGACAGGAAACAAAGAAAACATTGGAAAAACGAGGTCCAGATTACGCCCACCATCAATCTATCGTCAAAGATGTCACCGCCTTCAGCTGTCGAAGTGTCAGCAGTTTCAGACACATCTGGAGTTACTATCCCGAACCCGCTGAGTGCGCCAGTTCAGAGCAATGAAATCCATGGAAGGAGGAAGAAGACAACTGCAGCTCAATGGGGCGTAGCGGCGCCATCGGATACTGCAAACTTCAGACTGAAGTCGCATGACCACAAGCCCAAAGCCAAGCAATGGAGCCGTACGTTCTTCACACTTCAAATCAGTCTTCACGATGAGCCAGACACTAACTATGCCTTTCTAGACATCATGAGCCATGAAGCAACGATCCGCAAAGGCAACTCTCTTAAAGAGGCCGCAAAGTATCTCGGCACACCTGGAATCATCTCCCTCGGCGGCGGTTTACCATCCAGCGAGTACTTTCCCTTCGAAGAGCTATCGATCAAAGTGCCCAAGATCGGCCACTTCTCAGAAGCCGAAACTAGGGAATTCGGCGTGACCATCACTGCAGGCAAACATGACCTTGCTGAGAACAAGTCCAATTTTGACATCGCTACTGCGTTCAATTACGGCCAGGGATCTGGTTCAGCACAACTTCTACGCTTCATGACTGAACACACTGAACTGATACACGATCCGCCGTACCAAGACTGGAAATGCACCATGACAGTTGGAAGCACATCAGCGACTGATATGCTCCTTAGAATGTTCACCAGACCTGGTGACATGATCCTATCAGAAGAGTACACTTTCTCTGCTTTTGTAGAGACCGCGCGACCGTTGGGCGTACGCGTTTGCGGCGTCCCAATCGACAACCAAGGACTTCTCCCCACTGAGATGGACTCGCTCCTCACAAACTGGGACCAAGCTGCTCGAGGGGCGCGGAAGCCCCATCTCTTATACACAGTGCCCACAGGTCAGAACCCTACCGGAGCAACACAAAGTGCAGAGCGCCGGCATGCCCTCTATGCTGTCTGCCAAAAGCACGACATCCACATATTAGAAGACGAACCATACTACTTCCTCCAGATGCAACCCTACACCGGCGCCAACGCCCCTGCCATCCCCCCACCAGCATCCCACGCAGACTTCATCAAATCCCTCGTTCCAAGCTACCTCTCCATCGACACAGACGGCCGCGTAATCCGCATGGACTCGTTCTCCAAGGTCATCGCGCCTGGTTCGCGAATCGGATGGATCACTGCCCCCGCCCAAGTCATAGAACGGTATTCCAAATATGCTGATGTATCGACGCAGAATCCGGCTGGCATGTCCCAACTCATTCTCTTCAAGCTCCTAGATGAACACTGGGGTCACGCCGGGTACCTGGACTGGCTGATCTACATGCGCATGCAATACACACACCGTCGGGACATAATCCTCTCCGCATGCACAAAGTACCTACCCACTGAAGTTATGAGCTGGAAACCACCCATGGCTGGCATGTTCCACTGGATGCAAATTGATTTCAGAAAACATCCCAGTTATCCTGAGAAGAGCATTGAGAGTATTGAGGAGAGTATTTTTATGCGCGTTATTGACCATGGGGCGCTAGTCATGAGGGGCAGCTGGTTCTATGCGGATGCGGAGGAGAAGCATGACACGTTGTTTTTCAGGGCTACGTATGCGGCGGCGCCAGGGGAGAAAATCGAGGAGGGGATCAGGCGATTAGGGGAAGCGGTTAGGGAGGAGTTTGGGTTGGTTGCGTATGCTAGATATACTTGATGGGTAATTGAGATGGGAATTGACTTCAGTGCTCGTGGTCTTGCATTGACTCGGTGGTAATTGTTTCGGAGTATAGCAGGATGATTCTTTCAGCATACATGTCACTGCTGAAACCAAGGCTGTCCACGCCTCGTCCATATCTCTAGTACTCTTACAGATATTCAATCCCTAGGCTTTCCTTTTATAAACCCTTTAGCCCATTGCGCAACGCCTTGATACCGACAGACAGGCAAGTTCCGCTTCCACTCTGCTTTGTATTGGGACTCTCTTGTAACCCTTCCCTGCGCTTCCCGCTCAGTTAATAAAGTTCACACAGAAGAAGTGCAGTAGCAAGCTGCCAAGGATGAAGTCTGCAAAAGCCCGCTCATGCGATATGTTCTCAAAGTGCACCTTGTTCTCCGAGTTTGTCTGGATGCGCAGAGAGGCTGTGAGGACGAATTGACCGACTGTTGCGCTGAAGCCGGAAAGAAAAGCGTTGAAGGGCTATCGGAGAGTGTTAGCCAACGGTTCTAATTCTGTACCTTTACATGCGTGATGTAGGACGTTGGGAAGCAGGGACAAGAGGCAACGTACAAAGTTTCCAACCAAGACTACATAGAGGAATTGTAGAGCACCGACGATAACGAGGAACGCAAGGAAGGTGTCGAGAAGCTTTGTTCGCTGGGGTGTCTTGGAGACGTATTTATCCCATATTCCTTGCGCAATGGCTGCTGCGTCTGTGTTGTTTGCTTTGGCTTTGGTTGATCGTACGGGTGCCGGGGCACTGGTGGTTGTGGAGGGAGCGTCAGCCGAGGCAGTGGTGCGCTGTTTCGGGGCCATTGTCGGGAAGCTTCAACGGTAAACGTCGAGTGGTGGGCGTTTAGGGGATATTGAAGATGACGTGCGGTGGTGATGCCCGTGGTGGATAGCTTGAGGCCACATGTTCGTGGTTGGTCCAAGCTGGGGATTACGAGTCGGCGTCGGTTTCTTCGGGTGTCCGCGAATCCCCGCCGCAAATGCCATCACTCACTTGGCCCAGCCATCTCCAAGCATTCGACGAGAAACTTCTAGTGCTTCAGTTTGTTTTTTCATCGTTCAAATATCGACGCCTTTACCCAGACTTCACTGTATTACTTGAAAAACTACATAGTAAAGAGCAACGCGACAATGGTGAGCAACACCACCAATCGCTGTTATACACGAGTCATGATGTAAATGAATGCATGCTGACTGGACAATCAAGTCTCTAGGAAACATCGCTCTCATCCTTGGTGCTCTTACTGCTGGTGGCGGTATCACTGGTTACGTGAGGACTGGCTCTGTGCCATCAATCGCAGCTGGATGTACTGTTGGACTTCTGGTATGCGCCGACCCTACTACTTATCACTTCTAGCGCGTCTAACATAGACAACAGTATATGCTCGGTGGCTACCGTGTCAACAGCCGCGCAGCCTACGGTGTCGAGTTGGCTCTTCTCGCTTCTGTCATTCTTGCTGGTAGCTCAATTCCTCGCGCGATCAAGTCCGGCAAGCCGCTTCCCATTGGACTGAGCATTCTGGCGACATTCGGTCTGTGGACATTCGGCAATGCGTACATGAACAAACGCATATAAACTCTGCGAAGCAGCAACCAAAGAGAAGGGAGTGCGTCGTGCTAAGAACCGTATATTATCGTACCATGTCCATAAACAAATCTTAACTGGATGCAAAACGGAATCCCAAGCGCCAATGTTTACTTTGGAACTGCTAACGTTGCACAAACAGAGTCACCAAACAATGCAACCGGCTATACCCCCAGAATACAGACGTCTTCTAGTGTACCTCGAGTAGCGAGAGTCGGAAAACGCCTGTCAGCGACCTGATGATAACAGTCTACTTTGCCCTAGCCACGTGCGGCTTCCACATGTTGGATATTAAGTTGACCTTGGCGGTCGTTCCATTCTCCAAAAATTCGGACGTTCTGACAGGCTCCCCACAACGCCGTGTCGCTAGGGGCCCCGGGTTATTTGGAAGAATGCACTACCTACCATTTAACGT
>Ga0265797_10010236_pt1 | contig 11979 bp, 10 predicted proteins | sample P2T30metagenome_FD_192433 | JGI IMG/M metagenome (GOLD analysis project Ga0265797, IMG submission 192433) | Plant litter microbial communities from East Loma Ridge, Irvine, California - P2 T30 | ecosystem: Environmental > Terrestrial > Plant litter > Unclassified | place: USA: California... | reverse complement strand
GTGCAACGCTGGACGTTCGGTCTACTGGCTGCGTAGCCGCTTTGCCCTGGCCAGACGCCAACCCATGCAGGTTGGCGTTTTTGTTTCCCCAGCAGAAAAAGGCCGCGGCCCCCGGGGATGTCTCCGATCCTTCCGCCATACAGCGCAAGCTGTTGCCGCAAACATACAATTTTCACAATAATATTATTTCGGCGGCTACAATCGTGCCATCCTTCAGCCTCGCGTTCGGTTTCAATGGATGTTCTTACCTAAGGATTCACATGACATTCCGTTCGCCTGCCGTAGTCGGCTACGCCCTCACCGCCCTGTGCGCCGCTCCGACTGCCATACCCGGGGCCGCCTGGGCGCAGAGCGCCGATATGCCGGACAGCGGGAGCCGATCCCGGTCGGCCGCGCAATCGGACCAGATCGAGGTCGTCACCGTCACCGCGCAAAAGCGCAAGGAAGACCCCAACAAGGTAGCGATGAGCATTTCCGCCGTCAGCGGGGCGCAGCTGCAGGCGCAGCATGTCAATGACATCACCGACCTGACCCGGGTGGTGCCGAACATTTCATTTACCGCCGCCACCGGCAATGGCGGCGCCGGCCCGGGCACCTCGAATATCGAGATCCGCGGCATCAGTTCGGGCGCGGGCGCCGCCACCGTCGGCATCTACCTGGGCGATGTGTCGCTCACGGTCGGCAATGTCTACACCATGGGCGCGGTGGAACCGAAGTTCTTCGATATCGACCGCGTCGAGGTATTGCGCGGGCCGCAAGCGACCTTGTACGGCGCCAGCTCCATGGGCGGCACCATCAAGTTCGTGCCGAACGAGCCTGACCTGACCGAGCGCGAGTTCAACACCTACGCGGAAGCGTCCTCGCTCAAGGGCGGCAGCGCCGGCTATTCCGCCAACGCGGTGGCCAACATCCCACTGGTGAAGAAACAGCTGGCGCTGCGTATCGGCGTGCAGGCCCAGCGCGCCGGCGGCTTCATCGACCAAGTCGACGTAGGCGGGCGCGTACTGGCGCAGGACATCAACAAGATCGACGACCGCGAACTGCGGGTGGCGCTGAAGTGGCAGCCGCTGCCGACGCTGTCGGTCACGCCCTCGGTCTATGTGCAGGAGGTGAAGCCGCGGGACATCGCGGCCTTCAATATCGAACTGCCCCGCTACCAGGCGGCCAAGCAGGTGCGCGAGCCGTCGCGCGATCTCCTGCAAACATCGAACCTGCTGGTTGCCTGGGACCTGGGCGGCGCCGACCTGACCTCCAGTACCAGCCACTTCCGGCGCGACTTTGACCGCACCCAGAACGGCTCGGCCTATAACAGTTATTCGCTGTCGACCTTCCTGACCTCGACCGACGATGGTGGCAGCGCGCCGCCGGCATTGATCGAGGCGATCGCCGGGTTGCCCTCGGCGGTGTATCTGAACAACCGGGTGCGCCAGCTGTCGCAGGAACTGCGCGTCGCATCCAAGCCCTACGATCCGAAGCGCTCCAACTGGACCTGGCTGGGCGGCTTGTACGTGTCCAAGCAGCACACCGACATCGATGAGAACGATCCGATCTTCGGCGTGAACGAGACCTTCAGCCGCTTCGGTTTCAGCAGCAGCGATCCGGCCATCCTGCCGGACGCTTATCCGAATGCCTTCCCGGGCGATAACGCGTTTGCCGGCGTGTTCCGTTACGTCGAGAAGCAACGCTCGCTGTTCGGTGAACTCAACTACTACTTTACGCCGTCCCTGCACGCCACCGTCGGCGCGCGCTACCTGAAGGGCAGCTCGCAGTTGGACCAGCGCAACAGCCTGTACCTGGCCGGCGCGGGCAACGACAGCACGTCCAGCCTGGCGTCCACGGCCGTCCTGCCCAAGTACGCACTGACCTGGGAAGTCGATCCGTCGCACACGGTCTATACCGCCCTGGCCAAGGGCTACCGCCTGGGAGGCTCGAACGTGTTCGTGCCGCCGACCACCTGTGCGCCCGACCTGGAAGCGAACGGCCTCGCAGCCGGCCCGGCCACCTATGCACCGGACAGCCTGTGGAATCTGGAGGTCGGCAGCAAGTCGCGCTTCCTGAACAATCGCCTGTCCATCAATGCCGACGTGTTCTACGTCAGGTGGTCCAACATCCAGCAAGCCGTGTACCTGCCGACCTGCACCTACACCTACAACGCCAATGCCGGCGATGCAGTCAGCCGGGGCATCGAATTCGACATCAAGGCCAAACCCGTGCCCGGCCTGACCTTGAGCGCGTCGGGCGGCTACGTGAAAGCGGAACTGTCGAACGACGAGGGCATCCGCAACGGCGTGATCGGCGCGGCGCGGGGCGCCCGGGTACAGGGCGTGCCGCGCTATAACGGCTCAGTCAGCGCCACCTACAATTTCGCTGCGCTGGGCGACAAGAGCGCCTTTGTGGCCGGCGGCGTGCAATGGGTCGGTTCCAGCCGCGGCTCGCTCGATCCGGACCAGACCGATTACTACCGGCCGGCCTATCACACGGTGGACCTGAGCGCCGGCATCGCGCTCGATCGCTACCAGGTGAGCCTGTTCGTGAAGAACGCGCTCGATGACGACACCGTGATCCAGCACCCGCGCGTGGCTTCGATCGTGCAGGGCTATCGCCTGGCGCCACGCAGTATCGGCATGAGCGTGGCGGCGCGCTTTTGAACCAGGCCTGCCAAGGACGTTCCCTGGTCAGCCTGGCGCCGAAAGGGACGCGTTGATTGCCGATATGGCGTCACTGGTCCGGCAAACCGATGGCGTGCTAACAGGCACGGCGCGAAGATTGAAAATCCTTGTGTCGGTGGTTCGATTCCGCCCCGGGCCGCCAAGAATTCAGCAGTAACGCAGAACGCCACTTTCGGGTGGCGTTTTTGTTTCCAGGATTCGTGCTCTTCGGCGCTAATCTCTTCCAGGCACCAGCCACCATTGCGACCGTCCACTCTCTGGCAGGCCCGGGTAACCTGGAGACGCTTGGGCAGTCCTGCGAACTGCCCGCCCGACTCACCTCAAGAGTCCCCTTCATCCCAGCCCGAGTCCGCCCTCCTTTTAATCTCGGTAAAGCCCAGATAATCCTTCAGGCTCCAGCGCTTGAGAGCAAACCTGGTCAGCCGCTCTTCAGCAAGATCGTTCATTTGCCGATGAAGCTTGAGATAATAGTTCTTGCTGCGTGTCACGCTCTTCATTTCCTTCAAGACGAGTTCCGCGTCACGGACCATTTTTCGAACCTGCTGCAGGTCGGTCTGGGGCTCCTCATCTTTGCCCATGTAATGGGACAGCTTCTCTTCCAGGCTGGCATTGCTAGCCTGGATGTTAAGACGTAATTCAAGCAGGACGAAATTTCCAAGCCTGCGCTTTTCGAACCAGTCAATTGCGCGGTTATTCTCCCCTTGCACGTTCCGGTTTTCGATGGCCCACCTGTGCTCGACCGAAAGATAATCTGCCGATTTACCTTCCTTGCGCGCCATGATGATTTTATCGATCTGGATCGTCTTATGCGGCTGCAATGCCTGCTCATAATTCATGAGGAAATAACGTAGCCCACCCCATTCATAGAAGTCGTCGCCAGAATCTTGCGCCAATTTCAAGGACGTTTCCAACTTACTGTCGGGGCAATAGGCGAGCGCGAACTCCACCAATTTATATTCCAGGGCCTGATGGTCATCTTGCAGCACCTGTTTCCTGAGCTTGCGCTCATCATCCGGGATCCCCGCCAGCAAATTGCGATGATAATACGCCGACGCAAAACCATACAGCGCGCCCTGCCCCGTATCGTTCCTCCCAGTCATGCCACGGGCCATATAGACGCGGAAGTTCGTCCGCTCAAGAAGCTCCAACAAGCGCTGAAGCGGCAGCCCCTGTCCTTCATGGCGAATCACCATTGCCAGAAAAATTGGCATAATCGACGCATGCCGGTCCTGACTGCGAATCTGGTCCAGTATGGGAATGAGGCCAGCAGGGACACCAGTGTGCTGTCGACCATATAGCCGGGCATACCAAAGTGCCGAAAGTTTCATGAAATTCACGAACGTGGCGATCTCCTCCACCATTGTCCGCCTTCCAATGTCGTCGTTCATGACGGCATCCAGAACCATCCGCTTCTTCAGCTCGTTATAACCATATTGACTGTCGGTCTTATTGAGCCTGAAATATACAACCATGCAATATCGCAGGAAGGCGCTTTCGTCGTTCGGGCTGGTCTTCTTTGCCGTGTTCAGATCGCGCAATATAGCTGACCAGTTCTCATCAATACTTTCACGCAAAGTCGTAGCGTTCAACTTGACACAGCAATAGATGAGGTAATTCTTTACCTTTTCGAGTTCGCTAAGCGGTTTTCCACGGTTGTTGATCACCTCGAACATGATGCCTGTCTCGGCATTTTCTTTCGGTGCATAGACCAAAAAACCAAGCTTATGCTCGATCGCTCTGCGCAAATTTTCGACAACGGCACCCGCATTGATCCGGTCTTGCATCCATTTAACGATCAACCTCCGCGCTCTCAATAAGCGGTCATGCGCTTCGAGATACATCGGCTCATTATTCGGATTGCCACCACCCATGATCACACGCTCGAAAAACTGCCGGGTATCCGAGTTGAGCCGCAAAACCGAGCGATCCGCACCGACTGGTCCGCGGCGCAGGTACAAGGCGTCAAACTCTGCGCGAGCATCGGTCGGCAGATGTTCCGCCAATACCCGCAGTAGAGTAACCAGGGTTGTAAGCCGTTGCTGGCCATCTACTACGTGATAGTCGACTTCATCACTGAACATGCCAACCTGGGTTACCACTAACGTGCCGGCATAATGGCGGTGGGCTGCGCTGTCGTTAATCAAATGATCCAGGTCTTTCAGCAGCTCCTCGACTTGCCGATCATCCCACGCGTATGCGCGCTGGTAGTCAGGCACTGTGAACAGCCGGTTCTGGAAAATTTGTGGTAAGCACATCAGCTGGGCACCGAAAGGTGCCTCATCAACAGGTGCAGGATGAAGTTTTGTCACACTATGAAGCATGGCGGGCCGCTAATTCCTAGGTTGAATATCGTCAACGATTGTACGAGACGTATTGCCGTAGCGGAACTTTAATCTGGCAGAATGCTGGGAATTCACATGCTTGTTGTTGTCGTTCAAGAACAGGATGATGCCCTGACAAGCCTGCTGCTGAGCTAACCGAACAACTCGGCAGGGTTTGGATTTTCTACGACCAGCACGATCCCGGCCTCCGGCCTTGCAATCGCCCCGAACTCCCCAAACTCACGCCTGTCACTTCCGGTTCGCTCTGAACGGAGTGCGTTGGCAACTTTCAAGGAGTACAGACATGGGCGCGAAGACAGGTTCTGGCAGCAAAGGCACGGCAAACGACACGGGCAAATCCGGCAACGATTCCGGCAGCAGGGTCAAGGAAGCCAGGGGTCCCTCCTACGAGCACCGGCAAGGGGAAACCCCATCGGACAAGAGCGAGCAGCACCAAGGCAAGCATCCTCCGAATACGATCTACAAGGGTCCCAAGGACATGCATCCGTCCCCTGACCCGGACCGTGGAAACCGCCAGTCCGACAAGGGCTAGCTGGATTTCCGTAGCGATAAAACGCCAACCAAGCAGGTTGGCGTTTTCGTTTCTCAATCTTTCCTTTCCCTGAATTCACCCTCGATCACCTTGTCGTCGGTGCTTTGGGGAGGGTTGCGGCCAGCGAACTTGAAGACGGACCCTGACATCCGATCGAAAACAGCCCGCCTCAACCAGGGGTAGGCGAGAAGAAAAACCGTAGCGAAACCTGTGAACCCTGCGGACACAGCGTCGCCTCGCGACAGGAAGTGCAAGAAGCAGAGTGCAAGCAAGCTCACGATGAGCGGGCGACGGGCAGGTTTGGGTAATAAACCCACGATGCGCAGCTTGCCTTGGCTTATCGAAGGAAATCGTGCAAACAGGATGCCAAGAAGCAGGCCTGCGATGATCCGGCCTGTGCCGAGATAATCGGCCAGGACCCCGACGACCAGGGAACCGGTGTAGGTCAGCGTGCCGGCCAGGGCTGCCAGCACGAAGAGTGCGACAGCGATCGTCAGCTTTGGCTTGCGCATCGCCGTTGTGAGCAAAAAACGTAGGATTTTTGGTCTCCTGCAAATAGGTATCGGAAGGCAAGCGCAAATCTTATCAGCCTCGCCCACGTCAGGCTTTTCAATCAGGCCCACCTGAACCAGCCCGGCTGTTCCATTACAATCGCTACGCATCGAAACGGAGGTTTGATTGCGTAGAAAACTGATAGCGGCTTGTCTTGCAGTGAGCGCACTGACGGCCGCAGCGATCGTGCTCCACCGCGCGGATCCTGGCCCCGCCCTGACGACCGCACCGGTTGTACTGCCGGCCCCGCCGCCAGCACCGGCCGCCCCGGCCATTGCCGAAGCGCCCGAAGCACCTGAAGCGCCGGTGCAAGCCGAGATCACCCAAGCGCTCAAGGGACAGGATTTCAGCCTTCGCGTCAGCGTCAACGGCAACGACAGTTTTCGCGACCTGGCAGTCACCATGGACGACGGCACCCCCGTCCGCTTGCTGCGCACGCTGGAAGGCACGGCCGGCGAATTGAGCAACGTGACCTTCGCCCCGGCCGACGCCTTCGAGCTGGTCAGATTGATTCCCGGCGAGGTCCGCGAGCAGATCGTCTGCAAGGGCTCGGCCTTGCTGAATCGCGGCGAAGGCATGCTGGACAGCTACACCCTCTACCGCATCGAAGGCGACCATTTGCAGGAACTGATCAGCGTGATCACGATGCGCGACCGCGAGGAGGACGAAGGCATGCCCGCGCAAAAGCTGGAAGCCAGCATCGAACCGGCGACGCGGGACGGACAGCCGGCCTTCCTCTATCGCGTCAAGGCCGGCAACGCGCCGGAACAGACGATTATTTTCCTCTGGAATGGAAAACAGTTCGAGGACGCCAGCGGCGCGTACCGGAAGATCGCCGAAGCGAACGCGCCCTGATTCAGGGCTGCGCCGCCGCCCGCGCCTGCGCGATCCAGCTGTCGAACAGCTGCTGGTGGACCTTGATCCAGCCCGCCGTATGGCGCGCGATATCGGCCTGCGTGTTTTCGCCGCTGCGCATGCGCTCGTTTTGGGCATTGATGTCGGCAATCGGCAAGCGCATGACTTCGAACAGCTTCACGGCCGCCGGATTCTTGTCGGCCCAGGCGCGATTCACGACGATCCGCGTCGTGCTCACGGAAAATCCGTAGTCGCTGCCGTCCTGGAGGCGGGTGTTGGCCTTCTGCGGATTCGCCGAAAACGGCACCTGCAGCCAGACGACATCCTTGCCCGGCACCAGCACCCCGCTCACCCAGTAGGGCGTCCACGTGTAGTACAGGATGGATTCGCCACGCTTGTAGCGGCCGATGGTATCGGCGATCAGGGCGGCATAGCTGCCCTGCACATGCTTGACCGTCGCGCGCAGCTTGTAGGCATCCATGTGGTGTTCGATCATCGCTTCGCAGCCCCAGCCCGGCGTGCAGCCGGTCAGGTCGGCCTTGCCGTCGCCGTCATGGTCGAACAGCTTGGCCAGTTCCGGATTGCGCAGCTGGTCGATATTCGTGATCTTGTACTTGTCCGCCGTGGCCTTGTCGATCAGGTAGCCTTGCGCAGCCGGACCGGCGTAGGCGCCCACGCGCAGCAGCTTGGCGTCGCCGCCAGCGTTGTTGTAATAGTCCTGGTGCAAAGGGTCCCAGTGCACGGCAAGGAAGGTGGCGTCGCCGTTGGCAATCGCAATGTGCGCGGTCGGATAGTCGACTTCCTTGATCGGCTGCGGCGCGTAACCCAGTTGTTCGAGGGCGCGGTCCACCAGCATGGTCTGGAAGGTTTCTTCGGCAATCGGGCTTTGCAGCGCCTGTACCTGGATGCCCTTGCCGGGCAGGCCGGCGTCCGGCGTTTGCGCCATGGTCAGGGTGGTGGTCAAGGCCAGCGCGGCCAGCACCACGGCCGAGAGCCATCGGAACCTGCGCCGCGCAGCGTGCGTGGCTTTGAAGTGTTCAAGTTGATGCATTGGATTCCTTTCTTTTTATTGTGTGCGAATGGACGTGGTGGGCGCGGCCGCCTTGCCGCCTGCCGGATTGCCGCGCACCAGGCGCAGGACGAAGCCGGCCGGGCCGGTCTGGTACCAGTGACGCACGCCGCGGCGCGGCTGGCCCATCGCTTGCGTCAGGCGGTCCAGCGTGATGGCCAGCAGCACGATGCCGAGGCCGCCCACGGTGGCCAGGCCCATGTCCAGGCGGCCAATACCGCGCAACACCATCTGGCCCAGGCCGCCCACCGCGATCATCGAGGCGATCACCACCATCGACAGCGACAACATCAGCGACTGGTTAATGCCGGCCATGATCGACGGCATGGCCAGCGGCAACTGCACGCGGCTCAAGAGCTGCCAGGGCGAGGCCCCGTAGGCGCGCGCCGCCTCGACCAGGTCGGGACGCACCTGGCGGATGCCGAGATTCGTCAGGCGCACCAGCGGCGGCAGGGCGAAGATGATGGTCACGATCACGCCAGGCGCGTCGCCGATACCAAACAGCATCACCACCGGCACCAGATAGACAAAGGCAGGCGTGGTCTGCATCGCGTCCAGCAGCGGGCGCAGGATATTTTGCGCACGGTCGCTGTTGGCCAGGAATATCCCCAGCGGCAAGCCGATCACCAGGCAGAAAGCGAGCGAGGTCAGCACCAGCGACAAGGTGATCATCGCTTCCGGCCAGACACCCAGCATCGACAGGGCCAGCAGCGCCAGCACGGTGCCGATCGCGAGCGTGCGGCTGGTAAATTGCCAGGCCAACAGGCCGATGATGGCGATCACGACCAGCGAGGGCATGGCCAGCAGCATGTCGCCGATACCGCCCAGGGTCGCGTCGATCGGCGCACGCACGGCCTGGAAAAACGGGCGGCAATGCGCGACGACCCAGCCCAGGCCCTCGTTGATCCAGGCTTCCAGCGGCAGCGAGCCGTCAAAAATTTGTGTCAGGTGAAAGCCCTTGGCCTGTCCGGGCGAAACGGCCGGCGCAGCCGCGTCGAGCCAGGACGTGTCGGTCGGCGGGGTCGGCAGCCATGGGTTGACTTGCGGCGTATCGGTACCGGGATTCATGCGTGTCCTTTCTGGGTTTGTTGTTCAGCAATGGCGGGCGTATCGCGGTCGAGGAACTTCAGCAAGGTGGTCTTGCTGATGGCCCCGCGGAAGCTGCCATCGCCGGCCACCACCGGCACCGCGTACGGCAGTTGCGCCACTTGCCCGAACAGGCCCGCAACGGGCTCGTCCGCATTGATGGTCTGCACATCCGGCAGGTAGGCATGCGCCAGGCCGAGCGGCCCGACATGGCCGTCGAGCGCGCTGCGCAGCGAATCGGCCGAGACCACGCCGAGGAATTCGCGTTTGGGGTTGACGACATAGGCGTAGGCCCGGTCCTGCTCTTCCAGCATCGACAGCGCCGCACGCGAACCGCGGGTGGGCGATTCCGACACCACGACCTGGCTCTTGCGGGCGATGTCGCCGGCCTTGAAGACCGCCGCCGCATCGACGCCGCGCACGAAGTTGCGCACGTACTCGTTGGCCGGCTTGCGCAGGATTTCTTCCGGCGTGCCCACCTGCACGACATGCCCGTCCTTCATGATGGCGACCCGGTCGCCGATGCGCATGGCTTCGTCGAGGTCGTGCGAAATGAAGACGATGGTGCGGCGCTTGATCTGCTGCAGGCGCAGCAGTTCCGATTGCATGTCCGTGCGCATGATGGGGTCGAGTGCGGAAAACGCCTCGTCCATCAGCAGGATCGATGGATCGCAGGCCAGTGCGCGGGCCAGTCCCACGCGTTGCTGCATGCCGCCGGACAATTCGTCGGGATAACTGGCGCCATAGGCAGCCAAGCCGACCTGTTCCAGCGCTTGCCGGGCCAGCGCATGGCGCTCGGCCCTGGGAATGCCGGCCAGTTCCATGCCGAAGGCCGTGTTGTCGAGCACGGTAACGTGGGGCAGCAGCGCGAAGGACTGGAACACCATGCTGATGTCCTTGCGGCGCAAGGCGCGCAACTGCGCGTCGGGCAGGGTATTGATGTCCTGGCCGTCGACCAGGATGCGGCCGGCGGTCGGCTCGATCAGCCGGTTGAGCATGCGTACCATGGTCGACTTGCCCGAGCCGGACAAGCCCATGATGACGAAGATCTCGCCGGCCTCGATGGTGAAGCTGGCGTCGAACACACCGAGGGTGCAGCCGGTCCTGGCCAGGATGTCCTGCTTGCTGGCCCCTTGATGGACCAGTGCCAGTGCTTCTTCCGGCTGGTCGCCGAATACCTTGAAGACATGGTCGATCACGATTTGTTTTGCCACGTTGTGGTTCTCCTTCGATTTGGCAGATCCAATGAGACCCCGGGCCGCTGGCGATGCCAGGGCGCAAGCGTACGCAGGCGGCGAAAAGGACGCGGCACGCGTTTCCGGCAGCGTGCATGCCGGTGCGAGGGTGTCATGGGCGTGTTAAAAGAGGCTGGACTCAGGACTTTTAAGCACGCGGTGCCATGCAATACATGGCGCCAGGTGTTCGACGACAATGCGTCGAACGATTACGGATACGGGCGCAGGGCCCAAGGATTATTTCCTCGAATGCGAGGGAATACGGTGCAGCAGAAATACTTTTGAACAAATGTATTGCACGAATTATAGCGTGAAACCACATGCAAGTCCAGTGGCGCTCCAGTTTGAAGTGTGCTAGCAATGACGCGCAGCTCTTCATTGCCCTTCTCATGCTTATGGTCTATCTTGATTTCTGGCCATGCGCAAGCCGCAGGGCTCGTCCGTTTCGAAATGCCGCGTCAGCCTTCATGCCAACGAAAAGGAGACAGATATGCCACGCTACATGGTTGAACGAATTTTTCCGGAAGGTCTCAACATCCCGATGGATGCCAGCGGTGACGAAGCCCTGGGCAAAGTGATCAAGACCAATGGTGAACAGGGCGTGAACTGGGTGCATTCCTACGTCAGCGCCGACAAGACCCGCAGCTTCTGCATCTACGATGCGCCCACGCCGGAAGCAATCCGGCGGGTCGCCGCGGACAACGCACTCCCGGTCGAGAACATCACGGAAATCTCGGTGCTCGCGCCCTATTTCTATCGCTGATGCCGGAGCACGCGGACGCCCCCCAGTGCGCTTCTGCTGGAACAATTGAACAGCTGGGCAGTCCAACCGGTGTGTGCCGAACCTTCAAAGGAGTGTTTCATGAAAACAGTTTGCCTTGGTTCCACCCTGTTCTTCGCCGTGCTCGCCTTTCCCGCCCACGCCGCCGACACGGTCGCGCTCAGCAAGTCCGACGGCATGCTGGTCGATGCCAAGGGCATGACCGTCTACATCTACGACAAGGACAGCGCCGGCAAGAGCGCCTGCAGCGGGCGCTGCGCCGAGAACTGGCCGCCGGTGCTGGCCGGCAGCGGCACGCCGCAGGCGCCCTACTCCACCGTCACCCGCGAGGATGGCAGCAAGCAGCTCGCCTACAAGGGCAAGCCGCTGTACACCTTCGTGAAGGACAAGAAGCCCGGCGACAAGGAAGGCGACCGGGCGATGAATGTCTGGCACGTGGTCCGGGACTGAGCGCCGCCACCGCGCCATGCGGCTCAGGCCGCCGGATTGACCGGCGCCGCCTGGGCCGCCGCCTTTGCCCGTTCTTCGCGGACCATCAGCCAGATGGTCCGCATGTTGACGCACGCGATCACGATTTCCAGCGCCGAGCCGCCGATCGAGCCCGAGACCAGGTTGTTCGCCACCCACAGGAAGGTCCCGCACAGCATTACCAGGCGCATCGCCACGCCTTGCAGCAGGAACAGGGCCAGCGTGCCGATGCAGGAGGCGGCCAGCGGCAGCCAGGCGCTGGGGCTGGTGGCCAGGTACAGGCCGAGCGCGATGTTGGCCACGACGATGACCAGCGCCACCCATGGCGAGCGCGTGCGCAGCGCCAGCACGGAACGCAGCAGCGACATGGTCGAGCTGGCGACGGCGGTC
>Ga0265797_10010234_pt1 | contig 11980 bp, 9 predicted proteins | sample P2T30metagenome_FD_192433 | JGI IMG/M metagenome (GOLD analysis project Ga0265797, IMG submission 192433) | Plant litter microbial communities from East Loma Ridge, Irvine, California - P2 T30 | ecosystem: Environmental > Terrestrial > Plant litter > Unclassified | place: USA: California... | reverse complement strand
CTGTGGATCGAGGTAGCTGGGGTCGAACACCTGGAAGAACCGCTGGGCGCGGCCTTCCTGGCTGACCAGGGTACCGTCGGCCTCGGCGAAGCTGGCGGCCGGCAGGATCAGGTCCGCGCGGTCGGCGGTCGGGGTTTGCTGATGGTCGGCGACGATCACGACCTTGGCCGCGGCCAGGGCGGCGTCCACCTTGGCTTTCGGCGCACGGGTATAGAGGTCGTTTTCCAGCACCACCAGTGCATCGGCGCGGCCTTCGATCAAGGCGTCCAGTGCCGCGTCCAGGGATTCACCACCGAGCATGGCCAGGCCGAGGCTGTTGGCCTCGGGCACGATCAGGCTGAGCGAACCGGCCTTGGCGCGCAGGGCCAGTGCCTTGGCGATGTTGGCGGCGGCTTCGATCAAGCTGCTTGAAGCCAGCGAGGTGCCGGACACCACCAGCGGGCGCTTGGCGTTTATCAAGGCGTTGGCGATGCGCTGTGCCAGGCCGAGGGCTTCGTCGTCCAGGCCGGGCACGGCCGGGGCGCTCGGGTCAATGGCATGAGCCACGGCGAAACCAATGCGCGCCAGGTCTTCGGGCGAGGCATGCACGCACTCTTCGGCAACGTCATCGAGCTTGGTGTCGGTAAGGCTGGCGATGAACAGCGGGTACATCTCGTGCTGGCCGATGTTGTTCACCGCGGCGTTGAGCCAGGGCTGAACACGCATGGCTTCGGCCATGGCCTCGGCCTTGCCCTTGACCGACTGGCGCAGGGCCAGGGCCATACGGGCGGCGGTTTGGGTCAGGTCTTCGCCCAGCACGAACACGGCGTCGTGGTCTTCCACTTCACGCAGGCTCGGGATGGGCAACGGGCTGTTGTTGAGCACGTCCAGCGCCAGGCGGATGCGGCTCAGCTCACCGGCTTCAATACCGGTGTGGTACCACTCGGCGCCTACCAGCTCACGCAGGGCATAGTTGCTTTCCAGGCTGGCGCGGGGCGAGCCGATGCCCACGATCGTGCGGCCACTGAGCAGCTGCGCAGCCTTGTCCAGCGCGGCGTCCACACCAAGCATAGCGCGTTCCTGGCCCAGCATCGGGTGCTTGGGGCGATCTTCGCGGTTGACGTAGCCGTAGCCAAAACGCCCACGGTCGCAAAGGAAGTAATGGTTCACCGAGCCGTTGTAGCGGTTCTCGATGCGGCGCAGTTCACCGTAGCGCTCGCCGGGGCTGATGTTGCAGCCGCTGGAGCAGCCATGGCAGATGCTTGGCGCGAACTGCATGTCCCACTTGCGGTTGTAGCGCTCGGAGTGGGTTTTGTCGGTGAATACACCGGTAGGGCACACTTCCGTGAGGTTGCCGGAGAACTCGCTTTCCAGCACGCCATCCTCGACGCGGCCGAAGTACACGTTGTCGTGGGCGCCAAACACACCCAGGTCGGTGCCGCCGGCATAGTCCTTGTAGAAGCGAACGCAGCGGTAGCAGGCGATGCAGCGGTTCATCTCATGCGCAATGAACGGGCCCAGGTCCTGGTTCTGGTGGGTACGCTTGGTGAAGCGATACCGGCGCTCATTGTGGCCGGTCATCACGGTCATGTCTTGCAAATGGCAATGGCCGCCTTCCTCGCACACGGGGCAGTCGTGCGGGTGGTTGGTCATCAGCCATTCGACGACGCTGGCGCGGAAGGCCTTGGATTCTTCATCATCGATGGAGATCCAGGTGTTGTCGGTGGCGGGCGTCATGCAGGACATGACGATGCGGCCACGCTTGTCGTTCTCGTCGTTGTACTGCTTCACCGCGCACTGGCGGCAGGCGCCGACGCTTCCCAGCGCCGGGTGCCAGCAGAAGTAAGGAATGTCGAGGCCGAGGGACAGACATGCCTGTAGCAGGTTGTCCGCACCGTCGACTTCGAGCGCTTTGCCGTCTACGTGGATAGTAGCCATGGTTCAAAGGTCTTCGTTGGCCCGGTTTCCCGGGCGTGGCTAATGGAAATCTTGTTCTGGGCCTGGCGCATCGCGTTCACAGGCCGGGGCGAGGCAACGCCATCGCCCTTTGCATCAATCAGGCTCCAGCAGGGATCGGTCGTGGTTGACCAAAGCCTGGCGCCGGGCTCGCCGCTCCCACGGGGGCGATGCCAGCTTCGAACTCTTCGCGGAAGTACTTGATCGCGCTACCCAGCGGCTCGACAGCGCCAGGGGCGTGCGCACAGAAGGTTTTGCCAGGGCCCAGGAAGCCCACCAGGCCCAGCAGGGTATCGATGTCCCCCTGGGTGCCCTGGCGGTTTTCCAGCGCGCGCAGCAGCTTGACCGACCACGGCAGGCCATCGCGGCACGGGGTGCAGAAGCCACAGGATTCGCGCGCGAAGAACTCTTCCATGTTGCGCAGCAGCGATACCATGTTCACGGTGTTGTCCACCGCCATGGCAAGGCCGGTGCCCATGCGAGTACCCACCTTGGCGATACCGCCGGCGTACATTTGTGCCTCGAGGTGCTCGGGCAGCAGGAAGCCGGTACCGGCCCCGCCTGGCTGCCAGCACTTGAGGGTATAGCCGTCGCGCATGCCGCCAGCGTAGTCTTCGAACAGCTCGCGCGCAGTCACGCCAAAGGGCAGCTCCCACAGGCCGGGGTTCTTCACCTTGCCCGAGAAGCCCATCAGCTTGGTGCCGTGGTCTTCGCTGCCTTCACGCGCCAAGCCCTTGTACCAGTCGATGCCGTTACCCACGATCGCGGGTACGTTGCACAGGGTTTCGACGTTGTTCACGCAGGTCGGCTTGCCCCATACGCCCACGGCGGCCGGGAAGGGCGGCTTGGAGCGGGGGTTGGCCCGGCGGCCTTCGAGGGAGTTGATCAGCGCGGTTTCTTCACCGCAGATGTAGCGGCCGGCGCCGGTGTGCACGAACAGCTCGAAGTCGAACCCGCTGCCCAGGATATTCTTGCCCAGCAGGCCGGCGGCCTTGGCTTCTTCAACGGCGCGGTTGAGGTGGCGCGCCGCGGTGGTGTACTCACCGCGCAGGAAGATATAACCGCGGTAGGCCTTCAGCGCGCGTGCACTGATGAGCATGCCTTCGATCAGCAGATGGGGCTGCTGCTCCATGAGCATGCGGTCTTTCCAGGTGTTGGGTTCCATTTCATCGGCGTTACACAGCAGGTAACGGATGTTCATGGATTCGTCCTTGGGCATCAGCCCCCACTTCACCCCGGTGGGGAAGCCGGCGCCGCCGCGGCCCTTGAGGCCGGAGTCTTTCACCGTTTGAACGATATCGTCCTGGGACATCTGCGCCAGCGCCTTGCGGGCGGCCGTGTAGCCGTCCTTGCGCTGATATTCCTCGAGCCATACCGGCTCGCCGTCCTCGCGCAGGCGCCAAGTGAGGGGATGAGTTTCAGCCGCGCGGGCGATCCGGTTGGCCGGGCCGAAGGAAGTGAGGGTCATACGTAGGCCTCCAGCAAGCGGCTTACACCATCGGGCTTCACGTCGCCGAAGGTGTCGTCGTCGATCATCAGGGCCGGGGCTTTGTCGCAGTTGCCCAGGCAGCACACCGGCAGCAGGGTGAAGCGGCCATCGGCGGTGGTCTGGCCCAGGCCGATGCCCAGCTCCTGTTGGATCTGCGCCACCACCGATTCGTGCCCGCCGATATAGCAGACCATGCTGTCGCACACGCGAATGATGTGGCGGCCCACGGGCTGACGGAAGATCTGGCTATAGAAGGTGGCCACGCCTTCCACATCGCTGGCAGGGATGCCCAGGAGGTCACCGATGGCATAGAGCGCGCCGTCGGGCACCCATCCACGTTCCTTCTGGACGATCTTCAGCGCCTCGATCGAGGCCGCGCGCGGGTCTTCGTAGTGGTGCAGTTCGTGCTCGATGGCCGAGCGCTCGGTTTCGCTGAGGACGAAACGGTCAGTCTGGATAAGCGTACTGTTCATGCTTAACGGTCCACATCGGCCATGACGAAGTCGATACTGCCCAGATACGCGATCAGGTCGGCGACCATGCTGCCGCGGATCACCGAAGGGATCTGCTGCAAATGCGGGTAGCTGGGGGTACGGATACGGGTACGGTAGCTCATGGTGCCGCCGTCGCTCGTCAGGTAATAGCTGTTGATGCCCTTGGTCGCCTCGATCATCTGGAAGGATTCGTTGGCCGGCATGACCGGGCCCCACGAAACCTGCAGGAAGTGAGTGATCAGGGTTTCGATATGCTGCAGCGTGCGCTCTTTGGGCGGCGGCGTGGTCAGGGGGTGATCCGCCTTGTACGGGCCGGCCGGCATGTTACGCATGCATTGGTCGATGATCCGGATGCTCTGACGCATCTCCTCCACCCGCACCAGGCAGCGGTCATAGGCATCGCCGCTATCGGCCAGGGGCACTTCGAACTCGAAGTTCTCGTAGCCCGAGTACGGCCGCGCCTTGCGCAGGTCGAAGTCACAGCCGGTCGCGCGCAGGCTTGGGCCGGTAACGCCCCACTCCAGCGCCTCGCGAGTGTTGTACTGGGCCACGCCCTTGGTTCGGCCGACCAGGATGCTGTTTTTCAGCGCCGCCTTGGTGTATTCGTCCAGGCGCTTGGGCATCCACTCCACGAAGTCCTTAACCAGCTTTTCCCAGCCGCGCGGCAGGTCATGGGCCACGCCGCCGATCCGGTACCAGGCCGGGTGCAGACGGAAGCCCGTGATGGCTTCGATCACGGTGTAGGCGCGCTGACGGTCGGTGAAGGTAAAGAACACGGGCGTCATCGCCCCCACGTCCTGGATGTAGGTGCCCAGGAACAGCAGGTGGCTGGTGATGCGGAAGAACTCGGCCATCATGATGCGGATGGTATTGACCCGGTCCGGCACGGTGATGCCGGCGAGCTTCTCCACCGCGAGCACGTATGGCAGGTTGTTCATCACCCCGCCGAGGTAGTCGATACGGTCGGTATAGGGGATATAGCTATGCCACGACTGACGTTCGCCCATCTTTTCGGCGCCGCGGTGGTGGTAGCCGATATCCGGCACGCAGTCGACGATCTCTTCGCCGTCCAGCTGCAGGATGATACGGAACGCACCGTGGGCCGAAGGGTGGTTGGGGCCCAGGTTGAGGAACATGAAGTCCTCGTTGGCCGTACCGCGTTTCATGCCCCAGTCCTCGGGGCGGAAGCGCGCGGCTTCTTCTTCATGGGCCTGCTTGGCCAGGCTCAGGCTGTAGGGGTCGAATTCCGTGGCGCGCGCTGGATAATCCTTGCGCAGCGGGTGACCTTCCCAGGTGGGCGGCATCATGATGCGGCTCAGGTTGGGGTGGCCTTCGAAGATAATGCCGAACATGTCCCAGACTTCGCGCTCGTACCAGTTGGCGTTGGGCCAGATGCTGGTAACGCTGGGCAGGTTCAGGTCGCCTTCGCTCAGGGCGACCTTGAGCATCACGTCGCTGTTACGCTCGATCGACAGCAGGTGATAGAACACGGTGAAGTCCGCGTCCGGCAAGCCACGGCGCTGGGTACGCAGGCGCTCATCCACGCCGTGCAGGTCATACAGCATGGAATAAGGCTTGGGTACGCCCCGCAGGAAGGCCAGTACTTCCTTGATTTGTGCGCGGGCCACCCACAGCACGGGCATGCCGGTGCGGGTGTGTTGGGCGGTGAAGCTTTCGGCGCCGAAGCGGTTGGTCAGTTCAACGACCACATCCTGGTCGTCAGCCTTGTAGGGCGGGATATACAGAGCGGTGTCCGCTGTTGTCATGGTGTCGGTCGCTTTCGCTTTCGGTCAACGTAAAGAATGAAGGCCAGGTGCGCGCCAGCCCGTGAGCGGGGCAGGGCGCGCCATGGATCACACTTCGTCTGGGCTGCGCAGGTTGGTGACCTGGATACGCTGTTCGCGCCGCAAGTCTTTCTGGGACGGCATCTCGGCGCGATAAACGCCTTGATCACCCACTACCCAGGACAGCGGCCGCCGCTCCTTGCCGATCGATTCCTGCAACAGCATCAAGCCTTGCAGGAATGCCTCGGGGCGCGGAGGGCAGCCAGGCACATACACGTCCACGGGCAGGAACTTGTCCACGCCCTGTACCACGGAATAGATGTCGTACATGCCACCCGAATTGGCGCAGGCGCCCATGGAAATCACCCATTTGGGTTCCAGCATCTGCTCATAGAGCCGCTGGATGATCGGCGCCATCTTGATGAAGGGCGTACCGGCGATCACCATGAAATCCGCCTGGCGAGGCGATGCCCGGATCACTTCCGCGCCGAAGCGGGCGATGTCATGGGGCGCGGTGAACGCCGTGGTCATCTCCACGTAGCAGCACGAAAGGCCGAAGTTGTAAGGCCACAGCGAGTTCTTGCGGCCCCAGTTGACCGCACCGCTCAGAACATCTTCGAGCTTGCCCATGAAGACGCTGCGGTGCACCTGATCCTCGAGCATCTTGTCATCGACGATGCCTTGTTTGCCCAAGGGATAGTGCTGTTCCGGATCGTGAGGAGCATCCGGGTCGATCTTGGTAAGGTTGTATTGCATTGCCAAAGCCTCATTGTTTCAGCTTCGCCTGCCGCTTGCGACGACCTTCGGGCGCCCAATCGAGCGCCCCCACTCGCCAAAGGTAGACAAGACCCGCCAACAGAATTGCTATGAAAATGAGTGCTTCGGCAAAGCCTGCCCAGCCGCTTTCGCGAACAGACACAGACCAGGCGAACAAAAAGAGGGCTTCGATATCGAAGATCACGAACAGCATCGCGACCAGATAGAATTTTGCCGACAACCGCAAGCGCGCGCTGCCCACGGGCAGCATGCCGGATTCGAAGGGGTCGTTCTTGCTGCGGCCCCAGGCCTTCCCGCCCAACAGGCTGGAGAGGCCAAGCATGAAGGCGCAAAGCCCCGCTACACCCAGAAGGAAGATGGCAAAGCCCCAGTTGTGGGCGATGAGTCCTGCTGTTGGGGTCATGCTGGCAGTCCTTAACAGAGCCATGAGGCCCTGAGTCGAAGAAGGGTAAAGCAGTGACGAAATGTCGCAGCCATAAGATCGGCGGATTTTATGGGCAAACCCGCGGCAAGTAAATTTGCCGCATCAAATTAATTCGTCCAATCCAACGCGTTAACGTTCTCTATCGATGGCCGAGCCCCCGCCGTCCGGGCATTCGACCTGTTTTGTTCAATGCTGTTTCCTCCGCTGCGCAATAAACTTAGGTAAATGATAACTAGTCGCAACTACAGTGCTTGGGCGCTCTTACTCGTTGCTGAAGTCACTATAGTCCCGGTTTGAGTTTATGCCGTTTTCATTTCGGGGTATGGGCGCAGGTCAATAGTTTGAAGCACGCGGTGAAAGGAAGCCGGACAACAAGAAAGCCGCCCGTAGGCGGCTTTTCGATCACGCGGCTGTCAGTGGAATTGTTCTTCCTCGGTGGAGCCGGTGAGGGCGGTCACCGAGGACACGCCACCCTGGATCACGGTGGTCATGTCGTCGAAGTACCCGGTGCCCACTTCCTGCTGGTGCGCTACGAAGGTGTAGCCCTTGGCGGCGTCGGCGAACTCCTGCTCCTGAAGCTTGACGTAGGCCGTCATGTCGTTGCGGGCGTAGTCGTGGGCCAACTGGAACATGCCGTGCCACATATTGTGGATGCCGGCCAGGGTGATGAACTGGTGCTTGTAACCCATCGCGGACAATTCGCGCTGGAATTTGGCGATGGTGGCATCGTCCAGGTTCTTCTTCCAGTTGAACGATGGCGAGCAGTTATAGGACAGCAGTTGGTCCGGGTATTCCTTCTTGATGGCTTCGGCGAAGCGGCGGGCTTCGGCCAGGTCCGGCTTGGCGGTTTCGCACCAGATCAAGTCGGCATACGGGGCGTAGGCGAGGCCGCGGGCGATGGCCTGGTCCAGCCCTGCGCGTACTTTATAGAAGCCTTCCGGGGTACGGGTACCGGTAACGAACGGCTGGTCATACGGGTCGCAATCAGACGTCAGCAGGTCTGCCGCGTTGGCGTCGGTGCGGGCCAGGATGATCGTCGGCACGCCGGCCACGTCGGCTGCCAGGCGGGCCGCGACCAGTTTCTGCACGGCTTCCTGGGTAGGTACCAGTACCTTGCCACCCATGTGGCCGCATTTTTTGACCGAAGCCAACTGGTCCTCGAAATGAACGCCAGCCGCGCCCGCTTCGATCATGTTCTTCATCAACTCGTAGGCGTTGAGTACGCCGCCGAAACCTGCTTCAGCGTCCGCAACGATGGGGGCGAAATAGTCGATGTAGCCGTCGTCGCCCGGGTTTTTGCCCGCTTTCCACTGGATCTGGTCAGCGCGGCGGAACGAGTTGTTGATGCGCTTGACCACGGTCGGCACCGAGTCGACCGGGTACAGGGACTGGTCGGGGTACATGGATTCGGCGCTGTTGTTGTCGGCGGCCACCTGCCAGCCGGACAGGTAGATCGCCTGGATGCCGGCTTTCACCTGCTGTACCGCCTGGCCGCCAGTGAGGGCGCCCATGCAGTTGACGAAGTCCTTCTCCGGGCGGAAGGAGGGGTGAGCGCCCTGGGTCACCAGCTTCCAGAGCTTTTCCGCGCCCAGTTTGGCCAGGGTGTGCTCGGGTTGGATCGAGCCACGCAGGCGGACGACATCGGCGGCGGTATAGGTACGGGTTACCCCTTTCCAACGTGGGTTTTCCGCCCAGTCTTTCTCAAGGGCCGCTATTTGTTGTTCGCGTGTCAGTGCCATGGGGTGAACCTCGTCGCTTGGGTCTGGTGGATATCAGCTCCATCAGCAGGTACGCCAATCAGGGCAGCGGGCAGGGGCCGGGGAGGGGGGCGCTGGAAAGTTTTCGAGGGGCGAACGGGCGGCTCGACGAACCGGGGCGAACTGAGCTGCGTGTAGTGTGGGGCTCAGGCCACTCCAGATCGCGCGAAATCGGCATTGGATGCCATCGGCGCTTCCGTCCCTCGGGACAACTTCGTTCCAGTCGCAACCCCGTCGGACCGCCTTTTGGGCCGTGCTGACACAGGAACGGCCCTCGGGGTGGTGAGGGCACGCGCCGGAGGCCTCGGATCAAGGCCCCTGATTAGCGGGAGCGAGGCCATCATGCCTTCGAGAAAATGCACCGTCAAACGTTTTGTAGTGTTTTTTTAAAGGCACTACATATTTTTCGGGATGCGACTCAAGGGTCACGAAAGGGCCCTGGAGTCGGCCCTTCAGGGGAGGGCATCGACCCGCACGCGCAGGGTCATGTCGTCACGCCCTTGAGTGCTGTAATACCGCGTGCCGCCGTTGCGGTCGGCCTGGCTTTGGGCGTTTATACCTGCCACCGTGATCCATTGGCCCAGCGGGCCGCTGACCCGGGTATCAGTGCTTTGCACGTTCACTACGTCCGGCCGCTCCTGGCTCATGCGGTCATTGTTGGTGCTGATCGACAGGTGTACGGTTTCGCCCGTCACGCTGGCGGTGACGTAGAAGCCCTGGGTGACGTTGCGGTATTCGGTCTGGGTTTGCAGCCGGCCGTAAGCATCGGTTTGCGCGGTGGTGAGCGGTACGCTCTGGCCTACCTGGACCAGCGCCGGGGTGCCTTCGCTGGCCTGCACCTGCTGAAGGCCGCCAGTGCGGTTGGCCGTGCCATATCGAATCACCCGGCCGTTACTTGTGCCCGCGCTCTGGTTGCTGTCGCTGGTATCCACACTGATCAACAGCCGGCGCGCCGGTGCGTCGATGCGTTCCATCAGCGCGCCGAGTTCATCCAGCTTCCCCGGGTCGGCATTGATCACCAGCTGATTGCCCAGTGCGCTCACGCTGCCCTGATTGCCGAGAAAGCCACGGACCAGCGGGAGCACTTCGTCACTGGTTCGATAGCGCAGGTCCAGCACCTGGGTGGCGGCTTGAACAGCTGGCGCGAAAGCCAGCACTGCGAGAAGAAGGAGGGGGCGCAGCGGCATGACAGAATACTCCGCGAAGTCGAGCCCTGAGTATGACCCAGGGCACGCCTCGGTGGAGCCCCCGCCGAGGCGAGAATGCGACGTACCTTACGCCGTGCGGCGCAACATATCGACGTGAGGCAGGCCCGCTTCAAGAAACTCTTCGCTTACCACCTCGAAGCCGAACCGTTGGTAGAACGCGGTGGCATGCACTTGGGCAGTCAGTTTCAACTCCTCGATGCCACGGGCGCCGGCCTCGTTGATCACCGCTTGCATGAGCGCGTCGCCCACGTGCAATCCGCGCCAATCCTTGAGCACGGACAACCGCCCTACGTAACCGTCGGGCAGCAGGCGCGCCGTGCCGATGGCGAAATCCTCCTGCTCGGCCAGGAAGTGGACCGCGGTCTCGTCGTCCGAATCCCATTCCTGCTCGGGGGGCATCGCCTGTTCGGCCACGAACACGCTCTCGCGAATATGGTGGATTTTGGAATAGTCCCGATGCCAGTCCGCCAGGCGCACGCGCAGGTCATTCATCGGCGAACCCCAGGCTGCCTTGCATGACCAGTTGGCACAGCAAGGTCACGGCTTCATCGTCCCCCAGCCAAGGCGCCAGGTTTTCCTGATGCAGCGCGTCGGCGGAGCATACCTGTTGCAGCAGACCGCGAAGGTTACCTGGCAGCAGGCGGCTTTGCCCACTGGCGAACAGCATCAGCTCGCTGCCCATTTCCGACCATGCCAGGCGCGCGCTGGGGTTGCGCACGATCACGGCGCCCTGGCCGAGGGCGTCGAGGAAATCGGCTTCGCTCAGTTCAGTGCCCGCCACGCGTTCGGCGTACCGCGGCTCGGTCATGAACTGGCCGAACCAGGTGAGCAGCAGCCGGTCATCACTCATGTGCTGCGCCAGCAGGTCCTTGAGGCGCGCCAGGGCGTCATGCTGGATCTGGCTCGGATCGGCGGCCGGCTTGATGTCCGGGTCGCTGTAGCGCTCGTCATCGGGGATGAACTGGCTGAGGAAGTCAGTGAAGTGGGTCAGCACTTCGCTGGCGCTTGGCGCGCGGAAGCCGATGCTGTAGGTCATGCAATCGTCTACCGCCGTGCCGTAATGGGCCAGCCGCGGAGGCAGGTAAAGCATGTCGCCGGGTTCGAGTGTCCAACTTTGGCTTTCTTCGAAGTCAGCGAGAATGCGTAGATCGGCGTGCTCGAGCAACGGGCTGTCGGCGTCGCAGGTCTGGCCGATACGCCAGGTGCGCTGGCCCAGGCCCTGCAGAAGGAACACATCGTAGTGGTCGAAATGCGGGCCAACCCCGCCGCCCGGCGCGGCGTAGCTGATCATCACGTCATCGATGCGCCAGGTCGGCAGGAAGCGGAAGGGCTCCAGCAGCGCGCTCACTTCGGGCACGAACTGGTCCACGGCCTGTACCAGGAGCGTCCAGTCCTTCGCGGGCAAATCCCCGAAGGCGTCTTCGGCGAACGGGCCGCGGCGCAGCTCCCACGGGTGGGCCCCATGCTCGAGCACGATACGGGATTCGATTTCTTCTTCCAGGGCCAGCCCGGCGAGTTCGTCCGGGCTGATCGGGTTTTCGAAATCGGTGAATGCCTGGCGCACCAGCAGAGGTTTCTTCTGCCAGTAATCGCGTAGAAATTCCTGGGCCGTCAAGCCGCCGAGCAGTTGAAGAGGTTTATCGGAAGACATGAGTAACTCGTTGTAATTTAAGAAAATACACAATAAAAAACGCCCGGCCAGGCCGGGCGCTTGCACGAGGGTATGATCAGACCCGGCGGGCCTGTTCGGCAGCGTTGCCGATGTAGGTTGCCGGCGTCAGTCGAGCGAGCTCGGCCTTGGCAGCTGCCGGCATGTCCAGGCCTTCGATGAATTCCTGCAGTGCCTGGGCCGTGATGCCCTTGCCCCGGGTGAGCTCCTTGAGCTTCTCGTAGGGGTTTTCGATGTTGTAACGGCGCATCACGGTCTGGATAGGCTCGGCCAATACTTCCCAGCAGGCGTCCAGGTCCGCGGCGATGCGCTGGGCATTGATTTCCAGCTTGCCGATCCCCTTCAGGCTCGCCTCGTAGGCAATCACGCTGTGGGCAAAGCCTACGCCCAGGTTGCGCAGCACGGTGGAATCAGTGAGGTCGCGCTGCCAGCGGGAGATCGGC
>Ga0265797_10010231_pt1 | contig 11981 bp, 8 predicted proteins | sample P2T30metagenome_FD_192433 | JGI IMG/M metagenome (GOLD analysis project Ga0265797, IMG submission 192433) | Plant litter microbial communities from East Loma Ridge, Irvine, California - P2 T30 | ecosystem: Environmental > Terrestrial > Plant litter > Unclassified | place: USA: California... | reverse complement strand
CCGGCCCGGCCCGCAGCGGCCGCACGTCCCGCCGCGCCCGAACGCAAGCCGGTGCGCCTGCGCTGGTGGCTGCTGGCCCTCGCCATCCTGTGGCTGGCCTGGATGCTGACCAAGCCGCTCGAGGCGCGTATCGAGCGCCGCATGGCGTCGGCCATCGCGCTGGCCAAGGAGTGCAAGCCACGCCAGGCCCAGGACGAACTGATCGCGCTGCGCAAGACCCGCGCCACCAAAGAGCAGCTGCGCCGGGTGCAGGACGCGCTCAACACCGCCGCTGCCGCCTGCACCCGCGCCGAGCGCCGCCGCAGCGACTGGCGCGACGCCAGCAGCACGGTCGAACGGCTGCTGCGCGCGTCACGCCACGACGCTGCCCGCACCCGGCTGGCCACGTTCACGCGGCGCTGGGGCGAGGATGCCGCAACGCGCGCGTTGAAGGAAAGGATCGACGCCGGCCCGCGCCAACGACCGCTGGCCGACCCCACGCGCAACGAGTAACGAGTAACGGGTAACGCGCAACGGGTAACGAGTAACGGTAAGTACTGCCAGGCCGTCGACGTCGCGGTATGATGGCCGCGTCAAAATCTGGAGGCACGGAAATGAAAGCAACGATGGCAGGAGCACTGGTGGTGCTGGTCGCATTGGCCGGCTGCAGCCGCGACGACGAGGGCACGGGCCCGGCGGAACGGCTCGGCAAGGCGCTGGACGACGCCAGCGCCAAGGTCACCGATTCGGTGCAGGACGAGCTGGCCAAGTCGAAACGCGCGGTCGACGACGCGCGCGAGAAAGTCGAGGACGCGACCCGCGAGGCCAGCCGCGGCCTGGAGCGCGCGACCGGCGAAGTGGGCAAGTCGGTCGAACGCGCCGGCGAGAAGATGCAGGACAAGGCCGAAGACTTGAGGCGGGACAAGGACGACTGACACCGCATGCGTGCCAGGAAGTCATTCCGGTAGCGCTTGCTGCCTGGGCTGGCAGGCGTTGCTGGAACCGCTGGCCAGGCTGGTCGAGGCCGACCTGCGGCGCCAGGCTCAGGCGCCTGCCACCCGCAGTCGTGGCGTGTCCACCTCGCCCATCACCACCGACAGATCGACCTGGCCGGCGCGCCACGCCTGCTCGAGATTGCGTTCGATGTCGTCGATGCAGGCGCTGTCGGCATTGGCAATGCCACGCACACCGTAGGCGCGGTTGCGGCCGTGCGACTTGGCCAGGTACAGCGCCATGTCGGCCAGGTTGACCGCGCGTTCCCACGCCAGCGGCTGGCCGCCGACGGCAAGGGGGAAGGGCGTGAAGCCGATCGACACGTTCACGCCCAGGCTGGTGCCGCCGTGCGCGACCTCGATCGCGGCGATGCCGCTCAGGATGCGCTGCGCCACTTCGTCCAGGCGCTCGCGCGGGTAGCTCGGTAAATAGGCCAGGAATTCCTCGCCGCCCCAGCGCACGATCATGTCGGTCTCGCGCAGGATCTCGCCCAGGCTGGCCGCGATCGTGGTCAGCACCACGTCGCCGGCCGCGTGGCCATGGCTGTCGTTGATGTGCTTGAAATGGTCGACGTCCAGCAGGAACAGGGCGCCGGTCTGCCCGCCGCTGTCCGGGACTGGCGGCGTTTTCATGAACTCGAGGAAGTGGCGGCGGTTGTACAGGCCGGTCAGCGGATCGCGCACGCTTTGCTGCTTGAGCTCGCGGTTCTTTTCGTGCAGCTGGGCGTTGGCGTGGCGTACCTTGCGGTACAGCAGGCCGACGATCACCGACGCCAGCGCGAACACCACCGCCAGCAGCCACCAGACGCGCTGCTGCAGGCGCCGGTTGTCGAGTTCGGCCGACTTGACGGTGTTCTCGCTGCGCAGCAGTTCGATCTGGCGCTGCTTCTTGTCGGCTTCGTATTTCTCCTGCAAATCGAGCATGGCCTGCTGGCGGCGCCGCTCGAACAGTTCGTTCGACAGCTTGCGCTCGCGGTGATAGGCCTGCAGCGCGCCCGGCAGATCGCCGGCGCGCTCCAGCGCCACGCCATACTCGACCAGCACGGTCTGCAGCTCGGGCTTGTTGCCCAGTTCCTCGTAGCCGGCCATGCCCAGCTCGATGTGTTTCTTGCCCTCGGCCAGGCGGCCCAGTCCCAGCCAGGCCTGGCCCAGGTTCAGGTGCGCCGTCATTTCGGCGCGGCGGTCGTTGAGCGGCCGGGTGGCCTCGATCGCCTGTTCCGCGTAATGGGCGGCGTTGCGGAAGTCCTGCATCTTGAGATAGCAGTCCGACAGGTTGATCAGGGAATAGGCGACGCGCTTGCTGGCGCCGATCCCGCGTTCCAGCGCCAGCCCTTCCTGCAGCAGGCGCAGCGCGCGCTCATGCTGGCCGGTGTCGATCGCCAGGCCGTACTCGGCGTTCTTGAGCGTGGCCAGGCGGCCAGGGGAGTTGGCCTGTTCGGCGGCGGCGTAGGCTTCTTCGAGCACACCGAAGCCTTTGCCGGGCTCGCGCATCTGGGCGTACAGGCGCGCCAGCGAATTGAGCGCCATGACGATGTGGATCGGATCACCGTGCTGGCGCGCCAGGTTCGCCGCCGCCTGCAGGCGTTCGAGCGCGGTCGGCAGATTGCCTTCCTCGGCGAACGACTCGCCCGACGAGATCGCGGCGCGCACGCGCAGGTCGATGTCGTCGGTGGTGTTGGCGAGTTTTTCGGCTTCCCATACCAGCCGGTGGGCCTCTGCCGGGCGGTGCTGGGCGAACGCCGAGTAACCCTGCAACAGCAGACCCTTGGCCAGTGCGCCGCTGTGATCGTGCTCGCGCCCGAGGGCGATCAGTTCCTTCGACAGCGCGAACGCCGCCGCATGGTGGCCCAGGCCGTGGTGGGCGGTGGCCAGCTGGTTCAGGTAATCGATGCGCTGCGCCAGCGGTGCGCTGTCGCCTTCCTTCGCCAGCGCCTGCAGCATCGGCATGGCGCGCTCGGGAACGAAGCGGTTGACTTCACGGATGTCGGCCAGGCGCTGCGCCAGCGCGGCCCCGCTGTCGGCCTGCACACCCGCCGACACCCCGCACAGCGACATGGCCAGAGCCAGGGCGAAGCGGCGGGTGCGCACGGCGGTGCGGAGCAGGGCGGCGGACATGAGGGTCTCGGCGCGTCGGTGAATCCGACGTAAAAGTGATTTGGATCATTATATGGCTCTTGCAAACCAGAAATTTTACTTTTACGCGAATTGTCACATAAATGACACAGCGTCGCGACGGCCTGCAGCGCAGTGGCAACACACGCCAGTTTCTCCTTGAGAATCAGTCAATTACAGAAAGGAACCAGGTAGGTTCGGGGCGCTGATTTTCTGGTAACTTTGTGTCTCGGGTACCGTGTGTCGCCCCCTTGCAGCGCGTCCTATACTGGCCGTTCGACAGCAATGAAAGACGATCATGCCGGCATCACCATGGGCCCGCTGGGGCGTCGTCCTGGGCTTTTCCCTGGGCGGATTTTTCGACGGTATCCTGCTGCACCAGATCCTGCAATGGCACCATCTGCTGAGCCTGGTGCCCGGCATGGACGACCTGCGCCTGCAGGTGCTGTGGGATGGCGTGTTCCATTTGCTGATGTACGTGGTGGCACTGGCCGGCCTGCTCGGCCTGTGGCGTGCGCAGCGGCGCGGCGCACTGGCGTTGGGACGGCCGCTGGCGGGCGCGCTGCTGGTCGGTTTCGGCGCCTGGCATGCGGTCGACGCGCTGCTGTCGCACTGGCTGCTGGGCATCCACCGGATCCGCATCGACAGCGCCCAGCCGCTGGCGTGGGACCTGGCCTGGCTGGTGCTGTTCGGGATCGCGCCGGCGCTGCTTGGCTGGCGCTGGCTGCGCGGCCGGGCTGGCGGCGGCGGGGCCGGCGCTAGTGGCGGTAGTGGCGGTAGTGGCGGCGGTGTGCCGGGATCGGCGGCGGTCATGCTCGTGCTGGCGGTCGGCACGGCCGGCGCCGGCGCCTGGGCGCTGCTGCCGCCACCCGGCCAGGACCTGACCACGGTGGTGTTCCGCCCCGATGTGCGCCCGAGCGAGGTGTTCGCCGCGCTCGACGCCGTCGATGGCCGCCTGGTGTGGAGCGACGCCCCGATGGGCGTGGTTGTCATGGCGGTGCCGCCCGAACATCGCTGGAACCTGTACCGCCACGGCGCGCTGCTGGTGAGCGGCAGCGGCGCGGCCGGCTGCTTCAACCGCAGCCGGCTCTGATCAGCCGCTACGCCTGATCACGCGACGGGGCGGCTTGTCCGTCGTGGGGTGGACGGCTTGTCCGTCGTGGGGTGGACGGCTTGTCCGTCCACGCGTCCAGCCAGCGTTGAATTGACCGTGCAGCCTGCATGCACCGATTGAACGCGTGGACGGGGAACCCGTCCACCCTACGCGATAGTGCGTGCAGTGGCGATTCGACAATGCCCGTTACACCGCGATCTGCTGCAGCAGGTACAGGCGCTGGTACAGGCCGCCCTCGATGCGCATCAGGTCGTCGTGCGCGCCGGCCTCGGTGATGCGGCCGTGATTGAGCACGATGATGCGGTCGGCCTGGCGGATGGTCGACAGGCGGTGCGCGATGGCGATGATGGTCACCTTGCCGCGCAGTTCTTCCAGCGCTTCCTGCACGATCTGCTCGGTGGCGCTGTCGATGCGCGACGTCGCTTCGTCCAGCAGCAGGATGCGCGGCTCGCCGGCCAGCGCACGCGCGATCGCCACCAGTTGCTTCTGGCCCGACGACAGGCGCGAACCGCCTTCGCCCAATTGCGTGTCGTAGCCGTCTTCGAGCGCGGCCAGGAAGTCGTGGGCATGCGCCGCGCGCGCCGCCGCCTGCAGCCGTTCGAGCGGCAGGCCGCGGCCCATGTCGATGTTCTCGCGCGCGCTGGCAGCCAGGATGAACGGGTCCTGCGGTACCAGGCCGACCTCGTTGCGGAAGCGCTCGTTGCCGATGGACGCCAGCGGCAGGCCGCCGATCTCGATGCTGCCCTGTTCGACCACGTAGTAGCGCAGCAGCAGCGACAGCAGGGTCGACTTGCCGCTGCCGGTGTGACCGACGATGCCGAAGAAAGCGCCCTGCGGCACGTCGAGCGACAGGTCGTGCAGCACCGGCTGGCCGGGCACGTAGGCGAACTGCAGATTGCGCACCCGCACCGCCGGCGCGTCTGGTGCGAAGCCGGGCGCGCTGTCGACCCGGCCGGCCGCGTGTTCGGGCGCGCCGGCTTCGTCGAGCAGCGTGTTCACGCGCGCCGCCGCCACCACCGCCTGTTGCAGCTGGCTGAACTGCATGGTGATCTGGATCAGCGGCTCGACCACGCGCGCGATGTAGCTGACGAACGCATACAGCACGCCGACTTCGACCGCGCCGACTTCGCGCTGGCCGAAGGCGAAGATCACCAGCGCCAGCAGCGCCACATTGAGCAGGTCGAGCGCGGGGCGCAGCAGGAAGGCGTTGGCCTTCAGTTCGGCCAGGCGCGCGGTGTAGTGGGCGCGGTTGGTGCCCAGGAAGCGCTGCCCGAATCGGCCTTCGGCATTGCTGGCCTGGAGCACGCTCATGCCGCCGATCGATTCGGCCAGCTGGCCGTTGATGTCGCTGCGCAGCGCGCGCGCCTTCGTCACCGCTGGCGCCGACAGGCGCTGGTACAGCCAGACGATGCCCAGCACCGCCGGCACCAGGGCCAGCACGATCAGCATCAGGCGCCAGTCGAGCCAGGCCATCGCGACCAGCGTGCCGACCAGGACGATCGAGCTGTCGAGCATCACGAACAGCACCTGGATGTACAGGTTCTTGACCGCCTCGGTGTCGTTGGTGACGCGGCTGACCAGCTGGCCGGTGATGGCGCGGTCGAAGAACGCCATCGGCAGGCGCAGCACGTGGCCGTACACCCATTCGCGCAGGCGCTGCACCGAGCGCATCGCCATGCCGGACAGGCGGACCAGCTGCAGGTAGCGCACCCAGCTCGAGATCCAGCCGGTCACCACCAGGCCGCCCAGCAGCAGGGCCATGCGGGGCCAGTCCATGTCGCGCGGCAGCAGGTGGTCGTCGATCAGCGCCTTGCCCAGCAGCGGGCCGATGACTTCCAGCGCGGCGGCCAGCACCAGCCAGAAGGTCGCCCACGCCAGTTGCCGTTTGTCGGGTGCGGCGGCGCGGCGCAGCAGGTGCATGGCCTGCTTCGCCTGGGTGCGCAGTTCGCTGCGCTTCGGGGCTGCGCCGGGATCGGTCTTCATGTCAGGCTGCATCGATGCTGGCCTCCAGTTGCTGGTAGCGCCACTGGCTGGCATACCAGCCGTCAAGCAGCAGCAGTTGATCGTGGGTGCCCGATTCGGTGATGCGGCCGTCGCGCAGCACCACGATGTGATCGGCCTTCATGACGCTGGACAAGCGGTGGCTGGCGATGATGGCGGCCCGCTCTGGCCGCGCCGCGCGAAGTTCGTCGAGGTGCTGGAGGATGCTGGTCTCGGTGCCGGTATCGACCGCCGACAGCGCGTCGTCGAGCAGCAGCAGGGCGCTGTCGGCCAGCAGCGAGCGCGCGATCGCGACGCGCTGGCGCTGGCCGCCCGACAGCGTGATGCCTTTTTCGCCGACCGGCGTGTCGTACCCTTGCGGGAAGCGCAGGATGTCATCGTGGATGGCCGCCATCCTGGCCGCCTCGATCACCTCGTCGCGCGACGCGCCAGGCCGGGCCAGCGCGATATTCTCGCCGATCGTGGCCGAGAACAGGAACGATTCCTGCGGCACCCAGCTGGTGGCGCTGCGCAGGGCGGCCAGTGTGTAGTCGGCCAGCCGCTGCCCGTTCCACGTGACCTGCCCCTGCTGCGGCGTGGCCTGGCGCAGCAGCACGCGCAGCAGCGTTGTCTTGCCCGATCCGGTGGGGCCGACCAGGCCCAGGGTCTGGCCCGGCGCCAGTCTTACCGACACGTCGCTCAGGGCCGCATGCTGCTGGTCCGCCGTCTGGCCGGGTTTCTGGCTACCGTAGGTAAAGCTCACATGCGCGAGCGCGATGACGCCCTTGCCGACCTGTTTGACCGTGCCGTGGTCTTCGACCGTCAGCGGCGCGTCCAGCAGCGGCTGCAGGCGCGCCAGGCCGGCGCGGCCGCGCTCGATCAGCGACAGCACCCAGCCGGCTGCGAACATCGGCCAGATCAGCTGGCCCAGGTACATCGTGAAGCTGGTCAGCGCGCCGACCGTGAGCTGGTCGTTCCAGACCAGGTAGCCGCCCAGGCCGAGCGTCAGGCCGGTGGCGGCGGTCAGGGTCAGGCCCACCGCGGGTTCGTAGGCGGCTTCCCATTTCTTTGCGACGAGGCTGGCCTGCGCGGCCTGGCCGGCCAGCTCGCCGAACTGCGCGGCGCTGCGTTCTTCCAGGCCGAGCGCGCGCAGCGTGCGCACGCCGGTGAGCGACTCCTGCACATGGTCGTTGAGCGCCGAGAAGCGCTTGAGGGCGTCGCCCTCGGCGGTGTGGATGTGCGACGAGATGTACCAGAACGCGAGCCCCATCAGCGGGAACGGCAGCAGCGCCACCAGCGCCAGGCGCCAGTCGACGCCCAGCATCATGATCCCCAGTACCATCACCAGTGTGAGGGTGCCGTCGAAGGCGGCCAGCATCGCTTCGCCGGCCGCCATCTCGATGGCGTCGATGTCGTTGGTGCCGAGCGCCATCAGGTCGCCGGTGCGCTGGCGCTGGTAGAAGCCGGGACCCTGGGCGGCCAGGCGCGCGTACAGGCGGGTGCGCAGCTCGACGCCCAGGTTGTAGGCGGCCGAATACAGGCGGATGCGCCAGCCGACGCGCAGCACGTAGATGGCCACGCCGAAGGCGAGCAGTTCGGCGATCCCGACCAGCATGTCGTGCTGGGTCAGGCGGTTGGCGGCGAGGGCGTCGATCAGTTGCCCGACCTTGCGCGGGATGAGGACCGTGCAGACGGCCACACCGACCAGCATCACGGCCGACGAGGCATAGGCCTGCCAATGACGGCGTACGAAGCCGCCGATCAGCCTTGTCAGACTCATTCGAATTCCTTGGAAATGCGCCCGAAAAAAAAGCGGGCCGCAGCCCGCTAGTGTAGTCGTTTTGCCATTTCGGCGCAGCCGCGCAGCTCCAGGAAAAGCGCGGCCTACTTCTTGCGCTTCGACGGTGCGCCGCTGCTCGGGGCGCTCGAGGACGACTTCCTGTCGTCCACCGGCGCCGCCATCGGCGCGGCCGCGGCGGCTTTCGGGGCGCCCTTGGCGATGGTGTCGGCAATCGGGCTGGTGCTCAGGCCCGGCGTGGCGACCGGCGCCGCCTGCTCGACCGCCGCCGCGGCGGCCTCGAACGATGCGGTGCTCTGTACCACCGCCGGTTCGCCCTTGAGCGCCTGCTCCTGGACCAGGGTGGTCAGGGGATCGGCCGGCGCGGATGCGGATGCGGGCACCGGAGCGGGAGCGGGAGCAGGCGTGGGCGCGGGCGCCGTTACAGGCGCCGGCGCAGCGTCGAAGGCCTTGCCCACCGCGTCGGTGGCGCTGTCGGCCGCTTCCTGGAACGACGCGACCGCCGCCTGCGCGGTGTCCTGGATCGCTTCCTGCACCACGGCGGCGCCGCGTTCGAAGGCCGGCGCCAGCGCGTCCGGCGCGGGCAGGGCAGCCGGCGCCGCGGCGGCCAGGGCGCGCGCCGCCTGCGGCTGGGCGCTGGTGGCAATGCTGATCAGTTCGCGGCTGTAGGCGAACAGGCTGCGCATCTGTTCTTCGGCGTGGGTGCGCAGCCCCGCCAGCGCGCCTGGATCGGTCGCGCCGAGCAGCTGGCGCATGGTGCGCGTGGTGCGCTCGGCCGATTCGCGCGAGGTGGCCAGGTTCAGGCTGGCGATGCGGCTGGCGTTGTCGATTGCCTGGGTGGCGAAAGTACGGAACAGGTGAAACTGCGCGTCCAGCTGCTGCGTACGTGCTGCGGACAATTGCTCTGGCAGTGAAGTCATGGGATTCCTTGTCGTCAAATATGGCGCGCTGCAATATCCTGAGTGTACCCACGATCGCCGAACGTGGCAACGCGCGAGCATGCTTTATTTTTAACGGATAATATTGCGATGCAGCATCATTTTTTTCCCGTTTTTGTGGTGGCCGATGCCGCTACAATTGACCCTCGACCCTGGGAGACGCCGATGGACCTCGTGATTCGCAACGCCACGCTGCCGGACGGCCGCAGCAACATCGACATCGGCATCGCCGCCGGCCGCATCGCCGCCGTCGAGGCGCGCCTGGCCGCGCGCGGCGCGCGCGAAATCGACGCCGCCGGCGACCTGGTCACGCCGCCGTTCGTGGACGCCCACTTCCACATGGACGCCACCCTCAGCTACGGCCTGCCGCGCGTCAACCGCAGCGGCACCCTGCTGGAAGGGATCGCCCTGTGGGGCGAGCTGAAACCGGAACTCACCCAGGACGCGCTGATCGAACGCGCCATGCGCTATTGCGACTGGGCGGTGGCGCGCGGCCTGCTGGCGATCCGCACCCACGTCGACGTCTGCGACGACCGTCTGCTGGCGGTGGAGGCGCTGCTGGAGGTCAAGCGCCGCGTGGCGCCGTACCTCGATGTGCAACTGGTGGCGTTTCCCCAGGACGGCCTGCTGCGCAGTCGCGGCGCCTTCGACAACCTCAAGCGCGCGATCGCCATGGGCGTGGACGTGGTGGGCGGCATCCCGCATTTCGAGCGCACCATGGCGCACGGCGCCGAGTCGGTGCGCCTGCTGTGCGAGTTCGCGGCGCAGCAGGGCCTGCGCGTGGACATGCACTGCGACGAGAGCGACGACCCGCTGTCGCGGCATATCGAGACCCTCGCCAGTGAAACGCTGCGCCTCGGGCTGCAGGGACGGGTGGCGGGGTCGCACCTGACCTCGATGCACTCGATGGACAATTATTACGCCAGCAAGCTGATTCCCCTGATTGCCGAAAGCGGGGTGGCGGCCATCGCCAACCCCCTGATCAACATCACGCTGCAGGGCCGCCACGATACCTATCCCAAGCGGCGCGGCATGACCCGCGTGCCCGAGCTGATGGCGGCCGGTGTCGACGTCGCCTTCGGCCACGACTGCGTGCTCGACCCGTGGTACGGCATGGGCTCGGGCGACATGCTCGAGGTGGCGCACATGGGCCTGCATGTGGCGCAGATGACCGGGCTGGAGGCGATGCAGGCCTGCTTCGCTGCGGTCACCACGACACCGGCGCGCGTCCTCGGCCTGGACGGTTACGGCCTGGAAACGGGCTGCCATGCCGACCTGGTGATCCTGGACGCCGGCTCCAGCGTGGAGGCGATCCGCCTGCGCGCCGCGCGCCGGCTGGTGCTGCGGCGCGGCCGGGTGCTGGCCGAAGCGCCGTCCTGCCGCGCCCGCTTGCACCTGGACGGGCGCCCGGATACTGTCGACTTCCGCCTACAAGGGCGCGGCGCAAACATGACGTGAATACAGCGCCGCTTTGGTGCACAATACAAGACTTTATTTCGACGGACCCCCGTTCAGCCTACCGTGATCGAACTCGATATCAGAGCCGCGCAGGAAGCCGACTTCGACGCCATGTGGAGCATCTTCTGCGCGCACGTCGAGGGCGGCGAAACCTACGTCTTCACGCCGGCCACCTCGCGCGAAGCCGGCCACGCCTACTGGCTGGGCCCGGGCGTGCGCAGCTTCGTCGCCACCGGCGCCGGCGGGCGCGTGCTGGGCATGTACCGCATGGTGCCCAACCAGGTCGGCCGCGGCCACCACGTCGCCAACGCCTCCTATATGGTCAGCCCCACCGCGCAGAGCGCCGGCGTGGGCCGCCAGCTTGGCGAGCACAGCTTGAACGAAGCGCGCCGCCACGGCTTCCTGGCGATGCAGTTCAACCACGTGGTCAGCACCAATACCGCCGCCATACGGCTGTGGAAGAAGCTGGGCTTTTCCATCGTCGGCACGCTGCCGAAGGCGTTTCGCCACCGGCGCCTGGGCTATGTCGACGCCTACGTGATGTACCAGCTCCTGAGCGACCCGGATCACTGGCCCACCACGGACGAGTGACGCGCGCGCGTCCCGCCTGGCTGCATCGCACAACGGTTGAGTAGCGCACCATCGTCCCGTAATGACGGTGATACGATGGCGCATCCCGATCAACCGCCGGTTCTACCAGACGACTACCCGATGCCCACCACCGAGCTGCAACCCGATGCCGAGTTCTTCATCGTCCTGAATGCGGGATCCGGACATTCCGAGACCGAAGAACGCATCTCGACCATCCGCGACGTGATGGACGGCGCCGGCCGCACCTGTCACCTGGAAGTGGTCGAGGAACCGGAGCGGCTCGAACAGATCGCGCGCGACATGGCAGCCAGGGCGCTGGCCGGCAATGGCGTGCTGGTCGCGGCCGGTGGCGACGGCACCATCAATACGGTGGCCCACCAGGCGGTGCTGGCCGGCTGCCTGTTCGGCGTGCTGCCGCAGGGGACCTTCAATTATTTCGGCCGCACCCACGGCATTCCGGAAGACCTGGCCGACGCCGTGCACGCGCTGCTGCGCGCCGACGTGCAACCGGTGCAGGTTGGCTTGCTCAACAATAAGGTCTTCCTGGTCAATGCCAGTGTGGGCTTGTATCCGGCACTGCTCGAAGAGCGCGAGCACGACAAGCGTGAATATGGCCGCAGCCGCTTCGTTGCCTTCCTGTCGGCCATCAAGATAGCGCTGCGCCCGCACCGCCACCTGCACATCACGCTCGAGCTCGACGGCAAGCAGAAGCGCCTGCGCACCACCACGCTGTTTGTCGGCAACAACCGGCTGCAGATGGAACAGGTCGGCATGCGCGAATTGACGGTGGCGGTGGAAGAGGGGCAGCTGGTGGCGCTCGCGCCCAAGCCGATGGGCCGGCTCGGCATGCTGGGCCTGCTGGTGCGCGGCGCGCTGGGACGGCTCGGCGGCGACGACGAACTGATCGCGTTCGCCTTCAAGAACATGACGGTGCGCACGCCCGCGTATTACGGCCGGCGGCGCCTGAAGGTGGCGGCCGATGGCGAGGTCAGCAAAATGGCGACGCCCTTCGAGTTTCG
>Ga0265797_10010230_pt1 | contig 11983 bp, 5 predicted proteins | sample P2T30metagenome_FD_192433 | JGI IMG/M metagenome (GOLD analysis project Ga0265797, IMG submission 192433) | Plant litter microbial communities from East Loma Ridge, Irvine, California - P2 T30 | ecosystem: Environmental > Terrestrial > Plant litter > Unclassified | place: USA: California... | reverse complement strand
AACCGGATGGGGTTACGCTAAATACCAAGGCAATAAACGATGCTATTTCAAATTGCAGCAAAAAAGGCGGAGGCGTTGTTCTGGTACCCGCAGGTTTGTGGCTAACCGGCCCCATTGAGCTGAAAAGTAATGTCAACTTACACATTAGCGAATCGGCGATGTTGTTTTTTACCGCTGACAAGTCGCAGTATCCGTTGGTAGCAGGTGTGTATGAGGGTAAGACAGCAGCCAGGAATCAGTCACCGATTTCCGGTACGAATTTGGAAAATATTGCCATTACCGGCAGGGGAATTGTGGATGGTAACGGCGATGTATGGCGGGCGGTACATAAAAGTCAGCTGACGGAAAGCGAATGGAAGGAAAAAGTAGCAAGCGGAGGAGTACTCAAAGATGACGGCAAAACCTGGTATCCCAGCGAGCAGTTTAAAACGGCAAGTACAACCAACAGAAGTATGCTTGTGAAACCCGGACAAAGTCTGAACGATTTTGCAGACATGAAAGATTTTCTACGACCCAATCTGGTGGTGCTTACAAATTGTAAAAGGGTTTTGCTGGAAGGTATTACTTTTCAGAATTCAGGTGCATGGTGTCTGCATCCGCTTATGTGTCAGGATATCACGATGCGTAACCTGCGGGTTAAAAATCCGGATTATGCCCATAACGGGGACGGCATGGATATAGAATCGTGCGCGAATTTCCTGATTGAAGGCTGTGTACTGGATGTAGGAGACGATGCGATTTGTATCAAATCAGGAAAAGATGAAGAAGGAAGAAAACGTGGCATGCCTACTGAAAACGGCGTAATCCGGAACAACATTATTTACAAAGGTCATGGTGGTTTTGTTGTAGGCAGTGAAATGAGCGGAGGGGCAAGAAATATTTTTGTTCAGAACTGTACTTTTATCGGAACCGATAAAGGTTTGCGTTTTAAATCTGTGCGGGGCCGGGGAGGCGTGGTCGAGCATATTTATGCCAGGGATATTTTTATGAAAGATATCGTGCAGGAAGCGATCTTTTTTGATATGTACTATTTCGTCAAGTTTGCCACCGATGGCGTACGTGACATGAGTCCGGTTGTGAATGAAGGTACGCCGGTTTTCAGAAATATGCATTTTGAAAATATCGTTTGCAACGGAGCGCAGAAAGCGGTTTTTATCAGAGGTTTGCCTGAGATGCCGGTTGAGAATATCAAAATTGAAAATCTGGTCGTAAAGTCTGAGAAAGGTGTTGAGCTGACGGATGCAAAAGGAGTGAGCCTTTCTAATCTGCAACTGATCACCGAATCGAAAAATCCTATTGTTTTTATTGATAACAGTATTAATCTGACCCTGGACAAAATAGACTTTAATAAAGATACGGATCTGTTTATGTCAGTAAATGGCGAACGATCTGCCAATATCACGCTCACGAAAACTGACATTTCAAAAGCTAAAAAAGAAGTAGTGTTCCTGAAAGGCGCAGCTGAAAAGAGTTTAACAAAAAAAGGCAGTAAATAATAGTCGTTCAGGTACCGCTCATATCCAGTTATGATGAATCGCATTTTTTTTATTACCATTATTTCCTGTTTAGGCAGCCGGCTTATTGCTCAGCCAAAACAGATAACGTCAGCTAAACCGGAAAGTCAGCCATCAAAAGTCTGGGTTTCGGACCTGGGAAACGGCACCTATAAAAATCCGGTGCTGCATGCCGATTATTCCGATCCGGATGTATGTCGTGTAGGGGAAGACTATTATATGACCGCTTCCAGTTTTGATGCTGTTCCGGGTTTACCTATTCTGCATTCCAAAGATCTGGTTAACTGGACTTTGATCGGGCACGCACTGCAACGCCAGGTTCCGGTGGAACATTTTGAGAAAACCCAGCACGGCAACGGCGTCTGGGCTCCGGCCATTCGGTTTCACAACCAGGAATTTTATATCTACTATCCCGATCCTGATTTTGGCATATATTTAACAAAAGCAAAAAAAGCAGAGGGCCCCTGGAGCGAGCCTGTTCTTGTGGAAGGTGGAAAAGGGCTTATTGATCCCTGTCCGCTTTGGGACGATAATGGTAAAGTATATCTGGCGCATGGCTGGGCCGGTAGCAGGGCAGGAATTAAGAGCATATTGACTGTCAAAGAAATGAATGCAGCCGGCGATAAAGTGCTTGATAATGGTGTGATCGTTTACGATGGACATCAACTTGATCCGACTGTGGAAGGCCCCAAATTTTATAAGCGCAATGACTATTACTATATTTTCGCACCGGCCGGAGGCGTCTCAACCGGCTGGCAGCTGGTTTTAAGATCAAAGCATGTATATGGTCCTTATGAACGTAAGGTAGTCATGGATCAGGGCAAATCGCCTATCAATGGCCCGCATCAGGGAGCTTGGGTGGATACCAAACCGATCAATGGTAAATCAGAAGACTGGTTTCTCCATTTTCAGGACAAGGAAGCGTATGGAAGAATTGTGCATCTGCAGCCAATGAAATGGGTTAACGACTGGCCGGTGATTGGGGCGGATCCTGATGGCGATGGGATAGGGGAGCCGGTTCTGGTTTATAAAAAGCCGAATGTCGGGAAAGTTTATCCCATAGCAACGCCTCCGGAATCAGATGAGTTTAATACGGTCCGGCTTGGGAAGCAATGGCAGTGGCAGGCCAATCCGAAAGGAATATGGTACACCACCAGTGCTGCCGGCTTTTTAAGGCTATATTCTTACAAGGGGCCTGAGGACGTAAAAAACTTATGGAGTACTCCGAATGTGCTGCTGCAAAAGTTCCCGGCTGAGCAGTTCGTCGTGACGACCAAAGTAGGTTTTATACCCAATGCAAAACTTGAAAATGAAAAAGCGGGTCTTGTCATCATGGGGCTGAGTTACGCAGGAATTTATTTGAGGAGTGTTAAAGATGGAATGGAACTGGTGCAGGCAGTGTGTATGAAGGCTTCTGACGATAAACAGGAAAAGACCATGGTACTTGGCCGTTTTAAGGCCGGTGAGCCGGTTTATTTAAGGGCGGAAGTAAAAGCAGGTGGAATATGCTCATTCAGTTACAGTACCGATAATCAAAAATATATACCTGCCGGTGAGGCTTTCAAAGCAGACGTCGGCAAATGGATCGGTGCAAAAATTGGTTTGTTCTGTACCCGGGATACGCAGACCAACGACTCCGGTTATGCCGATTTTGACTGGTTTAGGGTAGAGCCTGTGCTGTAAATAATACAAAATTTATAAAATTTCAGAGAAATTAATTCAAATCGGCTTCTGCTGTTTTATTCATTATTTGCTTGAAAATGAACACCTTTTAAAAAGGTGGCAAAAATTAATACTCTACAAAGTCGATATACTATATAAAATTTATACATTTGCTTCCGGATAACGAAAACTCATCTCATGGAAGCAAATATTTTACTTACAAATCCCTGTTGTTGCTACATTGAAAATCTTCATGATCAGACAGTATTGGATAAATTATCCTGATACGAAACTAACCCGCAATCACTCATCCGGTAAATCCCGGATAAGCAACACAATTTAATTATCATTAAATAAGGTAGCATGAAACAATTTTTAAAGGCAGCAACCTTCGCGGCTGCACTCATTTTCCCTCTATTTCTATCAGCGCAGGATGCCACAATAAATGCAACCGTTTCAGGTAAAATACTGGATTCGCGTACAAACGAAGCGTTGGTTGGTGCAACCATCACCATTAAGGGAACTACCAATGGGGATGTGACCGATGCAAATGGTGAATTTAGCCTGGTCACCGGGCAAAAATTACCATTTACGCTGATCGTAACCTATGTCGGATATCTCAAAAAAGAGCTTTTGATCAATGAGAGCAAGGTAGAAATTAAGCTGGATCCGAATAATACACAGCTTGAAGACGTGGTTATTTCCTCCCGCCGCCGTACTGAATCGGCTCAGGAAGTTCCCATTCCTATTTCCGTAATCGGTGGAACCAGAGCAGAAGACGCCGGTGCGTTCAATGTAAACCGTTTAAAAGAGCTGGTCCCGACTGTACAGTTGTACGCATCCAATGCACGGAATACCACGCTCAATATCCGTGGTCTTGGTTCAACTTTCGGGCTAACCAACGATGGGGTTGATCCGGGTGTAGGCTTTTATGTGGATGGTGTATATTACGCTCGACCCGCTGCTACGGCGCTGGATTTTATTGACATAGAGCGCGTTGAAGTACTTAGAGGACCGCAGGGAACTCTTTTTGGTAAAAATACCACAGCAGGAGCCTTCAACATCACGACAAGAGCTGCCAGTTTTACACCGGGTGCAAATTTCGAGCTGAGCTATGGTAATCTGGGTTTTATCCAGGCCAAAGCATCGGTGACAGGACCGATTAGCAAAAAGCTGGCTGCACGTCTTTCATTTACAGGAACACAGCGTAACGGTACTTTTTTTAATGTACATACGCAACTGCCCATTAACGACATCAACAACATTGGTGTAAGAGGACAAATACTTTATACCCCAAGTGAAAATGTAGCTGTTACGGTGATCGGGGATATATCAGATCAAAAGCCCACGGGTTATGGCTGGCCGGTAGCAGGTGTAGTACCTACCAAGAGAGCAGCATACCGCCAGTTCAATGCCATAATCGCAGATTTGAATTATAAGCTTCCTTACAACAGCGCGTTCGAACGTAAACTGGATCTGGATACGCCTTCCAAGGCTGATAATCAGCTGGGCGGAGTTTCGGTTAATGCCGACATAAAAATCGGAAAAGGAACACTCACCAGTACTTCTGCCTGGCGCTATTGGAAATGGACACCGCTGAATGACCGTGATTATATCGGACTGCCCGTATTCACGATCTCTTCCGGAAATTCCGCACATGACCAGTGGTCGCAGGAAATACGTTATTCAGGAAAAGTATCACCTAAGTTAAGCGGTGTAGTTGGGGTTTTTGGCCTTTGGCAGGATCTGACTTCGGATCCGGTTCAGACAGAAGAGGCTGGATCGGCACAGTGGCGCTTTGCTCAAAGCTCAACAAGTGCACTTTGGAAAACACCGGGATTGTTTGATAATTTTGGTATACGTACAACCAACCGTATTAAAAGTACAAGTTTAGCCGTATTTGCCCAAGCCGACTGGTCTATAACAGATAAGCTGCATGTATTGCCAGGAATACGTTATAATTACGACAAAAAAGTGGTGGATTATAACCGCGTAGCTTATGGCGGATTACAAACGACCGATCCTGCTTTGGTTGCTCTGAAAAACGGAGTGTACAGCAATCAATCCTTTAATACAGATTATTCGGAAGGCAATTTCTCAGGACAATTATCCTTACAGTACAAAGCTGCTGCTAATGTAAATGCTTACGCTACTTATTCCATTGGATACAAGCCGATCGGCGTGAATGTGGGAGGCTTGCCAACTGCAAACGGACAGGTACTAATTGATCTTGCCAATGTAAAACCTGAATATGTTGATCATAAAGAATTTGGAATTAAAACCAAGCCTTCCGGCAATTCGATTCTGAACCTGACCGTATATCGTTCGGACATTAAAGACTATCAGACACAGGTACAAACACCTGAGCCCGGAGTAAACAGGGGATATCTTGCCAATGCTGAAAAAGTGCGTGTGCAGGGTATTGAACTTGACGGGAATGTTCGTTTCTCCGCACTGACATTGAATGCGGCTGTGGCGTATACGGACGGGAAATATGTACGCTTTGCCAATGCACCTGTTCCGTTAGAAGAAGTGGGTGGTCCACAGGCATTCAAGGATGTTTCAGGCGGAAGGCTGCCGGGTGTGTCCAAATGGTCCGGATCGTTGGGTGGCGAGGTAGTAGTCAAAGGAGGTTTCATTGGGCTTAAAGGAAATTATTTTCTTGGTGTTGATGAATTCCTACGCTCAGAATTCTCGTCAAGTCCTTCTCCATCCGAGTATCTTAATATTGACGGCTATGCACTTACCAATGCCCGTCTTGGTTTCAGAGCCTCTAACGGACTTTCCTTCTTCCTATGGGGAAGAAACCTGTTTGATAAAAACTACTACGAACAGTTACTTGCAGCTCCGGGAAGTTACGGACAGTATGCAGGTATTGTCGGAGATCAGCGTACCTATGGAGTAACAGTTAGGTTCACTTATTAAAATCCACATTTCTGATCGCTGATCAGAAGTTGTGTATAACTTTCAATGTTTAAATTAAGGTTCGAAAGACAGCTGCAGACTTGTTTTGCAGCTGTCTTTTTTGTGTCTAATCCTGTCATATATAGTCTAAGATGATCCGGCCGCAATAATTTATTTTTGAATTTATCAATATAAACAATCATGATCAGTTCTTGCGTAATCAATAAATAAGACAAATTAATTTTTTTTAATATATTAGATAGATAGAGAATATATGTTAATCACTTTTTAATATCTTTGCAGAATATTAATTCAGTTCATATTAATATATGTATCATCTGCGGAATTAAAGCCAACTAATATTGGCAATGATGCCAAAATAATAGGATGAGTTTATCTATAATTGATGTTTGAGCAAATCTTTTTTCTTACTGCAATGTTCTTTCTACTCTTACAATAATGCAATTCATGAAAACACGGTTTTTATTTTTATTTTTACTGACACTGCTCTCTGTGGGGTCAGTAATTGCGCAACAAAGAGTTGTGACAGGGATTATTACAGATGCCGGTGATGGAAGTCCGTTGCCCGGAGCATCTGTGGCTGTAAAAGGCACCTCATCGGGTACACTTTCCGATGCAGATGGTGCTTTTACACTGAATGTAAATGACGATGCATCCGTTCTGGTGGTTTCATTTATCGGTTATGTGGCGCAGGATGTGGCGCTGGGCAGCAGCAATAAAGTCAATGTTTCTTTAAAAGCAGATACAAAAATCCTTAATGAAGTGGTGGTTACCGCACTGGGCATATCCAGAGAAAAACGTGCACTAGGCTATGCCGTGCAGGAAATTAAGGGTGAGGCACTACAGACCAGACCAACCAATGCACTCGCAGCACTTTCAGGAAAAGTAGCAGGCCTTCAGGTAGTAACTTCCGGTGGTAATATGGGCGGATCTTCCCGTGTGCTTTTGCGCGGAGTGAATTCCATTTCAGGAAATAACCAGCCTTTATATGTTATCGATGGTACACCGATCGACAACGCGGATCTGAACAGTGCAGCTACGAGTTCCGGGAGCGGCGGAAAAGATGTGGGTAATATGATTCAGGACATCAATCCGGATGATATTGAAAATATTTCGGTACTAAAAGGGCCTTCTGCCGCAGCACTTTATGGAACAAGAGCGGCTAACGGAGTCATCCTGATCACAACCAAGAAAGGAAAAGAAAACAGCAAGGTAAATATTACGCTGAATACCGGTATTGAATTTGAAAATATCGTTCGCCTTCCCAAGCGTCAGAAACTGTACGGCGGAGGTTTTTCCAGCACATTTCAAAAAGCAAATATCAACGGAACGGATTATAACATTGCTGAATATGCCGTAGATGAAAGCTGGGGTCCAAAACTGGATGGAACGCCGGTATTGCACTGGTATAACCTGGATCCTGAAAATACGGCAGAATATCTGAAACCACAGCCATGGAGTTATCCTAAAAACGATGTGCACTCTTTCTTTCAGACTGGCGTGGCAAATACGAACAGTTTGTCGGTGAGTGGAGGAAATGCAAACTCTACCTACCGGCTTTCCTATACCAATAAAAATGTGAAAGGTACTGTACCAAATTCCTCCCTGAAACGGAATTCAATTAATTTTTCAGGATCTACACAGCTGGGTAAACTAAAAGTTTACAACAATTTCAATTACATAAAAAACCAGTCGACTGGCCGTCCCTGGACAGGAGCAACCAACCGGAATATTATCCTGGAAGCATTTCAGTGGGGGGCAGTACAGGTGGATTATGAGAAGCTGAAAAATTATAAAAGAGCTGACGGGACACAGATCCTGTGGAACCGAAGCGGCTACCAGAATACACCCGCAGGAGAAGCTGCTAAATTTATTGATAATCCTTACTGGTCTGCCTATGAAAGTTATCTGGACGAAAACCGTGACCGTTTTTATGGAAATGTTGGTCTGGTATATGACGTAAACAGCTGGCTGAAAGTAAGTGGAAAAGTGAATGCCGACATATATAATTACCAATATCAGGACCGCATTGCCGTTTATTCACGCACGCAGTCGCAGTACCAGGAGTATTTCAATAATTTCAGCGAGTTCAACTATGAACTGCTTGCATCTGCAAACAAAAGCTGGGGAGATATCTCACTGAATGTGAATGCGGGAGGTAATATTATGAGCCAGAAACGGCGTATCAGCGATGCGGTAACACAGGGTGGCCTGATTATTCCGGAATATTACAATCTGAAAAATGCAAGTTCCGTTCTTGTAAATTCCAATGCATACAGGAAGCAGATTAACTCCCTGTTTGCAAGTTTCTCGCTGGGCTGGAAAAGTTTACTTTTTGTCGACGGAACAGTACGTAACGATTGGTCGTCAACCTTGCCAATTGGCAAAAACTCTTTTGCTTATCCTTCCTTAACTACTAGCTTGATCCTGAGTGAATTAAATGGTGTGAAAGATATTGGTTGGCTGGATTTTGCGAAAGTTCGCCTGGGCTGGGCACAGGTTGGTAACGATACAGATCCTTATCAATTGCAGCGTGCTTATGAAGCCAGCCAGTCTTTCGACGGATTAGCTTCTTACAAATTGCCAAACCAGCTTAATAACCAAAATCTTAAACCTGAAATTACGAGTTCCTGGGAAACCGGTCTTAGTCTTCAGGCATTCAAAAACAGGGTGGGGCTGGACATAACTTATTATGACAATGTAAGCCGCAACCAGATCATCAATATTCCGGTTTCTTCTGCTTTTGGGTATGATTCAAAAGTGATCAATGCAGGAAAAATTAACAACAAAGGCGTTGAGGTGACATTGACGGCCACGCCGGTTCGAAGTAATGGCCTGGAATGGAATTCGAGCCTGAACTGGTCACGCAACCGCAACAAGGTAATTCAGCTTGCGCCGGGTGTGAACACATTTCAGCTGGCAAACAGCCTGGTAACTCTTGTTGCGCGGGAAGGTCAGCCTTATGGCCAGATTCTGGGTAATGACTTCATTTATGCAGCCGATGGCCAAAAGGTGATCAAAGCAGACGGAACGTATGACCGTGGCCAGCAGCTGACTCCGCTGGGAAGTGTTTTGCCTAAATATCTTTTCGGATTTCAGAATAGTTTGACATACAAAAACTTCAACCTCGGATTTCTGATAGACGGAAGGGTAGGAGGAAAGTTCTTCTCACAAACTTATAAAGTGGGTATGTATGCCGGCGTACTGGATAAAACCGCAGCAAACAATGTCCGTGAAACAGGTGTGATTCTGGATGGCGTAAAAGGAACAGTGACTTACCGTGCCGATGGTACCTATGAAGTGACCAATACTTCGCCGAACGATACACGGATTACAGCTCAGGCCTGGGCACGCGGCGAATACAGTGGCCCGACGCCTCAGACGATTTTCGATGCGACATTTGTGAAACTGAGAGAAATTACCTTTGGCTATAACCTGCCGCTTGCAAATAAAACTGTGAAGCAGATTTATTTTGGATTGTATGGCAGGAATCTGGCTAACATTTACACAGCAAGCAAATACATCGATCCTGAATTTACCAGCAGCGGAGGAAACATTCAGGGTCTGGAAGGTGGTAGCATTCCCGTACCTGCTACTTACGGACTGAACGTGAACGTGAAGTTCTAAGCTGTTAATAATTAAGATAAAAATTAAATATCATGCAAAAGTCCATATATCAAAGAAGTATTTTTTCATTCGCAATTGTTGCGGTGACATTGCTTGCTTCTTGCAGCGACAGTCATTTTGAGGAAATAAATCAGGACCCGAATCGTCCGGAAAATGCCACAACGACAACCATATTGTTGTCAGCTGAAAAGCAGCTCATTGACAACATCCGAAATGAAAATAGTTCATTGCGCGGCGCTCAGCTCTTTGCCCAGTATTACAGTCAAAATATATACAGCGATCAGTCACGATATGACATCCCGCGCTCCTACTCGGACACTTACTGGAGTAACGCATACAAAGCACTGAATAACCTCAATGAGATCATCATTCTTAATACGGATCCGTCCAAAAAAGATGTGGCTTCCGCAGGTGTGGCGGGATCTAACCAGAATCAGATTGCAATTGCCCGGATTTTGAAAGCTTATACCTTTCAGGGACTGACAGACGTTTTTGGAAACATTCCCTATCAGTCGTATGGCAATCAGGATCCTGAGTTTCAGGCATTGCAACAAACTCCCGAAAACCTTAGCCCAGCCTATGCGAGTCAGCAGAAAATTTATCTGGACATTCTCAATGAATTAAAAGCAGCTGGTGATACACTTTTAAAATACAGGGCGGCGACCACTTTCGCAAATTACGATGTGATTTATAAAGGGAGAAATGATTTGTGGGCTAAATTTGCTAATTCACTCCGCTTGCGTGTGGCAACCAGAATCAGAGCCAAACTTCCCGCAGAATCCAATACGCATTTTGAAGATGCAATGGCAAAAGGTGTTTTTACTTCCAATGCCGATAATGCCATTTTTAAGTATCAGGCACTTGCACCCAACGAATCTCCGCTTTTCCGTGCTACGGTTACGGCTAACCGTAAAGACTTCGCCGTTTCACATGTGCTGATCAATGTTTTGAAAGGTCAGATAGGTACAGTGAAAGTACAGGATCCCAGGTTACCTATCTACGCTTCCAAAAATGCAGCCGGTGAATATATAGGCCAGCCTTACGGGTTGCCTGTTGCGGCAGCTGGTCTGCTGACAGCCACGGATGTAAGCCTTCCCGGAACCGTGATTAATGCCGCTAATTATGGTGAAGTATTGCAGGAGTATGCAGAAGTTGCATTTTTAATTTCTGAATATAAGAACTGGGATCAGCAGGCTTATGTAAATGGAGTCACTGCGTCGCTTCAAAAATGGGGAGTTTCGCAAACAGATATTACCACTTATCTTGCAGCACTTCCCAAAGCAGACAAGGAAAATGTGCTCAACCAAAAATATATTGCGCTTTACACGCAGGGTGATGAAGCATGGAGCGAAATTCGTCGGACTGGTTACCCAACATTCCTGGTAAAAGCAGGTGACGTAGTTTGGAGGAGAACGGTTAGCGGGCAAACTACGGATTATAAATTTCAGCCTCTTTTTGGCGAAGGTGTTCCTTCACGGTTGTATTACCCGCCCAAGGAACAAAGCGTAAACCTGGCGAACTATCAGAATGCGGTAAAATCGCAGGGGAATGATGATATTACTACTCCGGTTTGGTGGGATAAGTAGTTCAAATAATTGAGTAGAATAGTATAAAAAAAAAAGCTGCTTCGTTTGAAGCAGCTTTTTTTATAAATTTTTTAAGATCAGGCTTTCGCTGCGTCGCGAAGTGCTTTGATTTGATCATGAGCAGAATTAATTCCCTGTGCCTGGCTGCTTATAACATCAACACTGCTTGCCGGTAACTCACCGCTGCTTAAAGCATCGCTATAAGCTTTTTTGATAGCATCTTCACCGCGTTCTGCTTCTGACAGAATACTAGCACGGTCACTACCCCCAAATAATGATTTGATATCAATCCATGCACGGTGTAATGTACCGCTTACGCTGTTACCTGTTTCTATTTCATCTGCAGAGCCAACAATAGCTGCGAGCTCCTGGCCATACTTGCGGCTTTGCTGAGCATATCCCTGAAACAACTCTTTCAGATCAATATTCTCGTCATTAATATCTGCAATTGCTTTTTCAAAACCGGCTACGCGGTCATTATTGATTTCTATAAGGTCGTTAATTACTCCTGTTGAATTTTCTGTAGTGGCCATAATAATTTTAATTTAATGATATTTATCTGGTTTAATGATATCTACACGAATACCGTGCCACATTGCTTTTGTACATATACTATGGGTTTATGGCTCTGGTAAGGTGAATATATTCTACATGATCCGTGGAAAGATT
>Ga0265797_10010229_pt1 | contig 11984 bp, 12 predicted proteins | sample P2T30metagenome_FD_192433 | JGI IMG/M metagenome (GOLD analysis project Ga0265797, IMG submission 192433) | Plant litter microbial communities from East Loma Ridge, Irvine, California - P2 T30 | ecosystem: Environmental > Terrestrial > Plant litter > Unclassified | place: USA: California... | reverse complement strand
TGATTCACGAACGCGCCAGCGGCGCGCCGGTGTATCAATTGGACATGTGGATGGTCGGCGAGCAGGAAAGCCGACGTCTGTTGTGGGAAGCAGCGGGGGAGGCCGACCTTATCCTGATCGAGGGCGTGATGGGTCTGTTCGACGGCACGCCGTCCAGCGCCGACCTGGCACGCCACTTCGGTGTGCCGGTGCTGGGGGTGATCGACGGCACGGCCATGGCTCAAACCTTTGGCGCGCTCGCGCTGGGGCTGGCGCGCTACCAGCCGGACCTGCCATTCGCCGGTGTGCTCGCCAATCGCGTCGGCACCTTGCGCCATGCGCAGTTGCTGGAGGGCAGCCTGACCGAAGGGTTGCGCTGGTACGGCGCGCTTTCGCGTGAAACCGGCATCGAATTGCCCAGCCGTCACTTGGGCCTGGTGCAGGCCAGCGAACTCAATGACATTGACGTGCGCCTGGACGCTGCCGCCCAGGCGTTGGGCAGCAGTTGCGAAGTCGCCCTGCCGCCCCCAGTGACCTTCGCCGCGCCGCAGGTGATCGCCGCCGAGCCGTTGCTCGCCGGGGTACGCATTGCGGTGGCCCGTGACGAAGCCTTTGCGTTTACCTACGGCGCCAGCCTCGACCTGCTGCGGGCGATGGGCGCCGAGCTGAGCTTCTTTTCGCCGATCCATGACGGCGCGTTGCCGGAAACCGACAGCCTCTACCTGCCTGGCGGTTACCCGGAGCTGCATCACCAGGCCCTGTCGGCAAACACACCGATGCTCGACGCCATCCGCGCTCATCATGCGGCCGGCAAGCCCTTGCTCGCCGAATGCGGCGGCATGCTGTATCTGCTGGACTCCCTCACCGACGTCGACGGCAACCGCGCCGAACTGCTCGGCCTGTTGCAGGGCGATGCGGTGATGCAGAAGAAACTGGCGGCGCTGGCGCTGCAAAGCGTCGAGTTGCCCGAAGGCACATTGCGTGGCCACACCTACCATCATTCTCTCACCAGCACCGAATGCCAGCCGATCGCCCGTGGCCTGAGCCCCAATGGCGGACGCGGCGCAGAGGCGGTTTATCGAAAAGGGCGGATGACCGCTTCCTATGTGCACTTTTACTTTCCGTCCAATCCGGTTGCGGTAGCTGCAGTGTTCGCGCCAGGCCCCGACACCGCTATCGGGAGCAAGCCCCCTCCCACCCTTGGAATGCATTCCCCTGTGGGAAGGGGCTTGCCCCCGATGACGCCATGACCGACAACGCCTTCCCCGAGGCCGACCGCCAGGCCGTCTACCGTGCCATCGCCGAACGCCGCGACATGCGCCACTTCAGCGGCGGCACCGTCGCGCCTGAATTATTGCAGCGCCTGCTCCAGGCCGCCCACCAGGCGCCCAGCGTCGGCTTGATGCAGCCGTGGCGTTTTATCCGCATCAGCGACCGTCAATTAAGGGGCCGGATTCAACAACTGGTGGAACAAGAACGCATACGTACCGCGCAAGCTCTGGGCGAGCGCTCCGATGAGTTCATGAAGCTCAAGGTCGAAGGCATCCACGATTGCGCTGAAGTGCTGGTAGCAGCCCTGATGGACGATCGCGAGCGGCATATTTTCGGCCGTCGTACGTTGCCGGAAATGGACATGGCTTCCTTGTCCTGCGCGATTCAGAACCTGTGGCTGGCGGCCCGCGTCGAGGGGTTGGGCATGGGCTGGGTTTCGCTGTTCGAACCCCAGGCCCTGGCCAACCTGCTGGGTTTGCCGGCGGGTGCCAAACCGCTGGCGGTGCTGTGCCTGGGGCCGGTCGCCGAGTTCTATCCGGCACCGATGTTGCAACTCGAAGGCTGGACCGAGCCTCGGCCATTAAGTGACATGTTGTATGAAAACCTGTGGGGAGTGAGTCGATGAGTGTGGCCTTGCTGTGTGTCGCCGCAGTCGCGCTGGATGCGCTGCTGGGCGAACCCAGGCGCTGGCATCCGCTGGTGGCGTTCGGCAATTTTGCCGGGCGCATCGAGCAACGTTTCAATACCGGAGGCCGTGGCTGGCGCAGCCATGGCGTGACCGCGTGGTTTATTGCGGTGGTGCCGCTGACCCTGTTGGCGACCGCACTGTCCTGGGCCCCTTACATCGGCTGGGTGCTGGAGATCCTGGCGTTGTACTGCGCCCTGGGCATGCGCAGCCTGGGAGAGCATGTGATGCCGGTCGCCCAGGCCTTGCGCAGTGATGACCTGGACGAAGCGCGCAAACGCGTGAGCTATCTGGTCAGCCGCCAGACCACCGAACTGGACCGCACCGAGGTGGCCCGCGCTGCCACCGAGTCGGTGCTGGAAAACGGCAGCGACGCCGTGTTCGCCGCGCTGTTCTGGTTCGTGGTCGCTGGCGTGCCGGGCGTGGTGCTCTATCGCCTGAGCAACACTTTGGACGCCATGTGGGGCTATCGCAACGAGCGCTTTGAACGCTTCGGCTGGGCGGCGGCGAAGATCGACGATGGGCTGAACTATATTCCCGCACGCCTGGTGGCTTTGACCTACGCGTTGCTGGGCAAGACGCGCCTGGCGCTCAAATGCTGGCGCAGCCAGGGCCCGACCTGGGACAGCCCTAACGCTGGCCCGGTAATGGCCGCTGGCGCCGGTGCGTTGGGTGTCGAGCTGGGCGGCGCGGCGATTTATCACGGCGAGCTGCATCAGCGTCCCCAGCTGGGCGAAGGTGCGCCGGCCGACGCTGACGCCATCGACCGAGGCTGGCAACTGGTGCAACGCGGCGTCTGGCTGTGGCTGCTGATCCTGTGCGCGGGGGCGCAATTTTATGCTTGAACACGGTGGACGCTTGCGCAAGGCCGCGATTGAATACGGGATCGCCGAAGCCGATTGGCTGGACTTGTCCACTGGCCTGGCGCCATGGCCGTGGCCGATCCCTGAGATTCCCTTGCGCGCCTGGGCCCGCTTGCCCGAAGCCGATGACGGCCTGGAAAAAGCGGCCGCCGACTACTACGGCGCCGCTCAGGTGTTGCCGGTGCCGGGTTCCCAGGCCGCCATCCAGTTACTGCCGCGCCTGCGCCGTTCCGGCAAGGTCGGCGTGCTGTCGCCGTGCTATGCCGAACACGCCGAAGCCTGGCGCCGCGCCGGTTATGTGGTGCGCGAGGTGCAGGAGCAGGAGGTCGACTTCTTTCTCGACGCCCTCGACGTGCTAGTGGTGGTCAACCCCAACAACCCCACCGGCTTGAGCCTGGCCCCGGAGCGCCTGCTCGACTGGCACGCGCGGTTGGCCCAGCGTGGCGGCTGGCTGGTGGTGGACGAAGCCTTCATGGACGTCACCCCGCACCTGAGCCTGGCCAGCCACACTCATCATGTCGGGTTGATCGTGTTGCGTTCGTTCGGCAAGTTTTTCGGCCTGGCCGGCGTGCGCCTGGGCTTCGTGCTGGCCGAACGCAAGCTGCTCAAATTGCTCGCCGACCAGGTCGGACCATGGGCGGTCAGCGGGCCGACACGGGTAATTGGCCAGCAATGCCTGCGCGACAGCGCCGGGCACACCCGCCAGCGCACGCGGTGCATCGAGGCCGGCCAGCGCCTGTTCGACCTGCTTGAGCGCCAGGGCTTTCAACCCCAGGGTGGCTGCGCCTTGTTCCAGTGGTTGATCACCCCCCACGCCGAACGCCTGCACGAGTTCATGGCCCAGCGCGGCATTCTGCTGCGCCTGTTCGTGCATGACAGCAGCGTGCGTTTCGGTCTGCCCGACAGCGAGGCCGACTGGCAGCGTCTCGAGACGGCCCTGGCTGCTTACAAGGAAGCCACATGAGTACGCTGATGGTGCAGGGCACCACCTCCGATGCCGGCAAAAGTACGTTGGTGACCGCGCTGTGTCGCTGGTTGGTGCGCCAGGGCGTCGCGGTGGCGCCGTTCAAACCACAGAACATGGCGCTCAATAGCGCGGTGACCGCCGAAGGCGGCGAAATCGGCCGCGCCCAGGCGGTGCAAGCGCAGGCCGCCAACCTGGCGCCGCACACCGACATGAACCCGGTGTTGCTCAAGCCCAACAGCGACACCGGCTCCCAAGTGATTATCCATGGCCGCGCCGTAACCAGCATGAACGCGGTCGCCTATCACGATTACAAAGCCATCGCCATGCAGGCGGTGCTGGCTTCCCACACGCGTTTGAGCCAGGCCTATGGAGTGGTCATGGTCGAAGGCGCGGGCTCGCCGGCCGAAATCAACCTGCGCGCCAACGACATCGCCAATATGGGTTTTGCCGAAGCGGTGGACTGCCCGGTGCTGTTGATCGCCGATATCAATCGCGGCGGGGTGTTCGCCCATCTGGTGGGCACGCTGGAATTGTTGTCCCCCAGCGAACAGGCGCGGGTGCAGGGTTTTATCATCAACCGGTTTCGCGGCGATATTGCGCTGCTGCAACCGGGGCTGGACTGGCTGCAAGCGCGCACCGGCAAGCCGGTGGTGGGCGTATTGCCCTATGTGATGGACCTGCACCTGGAGGCCGAAGACGGCATCGACCAGCGCCAGATCGACAAGGCCGCCCAGGTGCTCAAGGTGGTGGTGCCGGTGCTGCCGCGCATCAGCAATCACACGGATTTCGACCCGCTGCGCCTGCATCCGCAGGTGGATCTGCAATTCGTCGGACCCGGTCAGCCGATCCCTGCCGCCGACCTGATCATCCTGCCCGGCTCGAAAAGCGTGCGCAGCGATCTGACCTACTTGCGCGCCAATGGCTGGGATAGCGCCGTGGCGCGGCATTTGCGTTACGGCGGCAAGGTGCTGGGGATCTGTGGCGGCTTGCAGATGCTCGGCGAGCAGGTGCACGACCCGCTCGGTCTGGAAGGGCCTGTTGGCTCCAGCGACGGCTTGGGGCTGCTGGCGTTCAGTACGACGCTTGAGCAAGAGAAGCAGTTGCGTAATGTGCGCGGACGTTTGTTGCTGGAGAACGCCGAGGTCAGCGGGTATGAGATTCATGCCGGGGTGACAACCGGCCAAGCGCTGTCGAAGGCCGCCGTGCTGCTCGATGATGGGCGCAGTGATGGGGCGCAGAGTGCCGACGGGCAGATCCTGGGCACCTACCTGCACGGGCTGTTCGAAACCCCGGCGGCGTGCAGTGCCTTGCTGCGCTGGGCGGGTTTGCAGGACGTGCAGGAAGTCGATTATCACGCCCTGCGTGAACGCGATATCGAGCGCTTGGCGGACTTGGTGGAAAACCATCTGGATACGGACTTGTTGCGTCGTTTGTGCGGGATCTGACGGCCTGTAAACGATACACATGTGGGAGGGGGCTTGCCCCCCGATGACGGCGTATCAGCCGATGCATCAATGTCTGAAGCCCCTCCCACAATGGGCGGTCCCAGGCGCACGCTTTCGGCTGAATGAAAAAGGTAGCAGCTCATGCATCAATTGATTCTCGGCGGCGCTCGTTCGGGCAAAAGTCGCCTCGCTGAAAAACTCGCCGACGACAGTGGTTTACCGGTGATGTATATCGCCACCAGCCAGCCGCTGGACGGTGAGATGAACCAGCGCGTTGTCCTGCACCGGGAGCGTCGTCCCGAGCACTGGGGCCTGATCGAAGAGCCCATCGAGCTGGCGCGGGTGTTGCGCGAAAACGCCGCTGCCGAGCGCTGCCTGCTGGTGGACTGCCTGACCCTGTGGCTGACCAACCTGCTGATGCTGGAAGACCCCGAGCGCCTGGCCTTCGAGCGCGACCAATTGCTGGAAACCCTGGCGGCATTGCCGGGGCAGATCATTTTTGTCAGCAACGAGACCGGACTCGGTGTCGTGCCGCTGGGCGAATTGACTCGCCGTTATGTGGATGAAGCCGGTTGGCTGCATCAAGCCTTGGCCGAGCGGTGTCAGCGTGTGGTGCTGACGGTCGCCGGCCTGCCCCTGACTTTGAAAGGTACTGCGTTATGACGGATTCCTGGTGGCTCGACCCCTGCAAGGCCATCGACGGCGCTGCACGAGAACAGGCGCTGATGCGTCAGCAGCAGTTGACCAAGCCGGCCGGTTCGCTCGGCCAGCTGGAAGCGCTGGCGGTGCAGCTGGCCGGTTTACAGGGGCAGGTCAAGCCGTCGGTGGAACAGGTGTGGATCGCGATTTTTGCCGGCGACCATGGCGTGGTCGCCGAAGGCGTGTCGGCGTTTCCCCAGGCCGTGACCGGGCAGATGCTGCACAACTTTGTCACCGGCGGCGCGGCCATCAGCGTATTGGCGCGGCAACTGAATGCGCAGCTGGAAGTGGTCGACCTCGGCACGGTGACGCCCTCCCTGGATTTACCTGGCGTGCGCCATCTGAATCTCGGCGCGGGCACCGCCAATTTTGTCGACGGCCCGGCGATGACCCAGGCTCAGGGTCGCCAGGCCCTGCATGCCGGGCGAGACAGCGTACGTCGCGCTCAGCAAGGCGGCGCCCAGCTTTTTATCGGTGGTGAAATGGGCATCGGCAACACCACCGCCGCCAGTGCGCTGGCGTGTGCGCTGCTCGATTGCCCGGTGAGTGAGATGACCGGCCCCGGCACGGGGTTGAATGCCCAGGGCGTCAGTCACAAGGTAGCGGTCATCGAGCGCGCCCTGGCCTTGCACGCGGCCCAGCGCGGCGATGCGTTGCAGACCCTGTTCAACCTGGGTGGCTTTGAAATTGCGGCGCTGGTCGGCGCCTACCTGGCCTGCGCCCAGGAAGGCATCGTGGTGCTGGTGGACGGGTTTATCTGTAGCGTCGCCGCGCTGGTTGCCACGCGCCTGAACCCGGCATGCCGCGACTGGCTGGTGTTCGGCCACCGGGGCGCAGAGCCGGGCCATCGCCACGTGCTGCACAGTCTCGATGCACAGCCGCTGCTGGACCTGGGCCTGCGCCTGGGCGAAGGCAGTGGCGCGGCGTTGGCGGTGCCGTTGTTGCGCCTGGCCTGCGCGTTGCACGGGCAGATGGCGACGTTTGCCGAAGCCGCCGTGGCGGATCGCCCCGCATGACCTTGCACCTGGACCTGCTGCGCCACGGTGAAACCGAACTGGGCGGCGGGCTGCGCGGCAGCCTGGACGATGCGTTGACGGCCAAGGGCTGGGAGCAGATGCGCACCGCCGTACTGGGGCAGGGGCCGTGGGACCGGCTGATCAGTTCGCCGTTGCAACGCTGTGCGCGCTTTGCCCAGGAATTAGGCGAACGTCTCAACCTTCCAGTCAGCCTGGAAAAAGACCTGCAAGAGCTGCACTTCGGCGCCTGGGAAGGGCAGAGCGCGGCGGCGCTGATGGAAACCGACGCCGAGGGCTTGGGCCTGTTCTGGGCGGACCCCTACGGTTTTACGCCGCCAGCCGGCGAGCCGGTGAGCGCATTTTCCGAACGGGTGCTTGGCGCTGTCGCACGCCTGCAGCAGGCCCATGCCGGTGAGCGCGTGCTGTTGATCAGCCACGGTGGCGTGATGCGGCTGCTGTTAGCGCGCGCGCGCGGTTTGCCCCGAGAGCACTTGCTGAATGTCGAAGTCGGCCACGGCGGGCTGTTCAGCCTGCAGGTGGCGAGTGATGGCACCCTGAAGGAAGGGGCTTGAACATGCTGCCATTCTGGATTGCCCTGCAGTTTCTAAGCAGCCTGCCGATTCGCCTGCCTGGTATGCCGCAACCGCAGGAACTGGGGCGCTCGCTGCTGTTTTACCCCGTGGTGGGCTTGCTGTTTGGCCTGCTCCTGTGGGGCCTGAACGCCCTGTTAACCGGCACGCCATTGTTGCTGCACGCCGCGCTGCTATTGACCGCCTGGGTGCTGCTCAGCGGTGGCCTGCACCTGGACGGGCTGGCGGACAGCGCCGACGCCTGGCTGGGCGGCTTTGGCGACCGGGAACGCACCCTCACCATCATGAAGGACCCCCGCAGCGGGCCCATCGCCGTGGTCACCCTGGGCCTGGTGTTGTTGCTCAAGTTCACCGCGCTGGTGGCCCTGATCGAGCAGCACAACGGCGCTGCGCTGATTCTTGCGCCGTTGATCGGTCGCGCTTCGATGTTGGCGCTGTTTCTCACCACGCGCTATGTGCGTGCAGGTGGATTAGGCCAGGCGCTGTCGGATCATCTACCCAGGATTGTCGGCCAGCAGGTGCTGATTCTCAGTGGATTGGCCTGCATCCTCATCGCAGGCTTCAGCGGTGGCCTAGCGGTACTGTTGGCTGCCGTGTGTTTTATCGGATTACGCCAGTTGATGGTCAACCGCCTCGGTGGCACCACCGGTGATACCGCCGGCGCCCTGTTGGAGCTGCTTGAAGCGGCCGTAGTGATTGGGCTCGCGCTGTAACACTTTCTTGCATTTCCTCAACTCCGGGTATATACACGCTCCATGCTTGCCTCCCAATGTTTATGCACCAACCTGCGACGTGCCGCCCGTGGCGTCAGCAGGCATTACGACGGCGCCCTCGACGGCTTCGGGATCAACGTTGCGCAGTATTCTTTGCTGTGCAACCTGCAGCGTCTGGATCAGCCGAGCATTTCCAGCCTGGCGGAAGCTATGGGCCTGGACCGCAGCACCTTGGGGCGCAACCTGCGCGTACTCGAAGGTGAGGGCCTGGTGCAATTGGTCGAAGGCGATGACCTGCGCAACCGCCTGGTGGTCATGACCGAGGCAGGTGAGCAGCGCTTGACCGCCGCTTTGCCGGCATGGGAAGCGGCGCAACAGAAACTGATTGATAAGCTTGGCGCCGAAAAGCGCGAAACCTTGTTGGCCTTGCTGGATGAACTCGCCTGAACGGCGGTTTGTTCGACTATAAGCGGGTACATACCCGCGATCGGAGAATAAGAAATGACCTCGATGTGGCGCACCAGTGGCTGGGTTCTGTTGGGGAGTGCGCTGATCCTGGCGTTGTCTCTGGGCGTGCGGCACGGCTTTGGCCTGTTCCTGGCGCCAATGAGCAGCGAATTTGGCTGGGGGCGTGAGACGTTCGCCTTCGCCATTGCCTTGCAGAACCTGATCTGGGGCCTGGCGCAGCCGTTCACCGGGGCCTTGGCCGACCGTTTCGGCGCGACCAAGGCGGTGTTCGTCGGCGGCGTGCTGTACGCCGTGGGTCTGGTGTTGATGGGTATGTCGGACTCGGCGTGGTCCTTGTCGTTGAGCGCTGGATTGCTGATTGGTATCGGCCTGTCCGGTACCTCGTTTTCGGTGATTCTGGGTGTGGTCGGCCGCGCCGTACCCCCGGAAAAACGCAGTATGGCCATGGGCATTGCCAGCGCCGCGGGCTCCTTTGGCCAGTTCGCCATGGTCCCCGGCACCCTCGGTTTGATCGGTTGGCTGGGCTGGTCCGCGGCACTGCTGGCGTTGGGCCTGATGGTAGCGTTGATCCTGCCGCTGGTGGCCATGCTCAAGGATCGGCCACTGCCGGTGACGGTCGGCCAGCAAACCCTGGGCGAAGCGTTGAAGGAGGCATGCTCGCACTCCGGGTTCTGGCTGCTGGCCTTCGGCTTTTTTGTCTGCGGTTTCCAGGTGGTGTTTATCGGCGTGCATCTGCCGGCCTACCTGGTGGACCAGCATCTGCCGGCCACGGTAGGCACCACCGTGCTGGCCCTGATCGGCCTGTTCAATGTGTTCGGGACTTACACCGCCGGCTGGCTGGGTGGGCGTATGTCCAAGCCGCGCTTGCTCACCGGCTTGTACCTGTTGCGTGCGGTGGTGATCATGTTGTTCCTGTGGGCGCCGGTGACTGAAGTCACGGCCTACCTGTTTGGCATGGCGATGGGGTTTCTGTGGTTGTCCACCGTACCGCTGACCAACGGCACCGTTGCGACCTTGTTCGGCGTACGCAACCTCTCGATGCTGGGTGGGATTGTGTTCCTGTTCCATCAACTCGGCTCGTTTCTGGGTGGCTGGTTGGGCGGGGTGGTCTATGATCGAACCGGTAACTACGACTTGATCTGGCACGTGGCAATTCTGCTCAGCCTGCTCGCTGCGGCCCTGAACTGGCCGGTGCGTGAACGGCCGGTGGCGCGGGTGCAGGCGCAAATGGAGGCGGCATGAGTGCAGCACTGCGGTGCATGGCCCTGGCGGCAGGGCTGATACTGTTGCTGCTGGCCTGGTGGGGCTGGCAGCAAGGAGGCCTGGCGTTGATGCAGTTGGGCATGTCGATCTGTTAAGTTGTTGGCCTGAACCGACTCAAGGACTTTCGATATGCGCAAGCGCTGGCTCGCTTTACCCGTCCTGATGGCCATTGGCAGCGTGGCCCTGGCGGCCAGTTGTCCGCCGTTGCTGGAGGGTCAATTGCCCAAGCTGCGGGCCAAGGAAGCCATTGACCTGTGCCAGCGTTTCGCAGGCAAACCGCTGGTCATCGTCAACACCGCAAGCTTCTGCGGCTTCGCCCCGCAATTCAAAGGGCTTGAGGCTTTGTATCAACGCTACAAGGGCGAAGGCCTGGAAGTGATCGGCGTGCCTTCCGATGACTTCAAGCAGGAAGCCAAGACCGGCGAGGAAACCGCCAAGGTCTGCTACGTGAACTACGGCGTGACGTTCACCATGACCGAGCCGCAGAAGGTCAAGGGGCCGGATGCGGTCAATTTGTTCAAGGTCCTGGCGCAGCAGACCGACGCGCCGCCGAAGTGGAACTTCTACAAGTACGTGGTGGATCGCCAGGGCAAGGTCATCGCCAATTTTTCCAGCCTGACCAAGCCTGACAGTCCGGAGTTGATCGAGGCGGTAGAAAAAGCGCTGGCGTCCAAACCCTGATCGCCGGCCATTGAAAAGCCCCGCCTCCTTTGCAGGAGAGCGGGGCTTTTTTTATACCGCAGCGAATCAGAAGCGGTAGGTCATGCCCAGGCCGAAACCGTTGGCACTGTTTTCATACTTGGCGTTGTAGCTGGCCAACTGGTTGGAGCGTGCCACCTTGACGTCCTCTTCCTTCAGGTAGGAATAGGCCACGTCGATGGTCATGTTCGGCATGACCTCGTAGCCCAGGCCCAGACTGAAGATGGTGCGGTCGCCGGTCGGAATGCGTGGCGAGCGATCGGGGTTGTTGGTCGGCGACTGGTCGAACGTCAGGCCGGTACGCAGCACCACTTGCTTGGTCAGCTGGTACGAAGTACCCAAGGCGTAAGCCCAGGTGTCGTGCCAGTTCTGGTCTTCCTTGATGGTGCCTACCAGCGCAGGGGCCAATGCGCCACCGGTTGCGCCGCTGACGCCGTCGTTGTTGACGGTGATGTCTTTGAGGCGGCTCCAGCGGGTCCAGGTGGCACCGGCATAGAGCTTCCAGGCGTCGGTCAGGTCCTGGGTCACCGACAGGTCGTAGGACTCTGGCGTGTCGATCTTCAGCGAAGCGTCGTAGCGGTTGCTGCGCAGGAACGGCGAGGTCGCGGTTGGCGCGGTCACTTCGGTGTGGCCGTCCAGCTTGTAGCTGACCTTGGAGTGATAGGTCAGGCCGACGCGGGTGGTATCGGTAGCTTGTACCAGCACGCCGATGTTGAAGCCCAGCGCGGTGTCGTCACCCTTGATCTTGATATTGGTATCTGGCGCGGCAGGGTTGAGCGTGATGTCCGATTCCAGCGTACCGGAAATGCGGTTGATGGTCGGGCCGAAACCGACGGAAACGCGATCGTTGAACGCGTAGCTGACCGTCGGCTGGAAGGTCATGACTTTTACTTCGCTCTTGCTGCCAAAGCCACGGCCCTGGAAGCCGCTTTCGTAGTCAGTGATCAGGCCAAACGGTGCATAGACGCCGAAACCGACTGCCCACTGGTCGTTGAGTTTGTTGGTGTAGAAACCGAACGGCACGGCGGTGAAAGGCACCATATCGCCTTTGTTGCTGCCGCGGGAGCGGCCGCTGACGTCGCTGATATCGGTGGAAGCATCAATGGCTGCGACACCACCGGTGATCTGCTGGCCATTCAGGCGAGCCATACCGGCAGGGTTACCATAGACAGTGCTTGCATCATCGGCAGAAGAAGAACGACCTGCGAAACCGGTACCCATTCCGCTGACGCTCTGTTCGTTCAGAGCGAAGCCGCTGGCGAACAGTTGGGAGGAGGCCATGGCAACGGCGAGGCTAAGTGTGGTCTTGAGCATTACTTTTTTCA
>Ga0265797_10010228_pt1 | contig 11984 bp, 13 predicted proteins | sample P2T30metagenome_FD_192433 | JGI IMG/M metagenome (GOLD analysis project Ga0265797, IMG submission 192433) | Plant litter microbial communities from East Loma Ridge, Irvine, California - P2 T30 | ecosystem: Environmental > Terrestrial > Plant litter > Unclassified | place: USA: California... | reverse complement strand
GTACTAGCATCGGTTGTGGTATGTTCTCGAAGTCAGTGGTCGGGTAGTCAAGTGTGGATACGGATAGCTCTATAGCGAATATCATGATTAGACACCTCCTATGCACGACCACGTCGTATCGCAAATGCTCTATCTCACCGTTTCACTCATCTATGTATCCCTCCACTCTGCAGCCTCACCAAAAAGATCAACATTGAGCTAGGATAAATCGCTTGCCACACGTTTCGTACATTCAGTGTCACGGGAACCATCGGCCTCAGACATGTGGTCTCTCGCTCGTGATTGGGTCAGATAGGCATCGTGATAGTGACGATGAAGGTCAACATGTGGTGTACTCGAGCTCCGACAAATGTGTCAACGTTGATGCGTTGAATAACACATGAAAGAAGCTGGGTGCTCTGGGAACGTATTGCTAGTAGAGACGGCGATACGGCTGCTGTAGGAGGTAGAATGTTACCGTCGTTGCTGGTTACGAAGCCCCTAACTGCATTCAAAATCCAATTTTCTTGCTCACGAAGGAGAGATTGGAAAGCCAAAAATGAAGACGTCCACTGCCGTAGCACTCTCACTGTACGAACTTTCTGCTGAAGCAGGACAGTCTAAAAAAAGCGTCGTCATCACCAGCAGTGTGTCACACCCATCGCCTGCAACCAGAAGGCAAAAACAATGTCCCCTGCCAGACTCGAACTGGCGGCCTTGGGATATCTACTATAATAGTAGTCATATGTGATGATATGAGACCCACGTGATAACCAACTACACCAAGGAGACGGGAAATCGCTACACCAAGCGATGATGAAGCTGATTGATGACTAATTTTCCGTAAAGAGAATACTTGAAGTTGAGGGATTCGGGGGGAATTGAGTTGGCGGTGTTCTCGGTCGAGCAAAATGTTTGCGGGTGGGTACTGGCCACGGTGTATCAGTCCGTTGGTCCGTTGTTTAGGTGTGGGTACTCGCTACGACGAGTTTGCTCCAGTCGGGAACAAGAACTCCTAGCATTCTACCAATGAAAAGACTGAAACTTAGAGCAAAGAACAAGTAGTCGTTCGCAGTGTTTCCAGTGGTTGAGTGGCCACTAGAACAATGCGCGTGAGCCTGTACATGGGTACAGTTTTGAAGTCCGCTCAGAAGTCCACTGTTTGGCCCCGTTTCATGCAGCAAAAAGCTACAACGTCGCTGGCAAGTCGTCCTAGACAACAGGAGCCCACGATGACAAAAAGAATGGTCACTACGAGGGTCGAACTCGCGACCTTGGCGTTATTAGCACCACGCTCTAACCAACTGAGCTAAGCGACCGATGTTTGGTTGTTTTCGATGGAAGAAGGCCAAGTTGGACGACTTATCAAGAGAAAAGTAATGAGCATTGTTTCAGGTCGCGAACTGCTCATGGCATGTCTTGCTGAGCTTGTTAGCCTTGGACGAGAGAAGTATGGCGGGGTGAAAATTCTGGTTCGGACTTCTCGGACGGATCATGGTGGGGCAGCGGCAAGTCTGCAAGATTCGGAAGTAGACCTGGTCAGTCTGACATAATCGTGGCGCTCACATTTGCTAGTCGAGGTAGATATGATGTACTCATACTTTGACAGAGTGGAAGAAGTTGTGTTCAAGTAAGGGGCTCGATTGTCGAGCCATGGGTATCTCAGATTGTAAACCAAGCCAACGCCAGCGCTATGCAAATGTAAATCTCGGCTATGGCGCGCAGTCGCAATGTGGTTAAGAATGTTAAACAGGGCCTTCTGACGGATGTCGTGCCTGATAGTCGCCCGCTTGTAGCTTGAAGGGAGAGCGTCGACAGATGGCGCTGGGGCGCAGTGCCGCAAACTCGCTTCTGGACCTCCTGAACAAGTCAAGAGCAAATGCCACATGTTAATCATTAGTCGTCAGTCATCGTTGTCAGCCGCCTAGCTGTCCCAAATACTTCTCAACCTCGTCGTTGCCGTAGAACATCCTTTGCAGCTTGTCGTCTCTCTTCTTCTGGACTTGTGCCAGTTTCCTCACCTTGCCAGCGTCGAGCCTGCCTTCTCTGACGTCTGCGCGGCTTGCGCCACCCAATGCCTTTCTTTGGGTGTGCTCTTTCTTGTCTATTCCCAAGCCTAGCTTGTCTCGCTTCTCCTTGGGTACCAGCGGAAAGAGCATGCCCTGGCCACTGGTGCCCAAGCCTTGCCGTGCATCGACATCGTAGCCGTGCTTCTCCATATACTTGAGTCCCATTCTCGTTCGATCAATTGCGGAGGGTATGGGCGCTCGTGGTAGTGCGGCTTGGTGTGCAGGGCTCAGGTAGTGTATTCGCTGGTCCGTCTCTTTGACAGGCTCACCACATATGCCGCATCGAGGAAAGGCTTCGGGTTCCGGCTGTGGCTGGCCGTTCGGGAACATTATCGCGAGGTACTTCTCCGCCATAGTCTTGCCGTTTGTGGATGTCGTCGTTGGTTGAACTTCTGGGGCTGAAGACACGAACTTGATTGGATTCTTCCAGAGGCCACGTCCAAAAGCGCGTTGTTCGACAAAAGGCTTTGTTGAGACATTGGGGTCCTCATCTTGAAGCTCGTCCTCGTGGAGCTCATCCGCAGTTGTTGGTGTTGCAGCAGGAGCGGTCATGGTGACGCGTCTGGCAAAGAGAAGCCGTCGTAAGTTTGAGGTTTTCCGGTGGTGAAAGGAACGACGCCGCCATGCAAAGAAGTTGCGGTGAAGAGTGAAATCTGGGTGGTGAAGCCAGGCGGCAATCTTCGACGCGCAATCACATGCTATGACGCCACGTGGATCCCTCCCCTTAGCGAGCCACCATCGACCCGCGTTCCTGCACATCTTCCGCTTCCCGTCACGCCGTCTCACCAACAACCAAAATGCCGGTTAACATTCTCGCTACGGCCTTTGACCAGGGTCTTGACTCCATTCCATACGGCTGGACCGTCCTGAAGTTCGTTTCTGTTTGTACAGTCCTGTATGTCTTGAAATGGTACTTCAATGGCGCGGTCAACGGATCGGAGAGGAATATGCATTCCAAGGTGGTTATGGTAACGGTAAGCTTTTGCTTCATAGAGGCACAAGACAAGTGTGCTGACAATCAGACAGGGAGGAACATCTGGCATAGGCGCTGAAGTGGTCAGGGAGCTGGCAACTCGTGGTGCACAGATCGTTCTCCTGGTTCGACAACCACTCGTCGACCCCTTCTTCGTCGACTACATCGAAGACCTCCGAACCCAAACCGGCAATGAGCTTATCACCGCCGAGCACGTTGACCTTGAGAATCTACACAGCATACGTCAGTTTGCAACTAAGTGGGTGGACAACGCACCGCCGCGACGCTTAGACACAATCATCCTCTGCGCGAACACAATGACACCATCAGGAGGGAAACCAACGCAGACGGAAGATGGGCTGGAGTCGACTTGGGGACTCAACTACATGGCCAACTTCCACTTGTTGAGTATACTCAGTCCCGCACTTCGAGCTCAACCTCCTGACCGAGACGTCCGCATCATCTTCGGTACATGTCCGGCATACGTGGGAGGAAAGCTGCCAGGTGCTGATGCAAACTCGAAGAAAGACGGAAAGAGCGATCCTGGACAGCTTGACTTTACCCCGTCCACCGTATACGCAACCTCCAAACTCGCCCTCATGACCTTCGCCGTAGCCTTCCAGAAGCATCTCACAAACTATGTCCGACCCGACAAGAAGCCCATGAACGCACGTGTTATCATGGTCGATCCGGGCTGGACACGAACACCAGGTATGCGACGATACCTCACTTTTGGCTCGCTGTGGGGGCTGGCGATATACCTCTTTACGTGGCCGCTGTGGTGGCTCGTACTGAAGAGCCCCGACCAAGGTGCACAAACCTTCTTGTACGCGGCTATGGAGGCACAATGGGGTCGGGGAGAAGGAGCATACTTCCTCAAAGAATGTAGGAGATCCATCTGGACAAGGAAAGAGATCGATGATGAACAGCTGCAGAAGAAGCTATGGGAGAGCAGCGAGAAGACCATCGAGATCCTTGAGAAAGAGAGCGCGAAGAGAAGGGCGGCGGAAAAGAAGCAGAAGGAGAAGTCCGAGGGCAAGACCACTGCGAAGGAGACTAATGGAGAGGCCAAACAACGAAAGTAGGGGCCAGCAGCATCGTGTTCGTCAGGCTCTAGACGCCGTTAAAGCCGTGCAATACAACAACCCTGACGCTGTCGTGTGATGTCCAACAAGATCTCAGAGGGGCCATTTGGAACCCACTAGAAATAGTGCGATTCCATGGTACCGTCCAAGTTTGCTCATAAACAGCAGGGCAATCCGTGGTGGTATATCTTGAACACCCCTGTCAACGAAGACTGGCAACTACATCCAGCCATGTCCAGTCTTAAAAAGTTCTTTCCTGACCGTCCACACCTTCCACACGAGATAGTGCTCCGCATCGTCACCGATCCATGCCTTGAATACTGCGACTTGTTCCGCCTCTCCTGTGTGAACAGAGACTGGCGTTCCTTAATCTCTAATACCCCAGAAACCCAGGCGTTGATGTTCCTGCCAAGCAGCAGGAATGCGCCCACCCCACCATCCTCACTTCAGTCAGACCCAGTGATAGTCATCGATCAGCCTTATCTCCCGCGTGAATGGGAAGCCAAGCCTCAGAAGTCTGGTCGGTCGGTTCCAAGAGTCCATCTGTCAAATTGGAGAGGCGATCCATGGGATCGTGTGGAGCTACACCCATGGCTCAAAGAGTTCCTCGTCCGTCCCATTATCCGTTTCGAATCAAATCAAAGACTCCCAGATCAATTGAGTGTCAGCTACCAGCTGCTGAACCACTGTTACAAAGAATGCTTCCAGAGACCTGGTGCAACATGGCGCAAAATGTTCGTCACCCAACCTCCACTCCAGCACTTGATTCTTAAAGTGAAAACTTACAGCTGCTGCGCTAAACCTTTGAGATGTAAACCATACTACCCTCAGTTTACATTGCAGAACCAGAAAGGGGTAACGTTCGGAGACGTCATTGACGCTATTGTGCAGACCCGGCTTCCACACAACGCCGGTCTCGTAGAGAATGATGGCAAATGTTTCGACTTTGTGACCATGTGCTATTGTTGGCATTACACTAGATTCGGAGAAGGTGCACATTGGCCGGCGACGATTCGAGCTAGAATGGAAAGGCAAAATGTGCTGGCTGGGAGACGTACAGGATAGAGTTCAGAAGAAGGGTACTTAAAGATACATCTGTAAATACCTGCAACTAATTGCTTTGACACCACATCAGGAGACAGCTGCTTTCTGAGGCGTACGCAGTTACTACAGTCACTATACTGTCATATCAAATCTACCAAGTGAAAATACTATAGCGAGTCGGTTGAAGCTGGTGCTCCAGCCTGTATTCACCATCGGCAGCCTTCTACATACTAGCACACAATGCTCATCTATTCTCCTCCTCTTTTGTACTCAAACCTTTTTCCCTTCCTCTCTTTCTTTCTCTAGTCTCACTGCGACCGACATACGAGTTAGAGAACTCAGAACCATGCCATTTCCATCAAGTCTCCTACGACATGTATCAGTCATGAAGCCCTACACTCGCAGCGCGCAGCCTCGACGATTTAACACCATGTTCGACACTCCAATCGAATCTACTCCTATTCTACTGCCTCCGACGCCGACGGTGCCTATCATCAACCGCCTTCCACAACACATGCTTAGTAGGGTCGCGAGATCCAGTATGCGGCCAGTGTTGCTTGCTGGGATACTTGCCGTTGGGGCCGGTATGACTGTGATTGCGGAGTCGGATGTGCTGGCTATGTCGAACACTCCCAAAGGTGTAGCGTGGTTCGAGAAGAACAAAGATCGACTAACATTTACAAAGCTTAGTAGGAAGATGATTTTGGAGAAAGAGAATGGGAAGTGGGGGGCTAGAGTTGAGCGAGACGAGAAGAAGTGAGCTCGCGACAGGATCCAGTAGGGCCTTAGTTATGACCGTCAGTGACGGTGGTTATCATACGTTCATGTTGGAGCAAATCTAGTCATGATGGCTTTTGAGTGTGCAGCTAAGGCACACAGTATCTATGTTTTGGTATCATCCTCCTTCACAGCATTAGCCGCCTCTGCAGTACTAGGCGCCTCTCCACTGCTTTTAGACTCCACCTTCATCCTAATAAACTCCTTCTTCATACTCTCAAACTCTTTGAACCCCTGGAAATATTTTCTTCGGAAGTCGTTCAACTCACTTGCCCTGGTGCCTTTCTCATACTCTTTCTTAGCCATCTCAAGCGCACCCTCAGGCACCTCCGAATCACGGCGCCGTCGATACGTCAGTAGTCTGCGTGACCACTTGTTGAAGGCTTGGACGCAGACTGATGTCAGTTCGAGACAGGGATGTGACGGTATAATCAGCTCGATGTCCTCGTCATTCGCAGTTGGCATCCACATACTGATTCGACCATCTTCCTCTAGCGTAGCGACTGCAAAGGCTAGTATGTCATCGAGCAGCGCGGTGAAGGAGTAAGGCCGCTTCGGGGGTATGTATCCGGGCTCCTTGAACTGGTCTTGGTGAGATTGCCTCTCGACGTCAAGAAGCGCTTGCCGGGATCCCAGAACCTTGAGTCCTTCTCGGATACCGTAAGGTGGGTCACAGACGATACCATCGAGATAGCCTGTCGTAATGCCTTTCTCAGGTGGCGGTATTCTCAGTGGTGTGTTTGTCAGATCAGAAACGAACGCGCCCAGATAACTCGACTCCATATCATACTGCTTGAAGTTGCCGACCACGTCATATTTTCCAGTCTGTCCCCTCCTTGCGCTTCCTCCAAGGCCGCGGATGGTGCGGCCGTCGATGTCACTTCCAAACACCACTGCTCCGAAGTGAGCGCATGCTATCGGGAAGCCGCCCGTGCCCATAAAAGGGTCGTAAAACAACTTCCCGGGTGACACGTGTGCGATATTAGCCGTCAACAGTGTAAGCTCGGCGTCCATGGATGTAGTGCTGATGTAATGCCTTTTCTTGAGATCAAACGTCTTCTTGGCTTCATTGCGACATGACTCGGCAATAAAGCGGCCAAAGTAAAGGTACTTTGGGGTTTTACAATTAAGATCGTAATCTTCGAAGACACGGAACGCGACATCTGGGTTTCGCATCTGTGGTGTCCCTTTGAAAGCCATGTACGAGAAGCTGTCAATGATGTCGCGCTGTTCATCATTCGATCTACTCCCTCGATAGCCTTCTATCGTAAAGCGGAAAGATGCGGTAATGTACTGGGGCCACCAGGACGTGGTCAGACTGCGGACGGAGTCGTGAAGGGCGTCGTATGTTGATCCTTGGCCCCATAGCTCGTATATGCCCTGTGCTAGGATGCTCCGTGCGATGACTCTTCGTGCCGCAGCGTCTGACGGCAGATCGACAATGCAGTAGGGTGACTTTGTTCGTCAGAAATGTATGCTTTTGGACAGCGTGACGCGACACTGGCTTTTCTTTTTCCGAGACGTGACCAAAACAAACAGTGGAGAAGACATGACGGACGAAGGCGAGGAAGGAGGAATGCGTGATAAGGAACGTGAACTTACATCTTCTTCATATTTTACAAACTGTAGAGGCACTCCTGCAATATCGGCTAGCGCTTGCAGTTCGACTTTCCGGAAAGTCTCGTGTGCTTGCGCAAGCCTTACGAGATACTGAGGCATGTTGTTGTTTGATAATGAAAATTTGAGGCTAGCGGAACCCTTCTGTGTAAGACGCGTCTCAGTCAGGTATCGGCATGACAGGCGTCGATCATCACTCAGTCGTCGCTTTTATCGCTGGTAGTCCAAAGCGGAGGAGTCACGGACCAGGAAAATGGGGCAGAAAATGGTGGGTCAGGGTCTCAATTCTTCATTGGCTCCCGACGTCGCTAAAGTTTAGACTACAATCCTTCTCCCAACCTCCACTTTGCATTCTCGATCCGATCTTCAAGACAACTACAATCTGCAGGGTCCAACTAGTCTACCACACTGTCTCTACGCTTTCTTTCGATGAATTCCACGTCCGCTTGCGCCTCGGTCATATTGCAAACAAGATTCTCCACTAACTCTTCCTTTGTTGTGAAGCCTTCGATCCACCAATCTCTGAACTTCATCAACTCACCAACCCATGCATCCCAGAGATACCATCGACCCTTGTCGTCTCGCAATATAAATTCGTCGCCCTTGGTTTCTTTGACTACCGGACAGAGATCATCAATGTTGTAATCGTTCGCTACGTTTACTTCGTCTTTTGGATCGAAGCAAGCAGAAAGATATAACTTCTTTGGGTCGTTGGTCCATGATCGCTCAACATTTGAATCGTATTCTTCGTTGAGTTGAACGTATGGTATGCCTTGATCGTCGTATGTTTTTCCGTCGGTCGTTGTGCTGGGGATACCCCATAACCATTCTAGAATTGTTGTGTACATCTTAACGCCGGTGTCGCAAAGAGTTTATGGTGGTACAGTGAGACCAGAGTCACTGTTAAGGAAGAGCTTTGATTGAGATATGATGGATGACAGGACTTGTAGTATGTGTAAAGACATCACAACCGTGCGCAACATGCTGATTTAATAGGGAAGCTGTCGCTCTACTGACGTATCTCGCGGATTACACGATGTACACATCTATGATTACTTTTTTCAGGTACCAGATTTCGCGATACCTACGTGTCGACGCTACAACAAGGTGACAAGACGCTATCGCATATAGCTGCACGATAATCACAAAGTAAGCTCACCGCCGTCCAATCGTATCGCTCCGATGTACGAGTCAAGAGGTAATTCCAAACGTACAGTCCGTTTTTCTGGCAAGCGCTACCACCGGGTACACAGCCGTGTACTCAGGCCGCACTACCATGTGCCACGGGACTGGTCTGATGAAGATCAGAATCAGCAGCAGGGTCATCATCCGGGTAGACGGAGTCAGCCTCGAAGTCTCTCGTTCCGCACGCGGCAGACTTCACTTCGCCTTCGCTGAATGACGTGGCTCTGGTGTCTTTTGACTTGATCACGAGACTTGTCATCGCACTCATGACGGAGGTACCGTCACCGCTCATCGTCTGTGAGGCTGGATTGATTGTGGTCGATACACTACCCAACGACGAGACTACACTATGCTTTTCAGTATTTGAACGCAAGTTTGTCTTGAGTACCCCTTTGTCAGGAGATCGTTCGTAATGAATGACTGACCAAAGAGAGGCGACATTGGGTTAATTAAGGGATCAGTTCTTGACCCACTGAAGACAGGATACTATCTCCTTCTTAGGGTGGTTCGGGATCGGATCGTCAGGTCTCTGGCACGTGGGAACCTATGGCTGTATTTGTGTGTACCTTTCCTGGGACCGATTTCAGACCTGTATAAGCCTTGAGACGTGTCATTCTGTGAGTGGAAGGATACCGCAATTGCTCCACAATAAGTCTATGTGCTGAGGATCTTGTTCGACGCAGGTACGCAGTGGTGTGGCTAGTGATGGTCAGGAACGAAGCCAGTGACGAATGGGTTTGTTCATTCAAACGATGCACTTCAACGACGACATGTTCCGTACCCGAGCCAAAACGAACTTAGAATGGTTCGGCTTTTGTTGCGGTAAACTGTGAGGGGCCTGATTGGACTTCTTGCGGCTGGCTTTCATCGAAGTACTCTGCAATGTCGCCCACCACGTCAATCGTGTACCGTTGAGAAAAACGTAATTGATGTGCGTCAGAGAGAGGAAGGATCCGGTATCTTGTTGCACATGTAGGTTCATCAAGCTCAAAGTGCTGCTAAGAAGCGCACTGACATTGCCCGCCTTCGATACTAGTTCCACCGACGAAAACTACCTGCACCGAAGTGAACCTAGATTCGTTAGCCACGTTACCTGTACTCAAGACAATAGACTCACGCCGCAGTGGCTGCAAATATCTCAACAGGACGGGCCGTCGTGAAGATAGTCAAGACCAAGGCAAATACTCCTGAGAACACAGCAATCATAGCGATCCTATGCCGAAGATTTTCTATGAAATACAGTGCGACAATGGCTGTAAATGGCAAGATGGCAGACAATACAATAACCAGAGCTCGAGCGATTTTTCGTAGGATTCCAAGCTTGATGCGACTGACTAGCCTCTCTGATCCGACTATCGGTTCCTATTACAAACTTGTCAGTATGACAGATCTCCTTGCAGACGTGAAGCTTACTACGAGAAGATCGTATATGATGTTGGGAAGGCGAGGTACTAAGCTCAGCTCTAGCCACTGTAAGAACTTGTCATCAGAAGACTTGTTTGACACAACGATAAGATCTGGCTGCTCCAATTCGTCATACGCCCGGCGTTCGCATCCTTTGAGGAAGTCTCTACCACCTTCATTGTGCTGTAACCAGTATCTCAACCATCTCGAATCGGAGACTTGGGCTCGATCCAGCTTTGAAACGCGGGCTTGTTGGAGCAAACAATCGTCTGCAGACGTGTGAGTCGTATAACAAATAGTGCGGGATAGAGTTAGATCATACTGTATTCCCTTAGCTTCTTTCTGATCTCAAGGATCTTGTCCCACTGCGGGCTGTTGGGCGCTTTCTTCATCTCCCATACACTTCTGGCGAAGTTCTTCGTGGTCGGATCATTTCCATTCTCATCAACATGAGTGATAGCCTCGAGTTCTTGTTCTAAACAAAGAAGTTCAGCCTGCATATACAGCAAGTTGCGGACGTTGAGCTCAGCGAACTGCTTGAAGATTCCTGACCATTCGTTTAAATCTTGTGCCAACAGTTTCGCAAGTCCGGGATAACCATTTTGGATCCGCCCAGGTGTAATCTCGGTCATGGCAGGATTTTGTAGGAAATAGGTTGGAGCCACAAGAAAGCACCTAGGGGACGTATTTCAGCCTTCCTCGAGATGCCAAGCATTAACTCAGCCTTGCAAGTAGCCATGCAGTCAGCAAGCTTGGTCAAGTGATGCACTTTCAGACCAATAGCTTTCCGGCCTAATGATCACTACCCTATCTTTAGGATACTTCAGCCTTGGATGCTTCACGAACTTGCGCGATTTTGAGCTTACACTAACCTGTAAAGCCACAAAATCTACGACGATGGAGATTCCCACAGCTGAAAATAACTCGATCGACGAGAGCACTTCCCTCCAAGTGGTTGGCGTCAGAGGTAAGTATGGGTGATCTGGTAGTAACACCTTCCAACGATTGACAAGGCTGCAAGAGATCCAAAGCCATCAGCGCAACGACAGAAATAGAGCCGGACAAGCAGAGCGAATACAAGGCGAGAGAGTAGAAAACCACTTGCTGCTACTGGTGCAAGTAAACCAACCGCAGCCGGTAAATCCACCGCAGCAAGTACACTACCACCAGCAGATCAACTACAACCATAATTTCAATTACGTTCAGCAACGACAAGCACAAGTATGGTACCCACCAACAGGATGGCAACGAGACCAGGTGACAGGTCAGTTTTATCGTGATTATTATGACAATATCAGTACGTTTCACATGGTTGAAGAAGAAGAGTCTTCTACTGATGTTTTGACCTTAGCCCAACTTTGGAGTAAAGATTGGTGGGATCCTCAACAGGGTAGGGCGTACCGCGTTGTAAGGGACTCGAATGGTCAGTAGTCTCTTCATTGAATCGGATAGACAGACAATCTAATGACGTAAAATGCCAGGGAATCAGCACAGTTCGTGGTTGTAGTCCGTTCTCCAAGTGGTTCCGGTACTCCCATAGATTGTATTGGGCCTCATATGCAATGAGGGAGACCTTGGGCATGACTGAGCTTCAGCGGCTACCAAAGCGTAACATTGTGTCTTGGATATCGTCTACTTCCCACCCTGGTTGAAGTTCATACTATATCCCCCACTCTTCTCATCTTTCGTGAACTGGAAATTATCCGTGCTCAATCCAAACGGCTTCAGTATGCCATTACCGAGCTGTTTCAACTTGCCCATCATATCCGCCATCTCCGTATTCTTCGCCTCTTCCAACTGCCCCGGCAACTTCCTCAACGCTGCCTGTACAGCTTTCTGGTCCAGGCTCGA
>Ga0265797_10010226_pt1 | contig 11986 bp, 18 predicted proteins | sample P2T30metagenome_FD_192433 | JGI IMG/M metagenome (GOLD analysis project Ga0265797, IMG submission 192433) | Plant litter microbial communities from East Loma Ridge, Irvine, California - P2 T30 | ecosystem: Environmental > Terrestrial > Plant litter > Unclassified | place: USA: California... | reverse complement strand
CGCGATCGCAAATCCATCGACAACGGCTTACCCATCCATGCCGGCCTCCATCCAGCCAGCACCGTGAATCAGATCAGCACGCCCGTGTGAATCCCCTTCGACTCAGGTCGGCCGGAAAACGCTCTAAGGGGCTTGTAGACCGCACCCATCTATCTCTACCATCCTGAAACGCTAAGTTGTCGATGAACTCACTGGCTATCATCACTACAGAAGGGGTGAAAAATTGGTAACGCGTCGACAGCGATGCGGATGACGGCTTGGTCCCCCCTCCCATCTGCAACGCACCGGATCGAGCCGCGTCCTATCACGGCCGCGTCCTCACGCCTGCCTTCGCAGCTGATCCGTTCTCAGACACCAGCCTCTGAAAGGTAGAGAAGCAAGCGGGCGGACCAAAAGAACAAACGTACCAAACCGGGTAGTGGTCAAGCGATGATAAATGGCCAATTTTCGCGCGAATGCGGCCCCTTCTCCGCTCGTGCCAGTGACCCACAAGCAGACATTCAGCGCACCCTGCACCCGTCCCGGCTTCAGGCGCTTGTTCATATTAGCCTGCGCGGCCGCGGAGCCGCCCTGAATACGTCTGACCCACTACGGCATCGCCGGGTTCAACACGACTGCAGCGCACGCCAAGGTGCTGGGCGAGGCCATCAATGAGATCTCCCGTGGTGATGAGCACATGACGAAGGCCGTCAGAAGCACCTTGAACATTCAAGCCGAAGCTGTTCGGATCTTGATCATAATAGTTTACTAACGACGTAGTGCTGCTGCACTACCGCGCTAAAGCACGTGTGTGAACTCCGCAGCAAGCAGGACGTTCGAGATACCCCGACTGAATCTGCCAGGATCGCAACGCCTTGCGGTCGGTTAGATCGGGCCGGGAGTATAAACTCGAGTGGAGAGACAGCATGAGCGATGGCAACCGGAGCGGATACGGCAACAATGCGTCGGAAGGCGACATTGCTCGTCGCACAGATGGTGCGTTCGACCGTCATGACGATCCGAACCGTGGCCCCGTTGATCGTGCGGCCAATGCTGTAACCGGGGGTACCGGCGGTATGAGATCGGCTATGAACCACGATGATGCAAACCGGGGACCGCTGGATCGCGCAGAAAACGCAATGATGGGCAGGGACGATCCTAATCGCGGTCCCCTCGACCGTGCAGCCAATGCCATCACTGGTGGCACAGGCGGAGTAAGGGCAGCTTTGAACCACGATGATCCCAATCGTGGGCCGCTGGACCGCGCCACGAATGCCATGAACGGGACTGACGCCCCAAACCGCGGACCTCTTGATCGTGCGGCCAATGCTGTAACGGGTGGCGTCACTGCTGCCAGCGCCGGTGCATCAGGTGTGACCGGGGGTACGGTTTCGGCAATGTTCGACAACGAAGCCGAAGCCCAGCGGGCGGTAGCCGACTTACGCAGCGCTGGCGTGGAGGACAGTGCGCTGTCCGTAATCGCTCGGAGCAATGGCACGACGACCGCTCGTGACGTTGATGGCGAGGTTACGGACGAGCATCATGAAAGTCTTGCCCGCGGCATTCTGGGCGGCGGTGCGCTGGGTGCGGGCCTTGGGGTACTTGCTCTGGCAATCCCGGGCGTTGGCCCGCTGGTGGCGGCTGGTGCAATTGCCGCCTCTGCAGTGCCCGGTGCAATGGCGATCGGCGCCGCGGCCGGAGCCGCAGCGGGTTCGTTCAACGAAGTGCTCAAGGGTTATGGCATCAATGATGAGGACGCCTCCTACTACGGTGAGCACCTCACCGGTGGCGGTGTACTCGTGACTGTGAACGCAGCGGCAGGAAACGCGAATGTCAGCGAGATCCTGCGGCGCAACGGCGGTCACAGTGTGAGCAACCCCCGCACTGCCTCACGGTAAGGAATGACGGACGACCGGGAGGCTGAACTCCCGGTCGTTTTCAATGGTCGACTTACGTGCTTGATCCCACGTTTTGATGTGCGATCTTATTCTTGGAATGTAAGGACGCGGTATGGATAAAGCGTGGCATCAAACCAGCCGGCTAGCTCCTGGCATAGGTGCCGAGCGCCCCACGCCATATCCGTAGCGGATATAACACCTTGACCACGTTGCTGATCGGAAAGTTACGCCCGTTGTACGAGCTGCTCGATCGTATCTGGCTCGGCACTGATCAGCGACAATAGAACTCGTGCCGGCGCGTCTGGCTGGCTGCGGCACTGCTCCCAGTCCCGCACCGTCCCCAACGGGAGATGGTATGCGCGGGCGAATTGATCCTGAGTTTTGCCGGTGCGCTTGCGGATCGCCGCCACGTCGATCGGGGCGGCCACCTTGCTACGCCCCGCTTCACCATTGGCATGGGCGATGGCGTCATCGAGGCCGGCAGCGATCTTGTCGAAGGCGCTCTTCATCTTTTTCTCCTAAGGCTGTCGGTCAGCGTCTTGGTGAGCATGGCGAGGGCATTGCGCTCGCCCTTCGTGAGGTTGGCCTTCTCGTTCTTGCCGAACACCGTCAGCAGGAAGGTCGGCATATCGGTGCCCGCGAAGTAGCTGATGACCCGGTACCCACCAGATTTGCCACCGCCCGGACGTGCTACCGGCAGCTTCCGAGCCCCGCCGCATCCCGGCATGATCTCGCCAGCCTCCGGATTAGCAGCAATCAGGTCGACCACCATCTGCTGCTCCTCGGTGCTCATGCCAACGTCCTTTGCCGCAGCAAGATAGGCATTGGTTTCGATGACCGACTGCATGTTGAATATGTACGGGATACCCGTATCCAGTCAAGTGCCGTGCAACTGAGCTGATGCTGGCATCAATCCATCAGGTAGATGACCATACCAAGTACCGACAGGTGTCTGAGCCCTCTGGCCCACAATCTGAACGAACGTCCGCTTACCGCCGATCGCCGCTGGAAAGCGGACAGGCGGCAATCCACCAGATTGCGCCAAGATTCGCACGCATCATAGCTGTGTTAGATCGAGAGCTGTAGACAGGAAACGCAGCTGGGGCGGCAGTTTGCCCTACCGCCTCGGCACCCTGCCCCTCCTTTCCTGCAAAGATTGGTGAGAAGTCTGATCGGCGTTCGGTTGATAGCGGCTTAGCAACAAATCACGATTGATCGACGCCCATTGCAGACATCCGTCAGTCATGGTCAGGCTTTTTACATCTGTGCTATCCGCCTGCTGTTTTTTGCCCAGCGCTTCCTGCTTTACGCCATCCTCGCGGACCGAAGTGTGATTGGCGTTGGCCTTCATGGCACCCACCGCCTCGTTCACTTTCCCAACAATGCTACCGATCTTACTGGTCATGGCTTTTCCTGACGTCCTGAGGAATTGGATCGACCTTCTGCTCTTTCGTACCACCGTAATTCTCATCGCCGCTGGTACTGCCTGCGCTCTTGCTCTTGCCGGGAAAATCGGCTTCGGCAGTGTTTGCATCCGCCTGATGATCGTCTGCCATACACGTAAGCCCTATCTGGATCATGACGGGTTTCGTCTGAAAGCTACATAACGCAGGCGTGATCGGGTTGGGCGCGTGCCATCATTCGATGGCAAGGAATGTATCGATGACATTCGCCTCGAAGAGCTCCGCCGTAAAATAGAGGATTGTAGTAACCGCGTAGCTGGGAAAAATCAGCGTCGCGACAAGGCGGTCATACCCGAAGGCACGAGGCTATGACGTAATCTGACTGTGACAGCTTACCTGACGGCTGCTCTGTCGGCGTCCCTTATCGCCTTCTCGTCGTCCCGCTTCGCTGCTGCCGCGGTTGACCGCTCAGACTGATCAGCCATCACGTCCCAGCGCTCGGCCGCATGCAGAGCTCTGGCGCGCACGTTCGGTAGATTTGTCTTTGCGGCCTCATCACGCTGCTCGTGCGCTCGCCGGCGGTACAAGTCTGATTCCGTCGTCATATCGTCGAGATAATCAGCTGAAGACGATAGTCCAGCAGCCGTTCGGACCAGGCGTAGCGCAGGAGCTTTTCAGTGCTGGCAGAGGCGCTGTCGAACCTGACCTGCCCATGCCCAGCACCTGACGATCCACTCAGCCGGTAATGGGGAAGCAGCAGGCCCGTGGTCGTCCGATGTTATCGGACCGTCACGACGTCGACCTCGACGGTATCCGCGATCTTCTTCCAATTTCGCCCATTTTCCCAAATGCCGACTGTCTACTTTCGCCACCTGACCATCCGCTCCGATGAACCCTCCGCGCTACCATAACGAGACAAAGCTGATTAATTTTGTCGTTCTATTCGAGGCACCACCGGGCTACCCCGGCGCGATGAAATTCCATGGTCCGATCCTGGACAACCTCAACAATGCGCTTGCCAGTGCTCATCGCCTGCGCGGCCATCCCGTCTACAAGGACACCCTCGCCTACTGGAACGAGCTTATCCAGGAGGCGAGGCGGGTCCAGCGTAATCCGGGCTACGAACAGGCTGACCTGCTCGAGGCGGCCATCGTCAGCCTGGAAGTGGAATTGGCAGAGCGGGGCGATTGAGACGGCATGGCGCGGCCTCGAGAAAACGGCGCGCAGGTTGTTCGAGATACGGTGGGCAGGTGAAGACGGGGTGAGCCCGGTCGCCCACCCCGCCGCCCGATGTCAGGCCTTGGTAAGATGCTGCGAGATGTACTTGTTCATCTCGAACATGGTGCACTTGTCACGGCCGAACACCTTCTGCAGATCGGCATCGGCCAGGATCTCGCGCTTGTTCTCAGGATTCTGCAGGTTCTTGGATTTGATGTAATCCCAGACCTTGCTGATGACCTCACTGCGCGGCAGGGCATCGTTGCCCACGATCACGCCAAGCTCCTTGGAGGGCTGTACGGCTGCATGGATACCCGTACCCACCTTGGTCTGGGTCGCTGCCGCTTCCTCAGCACCGGCTTTCTTCTTCGTCGCCATCGTCTCTTCCCCCGATAATCGACGCTCCTGATGCCGCTTGCCGGCGGAGACGGCAACCGCCGATATCGTCAGCGATGCTCCACCCATTTCCGCCGGTTCCACGTCCGTGAACGACCCACGTCGCCAAATCACCAGAAGTGGGCGACACGTTCATGCTGCCCCGCTCTTACCAGCGTCGAGCCCTATCTGTTCGATCAGCGTCTAGACCACCTCAGGCATGTGTCCAATATCGCTGCAAACCACCCTGATCGGACGCTGTTGCCGTTCCGTCGGCAGTGTCCGATCACGGTATAACAAGCGCGATCATTGCCCCCTTCGCAAATGAAGGGGGCAACGATCGCCTAAAGCGTCAAGCGGGGGGCCACATGAGTGCAAATCAGCGTTACCACTCGCGCGGTCGGCTTACGGGTTGGCATGCCTCCCATCCCGCCATAGACGGGGCTCGTTCGCTCACCCCCGTCATAGTAGCCGGAAGCACCACATGCAGATCATCGTCCGCGATAACAATGTCGATCAGGCGCTTCGTGCTCTCAAGAAGAAGCTGCAGCGCGAAGGCGTCTACCGCGAGATGAAGCTCCGCCGGCATTACGAGAAGCCCTCCGAGAAGCGTGCTCGCGAGCGTGCCGCAGCGATTAGCCGCGCCCGCAAGGCTGACCGCAAGCGCGCTGAGCGAGACCAGTAAACGGCACCTCTTCAACGGGCGCCATTCATCGCAGGAATGATTCAGCCTGACTCATAGCATTTGTGCAGGAGCGGGGGTGCGGCATCGTCAGGGCATGGAACAGCTGATCACGCATGCCTGCGGTCACGAGCAGGCCCATTATCTGGCCGGCTATGCCAGCCAGCAGGAACGCAAGGCACGCTGGTTGCAGACGACTAGCTGCCGAGCCTGCTTCATTGCTGGCAAGAAGGCAGCGCAGTCCGATGCAGCGGTACGTGACGGTGCAGCAATCGCCCATCTTGATCTACCTGTGCTCGCCGGCAGCGACCGGCAGGTGGCCTGGGCAACGACGATCCGTGCCAGCCGGCTGGCGACATTGATCACCGACCACGAGGCGCCCCTTGGCTGGCAAGCCTGTGTTGCTGCAACCGACGCCAAATGGTGGATCGATCACCGTGAACTGCCGAATGCCGATCTGCTGGCCATGGCTGCCACTGCCTCGGCGACCGGAGGTAGCTTGGTGGCCGCCACTCCGGACCCGGCCGCCCGACAGGTGGCCTGAGATCACGGCCGGGTGCGGTAAAAGGGCACCCGATTGCTCGTCGGCAATACGCTTGGCCTCGATGATCGTATGCCGGGACCGAACACCCAAACATCTGGTAGCCCGGATCAGCTACGCGCTACCTGATCGAGGTACCCTATCATCTACAGCGATCTGCTGATGGGCAGATTGCGAACGCGGTCATCGGCTGGCAGTGCCGGTATTACCGGGTCGGGGCACGCACCTTATGCCCTTGCTGGTTCTGGAGACCATGGTGAGCAGTTCGATAGCAGATATGGGGACACGGTGGCGTGACGAGGCAGCCGGTGCGGCGGGGTGTGCTATCGTTCTCGGTGCGGAGGGGCGTGTCGGCAGCGCCTTTGCCTCTCGGCTGCTGCGCGATAACTTTTTGGTGCTGGCCGACCCCGCCGATCCCATCGCGATCGCGCATTCTGCCACGTCAGCCTATCTGTTCGACTGCGCCTACAGTGACGGCGCACCAGAGGCCCATATCGAGCGGATCACCGGGCATCTACGTCATTGGCGTGATTATGCGGGCATCTTCCTGCCGTCATCCGCCTGGATCGATGGCGATCATCCTTATGGTGCGGCCAAACGGGTGGTCGAGGCGCTGGCTGGTTTCTACAATAGCCTGGGTGCGAACGTCGTTACCGATCGGATCGGCTATTTTCCTGGTGACGGCATATCTGCGGACCCGACCGAACCGATGATCGATCGATTGGTGGATGGCGACACACTCTATGCACGGGTCATGACCCGGATGCTGGTGCGCGTAGCGGCATAACCAGGCAAGCAGGCAGTTCACGAAATCGGCTAAGGCAGTGTCAATCAACTTGAGCTCCCGGAAGCCCTTTCTTTAGATATGCGGCACCAGCTGATCGGAATCAGCGTAGTGCGCTGCCATCACATATCCTGATGGTCCGTCGAAACACACACCTAGCCTATTGTTATCTCACAGATATGCATCGCAGCATGACCATGTGCTTCACGCCAAAGCCTTCGAGGTTCGAAATCTGTCGTTAAGCTACGACGATTGATGAAACATGAAGACATACTGTCGACCGACAGCAGAAACCCCCTGCCCCCGAGCGGATGCTTGTGCTAGGGGGCGGGCAATGCTGAGAACACGAATAAAGCGACTGGCAGCACAACACGAGCGTGCCAGCGAACGCCTTGCCGACATCGAGACCTCGATCGCAAGTCTTGGCGATGAGGACATCCTCGACCTTGCCGACATCTTCAAGGACATGCCGGAGACGGCATTGAATGACATCGTTCAGGCCGAGATGACCAGGCGCGACATCAGTCTTTAGCCATCCGGATCAAACGGGGGTGGCAGCAGCGCCGATGGGCATGCCGCACCTCCGTATCCTCGGATATCCCCGTAAGCGTGAGTATCGTATAATGACCGACGAACCGAACCCGATCGAGCTGGCGACCGAACTGACCATCGCCTGGCTGAGCAATCCCAATACCCGCACCTCGGCGGAGGATGTCCCGGCGTTTCTGCAGTCGATGCATGATGCAGTGGCCAGGCTTGCCACGTCAGCGGCCGGGGAGCCCGAGCAGACCGAGACCCAGGAGTACACGCCGGCGGTCACCGCCCGGAAGTCGCTGGCTTCACGCGATCACATCATCTCGATGATCGACGGCAAGCCTTACCGGACGCTGCGCCGCCACCTCACCAGCCATGGCCTGACCCCGGACGACTATCGTCAGCGCTATGGCCTCAAAGCCGATTACCCGATGGTCGCCCCCGCCTATAGCGAGAGCCGTAGCAGCATGGCCAAGACCATCGGCCTTGGCCGCAAGCGCGCCGCGCCCGCTACGGACGCGCAAGCCGATACCGACGCCAAATGATGCGATACGTGGGGGTGGGCAATTTTTGCCTACCCCTGCCTGCTATGGAATAGCCGGACGTTCTACAGGAAATGGCCGCCGGCATGATCGCGGAAGGCGTCATGGTCGCGGACATAGGCGCTGAGGATATCGAGCGACTTGTGCCGGCTGACCTCACGCATCTTGAAGACGTTGGCGCCGGGCTGCCGTGCCGCCTCGGTCAGGAACCCGGACCGCAGCGAATGGCCGGAAAACAGCGCCGGGTCGAGACCGGCGGCCTCCGCGCGCGCCTTGACGACGAGGGCCACGCCCTGGGGGCTCATCGCCGCCGGTTGCACGCGATCCTCGACCCGGCACCACCGGGGCCTGCCATCGGCGGTCCTTGCCCGGACCCGCGAAACCGGGTCCCGGTCGGCGACCCGGATTTCCGCCAGTTTTCGGAACAATGGCCCGTCGGTGATCCGGCCGACCCGCAACCATTCCAGTAACAACGCCTTTGGCCGGATCCGCTTGCCCTCAGGGATAGCGATCCAGGCGCCCAGCCCCGCCTGATCGGTTTTCGAGCGGGCGATGAAAAGACGCAAGCCCTCGGGCACGATCTGCACATCGGTGAAGGTCAGGGCGACGAGTTCGGAGCGCCTGAGTGCGGCCGCCATGCCGATGGCCAGCAACGCCCGGTCTCGGACGCTGCGGACATCGTCACCGCTGATGCCGGCGAGCATCCGACCAAGACGGTCGCCATCAGCGGCCGCTTTCTGCCGCGGTCGGGCACCATGGGTGTTGCGGATGCCGGCAAAGGTCTTGCGCAACTGGTGACCACCGTCCTGCTCACCAGGGGTCAGATAGCCCACCTCGCGGTGACGGTCGTTGATCGCGGCCAGATAGCGCGAAAGCGTGGCGATCTTCCTGGGCAGACGCGGCGGGGCTGCGGCGGGGTCGCCGTCCTTCATGCTGGTGATGAAGACCGCGACCGACGCGGGCGAAGCCGGCAGCGCGGACAAGCCACGCGCGGCGCACCAGCCGACGAACGTCTTCCAGTCCGCGGCATAGGCGCGTCTCGTCGCGCCCGATCGCGCCGCCTCCACATACAACCGCGCACGGGCGACCTCGTCTTCGAGCAGGCCGGGTACGACCGCATTTTCGCGCTGGGACAGTGCCTGCAGTTCGCCCTCGCCCATCCCTCAGCGAGCCTGCTCGATCACGACGTCGATCTCCAGTGTCGACCAGGCGCGATCCGTGGTCAGCGCTGTAGTCCGACGGGTCTGCGCCAGCGCCAGACAGGCCCGGTCCCCGAGCGACAGGCCGTGCCTTGCCGTCGCCGCGCGCATCAGCCCGGCCAGTTCCGCCTGCTGCCGGTCGACCGGCACGACCTCGATATCGAGATCGGCCATGATCGCGACGATATCGGCAGGCGGCGTGCCGCAGTCGACCAGCTTGGCGACCACCTCCGAATAGTTGCTGGCGCTGATCATCGCGCCGGACAGTCGCGCCGCGACATGGTCGGCGCCGTCTTCCTCGAACATCACGCACAGCAGCGCGGACGAATCCAGGACGTAGCGCAGCTTACTCATCGGCCGCCTCGGCGCGGCGTTCGGCGATGAGTTCATCGGACAGGTTGCCCAGTTCCGGGCGATACGGCCGCAACTGTTCCTGGATGCGGCGCAGGGCCGATTTCGCCGATCGGACGCGCAGCTCGTCGCCGTCCAATGAGAAGTAGACGGTATCGCCCTCGGCGATGCCGAGCTGCTTGCGGACATCGGCCGGCAGCGCGATGCGCCCACCCGCGATGACGCGGCCCTTCAAGACCCCCATGACTTCCTCCTCACGATCCTACATTGGTTATCATCGATACGGCTCATGGTGCCACCACGCCATCATAAATGATGCTCCATCGATTTTCGATAAGCACGGGTTATCGCTATTGGTTGGGAAAATCAGCTAACAATCATGGCTGATGGACGCCGATGGCACAAAGGGGACTTGAGCCATTCACACCACTCAGGCATAATTGCATTATTAACACGCACTACAGGCGCAGCTCAATGACAAACCGGACCATGGATATCAATGTGGCAGGCAATGGCCGCATGGTTCTGCCTGCCTTGGTACGCAAGGCGATGGGTTTGCACGGTGATGCCAAGGTTATCCTGACGATTGAAGACGATCAGGTCCGGTTGTCCCCGATGAAGCATGGCGTATCCCGTGCCCAAGCGCTCTACCGCGAGCATGCCAGACAGGCGCGTACGACCGACGACTTCCTGGTGGAGCGCAACGCTGAGGCGGCAGCGGACCCTGATGAGGTCGCGCACGATGACGAGACTGGAGGCGCACAGTGACATCCGTTGTCCTCGACGCCTCCGCGATCCTGGCGCTGATCCGCGATGAGGCTGGCGCCGATCAGGTCGCGGGGCATATCGGGCGCGCAGCGGTCTCCGCGGTCAACCTGCACGAGGTGATCAGGGAACTGCTGGCAAGCGGGCTCGACGAGGCCACCATCCGCGAGCTCCTCGATGAGCTTCGCCTCGACATCCGCGCTCACGACCGTGGTGCCGCCTATGCCGCGGCAACCCTCCATGCCCGGACCGGCGACACTGGTCGCGGCCTCGGCGACCAATCCTGCCTGGCGCTTGCCCTGCACCTCGGCATCCCCGTCCTCACCGCCGACCCCGACCTGAAAAAGCTGAAGGTCAAAGGGCTCAAGATCGAAATTGTGGGTTAAACGCCATTATCAACTGGCTGATGCTGCGCTCGCAGCTAATCAAAGCACCGGAGGTCGACGACATGCACCTTGGCCTCCTGGCTGCTGCCGTTACCTTGATGCCAGCGACGTCCGAGACCACGGCACCGGCGCCCGGTACGATCGCGATCGTGGCGACGGATGCCCAGACAACGGCCGACCCGATCGTGGCAACGTTCCTGGCGGTGATCCGCCGCGCTCTTCTACAGACCGCATTCCTTCCCATACCTGATGGTGGTCACGGTCGGTATGTCGCCAGGGTGGCCGTATCGCAGACATCGCCTGGTGTTGTCGCATCAGCCGGCAGCGGATCGGCAACGACGTCCAACGTTACCCACAGCGGTAACGGTCTGTCGTGGCGGTTGCCATCGGGAAAGCGGCAGTTGCATGACCTGATCATAACCCGCCTCGACGTGGTCGTCGTGCGCCGCAGCGATGATCACGTCGTGTGGACAGGGCGGGCAACCACCGCCCGCATCGAAGGCACTCAGGCTGGCATGCCTGAAGCTGTTGCCGCAGCGCTTTCCGAAGTGCTCTTCCGGCAGTTTCCTCGTTCGTTACCGGGACCAGTTTCCGTACCATAGCCACCAGCAGCCAATGATGGCTCCTTATCCATCACCCCTGGTCAACAAGGGTGCAGACCTGACCCGGAGCCTGCTCAGCGCACCAAGCGCAACGTCCTGCAGCGTGCGTCAAGTTCCTGCCTGACATGGGCATCATTCAGGGCTTCACAAACCCGCGAGAGTCCGTCCCCGCAAAGCCGCGCCTCGATTGACCGCCAGCTGCGGTACTGACCGCTTGCCGCCATTTCCCTGGCGAGCTGAACAATGCTGTAATGCGCGTCATTCAAACCGGTTCATCCGCTGCCAACCTCAGGCGAGCAGGATAATGGACCTGCTTGACTGAGGTCCAGCCGGTTTAGCTGGACGGTGCTTTTATGGAGGCATCGAACCAACGAGTTTCAAAGGACTGAGTTGGCCATGCTTTGGATCGTCTGAACCAGCGCTCCGCGGGGCATAGCCGGTTCTAGCATGTCGCAAATATGCATTGGACCGACGAACTTCAGCAATCGAATTATGCAACGTCAGGATACGGGTCGGCTCATCGACTCAGGATGTGTCGCGAAACTCAGGAGATTAGCGACAAACTTGCTTGCTTAGGCAAGTGCCACCTCACGGTCATGCCTAGAGCAAAATCCGAACAGCGTGAATCGTTGGGGGATTCCCAAGGGGGCTGAAGTCTGATTCATGCTTGTCATCGGCGACGGGAGGCCGGTCAGATGGGCAAGCCGTTGTCGATGGACCTGCGGGA
>Ga0265797_10010225_pt1 | contig 11986 bp, 10 predicted proteins | sample P2T30metagenome_FD_192433 | JGI IMG/M metagenome (GOLD analysis project Ga0265797, IMG submission 192433) | Plant litter microbial communities from East Loma Ridge, Irvine, California - P2 T30 | ecosystem: Environmental > Terrestrial > Plant litter > Unclassified | place: USA: California... | reverse complement strand
GTTCCGTTGCGGCGACTACTACATAATCGACTGCGCCAAGGACCCTCGATATGGACAACAAGTTTCCTGCGGTAACCCGCGTCCACGCTACGCTGTGGCCTGGTACTGCGAGTTCTAGAGGTTGGATGAAGAATCTGATGAAGAGCGCTCGTGAGGGTGGGCAAGGCGCAGCTTGAGATGTGACTACAAGTCTCCTGCCTCCTATAGATATGGGAATACTGAGCCATTCTACGTAGAACCAATGGATGTATGAGGAACGCTCTCACTATCGCTCTCAGTCTCACTCTAATCACCCTGTACGTCAAAGCGCGAAGACCTGCCGCCTAACTTGGTCGTTTGCACGTCCCCTTCCGCCCGCCTTTTCGCCTGCCTTAATTTTGCCCACTAGAGCCATCGGGTGCTCGCTTCTTAGCCAAGAGATCATAGAATATATATGTAGCTAACAATGGCTCTCGCTCAGCCTCTATCCCCAACACAAAGCTTATCCTGAAGGCCTGGACGAAACACTCAACAACATCTCCCTCAACATGCTCGCGTGGCTCACCCTCCTCATGGGCGTATCCATCAGTCTACTATTCGGCGCGACCACTGCAACATCTGCCCAGTTCTTGAGCCCCGAGGCGCAGGCTAATCGCACCGCACATGGTTTGGTACGTATGCATTATGTTCTGGAACGCGGTGCTCTACTGACCTTATATTAGCAAGCTGATGTGTTCACCTATTCGGTTCAGATCATTCTTGAGCGTTACTCGATTGCGGACTTCTACTGGTCGTTGTATCTAGGTCCTTATGGTGTGAAGATGAATGCCTGCAAAACAGGAGACTTCAAGCTCGGCTCGCAGATAGGTGAATTGGACTACAATCGCAACGACATCGACAACCCCCCAAACCCACCCGCGGTAAGTGAATTTATCGATTGCAGCTTGGAAGTGCACATGAAACTGACCACAGCGTAGGTGGAGCTACATGTTCCCGAGTGGATGGGCCGCAAGGACTGCAACTGGAAGACCAACGGTCACGGTGATGTCGGTCAGTTCGTATGTGGCGACTGGATGATCTACGACTGTGAGCGAGATGCGAGTTGGAACGATGGAGCGATCTCATGTACCGGCCAAGGTTGGTCGTATCATCGGGGATACGCCTGCAACTTCTAGGCTGGGGTTCTTCGTGCGCTGCATAACTTGGCAAAAGAGTCTTTTGTCGCTTGAGTAATGTGGTGGACGGTCTTGGGATTGGGATCTTTCTGTCTGCAACAGGGCGGAACATTTGATTTCCTCTTAGAAGCCGGACAGCTGGTTACCATCTTAGATACTTGGTGAATCGAATTGGGTATCGCTTCCAGATACACATGCTTATATTCTACTTGTTTCACGGTGCACTAGTGGGCGAAAGAAAGCGCTTTCCTATTTGTTTGCTTGTATGGTCTCGGTGTGTGTTGTTCGTCTCTCGAGGGTGTCACTGCCTACGTGGCAACCAATCGGTTCACTTCCGCTTACAGTACATAAACTCGTCCCGCTGCTCGAGCCAACTCCCCTCTCCCTAACGGCTCTCAAAATCAAGAAGCAAGTAGCACGTTGACCACTACTCCGTTGAACATGCGGACGGTCACCTCATTACTTGTCGGCCTAGCCGCTATTCCCATCTGCACGACTTTCGCTACACCCGTCAAGTACACCGGCGTACGGAGGTCAGAAAATGGTACCGATTGGCGCCCCTCGGTCGGTTTCTTAATACCAAGATATACTTCACCGCTAAATCCGAGGTAGGACTACTATGACTCCTCGGTCCAGATCCTTCTCCTCCGATCATCCGGTACAGAGTACTACTGGCAAATGTACCAAGGCCCAGCCCTAGTATCCGTGGATCCTTGCGGCTACCCAGACCCCTTTAAGGTCGCGGATTACAAAGGCGTGTACCATTACGGACGAGACGCAATTGACAACCCTCCGCAAGCTCCTGCTGTAAGCCATGACATCTCTTGCGCAAGCTTTCGGCAGTTGATGGAAATACGCGGTGGCTGACAGCATATCCCTAGATGAATCTCAAACTCTTGAAGTGGATGGACCATGATGATTGCGTGTGGAGAACGCAAGGCAACGGAGACATTGGGCATGTAGTTTGTGGTGATTGGATGGATATGCCCTGCGAGAAGGACGGGTCGTACGACCAAGGCGTATTGAACTGCCATGGAAGGTCTTTCCATCGTATGTACGCTTGTAGGTACTGAGCGCGGTTGAATGAGGTCCTGGTCGCAAGCGGGTTAACTTCGGGGTCGCGTCAGGGAAATTGGGGGGCTGGTAGGCGCTTCTGATCGAGGCCCCTTCATTCCACAGCTTTGGGTACCCGCAGTATGCACATTGCGATGTCGTGTTTCGCATGATCAAGAATCCTGTTCATTAACATTTTCATGCGCACCTGACCATCGCTTGCCAACCTTTGGGAATTTCGGCGACTTGCCTGGTCTCGCGGTTGGAGGAAGCAGAGATCTGAGCTGGAGCGTGCACGGTCAGCTGATGACGACACTTACTAAGCCCCAAGTAGTTAGCATGCATAGCCCTCTTCGCGAAGTGAGTTCAGTTTCGATCTTTTCCTCATCGTCTACATCTTCGCCAATTGTACTTTCCGAGTTCCCAGAATTCGCATATCCCGGCACCTAGTGCACAAGTGCCACATTAGTCGAACTTAAAGTGTTGGCTTCTTCCGAGTATTCACTAGACCACGAGCCGAATGCGAGTATAGTATAATGCCGTATCGGTGCAGCCGAGGATGTCTTTTCGTCTTCGTCGATATGGTTGGTTAATAAGATCAGTAGCAGGATATGAACAGGATGGTTATAAGGAAATCCAGAGCTTCTGGCATATGAAGTTCCATTCACAATCATCAGTGTCAACACCGAATCGCTTACTCTTTTCGAGCTTGTTGGGACAATCCTTTTCTCACAATCTATTAGCTGCCTCGCAATATGGAAGCCTCTCTATACTACTCGTCCAAAGGGCCAGAAAATGCTACCGCCTTCGTCAATGGACGAGTATACACCATGGACGATGCGCAACCATGGGTTGAAGCCTTCATCGTCAATCCCGACGGCAAGTTTGAAGCTGTCGGCTCGAACGAGGAGATCAAAATCATTGCTAAAAAAAGAGGACTCGTTCAGTACCAGCTACAAGAGAAATTCGTCATGCCCGGTATCCACGACGCGCATACTCACCTCTTAGCGGCTGGATGCCAGCGCACTGGGGAAGCGCACGTCGGCTGGGATAGCACCGACAAGACCCTCGCCAGCAACATAAAGTCAGCTTCCTGTGCCTGCGCTTTTTCAAATGTCATGGGCAACTGGATCATCGGCAACTTTTACCAGGCAAGCAACTTTGCCGATGGCATTCCCGACAGAAAATACCTCGACGAGCTGTACCCCAACGACCCCGTAATCGTGCGCGAGATATCCTGCCATCGAATCCTCATGAATTCTGCTGGGTTGCGTGAGATGGGAATCGACGACGACGTCAAGGACCCGCCTGGGGGTTTCTTCTTTCGTCGACCTGATGGCACACTCACCGGAGAGATTGTCGAGGCTGCAACAACGCCAATCTGGCGTGGTCTACCGCGCACTCCACTCAGTTATGCCAAGACTGTTATTGAGTTTGCCATGTCTGAATGTCATAGGTATGGCATTACATCCGTGCAAGAGGCATCGGCCAACACCGTCTACCTACACGCCGTGCGTGAGCTGGAAGCGGAGAATCGCCTGCCCTTAAACATACACACACACATTGTTGCCGCACCGGAGAAAGCTCACGAGCGTGAGGAATCACTAGCAGCTCTGCTCAATGTTGCAGAAGCTTTTGAGAGCAAACATGTTCACACGAGCTTTGTCAAGTTCTTCCTCGACGGCGCTCCACTTCCTCCACAGTCCACCCAATGCGATTTGGACGACCACGGAGCGCCCGATGCTAAGCATTTGCTGCTGAGCTATGATAAACTACTCGAACAACTTCTCAAATACGATGCTCGAAACATGACATGCAAGATCCACGCCGCAGGCGAGGGAAGCTTGCGGCTTGCGCTGGACGCTTACGAGGCTGTGCGAAAGAACAACCCCAACGGTCCCAAGCATGAGCTTGCGCACTGTAATGCAGTCCATCCAGGTATGCGAAGCCATCCCTGGGCATCCTTCGCAAGGTTTTCATGCTTCCAAACTAACTTGTGCTGTAGATGACATCCCACGGATCGCGCGCCTGGGCCTTACCGCCGAAATGTCCCCGGCAATTTGGCATCATCCCATTGTGCAAGCAGCGCCCCATCTGCTCAAGTGGCCCTTCAACGACATTCTGGCTACAGGCGCTCGTATGACGATTGGCTCGGATTGGATCTTGACTCCCAACCCGAGTTTATTCGATCCACTTGCATACCTGGTGGAGAGACTTGAGGTGCCTGAAACACCAGCCCACAGGGGATTGAACAACAAGCAGGTAGCCGCTGCAACGCTCTGCCGTATGATCACGCTGGGAGGTACAGAAGCGGTGGGCAGAAGTCGCATGCAGGGCAGCATTGAAGTTGGGAAGATGGCAAACTTCATTGCTGTTGACCAGGACTTGAGTCAGGGAGAGTTTGCTGGAGCTACGGTCTTGAAGACTTGGTTTGAGGGACGACAGGTGTATAGTTCTGTGCCGGGCCAGTTGGGATTGAAGTCTTGATGACTTGACTCTCTGCAGATTAGCCCTGCCATCAGCGCATTTCATTTCCAGTAATGAAGAAATCTGTGGCTTTGGCTATCCTCGCATCAGTGGTTGGCGTCTTCAGTCTCAATCTTCTCTTCTTCGTCGACTTCTCCAACCAGTTTGTATCCTTGAGGTTCCTTCACAGCTGCAACGAATACGACGCTTCCCACGATCAATACCGCACCAGCAAACTTCCACCATCCCGGCTCCAGTCTCCATACAATTTTATCCGCTAACATAGCGAACACTACCTGCAGGTTTACTATGTGAAGCGCTCTCTTCGAATCGCCGGTCATCAAGCTCGCTGCCATGAGCCAATGCATAGCGAACCCCAATATGCCCAGCACGCACACAAACAGCCATCCTACGGCGCTGGATGGAAAACCTAAGCCTTGTTTCTGTATGATGAGCGATGCGCCGCTCAGTAACATACATATGGGCGCAAAGTATGCAACCGTTGTCATTGGGTGGACGCGCTCTCCCAGGCACGACATGGTCAAAAACGAGACTGCGCCCCCGAAGACACCAATAAGTGCTGCACCAATGGCCAGCGCGTGTTCTCTAGGCGTGTTCGTTGCATGAGCGCTCCAAGGCTGCAATACGCAAAGTAAGCCGATGACCGCAACTAGAGCTGCGAGAATTTGAGCGATGGAGCAGCGCTGCTGACCCGGTATTAGGCCGAGGAGAAGGGCAGCGAGAATTGGCGCGAGGAAGTTGATCAGAGTTGCCTCAGCTAGTGCGAGATAGCGTAGAGAGACGTAGAAGCCCCAGATACCGAAGAAACCTGCAACGCCTCTTACGACTAGCAGAGGGCGTAGCTTGGGAGGACCAAATGCCCCACCAGGAATGGCTGCCGGGAACAGTAATATGTACGTCCACGACAGAATGGTGATTATCGACATCATTACAATGAGTATCTGGAGAACATCAGTATTTGCGTAGGTGGGCGGTTAGCATATTTCCGTACCTCGGAAGTACCGACTGTTGCGGTGCCTGAGCCGCCGCTACGCTGCGTTCCCAAGATGCGCCCCAACGTCGCCAAGATGGTGGAGCATACTTGCGCCAAGAGCATAAGAAGAATGCCGGCATTATTGTGAAGGATAAGATCCGCGCTGCTCGCAACACCATAGATTGTATTTGTTAATGATGTAGCTGAAATCATGGTATTGTGATGGGGAAGGTGTACGGGAAGCTCTCCGATGGAAGACAAGCTCGAGATGCAGGAATGTGAGACTTTACGTGTATTTGATGCGTTTCACGCCTCCTTTCAGCACAACCTTCCCAACTGCGCAGCGAAATAACTCTTGAATTCTTCACCCTTGGTCGCGTAGATTAAAGAAGGAATTATGTGCCTTGAAACTCAACAATTCAGCGTTGGTGCGCTCTGCCGCACGTGCATCAACGAATTGCGGTTTGCGCAAAAGCTGCATCATGATGTTTCTGTCAACAGACTCAACAGGAGGTCATTCCATCTGCCTCAACCGCGGTTGACGATGAAGTTGAACTTATTATTTACCACCTCGTTAGCAAAGACGAGGGTCCGAAATGTATATCCAGCCCACTGCCAGTAACGGGACCCTAGCCATCGTTGCGGCATCGAGCAAAAGTCCTACATGCGCCAAAAGGTTATCGCTAAATGTGTGCGACACTCACTATGGCTGTGAGCCTTCACCAGTGGCTTCTCATACCTTCTCTTGGCCTTGGCCCCGTCCTTGGGCAGAGTGCGTGCTATCTTCCCATGCCTCCTTCGTGATGCGCCAGATCCACTCATTCCCAAAGAGCTTATCTTCTATTCCCTCAGCCGGGAACCCGAACTTCTTGTTCATCAACCCCTTGAACGCCGTATTAGCATCTACACAAGCTATGTGTATCTCATCCATGCCTAGGACAGCGAAGCCATAATCAATGACCATACATAACGACTCATAGCCGTAGCCTGAGCCACGATAGAACGTGTCCAACATCAAGCCTGCGTCGCCAATCAGCTTGCCATCAGTCTTTCTTCTGCCAATCCAGCCCAAGCCGCCGGTGCCGACAGTCTTCCCATCTATCTCGATAACGATGTTGGCACGCTGCAGTGGTAGATCGACGACCTGCCATTGCTTGATCAAATGCTCAATGGCGTCACTACTGTCAAGACCGGCACATGACTTGTCGTGCTGGACATTGCGATAGTCGGTGAAGAGTTGTAGGAGTGCAGAAGCGTCGTTCGTGTTAGGAAGGCGGAGATGCAGTTGGGGAAACGTAAGCGATGTGATACGTAAGTCGCTTTCACCTTCGGACGATAGATTCGTCGAATGTGTGTAGAAGACGGTACTACCGGTAGCGACAAGCGCAGGGTATTCAGTCCCTGCAGGCATGGTCTCGGGGTTTCGACGGGCTGGGTAACACTCAAAGAATCGGAGGTTTGCGCAATTGACTAGTGTGGTGTATGCAGATGGGTACGCATACATCAGCTTCTTCGTCGATGCAACGTACGTTGAGCGTGATTGTGCCCGCCTCCGATGACGTGACGGCGTTCATCCGCGTTGACTTTAGGTATGATGGCAGCCAACAGATCAAGGCCTTGTTTGTTTCTGCTGAGTAGACTGACTGCTGACTGCGATCACAATACTTGCCGTAGTCGGTGAAGCTCGGTGAGGCTCCGACGAGGGTATTCCTGTGGGAGATGGTGTGCGGCACATTTGCGGCATGGGGCTTGGTGCCTCTACGCTATCCTGGAAATGGAAAATTGCACGTGGCCCCAGCTCAAACGTGAAAACAAAGGAGATGACGGCACCTGCATGCTTCAACACCACCTTCCTCTTTGTGCATATGCCGGAGTGGAGTATATGCAAACATCATCTCCAAGGTTCCAGAGCCCGATAGGGCTTACTCTTCCACCAAAAACATGCTGTGGGTAGCTGGCAAAGGGTTTTAGGTCAGCTCAATTCTAGCTTTCACCATCGTGCTGAAGCCTGGACATATCAGAGCTCACGACAACTTCAACGACGTACAACGTCTTGCATTACAATGTCTCTTCTCTGACCTTTGTACCAGGTTGTCCACATTGGGCTGACATAGTAGCGGCTATTGCACGCATGCTGGACGAACGGAGAGTGGCGGTGTCAGAGCATCGCTAGGTACCAGATTATCGCGTCGCCATCCCCAACAGACTACGTATATGTACACCCATTCGTTTGATGCCTGTCGCACGAATCCCGGGGTACCAGACGCCGTGTGATCATCGCCAAAATTTGTCTCGCATTCGCATTAGACTAGAGATAAACTACTGCGCGACTATGCGTGGAACTCATTTCCTCTACACGACCGCTGTGGCAGTATACTGTGATTCGAAGCAACGTGGATGGTGAGATGCGTCACAGTCTTGCTACTATAGAAGGATTGGCTCTCGCCGCAAGGGTGTCGGCTCAGATGCACTGAATGCGCAACGCAGATCTTCCAGTCGCCACTTGCAAGACAAGATACACTTTCAGAGAGATCTGTCAATGGAAATTGTTGAGGCTAAACCTGTAAAACCGCCTACAGACTCCTATTGCGTCGCTTAACTGAGTATGTGCTTCGTCTCTAAGCATGTCTTTAGCTGACAGCGTACAAATCCTTTGACGATGACGATGATGATGTTGAGGCCCTTCTTGTGGCTTGCAGGGGGCTTCTGATTCAAAGAAGCATCGGAAAAAGTAAGACATAGCCTACAGACGCGGCATCCACTTGGCTAACAGCCATGATCGCTTGAGGTGATGATGATCGCGGTGCAGCTGCAGGAAGTAGACATGTTCCAGCATTTCCTACACCGCCGTATATAAGACTCAACCTCTGCGTCTATTCTAGCTAAAGCATTCTTCAGTATCGACCGTCTGATCCAGAGTACATAAGATCATTTTCCACTGCATCCCGCAAGAAGTCATTGCCTTCAATCCCAGCTTCTGATTACTTGTGGAAAGACTCAACCAGAGTTTAGCCAACAAGGTGTCCGCATCACTATGGCCGTCACAAGTTCACAACAACAGCGTGCGCTCATTCTTGATATCGGCGATGTGCTGTGTCACTGGTCTATCGAAAATCTCACTGCCGTCTCTCCTCAAAGTCTCCACGCCATCACCCGATCGCCAACCTGGAGCGAACTGGAACGCGGCTGTATTAGCGAGACAGAAGCCATCCGAGCTATCAGCAAGGAGCTCTCTCTCGATCCTGACGCCATCGATACCGGGCTCATGGAATGCCGCAAGACATTGCGCGTCGACCAAGAGCTCACATTCCAACTCAAAGAGCTCAAAGCTGAGCTAGGTGGCCATCTCAAGGTTTATGCCATGAGCAACATTGCCAAGGAACATTTCGCCTTTGTCAAGACCGTACTATCCGACTGGGATCTGTTCGACGGCGAGTTTTTGTCCTTTGAGGTTGGCATGACGAAACCTGATCTACAATTTCACCAGCATGTTCTGGATAGCCTCAACTTGAGCGACCCTTCTTCCGCGATCTTTGTGGACGACAAAGTCGCCAACGTCAATGCCGCCCGCTCATTCGGGATTCATGGCATCGTCTTCGACTCCTCGACCGCTCTTATTCGTCAGTTGCGTAACCTTTTGATGGATCCTGTTGCCAGGGCACGCCGCTTCATGACCGTGAATGCGCACAAGCACACATCGTGCATTCAGGATGTCGCCCCCGTGATTTTTGATCACTTCGCCCAATTCCTCATACAAATTGAGTTGAATGATGATAGCGTCATCAGTCTCTCACCACCCGGCGCTTCCAACGCTGATGTCAAATCGGACATCCGACAGGCCCGTAGCCAAGCCAAAGCATGGAACTTCTTCAATGGCCCACCAGTCGGCACAACGAAAACGTGTAAGTAGAATCGATGAACAGTTGTGGTATATGTGCTGACTTCATACGCCTGAACCCAGACCCTGATGATGTCGACGATACAGCTCTCGCCTTTCTTGCGTTCTCTCCACCTGCAGCATCTGCCAATCCGATCTTGGACCGTATCGTCGAGAACAGGCACGACAAAGACGGTCTTATCATGATCTATCTTGGTGGCACGAGGCCCCGTGTGTGCCCGTTCATTATGCTCAACGCCGTCCGTGCCCTCTATAGATACGGACGCGGCGCAGAAGTACAGCCCGAGCTCGAACACATTCGTCGCGTCCTTCTGAAAGGCGGTCACGTCGATGGATCGGAACACTATCTTGCCAGCGAGACCTTTCTGTACTTTCTGGCGTGTCTCATCGAAGATAATCCCACTGCACCTGAGGTCCAGTCGCTACGTAAGCCAACGGCTGAGGCCTTACGTCAACGCGTCAATCGCCCCGGGGATTCTTTCGTCCTCGCCTCACGTGTCTTAGCATGCCAGAAGCTCGATGTGGAAACCCAATCTGACCTGGCATCTTTGAAAGAGTTGCAGGAATGTGACGGAGGCTGGGAACTGGCGTGGATATCTCGTTTCGGTAGGAGTAAGAAGATGATTGGGAACAGAGGAATACCTACGGCCTGGGCTATCAAGGCACTGGAGTACGAAGCCCAGCCATAGTTACACGAGAATGCTCTGCCGGCAAAAGGTCGACATTATAGAATACCACTTTGTGTTAAAATCATCTTATCACGGTTAACGGTCTACTACTGAACTCAGCTGATCCATCAACTCAAAAGAGTCGATACAATGTCCCATACACGGCGACGGCGGTACATCACTGTATACCGACAAAGATGTGCACCCACTGATGAATAACTACACTGCCGATTGACACGGATGTGAAAGATGTACTTATGAAGGTTGGTCGTTCTTCCATCGCACTCTTACTATCGCACTCTCACTATCAGTGACCAGCAGACAGATACAATCACAATTTTCGACATTCTTATCGCATCCTCAGCACCATCATACGCCTCTCGGCCTTTGCAGTCGCACGAAATTAACAATTTCTACAGAATCTACTGGCGAGCGATTCAAGTACCCTGATGACGAATGTCTAACAGCGTACACCAAGGCTTTGGAAAAAGGTAGAATGCTGCATACACAGGCTCATTCTGACCAACCCAGCATTCCCCAGAGCGAGTTCCAATCCGTCTCCGACCTTGAAGAGTGGGGCTATGTTCTAGATATCAAGATTGACCCCCGGGTAGGAATTATGTGTTCGGCGCAACATGTGCTCGAAACTGCCAGGAACGGCGAGACCTACCTGGCCACCGACGCCTGGTTCCTCAATAATATATATCTTGATGATGGCATGATCGAATCGGCGGCTAATTACGCGCCTTACGCGTTGGCATCGGGCTTGGTGGAGTTCGTAGACCAGCCAGCGCGCGCAACAGTATCTACGCTGTTGCCCAAACTATGCCACTGGAGCGACATGGCATACCTCATTTGGCTGCATGTTACAAGCAAAGAGTCGCCAAAGCCTGTGTTACGCACCGTCTCTCACTACGGGGACAGTGTTGCGTCTGAAATGGTAGTGCAGCATGTAACAGCTGGAGTACAGCCGCGCAAATCTGGGCCTTATCTCGAATACGAGTTTGATGCAGACTCAGACGAAGGCTTAGCGATACTTGGGACGCCTGAAGGAGCTGGTACCGCTTACCTACTGATGCAACATAGGGAGGGGTTGGGTCGTCGGGTTGTCGACAAGATTGTTGCTTCTGATTTCGCGGATCCAGAATCTAGGCACTTGCAAATTCTGTTTCACATCAAAGAGGCGGAGAAGGTAGATGGACACGGCATTTAGTTGAACGTAGTCGGTGTCTGGACGCATCATGTAGTTGATCGTAGTCAGTTGCTAATTAATATTCGATAATTCGAATATGTCGTCGCACATTGTTCGGCTCGAACAGTGCATTGACCTTCCACACTCTCCCCCTTGCATCTGACAACACGATCTAGTCATCTTGGCTTATCCTCTCTGCCATCACAGCCTGGTTCTTCTCGTTGGCATGTGCAAACTCCCTGTATCTCTGCTCCTCATCTGACTTGCTCGCCCTTACAACTCTTCGGTTCTCTTTGTTGAGCCCCATGCAGAGCCTTGGGTTCTCGTAGAACATAATGTCGATTTGCTCAAGCGTGCGTCCGGAAGTCTCGACGCCAAAGAAGTAAGTCAGCGGTACAAAGGACGCGCAGACAGCTGCCCAGACCCAGAAGTAATGGCCGCGGATGTTGTCAAGACCGATTGGGGTAACCATGACGACAACGAAGTTGGACATCCAGTGTGAGAAGACGCCAACCGCGGTTGCCTTGTTGCGGACACGGAGAGGTTGGATTTCGGCTGAGT
>Ga0265797_10010224_pt1 | contig 11987 bp, 9 predicted proteins | sample P2T30metagenome_FD_192433 | JGI IMG/M metagenome (GOLD analysis project Ga0265797, IMG submission 192433) | Plant litter microbial communities from East Loma Ridge, Irvine, California - P2 T30 | ecosystem: Environmental > Terrestrial > Plant litter > Unclassified | place: USA: California... | reverse complement strand
CGCCGCGAAGAACCCCGTTCCGTGCGAGGAACCACGAACCTTCGTGGTTCATCGCACAGAACGGGGTTCACGGGCAGAGGAGGCGCGGGTCGGCCACCCGAGGAGGCGCGGGTCAGCTCCCGGTGCGCGTCGCGATCTCGACGCCGACGATGCGCTCGTCGGCGATCGTCACGGGGTACACGTCGCCCGTGAAGCGCACCGTCGCCTCGGTCTCGCGTTCGGCACACGAGCCGCCGACCCAGAGCTCGACGTCCCCGGGCTCGACGACCCGTCGGTGCTGCCGGTCCGTGAGCGCCAGACGGGTGGTGGGGACGCGGAAGACGACCCGCGCCTCCTGACCCGGTTCGAGCGCGACGCGCGCGTAGCCGAGCAGTTGCGCGACGGGCCGGGTGACCGAGCCCACGACGTCGTGCGCGTACAGCTGCACGAGGTCGGTGCCGGGGCGGTCGCCCGTGTTGGCGACCGTCACCGACGCGACGAACGAGCCGCCCGTGGGCACCTCGGCCGAGTCGACGACCAGGTCGGAGCGTCGCCACGAGGTGTACGACAGCCCGTGACCGAACGGCAGCACGGGCGTGCTGTCGGCGCTCGTCACCTCGGACGGTCCACCGAGCACCGGGTGCAGGTAGGAGAACGGCTGCGCGCCGGCCGACCTCGGCAGCGACACGGGCAGGTGCCCGGACGGCTCGACGCTGCCGGCCAGGACGCCGGCGACGGCGGCGCCGCCCTCCTCCCCCGGGAAGAACGCCTGGACGACGGCGGCGGGCGCCCCCGCACCCGACACCGCCCAGCCGATGGCGTACGGCCGGCCCGAGAGCACGACCATGACGGTCGGCGTGCCGGTGGCGACGACGGCCTCGACCAGCTCGCGCTGCACCCCGGGCAGCTCGAGGCTCTCGACGTCGTTGCCCTCACCGACGGTGCCCCGTCCGAACAGGCCGGCCCGGTCGCCGACGACCACGACGGCGACCTCGGCCCCGCGGGCGGCCTCGACTGCGGCGGCGATCCGTGACCGGTCGTCGCCTTCGACGTCGCAGCCGGCCTCGACCACGACGTCGGCCGCGGGCAGCTCGCTGCGCAGGGACTCGGCGACGGTCGGCAGCTCGATGCCGAGCGGCACGCCCGGGTGGTGCGCCAGCACGTGGTTGACGAACGAGTAGCAGCCCATCAGGGCCTCGGCGCTGTCGCCGTTCGGCCCGATCACCGCGACCGAGGCCGGGCCGGCACCTGCAGCGCTACCGGCACCAGCCGCACCGGCGGCCCCACGAACCAGCGGCAGCACCCCGTCGTTCGTCAGCACGACGACCGACTCGTCGGCCAGCCGTCGCGCGACCGCCCGGTGCTCGGCCGAGTCGAGGTCGACCGAGGTCGGCGGCGGCGTCTCGAACGTCTCGTCGAGCAGCCCGAGCTCCTCCTTCTCGGCGAGCACGCGGAGGACCGCCCGGTCGACCAGTGCCTCGTCCACCTCGCCGCGGCGCACCCGCTCGGCCAGGGGCGCGAGGTAGGCGTCACCGGTGGGCAGCTCGACGTCGATGCCGGCCTCGAGGGCCAGTGCCGCGGCCTCGCCCCGGTCGGCGGCGACCGCGTGCATCACCTGCAGGAACGCCACCGAGAAGTAGTCCGACACGACGACCCCGTCGAACCCCCACCGTCGGCGCAGCACCTCGGTCAGGTACGACGGCGTCCCGGCGACCGGCACCCCGTCGATCTCGGCGTACGAGTTCATCACCGAGCGCACCCCGCCGTCGAGCACGGCCATCTCGAACGGCGGCAGCAGGACGTCCTCGACGAACCGCGGTCCGACCTGTGCCGGCGCGTGGTTGCGCCCCGCCGCCGAGGTCGAGTAGCCCACGAAGTGCTTGAGCGTCGCGTGCACGCCGGCCGCCTGCAGCCCCTTCACGTAGGCGGTGCCGATGGTGCCGACGACGTAGGGGTCCTCGGCGATGCACTCGTCGACCCGACCCCACCGGGTGTCACGGATGACGTCGAGCACGGGCGCGAGACCCTGGTGCACGCCGAGGTCGCGCATGGACCCGCCGATCAGCCGGGCCATCTCCTCGACCAGCTCGGGGTCGAACGAGGCCCCCCAGGCGAGCGGCGTGGGGAACGTCGCGGCCTGCCAGGCGGCGAGGCCGGTCAGGCACTCCTCGTGCACCAGCGCGGGGATGCCCAGTCGGGTCTCGTCCCGCAGGCGGCGCTGTTCGCGCCACAACCAGGAGGCGCGCTCGACGGGGTCCACCGGCCTGGTCCCGTAGACCCGCGTCAGGTGCCCGAGCCCGTGCCGGGTCGCCTCGACGTAGTCGCCCGACGTCGCCATCTCGCCCTGCATCGGGGCCACGTTCTCGGCCCCCTGGTCGACCCACCACCCGACCAGCTGGGCGAGCTTCTCGTCGAGGGTCATCTCGGTCAACAGCGACGCCACCCGGTCGGAGGCGCGGGGTTCGCCGACCGTGAGGGCCTGCGGTCGGTGAGCGGTGTCGGTCATGTCGGCTCGCGCCTCCTGGTCTGTGACGGTGTCGGTGGCGGTCATCCCTTGACCGCCCCGGTGAGCCCGCCGACGATGCGGCGTTCGAAGAGGCTGAAGAAGATCAACGCGGGCAGCATCGAGAGCGCCGTGAAGGCGAGCACCCGTGCCGTGTCGACCGAGTACTGCGACGAGAACGCCTGCACGCCGAGCGGCAGGGTGAACGTCGACGGGTCGTTGAGGATGAACAGCGGCAGCAGGTACGAGTTCCAGGCGCCGATGAAGGCGAGGATGCCCACCGTGATGACGCCGGGCAGCGACAGCCGGACCACCATGCGGAAGAAGAAGCCGAGGCGGCTGCAGCCGTCGATGAACGCGGCCTCCTCGATCTCGTCGGGGATCGCGCGGAGGAACGGCACGAGGATGATGATCGTCGTCGGCAGGGCGAAGGCGATCTGCGGCAGGATCACGCCGGCCAACGAGTTCGTCAGGCCCAGGTCGCGGATGACGAGGTACAGCGGGGTGATCGCGACGGTCATCGGGAACATGAGCCCTGCCGCGAAGAGCGCGTAGAGCACCCCGCGACCGGCGAAGCGGTACCGGGCCAGCACGTAGCTGGCGGCCAGGCCGAGCGCGACCGTGCCGATCGTGGTCGCCCCGGCCGAGATCAGCGAGTTGCCGACCTGTCGCCAGAACGTGCCGCCGGTCAGCACGTCGAGGTAGTTGCCGATCTGCCACGGGCTCGGGAACCCGGACGGGTCGGTCGTGATCTGCGCGTTGGTGCGGAAGCCGCCGATCACGATGAACGCGACGGGCGCGAGCATCGCCACGATGACGACCACCGCGACCACGTACGCGACGCCGCGTCCGGGGTCGGCGATGCCGCGCCTCCTGCGGGTCGGCGGTCGGTCGCCGGTGGCGGCGGGCCCGCGGCCCCGAGGAGGCGCGGTGAGGGTCGAGGCGGTCATCGTTCTTCTCCTGCGGTGGTCGCCGAGGTCGTGACGGCCCCGGCCGTGTCGCGTCGCAGCACGAAGCGCTGGTAGACGAGGGCGACGACGAGCGAGATGAGGAACAGCACGACCGCGACGGCGTTGCCGTAGCCGTAGCTGCCCGAGGTGCGGCCGTTCGCGACCATGTAGGTCGCCATGGTCGAGGTGCCGGCGGTCGCCGCGATGTACTGACCCCAGATGATGTAGACGAGGTCGAAGAGCTGCAGCGAGCCGATGATCGACAGGAACGCCCAGATGCGCAGCGTCGGTCCGAGCAGCGGCAGCGTGATGCGGCGCTGGATCTGCCACCAGCTCGCGCCGTCGATGGCCGCGGCCTCGCTGAGCTCCTCGGGCACACCCTGGAGCCCGGCGAGGAAGAGGATGACGGCGAAGCCGACGTACTTCCAGGTGATGATCACCAGCAGCGTCCAGATGGCGATGCTGGGATCGGCGAGCCAGTCGGTGGCGAACGAGCCGAGGCCGACCTTGGTGAGCAGGTCGTTGACGGCGCCGCTGCCCTGGAGCATGAGGCTCCAGCCCGTGCCGACGACGACCTCGCTGATGACGTAGGGCACGAAGATCAACACGCGGATCAGCGACTGACCGCGCAGCTTGCGGTTGAGCAGCAACGCGAGGCCGATGGCCACCGGGCCCTGCAGCACGAGCGAGAGCACGACGATCGTGGCGTTGTGCCGCAACGCGTCGAGGAAGGTCGGGTCCTGGAAGATCGTGACGTAGTTGCGGAACCCGACGAAGTCGGTCGGCGGGCCGAAGCCGGACCAGCTGAAGAAGCCGTAGTAGGCGGCCATCACGATCGGGAAGACCACGAACGCCAGGAACACCACGAGGGCGGGGCCGACGAGCAGGGCGATCTCGAGGCCGCGGGCGCCACGCCCCTTCCGGGACACGGCCCGGGAGGCCGCCGGGGGCGAGACGAGTGCCTCGCCCCCGGCGGTGGCGTGAGGCCGCGAGGGTGCGGCGGGCCGCACGGAGGGTTCGCGGAGGCTCACGATCCGACCTCTACGCCTTCTTGGCGGCGGCGTCGACGGCGTCGACGAACTCCTGCGGCGTGCCGTCGCCCGAGAGCAGGTCGACCACGGCGACGTTCATCGCGTTGCCGACGTTCAGGCCGTAGACGGTGTCGAGCCACTGCGAGACGAACGGGGCGTCGTTGTAGGCGCTGAGGACGTCCTGCAGGTAGGGCTCGGTGACGGCCTCCTGGGCGACCGTGTTGACGGGAGGCGCGTTGAAGGCCTTGTAGTAGGCCGTCTGCACGTCGGGGGTCGCCAGGTAGTTCAGGAAGTCGACGCACGAGTCGGGCGCACCGGCCGAGCACGAGTACCCGTCGACCCCGCCCATGATGGCGCCGGTCTCGCCGTCACCGCCGTCGACGGCGGGGAAGGGGAACCAGCCCAGGTCGGACAGCGGCTGCTGGTCGGGCGTGAGCGACGCGATGACGCCCGGGTTCCAGGCACCCATGAGCTCCATGCCCGCCTGGTGGTTGGCGATCAGACCGGCCGAGCTGCCGGCGCCCTGCTGGGCCGCCGTGGTGAGGAACCCGTCGTTGAACGGCTCGGTGTCGCGGAAGTCGGCGAGGTCCTCGGCCGCCTTGACCCAGCAGTCGTCGCTGAAGTCACGGTCGGTCGCGGCCTTCTCGAGGACGTCCGAGCTGCACGAACGCAGCGCGAAGAAGAAGTACCAGTGGGCGGCGGGCCAGGCGTCCTTGCCACCGAGGGCGACGGGCGAGACGCCCGAGCCCTTCAGGGCGGTGACGGCCTGGTCGAGCTCGTCCATCGTCGTCGGGGCCTCGGTGATGCCGGCGGCGTCGAAGAGGTCCTGGCTGTACCAGAAGCCACCGGGGAGCACGGCGACGGGCATCGAGTACACCTTGCCGTCGACCGAACCCGACCCGAAGGTCCCCTCGCTGATGTCCTGCTTCGCGTCGTCCGAGATGACGTCGGTGAGGTCCTTGACCTGTCCGGCCGAGACCATGGCCTGGAGCTTGCCGCCGCCGCGCTGCAGGAACACGTCGGGGGCGTCGCCCGAGTTGAGGGCGGTCTGCAGCTTGCTGTCGAAGTCCTCGTTCTGCACGGTCTGGACGTCGATCTTCACGTCCGGGTTGGCCTTCTCGAAGTCGGCCGCGGTGGCCGTCCAGAAGTCCTGGCCGGGGCCGGTCGTCGAGTTCTGCCAGAGGGTGAGCGTGCCGTCGTCCGACCCGCTTCCGCCCCCGGTGCTGCAGCCGGTCAGCAGTCCCGCTCCGATCAGCAGGGCCGCCGACCCGGCCAGGAGCCGTCGAGATGTGGTCATGGTTCCACCTTTTCCTCTTCGTTGAGCGGCCGTGGTCGGCCGAGCGTGCCGTGCTCCGATGCGCGGCATGGCCTCAGTGTCGAAAACGGCGGGGACGGTGTCAAACGTTTTCGAAAACCATTTCCGTCGGGCTAGGCTGCCGACGTGATGACGGCACGGGTGACGATCCACGACGTGGCGCGGGCGGCCGGGGTGTCGGTCGCGACGGTGTCGAAGGCGGTCAACGGGCGCTACGGCGTCTCGGCCCAGGCGATCGAGCGCGTCATGGCGGCGGTGGACGAGCTCGGCTACGAGTCGAGCCTCGTGGCCAGCAGCATGCGGGCCCGCCGCACCGGGGTGATCGGCGTGCTCGTGGCCGACTTCGAGCCGTTCAGCTCGGAGGTGCTCAAGGGGGTCGGGGCGGCCGTCCGGTCGCGGGGCGCCGAGTACGACCTGCTGGCCTACAGCGGGGCGCACCGCGGCGAGAACACCGGCTGGGAGCGTCGCTCGCTCAGCCGGCTGAGCGGCACGCTGATCGACGGGGCGATCCTCGTCACGCCATCCGTGCTGACGACGGCTTCGAGCATCCCGGTGGTGGCCGTCGATCCGCACACCGGGCGCACCGACCTGCCCTCGGTCGAGGCCGACAGCCGCGGCGGCGCCTTGCTCGCCGTCGAGCACCTGCTCGGCCTGGGCCACCGGCGGATCGGATTCCTGGCCGGCCGCCCCGACCTGCGCTCGGCCTCGCTGCGCGAGGCGGGCTACGTGCAAGCGCTGCGGGCGGCCGGCGTCACCCGCGACCCGGCACTGACCCGCAACGGCGACTTCGAGTTGACGGCCTCTCGCCAGGCGGCCCGCTCGCTGCTGACCAGCCCCGACCGGCCGACGGCCGTCTTCGCCGCCAACGACCTCTCGGCCATCGCCCTGCTGCGCACCGCGCTCGACCTCGGCCTGCGGGTGCCCGACGACCTCAGCATCGTCGGGTTCGACGACATCCCCGAGGCCTCGCGGGAGTCCCCTCCGTTGACCACCGTGCAGCAGCCCATGCAGCGGCTCGGCAGCGCGGCCGCGGGCATGCTCTTCACGATGCTCGAGGGCGGCGAGCCGGCCGCCCCCGAGGTGCAGCTGCCGACGCGGCTCGTGGTGCGCGGCACGACGGGGCCGCCGCGCGGGTGACCGCCTGCGACTGCGATCTCCTGTTCACACTTCCGTACGTCGGGGCGTACCCTTGTGTGCATGCCAGAGCAGAGTGTCGCCGACTACGCCGCCAAGAACGGTCTGTCGGTCCGCCGCGTCCAAGCGCAGGCGGCATGCGGCGCCCTACCCGCACGGCGGGTCGCGGGACGTTGGTTGATCGACGAGTCACTCGAACACAGGGCCGTCGCCCGGCGCCCTCTCGGCGTCCGCATGCAGAAGGCCCTGTCCGCACGACTGGACGGTCTCGACGACGGATTGACGCCCACCGAGAGGCTGCGCCTCGCGAGGCATCTCGACGAATTGAGGTCTGACGCGGACCCCGCCGATCTCATCTGGGCATGGTTCCGACCCCGGCGGCCCCTCAGACTCGACGGACTGCCGAGCGATGTCGCCGACCTCCCCGCGGACGGCCGCGTCGTCCCCTCCGGGTTCAGCGACCCCCGTGCCGGGATCGCAGCCGCCGGGATGCTCGAGGCCCACGTCGGCGCCCATGACCTCGATGCCGTGCTCGACGACTTCATCCTCGAACCCTCCGACCGGCCCACCGTCCTGTTGCACGTCGACGACGTCCGCCCGAGTGATCCGGTGCCGTTGGCGGTCCTGCTCGTGGACCTCGCACAGAGCCCCGGGCCACGCGAGCGGGCCCAGGTCGGCCGTCTCGTCGCCGAGCACCTGGCATGACGATCGTCGCCCCGGTCATGACACCGACCCAGGCAGCCGCGTGGCATGCCCTCTTCGCCGTCCACCAGCGGCTGCCGACCGGTTGGTGCCTCGTGGGTGGTCAGATGGTCCATTCGTTGTGCTGGGAGCACGGGATCACCTCGTCTCGCCCCACCGAGGACGCAGACGCGGCGTTGGACGTCCGGGCACATCCCCGGATGCTCTACGACTTCACCAGCAGCCTCGCGGACCTCGGCTACGGGCCGGACGGTGAGTCGTGGACCGGCCACCACCATCGATGGGTGAACGGCCGAGCGCAGATCGACGTCCTGATCCCGCGCTTCCTCGGCGTACGAGCGGATTCCCGACGAGGTGCCTCGGGCGGAACGACGATCGCTTCCGCGGGCGCACAAGGGGCCTTGAATCGGGCAGAGCCCATCCAGGTCGAGGTCGCCGGTGTCGTCGGAACGGTTCTCAGACCGACGTTGCAAGGCGCCCTGTTCGCGAAGGCGGCAGCTCTCGTCAACGATGACCCGAACCCCGACCGCCATCTCCTCGACATCGCCTTGCTCGGCACGGCCGTGGGCAGGACCGTCCGCCTAGGCAAGGGCGCGACGGCCGTCGAGAGGCGTCGCCTGCTCTCCGCGTTGGCACGGCTCGATCGCCGCCCGGCCCTGACGGCCGGACTCGAGCGCGGCCCGGGCGTGACTCGTCGAGTCCGGCTCGCTCTCGACCGGACCTGATCTCGACCCCCCGCAGACCCCGGTGTCGCCCTTGACACCAGAGTCCGTGCCGGGAGTTCGGGCTCCCGACGATGCCAGCGGTTCGGGCCGCCGACGGCGTGCCGCGACAGGGTCGGTCGGGCACGGGGTGCCCAGGGGCACCCGGGCATGTCTTCGGAGCGGCACGCCTCCCCCGTTTGGGTGACATCGCGAGAAATGCGGACACGCAGGAGGCGCGGGTCACGCGACCCGCGCCTCCTGCGTCCTCGAGGCCGTCAGGCCCGACCGATCAGGCCCAGAGGAACGGCACCACGAACGCCAGCAGCGTGACGACCGGTCCGATGACCACCATCGAGAGGCCCCATCGGGTCAGGTGGCGGTAGAGGCGCGGTCGGTCCTCCTCGACGCCCGAGGCGACGATGGTCGCGCCGGTCGTGCCGAACGGAGCGCAGTCGACGAGCGAGGCGGAGATCGCCAGGGCGTAGATGAAGCCGGTCATCTCGAGTCCGCCGCCCGGGACGAGCAGGGGGACGGCGAGCGGGATGAGCGCACCCAGGATGCCGATGGTCGAGGCGAAGGCCGACACGAGACCGGCGATCACGCAGATGACGAACGCGGCGAGCAGCGGCGACGAGACCGAGCGGGCGACCTCGCCGAGCTGGTCGATGGCGCCGAGCCGCGTCAGGACGCCGACGTAGGTGATGATCCCGCCGAGCAACAGGATGGTGTTCCAGTCGATGCGCGCCAGCGACGCACGGCCGACGTCGGGCTTGAGGAAGGCGAGGAAGACGGCGAGCGTCAGCGCGACCGCACCGAGGTTGAGGTCGACGTCGAGCAGCGTGATCGTGAAGAAGCCGACGATCAGCACCGGGATGCTCACGAGCACGACGAGCTGGTACGCGCCGAGTCGGGTGGCGGTGGCCGGCTCGGTGAGGACGGCGGTGCCGCCCTGACCATGCCCGGCACCGGCAGCGCGCCCACTTCCGGCACTGCGCGTGCCGCCGGTGCCGCCGGTCCCGCCGGCTGCCACCGCGGCCCGGGCCGCGCCCGCCGCCCGGGTCCGGGCGATCAGCTCTCGACCGCCGAACAGGAAGAACGCGACCAGCACGACGAGCGTGTTGACGCCGACCGAGAGGCCGAACATCAGACCCGGGTTGTACGGGATGCCCGAAGCCCGCGCGACGGTCATGACCGTGATGCCGTTGATGCTCGTCGGGGCGAGGGCTCCGCCCACGATGGCCGAGCTCATGACGATGCCCATCATCGTCGAGTGGATCTTGTGCTTGTGCGCCAGGCTCATCGCGATCGGCACGATCGTGAAGGCGGCGTGCGACGTGCCGAGGCACGCGACGAGCGTGCCGATGACGAACATCGCCCAGGGGATGAGTGCCACGCGGTCGCCGATCAGACCGACCGAGCGGTCGACCAGCCAGTCGACGACGCCGGTCTCGCGGGCGATGCCGAACAGGTAGGTGATGCCGAGCAGGATCAGCAGGGCGTCGACCGGGAAGCCGCCGAGGACGTCGTCGAGGCTCTCGCCGACGACGAGCACGCCGACCAGGAGGGCGGCGACGAACGCCAGGGCGCCCATGTGCACGTTGCGGATCGCCGAGAGGGCGAAGACGGCGACGAGGACGATCAGCGCGACGAGCTCGACGCTCACGAGGTCGCCGCCGGGGTGGGTTCGGTCGGTTCGGGGGTGTAGGGCATCGTCGTCGATCTCCTGGTTCGGGGTGTCACGGGTCGGGAGGGGGGAAGGGGAAAGGCCGAGGAGGCGCGGGTCAGCGACCCAGCGCGAGCCCGGCCCGGTAGGCCGCCAGCGCCGCCTCGGGCACGTCGGCGAGGTCGTCCAGTCGCACGAGGTCGCCGGGGGCCACGTCGGCCACGAGCCGCGCGCCGCCGAGCAGGTAGTAGGGCGCGATCCCGTCGTCGTCGGGGTCGACGATGACGGGGGCGACACCGGCGATCTCGTGGTGGTGGCCCTCGACGCGGAAGGCGGTGCCGGCCGACAGCGCCTCGTCGGCCCGGGCCGCGAGGATCGTGTGCTGCCGGGGCTCGGGCAGGCGCGACGTCCCGTCGACCGCGGCGACGATGCTCAGCGGGGTCTCGACGCCCATGAAGTGGTACGGCCAGTAGATGCAGGCGTGGCGGCCGTCGCGGCTGACGACGTGCCCCTTGCCGCGCAGCGTCTCCCAGGTGACGGGGTCGCCGGTGCGGACGATCACGAAGACGCCGCCGGCGAAGCTGGCCTCGCCCGGCAGGCGGAGCATCGAGAAGACGTCGACGACGCCGGTGCGACCGAGCAGACCGCCGTCCTCGCGTGCCGTGTAGAGGTCGGCGAGCTCGTCCGGCCGGGCGACGGGGTAGTGCATGGCCTCGACGTCGGCGCGGGCGCCGGTGTAGAGCGAGACGACGTTCATCTCGCACGAGTCGGCGGCCGCCGCCCGCTTGAGACCGGCGACCGCCGAGGCACGCGCCTCGACCGTCGCCAGGGGGTCGTCGCCGAGGTCGAGCAGAGAGGCCAGGGCCGGCGCGTCGACGGTCGTGCCGGCCTGGTCCACGACGCCCGTGGCCGGGTCGAAGGCGAGGTCGTACTCGCCCGACTTGCCGAGGGCCACGACGTCGAAGCCGCACTCGAGCACCCACGCCACGAGACGCAACAGGTTCGCGGGCTGGTCGCCGTCGCCGGGCAGGTACCGCAGACCGGCCGCACGGGCCTTGGCGCTCAGCGCCACGCCGGCGACGGACTCGACCTCCTTGCTGACCATGACGACGTGCACCCCGCGGTCGAGCGCGGTGTCCGCGTAGCCGTGCCCGGCCTCGATGCGACCGGTGGCCTCGACGAGGACGTCGACACCGTCCCAGTCGACGGCCGAGGCGTCGGCGATCACGGCGATCGAGCCGGCCGAGACCGCCTCGGCGGTCGCCGCCGCCGTCGACGGCGTCGCGACGGACGAGGCGGGCACCCCGAGCTCGTGGAGCATGGCCGTCACCCCGTCGACGTCGGGGTCGACGAGCTGCGTGGCCGTCAGGTCGGGCAGGCGGCGCAGCTGGTCGAGCAGCGTGCGGCCGTAGCCACCGTTCGCGCCGGTGAGGAGGACGCGGACCGGAGTCGCGCGAGACGTCGTCGAGTGGAGGATCACCGTTGTTCCCGTTCGTTCAAGAGGCCAGGAGCGGCCCGGGCGAGCATGGCAACTGTAGCGAGACTTATCAAATTGTCAAACATCGCACCAAATAGTCACATAGACTGTCTTCGCCCACCCGCCGAGACCGAGGCGCCGTGAGCCCGCCCGCCACCGAGAGGTCCTGCATGTTGATAGGTGCCGTCGCCGACGACTTCACCGGAGCCACCGATCTCGCCTCGGGCTTCCGCCGCCGTGGCCTCGAGACGGTGGTCGTCGTCGACCCCGCCGCCGTCGAACCGACGACGTACGCCGGCGTCGACGCGGTCGTGGTGGCCCTGAAGACCCGCACGGCCCCGGTCGACGAGGCCGTCGAGCAGTCGGCCGCCGCCCTGTCCTGGTTGGTCGAGGCCGGCGCCGGACGATTCGCCCTGAAGTACTGCTCGACCTTCGACTCGACCGACGAGGGCAACATCGGGCCCGTCCTCGACGCCTTCCGCGACCGGCTCGGGGTCGACCGGGCGATCGTCGTCCCCGCGTTCCCCGC
>Ga0265797_10010223_pt1 | contig 11988 bp, 10 predicted proteins | sample P2T30metagenome_FD_192433 | JGI IMG/M metagenome (GOLD analysis project Ga0265797, IMG submission 192433) | Plant litter microbial communities from East Loma Ridge, Irvine, California - P2 T30 | ecosystem: Environmental > Terrestrial > Plant litter > Unclassified | place: USA: California... | reverse complement strand
CATCCAGTTGGTGAGCCAGCGCGCAGCGTCGAAGCCCGGCGCGGCCTCGGGATCGCCGGATTCCTCGAGCATGGTTTCGACCTGGCCGATCAGCTTGGCCATGCCGACGACTTTTTCGCTGTCCTCGCGCGACAGCGGCTCGTTGCGGCTGGCCTTGCGGTTGACGGTGGCGGTGGCGATGTCCAGCATGCCGAAAATCTTTTCCTGCTGAATATCGAGCCCGCCGACGAAGCTCTTGAAGTCGGCGGCGCTCACGCCCGCCCGGATCAGGTCGATGCGCCTGACCGGCGTGGCCTGGAATACTTCGCGGAAGTTGAGCCAGTGCCCCATGGCGGCGCCTTCGGACCGCTCTGCCCCGTAGGGCTCGATCCTTTCCTCGAGCTTGTGCCCGGGCATGGTGGCCGGCGCCAGGGGATAGTCTTGTGACTGCCTTGATTTTTTCGTCATGATTTTCGCTCCCTTGAGTAGAAAGCGTAGATCAAATGAGCAGCACAGGCCATGACATACATCGAAGACCCAAAACGAAAAAGCCCGCTTCGTTGAAGCGGGCTTTCGAGCAGCTCGGCTGCGGTGTTCTGGCTCCCCGACCTGGACTCGAACCAGGGACCTGCGGATTAACAGTCCGTCGCTCTACCGACTGAGCTATCAGGGAATTGATGTTGCTATTGTAACCTCTCGCCAGCGACTTGCACAGGACAACTTACCTATCGTGCATGCCGTGCCAGAGGTGAGAATTCTGGCTCCCCGACCTGGACTCGAACCAGGGACCTGCGGATTAACAGTCCGTCGCTCTACCGACTGAGCTATCAGGGATTAGACTTCCAAAACGACTTGCGCCGAATCGGAAGAGCCAAGATTCTAGAGAACTTTTGCGATAGCGTCAACCACGCGATCGATGTTCTTCGAATTCAGTGCCGCCACGCAGATGCGGCCGGTGTCCACGGCGTAGATCGATTCGGCGCGCAGCCCCTCGACCTGCTGCTTGCTCAGGCCCGAATACGAGAACATGCCGACCTGCTCGCGCACGAACGCGAAGTCGGTGCCCGGCGCTTTTTCAGCCAGCTTTTTCACCAGTTCCTCGCGCATCTGCTTGATGCGCACGCGCATGCCGGCCAGCTCGTCTTCCCACAGCTGGCGCAGCTCGGGGGTGGACAGGACGGTGGCGACCACCTTGCCGCCATGGGTCGGCGGGTTCGAATAGTTGGTGCGCACGATGCGCTTCAGCTGCGACAGCAGGCGCGCGGCTTCTTCGGCGGACGACGCCACCACCGACAGCGCGCCGACGCGCTCGCCGTACAGCGAGAACGACTTCGAGAACGAGTTCGATACCAGCAGCGGGCCGCCGGCGTCGACGAAGCGGCGCACCACGGCGCCGTCTTCCGCGATGCCCGCGCCGAAGCCCTGGTAAGCCATGTCCAGGAAGGGGATCAGGCCACCCTCCTGCACGGCGGCGATCACCTGGCCCCACTGGTCGGCCGTGAGGTCGGCGCCGGTCGGGTTGTGGCAGCAAGCGTGCAGGACGACGATGGCGCCCGCCGGCATCGCCTTCAGGTCGGCCAGCATGGCGTCGAAGTTCACGCCATGCGTGGCCGCATCGTAATAGCTGTAATTGTTGACCGTGAAGCCGGCGCTTTCGAACAGCGCGCGGTGGTTTTCCCAGCTCGGGTCGCTGATGTACACGCTCGATCCCGGCGCGAAGCGCTTCAGGAAGTCGGCGCCGATCTTCAGCGCGCCGGTGCCGCCGATGGCCTGCACGGTGATCGCACGTTTCTCTTGAATTACCGGGCTGTCGGCACCAAATACGAGTTCTTGCACAGCCTTGTCGTAAGCACCCAGGCCCTCGATCGGCAGATAGGTGCGCGGTGCCGGCTGTTCCATCAACAGCGCCTCCGCTTTGCGTACGCAATCCAGCAGCGGCACCTTGCCATTGTCATCATAGTAGACGCCTACGCCCAGGTTGATCTTGGCCGGGTTGGTATCTGCATTGAAGGCTTCGGTAATACCGAGGATGGGGTCGCGCGGGGCCATGGCGATGGCGCCGAAGATGCTGGCAGGAGCTGTGGAATTCATCGTGATAAACTGGGTTTGTCGCTGGGTTCGCAGCAGTTGTATAGACAGCGGCTTGAAATAATGATAGGCCGCAGGCGGATTCTCATTCTAGCAAAGGTCTGATCACATGGCAGATTTATCGGTCGCAAATTCTCCGGCGCCCACCGTCATCACTTTCCCGGACTCTCCGTTCAAGCTGCACCAGCCCTTCCCGCCCGCCGGCGACCAGCCGACCGCGATCGAAGGCCTGATCCAGGGCATCGAGGATGGCTTGATGTACCAGACGCTGCTCGGTGTGACCGGCTCCGGCAAGACCTACACGATGGCCAACACCATCGCGCGGGCCGGCCGTCCGGCGATCGTGTTCGCGCCGAATAAAACCCTCGCGGCCCAGCTGTACGCCGAGTTCCGCGAATTCTTCCCGCAGAACGCGGTCGAGTACTTCGTCTCGTACTACGATTACTACCAGCCGGAAGCCTATGTGCCGCAGCGCGACCTGTTCATCGAAAAGGACTCGTCGATCAACGAGCACATCGAGCAGATGCGCCTGTCCTGCACCAAGTCGCTGATGGAGCGGCGCGACGTCGTCATCGTCGCGACCGTATCGGCCATCTACGGTATCGGTAATCCGAACGAGTACCACAAGATGATCCTGACGCTGCGCACCGGCGATAAAGTGGCGCAGCGCGACGTCATCGCGCGCCTGATCCAGATGCAGTACACGCGCAACGAGATGGACTTCTCGCGCGGCTCCTTCCGCGTGCGCGGCGACACCATCGACATCTTCCCGGCGGAGCACGCCGAACTGGCGATCCGCGTCGAGATGTTCGACGACGAAATCGAATCGCTGCAGTTGTTCGACCCGCTGACCGGCAAGGTGCGCCAGAAGATCCCGCGCTTTACGGTGTACCCGGGTTCGCACTACGTGACCGGCCGCGCCACCGTGCTCAAGGCAGTGGATTCGATCAAGGCCGAGCTGCGCGACCGGCTCGAGGAATTCCGCCAGCAGGGCAAGCTCCTGGAAGAACAGCGCCTCGAGCAGCGCACCCGATTCGACCTCGAGATGCTGGCCGAAGTCGGCTTCACGAAAGGCATCGAGAACTACTCGCGCCACCTGTCCGGCTCGATGCCGGGCGAACCGCCGCCGACGCTGATCGACTACCTGCCGAAGGACGCGATCATGTTCATGGACGAGTCGCACGTGATGATCGGCCAGCTCAACGCGATGTACAACGGCGACCGCTCGCGCAAGGTGAACCTGGTCGACTACGGCTTCCGCCTGCCGTCGGCGCTGGACAACCGGCCGCTGAAGTTCACGGAATTCGAGAACAAGATGCGCCAGTGTATCTTCGTTTCCGCGACGCCCGCGGAGTACGAGAAGCAACATGCCGACAACGTGGTCGAGCAGGTGGTGCGCCCGACCGGCCTGGTCGACCCGAAGGTGATCGTCAAGCCGGCGCGTTCGCAGGTCGACGACCTGATGGGAGAGATTACCGACCGCATCAAGAAGGACGAGCGCGTGCTGGTGACCACGCTGACCAAGCGCATGGCCGAGCAGTTGACGGAGTATTTGGGCGACCATGGCATCAAGGTGCGCTACCTGCACAGCGACATCGACACCGTGGAGCGCGTGGAAATCCTGCGCGACCTGCGCCTGGGCACCTTCGACGTGGTGGTCGGCATCAACCTGCTGCGCGAGGGCCTGGACTTGCCCGAAGTGTCGCTGGTGGCCGTGCTGGACGCCGACAAGGAAGGCTTCCTGCGTTCGGAACGCTCGCTGATCCAGACTATCGGCCGCGCCGCGCGTAACCTGAACGGCGTCGCGATCCTGTACGCGGACAACATGACCGACTCGATGAAGAAGGCCATCGACGAGACCGAACGCCGCCGCGCCAAGCAGATCGCCTTCAACGAAGCCAACGGCATCGTGCCGAAGGGCGTGACCAAGAAGATCAAGGACATGATCGACGGCGTCTACAGCGCGGCTGCCGCCAGGAACATGAGCCAGGCCGAGGAAACCGCCAAGATCGAGGGTATGAGCGAAAAGCAGATTTCGAAGGAGATCAAGCGCCTCGAAAAGCTCATGGTGGACCACGCCAAGAACCTCGAGTTCGAAAAGGCGGCGCAGGTGCGCGACCAACTGCATATCCTCAAGCAGCAGGCCTTCGGGGCGCCGGGGGCGGACAACGTGGTGTCGATCCTCGGGAAGTAAGACGCAATTCGCATCGAAAAGCGGCCGCTGGCCGCTTTTTTCATGGGCACTACATTCCGATACGCAATTCCGCCGGCCGCCATGCTATTGTCAGCCTGACACGACAACAACGGGAGACTGCATGATCCGCAAGATAATCCTGGCCGCCTGCGCCACCCTGCCCCTGTTCTCCGCCCCAGCCCTCGCCGCGCCCGAGCTCGGCTATCTGCAGAACAGCCTGGACGGCCGTGGCCGCTGCCTGGGCAGCAGCGACGGCAAGGTGGCGATGACGGCATGCGATCAATCACCGTCCCAGCAATGGGCGTCCACGCCAGGCGATATCCCCGGCTACTACAAATTCCACACGGCGGCGGGGGGACAGGCCGCCTGCCTGGCCGCGCAGCCGGCGGACCGCAAGAACGTATTGCGCATGGCCGCGTGCGGCACCGGCGAGGAACAGCAGTGGTATGTGGTGCGCGTGACTGGCCAGCCCAACCTGATGATCCTCACCAACCGCGCCGGCGGCGCCACGCGCTGCCTGGAAGCGCAGCAGACCGGCATCAAGCTGACGCCTTGCGGCCGCCGGCAGGCCGGCCACCAGTGGCGCGGCAACTACACGCCGACCATGTGAGCGGCCGGCGCATCTGCGATTACTGCACGCCGAGCAGCTCGACGTCGAAGATCAGGTTGGCGTTCGGCGGAATCGGGCCTGCGCCATCCGCGCCATAGCCCAGCGAGGCCGGGATGACCAGGGTGCGCTTGCCGCCGACCTTCATCCCCGCCACGCCCTGGTCCCAGCCCGGGATCACGTTGCCGGCGCCGAGCCGGAAGGTAAAGGGCTCGCGGCCGACCGAGCTGTCGAACCGGGCGCCGTGCTGCTGCGGCGCGTTCGGCGAGAACAGCCAGCCGGTGTAGTGTACGGTGACCATCTGGCCGGCTTCGGCAACCTTGCCGGTGCCTGGGACGGTGTCGATCTTCTGGAAGGTCTGCGCCGAGGTGTCCGCGGCGGCGGCGGCCGGTGCGGCTTCGGAGGCTTGCTTGTTGCGCTCGCAGGCAGCCAGCGACAGGATCAGCGCCAGGCCCAGGGCGCAGCGGGAAAGCTTGGAATTCACGGGGTTTCCGATCGAAAGAAATGTAAGAGGCCGCAGTATTCCCGAGCGCGGGCGATTGCACAAGGCGCACGCTGCGCGCCGGCCGGCGCAAAGAAAAAGCGGCCTCGCTTGCGCGAGACCGCTTTCCGGTGCGGTACTACGTGGTCCGGCAATCAGGCGGCGGAAGCCTGCTTGCGGCGGCGCATGCCCAGCAGCGCGCCACCCATGGCCAGCAGCGCCAGGCTGCCCGGTTCCGGCACGAAGGTGATGTTGCCGTCGGTGGCTTCGCGCAGGTAATCGGCATAGCTGCCCAGCACGATGCCGCCGAAATAGGTGCCGAAGGTGCCGCCGACGTCGTCGTCGTTCCAGGTGCCCGAGAAGGTGTTGTTCGCGACCAGCAGCAGTTCGCCGTTTTCCATGATGAAGGACGGGCCACCGGAATCGCCGCCGCCGATGGTCGATTCGCGGTCATTCGCCAGTTGCGGGGTGCAGATATCGAACTCGGTGCAGAACAGGTCCTTGCCGGCGCCGTCGAAGTCGGCGTAATACACTTCCTGGTTGCCGCCCACCAGGCCCTGCTCGTCGTCCAGGTCGAACAGGTCGACGTAGTTCTCGCCGGTGCGCTTGATCCCGAAGTTGGCGCTGCCGGTGATGTAGCCGGTGACGCCGTTGCCGGTGGTGCCGTAGCCGGCCATGATGATGTGGGTGCCTTCGGTGATCGGCGCGGTCGAGACCTTGTAGATCTTGGCGCTGGCCGGCGCATCCTGGCTCAAGGTGATGACCGAGATGTCGTCGTTCACGCAGAACGAGTCGACGCCGGTCGGGCAGTTGCCGAAGCCCTTGTAGTCCGGGTTCATCGACACCTTGCTGGCGGTGATCACGGCGTTCTGGGTGCCGGCGCTGTTGAAGACCACGCGCACGTCGTTGCCCGGGCGGTTGATGTCGACCACCGCGCCGTTGCCGTTGGTGTCGACGCAGTGGCCGGCCGACACCACCTGGCGCGCGCCGACCAATGCGCCGGAACAGATGTACGACTCGGGCGTGCCATTCGTGTTGTAGCGGATATTAATGCTGACCACGCCCGAGAACGGCGAGGATGCCACGTTCGGGTCGACGTGTGCGGCCGGCGTATCCGGCAGCGCGCCGGCGACGATGTTCGGAGTGAGCGTACCGCCGGGGCCGACGATGGCCGCCTGGGCCTGGGACATACCAAACAGCGCGGTGGCCACGGCCACGCTACCGAGAATACGCGAGCAAGTCAATTTCCGAGTCAGCATGTTCATCCTTGTTATGTGGAGGAGGTTGTCTTGTGTGCGCTAGCGCACGTTCTCGACAATAAGCAGGAAGTATGCCAAAAGGAAAATTCTATATGGAATCAGTAGCTTACTAAAAAGCATCAAACTTGTCGCAGGTAAACCGTAAAGTTTACCGACGGTATTAGCTTAGGGGAACTTACAAATGAAAAAGCAGCCCGCAGGCTGCTTTCTTCTGACGCCGTTGCTGACTGCTTATTGCTTCTTGCGGCGGCGTGCGCCCAGCAGGACCGCACCCAGGCCGAACAGGGCGATGCTGCCCGGTTCCGGCACGAAGGTCGCATTGCCGTCGGCCGCCTGCTGGATGTAGTCGGCGTAGCTCGACAGGATGATGCCGCCGAAGTAGGTGCCGAAAGCGCCGGCGGTCTGGCCGGTGAAGCGGCCTTCGAAGGTGTTGTTGGCAACCAGCATCAGCTCACCGTACATCTCGACGAAGGACGGGCCACCCGAGTCGCCGCCGCCGATGCCGGCTTCCTTGTCGTTGGCGAGTTGCTCGGTGCAGACGCCGTAGCGGGTGCAGAAGGTGTCCTGGCCGTTGCCGTCGAAGTCGGCGTAATACACTTCGGACGGACCGCCGAAGTCTTGCTCGTCGTCGCCGTCGAACAGGTCCATGACGTTTTCGCCGGTGCGCTTGATGGCGAAGGACGGGTTGATGGTATGGCCATTGATGCCGTCGCCGGCGGTGCCGTAGCCGGCCATGATGATATGGGTGCCTTCGGTGACCGGTACGTTCGAGATCTTGTAGATCTTGGCGCTGTCCGGCGCGTCCTGGCCCAGCGTGATGACCGAGATGTCATCGTTCACGCAACCGGTGCTGCCGTCCGGGCAGTTGTTGAAGCCCTGGTAGTCCGGGTTCATCGACACCTTGGTGGCGGTGATCACGGCGTTCTGGGTGCCGGCGCTGTTGAAGACCACGCGCACGTCGGTGCCCGGCTTGTTCAGGTCGACCACGCTGCCGTTGCCGTTGGTGTCGACGCAGTGGCCGGCCGACAGCACCTGGCGCTTGCCGATCAGCGCGCCCGAGCAGATGAAGGATTGGCCGTCGTAGCGGATGTTGATGCTGACCACGCCCGAGAACGGCGACGATGCGACGTTCGGATCGACGTGGGCTTGCGGGGTATCCGGCAGGGCACCGGCGGTGACGACCGGGGTATTGACGCCGCCGACGACGCCGGCTTGTGCCTGTGCCGAAGCACCGAACAGCGCGCCGACCGCAACGGTGACGCCCAACAATTTCGAGAACATTTTCCGAGTACGCATTTTTATCCTTGTGATGTGACAGCTTGCTCTTGGGGCACGGGATCCGCCGTGCGCCCATGTCACATGCATGAAGCATGCCAGTTGGAAAATTATTCTTATAATCAAGTATTTATGAAAAGCGCATGGAAAATGTCGATTCCGAGTGTAAAGTTTATCGACAGGAAACAAACATTGTTTTTTCTATTTACTAATAGGTAACGAAAATAAAAAAGCCGCGAGCCCTGGAGAGGGTCGCGGCGCGCGTGGAGACGAACAGCGCTTACTTGACGTCGACCAGTTTGATATCGAAGATCAGGTTGGCATTCGGCGGAATCGGGCCGGCACCCTGCGCGCCATAGCCCAGCGCGGCGGGCACGACGAGGGTGCGCCTGCCGCCGGCCTTCATGCCGACCAGCCCCTGGTCCCAGCCCTTGATGACCTGGCCCGCGCCCAGCTTGAAGGTGAACGGCGCCCCGCCTTCGGAACTGTCGAAGCGGGCGCCATGCTGGCGCGTCGCTTTCGGCGCGTACAGCCAGGCGGTGTAGTGCACGGAGAGGGTGGCGCCCGGGGCAGCGGCCTTGCCGGTGCCGGTCACGACGTCGGTCTTCTGGAGTGCCAGGGATGGGCGCGGGGCGGCCGCGGCCGGCGCCGGCGCGGCGGCCTGGGCAGCGGTGCCCGCGCCGAGTGCCAGCGCGACGGCAAACAGCGCGGCGGAAGGGTGTAAGGTCATCGGGTCTGCTGTGCGGGTTGAGATGGCCCAGTATTGCCCAGCTACAGCATTTGCACAAGCATCCAGACTTACAGGGTCTTGACGAAGGCGCGCACGCCGCCCAGCAGCATCTCGATCGACATCGCGGTCAGGATCAGGCCCATCAGGCGCTCGAAGGCCGTCATCACCTGCACGCCCAACACCTTTTGCAGGCGCTCGGCGCCGAGGAAGACGGCCAGCCAGATCACGAAGACCAGGGCCAGCGCCGCCACGTGGATCATCACCTCTTCCGCCGTTTGCGAGCTGAACAGGAGCACGGTGGCCAGCGCCGACGGCCCGGCCAGCGCCGGGATCGCCAGCGGCACGATGAAGGGTTCGCCATGCTCGCTCTTGCCCAGCACGCCGTCCGGATGCGGGAAGATCATGCGGATCGCGATGAGCAGCAGGATCACGCTGCCGCCGATGCGCAGCGAGATGTCGGTCAGCTGCAGCGCGGTCAGGAAGTGGCGCCCGAAGAACATGAACAGCAGCAGCAGCGCGAACGCGATCGCGCATTCGCGCACCACGATGCGCGGACGGCGCGCCGGCGGCACATCCTTCAGTGCGGCGACGAAGAGCGGCACGTTGCCGAAGGGGTCGGTCACGAGCAGGAGAAGGATAAAGGTTTGGAAGAAACTTTGTGTCATGGTGTCGGCGGGGTATGAATTACAATCTTAACCGATTGGCACGCTGATTGGATGGGCCTGTTCCATCCGACTTTTCCCTGGATATCCCATGAAATCGCTCATCCCTGCCCTGCTGTCGTCCCTGCTGTCGTCCGCCGCGTTGCTGCCGGCGCTTACATGGGCGGCGGAACCCGTCTCCCCTGCCCAGCTGATGCGCGAGATCGACGGCGTCTACAAGAAGCGCTTCACGAGCGGCATGATCGTGCCCGGCCAGGACAAGGACGAGCCCTACCAGGCCGAGAACATCGTCGAGATCGTGCCCTACGACGACCAGCACGTCTACCTGCGCGCCCACCTGGATTTCTACAACGGCCACACCTGCGACATCGCCGGCATGGCCGGCTTCGAGCATGGTGCGTTCGTCTACCACGACCCGGAGCCGCCGCTGCCCAAGGAGCGGCCTTGCGTGCTGCGCCTGCACGTCACCGACAAGCGCCTGATGCTGACCGACCGCGAGACGCCGGATGCGGAAGCGACCTGCCGCGCGTATTGCGGGGCAAGAGGGAGTTTGGATTACGAGATCGACCTGGACCAGCGCAGGCAGATCGGGTATTTGGCGCGCTTGAAGGGATCGAAGAAGTACAAGAAGGCGATCCAGGACCTGAAGGCGGTCGAGAGCCGCCCGGCTAAATAATCCAGGCCCGCTGCCCAAAACCGTCATCCCCGCTTTCGCGGGGAGTCATTTCCGGCAGTGCCGGGAATGACGCATCTACCGCTGCGGGTTATTGAATCAGTTCTTCTCGAACTTCTTCATCCACGCCGACAGCTGATGCGGACGCAGACCATCATAGTCCTCGAACGGCTGGTGGATCCAGGGATTGTGCGGCAGGTCTTCCAGGTGGTAATCCGGCACCAGCGACGAGGTGCCCTTCACCCAGATCACGGCCGAACGCACTTCGGTGACGTCCGGGTAGTTGCTCTGCAGGTGCTCGCGCACGCGCTGCAGGGTCACGCCGGAGTCGGCCAGGTCGTCGACCAGCAGGATGCGGCCGGCCAGCGGGCCCTTGGTCATCGTCATGTACTTGGCGATGTCCAGGTCGCCCTGCTTCTTGCCCGCTTCTTCGCGGTAGGAGCTGGTCGACAGGATGGCCAGCGGCACGTCGAAGATGCGCGAGATCACGTCGCCCGGACGCACGCCGCCGCGCGCCAGGCACAGGACCATGTCGAACTTCCAGTTCGATTCGTACACTTTCAGCGCCAGGCGCTCGACCAGGCGGTTGTAGTCATCCCAGGAGACCCACAGGTCCTTGTCGGTCGATGCAGGGGTATTCATGTTCAGGTTTTCCTTCTTCTGCTTATGGCTGAAGCCCGCGCGGCCAGTGGATGGGGCGGCGCGGGCTGCTTGCTGTGTTGCTTTTAACGGTATCAGGCGGCGAACGGGTGACGCAGCACGATGGTTTCTTCGCGGTCCGGGCCGGTCGACACCATGTCGACCGGGATACCGACCAGTTCTTCGATGCGCTTGATGTAGGCGCGGGCGTTGGCCGGCAGTTCGTCCATCGACTTGGCGCCGACGGTGGTTTCGGTCCAGCCAGGCATTTCTTCGTAGACCGGCACGCAGGCGGCGGCTTCTTCGGCGCCGACCGGGAAGATGTCGACGTCACGGCCGTCGACCTTGTAGCCGGTGCACAGCTTCAGCGATTCGATGCCATCCAGCACGTCCAGCTTGGTCAGGCACATGCCCGACACGCCATTGATCTGGACCGAGCGGCGCAGCAGCGCGGCGTCGAACCAGCCGCAGCGGCGCGCACGGCCGGTCACGGTGCCGAACTCGTGGCCCACGCGCGACAGGTGTTCGCCGACGCCGTCAAGCGTCGACAGTTCCGATGGGAACGGGCCCGAACCGACGCGGGTGGTGTAGGCCTTGGTGATGCCCATGATGTAGTGCAGCATGCCCGGGCCCACGCCCGAACCGGCGGCGGCGTTGCCGGCCACGCAGTTCGACGAGGTGACGAACGGGTAGGTGCCGTGGTCGACGTCCAGCAGCGAGCCCTGGGCGCCTTCGAACAGCAGGTTGCCGCCGGCTTTGTGCGCGGCGTACAGGGCGGAGGAAACGTCGCCGACCATCGGGCGCAGGCGCGGCACCAGGGCCATCGCGTCGTCGAAGGTCTGCTGGAAGTCGATCGCTTCGGCGCCCAGGTAGCCGGTCAGCACGAAGTTGTGGTACTCCAGGTTTTCGCGCAGCTTCTCGGCGAAACGCTCTTCATTGAGCATGTCCGCGATGCGGATGGCGCGGCGCGCGACCTTGTCTTCGTAGGCCGGGCCGATGCCCTTGCCGGTGGTGCCGATCTTGTTCTCGCCGCGCTTGGCTTCGCGTGCCTTGTCGATGGCGACGTGGTAAGGCAGGATGACCGGGCAGGCTTCCGAGATCTTCAGGCGCGAGGCGACTTCGACGCCGGCGGCCTGCAGTTTGTCGATTTCACGCATCACGTCGGGGACGGACACGACGACGCCGTTGCCGATGTAGCAGGCCACGCCTTCGCGCATGATGCCCGACGGGATCAGTTGCAACGCGGTCTTCTGGCCCTTGATCACCAGCGTGTGGCCGGCATTGTGGCCGCCCTGGAAGCGCACCACGCCAGCGGCATGGTCGGTCAGCCAATCGACGATCTTACCCTTGCCCTCATCGCCCCACTGGGTGCCGATGACAACGACGTTCTTAGCAGTATTT
>Ga0265797_10010221_pt1 | contig 11990 bp, 9 predicted proteins | sample P2T30metagenome_FD_192433 | JGI IMG/M metagenome (GOLD analysis project Ga0265797, IMG submission 192433) | Plant litter microbial communities from East Loma Ridge, Irvine, California - P2 T30 | ecosystem: Environmental > Terrestrial > Plant litter > Unclassified | place: USA: California... | reverse complement strand
CCCATACGCTTTCTTCGTCGACACCCAATCGTCCTCCGGGTACGCCAGCTCGAACTGGAAGTTGTACAAGAACTTGGCCATAAGAACTCTCATCTCCATGTACGCGATCCTAGAAAGCAATGTCAGCTAGCGGCTTGATAAAAAAGGAACTGTCAGGGCCATAAGCAGTACTCACGGCTTGCCAATACAGTTGCGTGGACCGACAGAGAAAGGCTGGTAGATGTCGCGGCGGTCGTTTGCGAACTCAGCCGGTGCATTGTCGAGCCACCTTTCTGGGACGAACTCGCTTGCGCGAGCGAAGTTGAAGTCCAGACGGTTTGCGGCTAGCTGATAGACGGCGCACGAGGTCTAGTCATGAGAGTTAGCCAGATGTGTCTTAGGTCCACCCTCAAGGATACAGAGTACTCACATTGTACGGCACATGGTGGCCAGCCACCGTCTGCCCAGCTTTGTTGACGATCTGGCGAGCAAGTCCGGTAGGACCAGGTGGGTACAAACGCATGGCCTCCGAAAGGACCGCGTGCAAGTACTTCAGCTCATTGACATTGGTGGCGTTGATCTCGCCGGTGTTCCGAAAAGCATTCCGGACTTCAAATTGAGCTCGTTTTGCAACCTCCGGGTTCTTGCAGAGCAGATAGCTTCCAAAGATCATGACTGTGGCCGTGGTGTCGGCACCAGCGAATAGGAGGACAAGCGCGTTTCCTTCGTATTCCTTCTGCGAAAATACATCGTCGTCTTTGTTCTCGAGGAGGTAGTTGAAGATATCCGTACCATCCCTGATGTGGCCTCGTGCTTGTCGTTTCTTCGAAAGCGCTGCAACATAGTTGTCCAGCTCCGCTACTGCTTTAAACGCACTTTTGGGAAGGACCATCTGCAGTATCGTAAAAATCTTGTAGCGCTCGAGCTGACCCAATACAGAACTGAGGTCCACGCCTGTGCCATTCGTCAGCGGTGATTTGCTTCGGCAACGACGATAGGCATACTTTCAAACATAATCTGGACGAAGAGGTTCGAGGATCCACTTTCCAGACACTTGAACGACTCGCCGAAAGCGAACTCGCCTCCAATATCGAAGGTCTATCAAGCTCAGTCGTCAGTAAAAGGAATTGTTCGATGCCCCTGAGGACCCATCAAAACCAAGCCAAACTCACCGCCCACTCAAACCAATGCGACATATCCAAAACCTGCTCCCCATCGGCGACCTTCCTCAATTGCGTCACAAGCAAGTCCGCATACGATTCGATCATAGGAGCTAGACCCCTGACAGCCGAAGTCGTAAACCCAGGAGCTAAAAGCCGCCTCATCCTCGCATGCTGCGCATCGCCGCCGAAAACAATATTACGATCCTCGTCCTTCGGATCATGGATAGGATAGACGAGGTGGTCTTTGCGGTTCTGCACGCGGCCGGGTTGGAGGCCGTAGATGTCTTGCCAGGCTTGCGGGTCTGCAAAGGCGAGGTCGTTGGGTGCGATGCGGACGACTGTGCCGTACTTGCGGTGGAGGCGTTCGACGTCGTAGGGTAGACGGCCTCGAATGGCGGAAGTGGTCCGAGGGATTCCGTATGCGCGCCAGAGGAGAGGGCCGGGGAAGTGGCGGAGTGGGTGGAAGTGGATGTTGTAGATGGCGTATGATATGACGCTGCATGCTACCTGCGGTGGTCGAAGGCGATTAGCCGTCAGATCGGATGAACATGGAGCATAACTCAGTTGGAAAGAGAAACACTACTCACGGTTCCGCAAAGAACCAACAGCGAATTCCATAGTTCTATAGCCATTCTGGTTAGCAAAGAGAACAGTATGCCTCGACGTAGTTAGAAAGTTAGTCGACATCACAGAGGTGGCTGCGTGGTCCTTATGTTCTATCATGCGACCAGCCCACAACAGCCATCTGCGGCTGACGTGCATGAGCGAGCGATCCTGCCGCACACAAAGACCCAGAAGCGTACCAACAGGCTGATTACAGGCGTGTTGTGCATATAATGCGAAAGCGGCCGCACCTCAGAGAACGTGTTCATTGTAGACTCTTAGCCTAGAGCGGAGTGAAAGAGGTGATATGAATGTGTGACGGAGACGGAGATTGCTTCGAAGTCTTGCGTCCGCTCCCTTTGTACGTATATGTCTATTTTGCTATCTACAGGTCGGCATTTTGTCAGCGTTGAATATTGCCTGATATCCCGTTCCATCTTTTTTACCTGCCTGCGTACATCCCGTATCCGGGCGGTGAGGTCGCTCGCTAGATTCTCAGACGTCCTCCTATTTTCCCTCATCAATCATCTGCTCCCCCACTCGTCAGCGAGGTTCCTCCCCACGGAAAGCGGCCTCGGCTCGCCCAAAGAAAAAAAAAAGGACACAGAGATCAGAAGAAAAAAAAAGTGTTGTTCGCTGCCGTCTAATACGGACAGATGCTACGCTAAAAACTAGACCCGGGGCTTACATCGCACTGCCTCCAAAGCCGGGAAAAAACATGAAAATCAAATCGCTAAAATGAACACTATCTAGGTATCTCTTCATCTTCGTCATCTCTTCTTGAATTTTTCCTCTTTCGTCATCTTCGCTTCGTTGATCATGGTAGATTGATGGCACGAAGCATGTTTTCCTGTCCCGTCGCTGTTCACAGCCACTAGACTGGGCAACTTCCCAGAGCGCACGTGAGCGCTCTAGAATTTGTAAAGCTGGCGCAGCGCCTGCTCTTGTGGGGGAGGCATGTTGTGCAGGAAGGCATCGAAGCCGTCGCCGATCATGTTCTTGTACACGGCGAGAGCCTGCTCGAAGCCCTGCAGCGGGCTGTCGGACTGCATGCCGGTGAGCACGATGCCAGGCGCGTTTGCCATCTCCATGAAGAAGTCAAGCAGGCACTTCTCCAGTGCCTGCGGGTTCTCGAGCACAACAGTGACGAAACCCTTGTAGGCGTGGCCCTTCTCGTCGGTCCACGGCACGTTGCGCATGATGCTCAGGAATGGTGAGGCAAAGGAGCTCAGGTGAGGTGCCAATTGCTGATGGCAGCTTACGCCAAGGCGACCGAGAGCAATCGCGGCGTTCTCGTTCAGGGACTGCGGCACACTCGGGTTCATGAGGATGAGAGCAAGCTGCTGCAGGATGCGGTCGACATAAGGACCGATAACGTCCGGCGGCGCACGCATTGCGATCTCACCACATGACCAACAAGCGTTATTAATCACCCTGAAGCCTGTGTCGGGGTCCGAGGTTGCCGAGTTCAAGTCCAGTTGGAGGATGACAAGCTCCATAATTGTGGGAAGATACTGCTGGAGCTGGGGGAATATGTAAATGGCGCAATCTCCAAGCAGCGCATAGGCGGACTGGCGGACATCGTTGTTCGCGTCCTTCATGCAATATGCCAGTAGCTCAAACATGTTAGGCTGAGCGCTGGTGACAAGCATGTTGATGGTCGGCTCGCCGACACTCTGGATGATAGCGCTCAACAAGTCCAAGCTGGTGACAAGGAAGTCCTTGTCAGGTTGGTCGAAGACAGGGTCTGTTTCCGCGTGGAGACCTTCTTCCAGGTTCTGGTGCATGATTCGAATGCATCGCTCAAAGAAAGGCTTGGAGAAGGGCGTGATGCCTTCACCCAAAGCAGTAGCAACATATGACAGACACTCCAGTAGTGGGAACATCTCCCGTGACTGATCCTGAACTTTGGTCCATCGGGTGATCAGGGCAGGCATAAGCAAATCGACAAGCGGCTGTTGAGCGAGCGCGGGGCCCGCATGCTCGGCAAGTGTTTGTACACAGTCGTAAAGAATAAACATGTTCTTGTCCTTGTAGCGATCGAAACAGCGGACGAACTGTTGCACGATGACAGCGCAGTACGGGATGAGCTGGTCGCTTGCCGCTTCCTCGAGCGTAGCGAAGGCTGACGCAGCGGACTCCTGCACTTTCTTGTTCTTGTCGAGCATGCGCTGGAGGATGCCGTCCATCATGGGCTCGAAGAACTGACGCTTACCCTCCTCGTCAAGGGTTGCAGCCCAGCCGGCAAAACGACTGAGTGCCCAACAGGTGATTTGCCTGACAACCGGTTGGTCATCGTTAAGTAGGGTAATCATGTAGGGCACGAGCTTGGGCAAGTGTTGCTGAATGGCATCAATACATCCAGGTCCAATGGCGCCGAGAGCAAGAACCGCAGCCTCGCGGTTAGGCCACTCCTGGTGCTGTAGATTCTCCATCAGCCAGGGCAGAGTGACTTCGAATACGGGGCCTCCATAGTGAGTAGCGATGCTGTCCAGGGATGCGGCAGAGCACTTCCGCAAGTTCCACTCGTCTTCAGGATCAGCGCCGTAGTCCTCGTCCTCATCGATCTCGCCATCACTGAGTTCGTCATCTTCGTAACCGTATCCATTGGGAAGCTTTGAGGTCTGGCCATTGGTCTGCGGCGTGCTAGTACCGCTAGCTGCTGTCGAGCCCTTTTGTTTTGCATCGGCGAAAACCGGCTTGATGTCTTTGGCGTCATCTTCCTCGTCTGCGTCGTCATCGTCGCCCTCCAATCTCAGCTGGTCGTCCTCACTGTAGACCATGCTGTCAAGGAGGACAGGAACGAGGTGCGGAAGGAATTGCCCAAGAGCGTTACGCAGAGTCGGGGTATTGCTGGCCTCGAAGAAGAACTCGGCAGCGTCAAGAGCCAGTTCAGTGTTCTTCTGGTTCTTTTGCTGCGACAGCGTGTATTCGACAATTCCTTGGATGTGAGGCAGAAGAATATCCGGCATACCATCAGCAAGTAGCGCGAACGCACGGCACACGTAACGACGTACATCATCGTCACCATCGGTCGTGAGTTGCACAAGACATCCCAGAATAGAGTCGATATTCTCGCGGCAAGTAAGTGCAATGGGCTCGTTCAAGAAAACGTTGACCGCAGCGAGCGACTTGGAACGAATCTTAGGGTTTGGGTTTGCCGCAAACTCAAGAAGCTTCGGCAGCAGATAGCCGAGCGGTCTTTGACTTTGGTACTCCTTGTCGAGTGCGCGGCGGTTGTCCTCGCAGATCTTGAACAACGCACCCATTGCGCCATCCTGCGTCTCTTGCGTGGCTTGTCCGTTCTCGTTCGCTACCGTCGCAACGAGCTCCGGCAGCACCTGCGGCCACCCCAGAATACCGCCCGCGCGTACGACTTCTGTGACCACGCTGCCAGAATAGTTTCGGATCTGAGGCCTCCTGTCTTGCAGACCGAGCAGAATGGTACTCTTAATATATTCTTGGTTGGACTGCGGTATTGACTTGTAGGATTTCTTGACGTTGTTTTTAAGCATGATTGCGGCCGCGCAACGCGCAGAAAAGTAGTTGTCTTCGGACAAGCCGGTGTTGGCGGATTCCGTTGTTGCGATCCATGCTAGGTAGTTGTTGATGTCGGGTGAGTTCGTGGCTTGCTGGAGCATCTGCTCTGCGTTACGTTGCGCCTTGATGTCATGGCCACTCAGCGAGTCGCGCAGACATTGCGATAGTTGACCGAGCTGGTCCTGTTGAGGCGCCCAGGTCATGTTGCTGTGCGTTTGGTCCAAGAAGGCCGATTCCAGTGAGGGATTGAGAATTCCTGCGTGAGTGAGGTGTGTTTCCGGTGAATGTCGATTCCTGCACAAGACGTCCGGTAGTTAGCACGGTTTCCTGGCGCATACGACAAGCAGAGGCGAGCGTGGTGGGTTGTTGACTGACTTTTGCAAATATTGGTGGTGGGGCTGTCTCTAGTACATAGGCATGGTGCGACGGCCTGAAGCCAGATTGAGAGAGCGATGTGCCGCGGCTATGGGCGTAAAACGGGAAGACAACCGGGCGATCGATGTCTTTGGGCGTGGGTGTTTCGTGTGCGTGCGAGGTGAGTTTGAATACTAAATGCACACACTGTCCAAGTCAGTCGTAGTAAGGGCAGTCAGAGGAAACCACGGCAGCGATAGACCCTCTTCTCGGCTGGCCCCCGCCTGCTTTTCTTAGCGGCCCGCCAAGACTACACTCAGCGACGGCATCATCACCATCGTAGGTATCGTTCGCCTAAAACTCTCAGTACCTTTTGACATTTACTGGCCATCGAGTGTCTACTCTAGCCAGATGCGGCAGTCTACGTCTGACGAGATTCGTCTGCGTATGCGGTGGCAGGCGCACCGCCGTGTCCACCGCATGACGCCCTCGAGACATGTCCATTGCGACGACCTGGGAGTGAAGCGTGAGATCCATGCAAATGCCACGGACGCGGAAGGGCACATGATGGAAGAAGGGAAGAATCAGCATCCGAGGTCACAGGGTGAGGTTGGTGGCAGCACGGTTTGGCAGTGTGATGATGCAGGAACCCAAAGGCCGACCAAAGCAATGTCCTCTGTATGTACCGGCGACGATAGACCACATGATTTTGCCTCCGGCAGGTAGTAGTACGGCTTCTACATAATCCAACATACTGAGGTATCACGTTTTCAAATTCTCCTACCCCAAACTGGAACCGTACGATGCGCCAAACTCTAAACCGAGGTCTTATGTACCAGGTGTCCTACGTTGCACAGGACTTCGCCAGCCTTGCATTTTCTTGTGATTGCGGTCGTCGTAGTTGTAGTCGTAGTCAACCCATCGTCGATTCTCTATTCTGCCGGGCACTTGCAGACCTTTGTACTACCAGCGTTGGTTCCAATGTGAGTTCAAACATCTCCAACATCTTGTGCGGCACAGTACACATTGGCCTTCAAGGACCTCAGTACGCACAAGTGACTCGATCAATCTCTTTACCGGCCCACAGCCTTTTCCACTGTGAACAACACCTCCCTGTTCGTAGTAATAGAAATCTGATCCGCAACAATATGATTGCTCGAGCTGACCTGCCCACCCATCTCCGTCTCCCAACCCTGAACATCCCACTCGAGCCCCTTAGTACTGATAACAGCCGGCCCATAGACAGGCAGAATGCCCACATTCCTCGTAATCAGGCCTTGTCCCAGTGGCGTACGGAGCACAGTCGTCCCAGCGCCCAGCACCACGCTCACGCTAGCCTCGGAGAACAACCAGAAGCGCAAATCCGGGTGCCGAAACCTCTGCTCGCGATACAGCTCATGCAGGAGGCCGATGCCCTGATCGACGCGGCCGCCGATACTGCCGAGAACCAGTAGGTCACGGGTGCCTGGGTTGTGCGCGAGGACTTTCTTGATGGCTTTGCCGAAGTCGGTGCTGTACTGGTCTGGGTCCTTGGTGACCTCGACGCCGAGTTTGGTGAAGCAGGCTCGGGTGTGGTCTGATAGCGAGTCCAGGTCGCCGTGTATTGCGCTCGGGAGGGCTTTGCGGAGGGCGGTATCCCATGCTAGGTCGGAGTATGTATTTGTCAACAGGTTGTATAGGCGGTCTGCTCCGCCATCTGCGCATACGACGTAAGAAGCGTGCTTGTATAGTCTTTTGAAATATTCATAGTCTTCTATCGGCGAATTGAGGATGATCAAAGCGATGTCATCTCGTGATACATTTTCCAATTGTCCATTTGTTTGTCGGGGAGCCTCAAGATAGTGAGTAGGGCTTAAATTTACAACGTTGCTTTTCTCTTCGGCCATTGTATGTTTGTTGAGTTATGGAAAGATATCTGTGTGTCGTGAATTATCGTCCATTGTCGCGTGCCCACAAGTAAAGTGGTATGGGCACGGACCAGCGAGCCAATGAGTCTGTGACGATACGATGATAATCCAGTTATTGTATGGATCATGTGGCATCAGGTCTATCGAAAGGTTTCTCGCGATTCCAGTGCATGTGAAAAAGTTTTGCTTCATAGTACCCCTTTAGTCAGACGTCTGCGAGTATCGGTCTCAACTCGAGGCAGTTGAGAAAGGACACGAGAAGCCAACGCCTGTGTAGATCCGAGGGGATGATCTTGCACTGTTCACGGGTGCTGTATGTACGCGCTGGTTTTCAGATCAATTTACGTGCATTGGAAGTGTTAAACCCATGGCAATTGACGGAAGCTGGACTGGATTCCAGTACATATCTTGATAGTAAAGAGATGGCTTCACGAATACACGGAATGGCAAGGAAGCGTTCGGGACTTTCGTCCTAGCCCGGGCCGGGAAAGCCAAAACTGTAAGTTATGCGACTTTCCAATTCCATTACCAAGCCGTCTTCAATCACACGGCACTCGACTTTCCTTGGGCATACACGTTGTTTCAGCGTTTCCTTTCTTCATCATGTTCAGATCAGCACTGCCGCGCCTCTCGCGCTCCATCCCTCACAATGCGACGGCCTCCAAGCGTTTCCTGACCACCGCGCCGCCTCATAAGACCTCAAGGAGCTGGAAGAACTCGGCCGTGAGATGGACACTGGCGGGTGGCTTGATTTACTACTACAACACATCCACTGTCTTTGCAGAGGAGCCAGTTTGTACGTCTGCGAAAGCAAAGCGCATACCTACACCTCCGTGAATGACATTGCTGACAAATGCAGACACCATGCACTCTCCGCCCGAGACTTCACGAGAGACCGAGACCTACCCTACAGTCGACTCGATAGCCGACAAGAGACGCGCGCAAGCCAGGTCGCAAGCGCAAGCCCCCTCTTCCGCCACTCCTGCGGCCGCCGCCGTCGCCACGCAAGAAGACCAACCCGTAGCACCTGGAGGACCTGAGGATCTCGAGGCAGAGGCAGGCCAGCAAGGCGCTTTCAACGAAGAGACTGGCGAGATCAACTGGGATTGCCCATGCTTGGGTGGTATGGCACACGGTCCTTGCGGCGAGCAGTTCAGGGAGGCTTTCAGCTGCTTCGTCTTCTCTCAGGAGGAGCCCAAGGGCATTGACTGCATCGACAAGTTCAAGGGCATGCAGGACTGCTTCCGCGAACACCCGGATGTGTACGGGGCGGAATTGGAGGACGATGAGGCGCCACAGGAGGGAGCTGAGGCTCCCGCCGAAGGACAGGCTGTGCCACCGCCTCACGAGGGTGGCGAGAAGGTCTCGAAGCCTCAAGGCCGCGACTCGGACGATGTTGTTGCAGGCAAGCAGGAGAGGGCATCGCAAGCCGCACATCAAGTGAAGCAGACTGAGGCGCTGAGCGAGAGCGACGAGATGGTGCCGAAGGCCTGGCACAGCGGTGTCGACGCTAACACGTCGAAGTAAACTTATGATACAGGGCATTTGGGCAGGCACGTGCATTAGCGGGACGGATGGTTGTAGTATTGTATACTGTACTGTACTGTATTGTAGTTGTAGCATAGAACCATACAGGCATGATGGGCGAATCGGGCCAACTCCCTTCTCAAATGGTAATGGTTGAAGCCTCACCGAAACATGGATCTTGCATGTTCCTTGCATACTCAACGCGACATGATTACAATGGCATTCGGCACGTGGGGCTTGACTTACCATGGCATTCTGCTTCACCGCGTTGCACAGCAGGCGAGGCCGATCGGCAAGGAGTGGCGTTAGTATACCTACATGCAGCTATGGCTCTAGCGATGCGCTGATTGCTCACGATCACGCTCCTCGGAAAGACTCTTAGGACGCAGCCGGATCTCCGCCTTTTATCAGCAGTCTAGCCTGGCATCGAGCATCCACCCAAGCCTCTTGCTCTCTGCACGACCTGCTTGGTGAAACATCCTGTACCTACCTTACCTAGACACACACACGCACACACACACTTCAACAATACCATCCACGTGACACGAACATCCTCCTCCCTGGCAACCCACGACACCCGCCCGCCTCCGCCACCGCCGCCTCGTCTTGTTTTGTCTCGCTTTCTGGCTCAAGCGGGCGCGCCAACACCTTATCTCACGTCATCGCCGGCAACAAGCAGCCAACGTTAGGCCGTCGCCGTCGCCTTGACAGCTGCCTCGACAAGGCACTGCGCCCACGCCGTATCGCCCACCAGCGGCCTCTCTCACACACTCGCCACAGCCATTGTCCATGGCGCAACTGGCACTCCAAGATGGCCCGACGTCCTTGTCAACCTCCTACCGTCCCTCACATACCCTCTCCGGTACGCTGCCGCCCAATCTAGGGCGCGGAGCCGATGGTCGACTCTCATGGCAGGATCAACGCGCCGCCTTCCAGTCGCATGGCCTAAACTCGACTGGCAAGGGAATCCTAATCGGCATGCTCTCGGCCTTTGGTTCTGCAGCACTCGTCGGCATCATCATCGCCATCGTTTACTTCTTCAGATACACTGGACGAGGGCGGATCTTACTGGATCGCATGAGCAGGCCTGGAGAGTACGATGACGAGCAAGCTTTCTTGCGGGAAGAAGAAGAGGCACTGGCGGAGATGGACGACATGCAAAAGACGGAATATCTGAGGGCGAAGGGTGAGTACTCCAAGAGGATCGTGTTGAAGTATAGATGTTGACATCGCTTGCAGCTTTCGTACAAGCGAACCCTCCAGAATCGTTACAGACCGACATTTCGTTGTCGCAATTCCTGGCCATCCAAGAGAAAGGTGTCTCTGCTTGGGAGTTCGAGCCGGAGCTAGAGATTGCAAATTGCTTCGTTGAAGCCAGGACCGAAATTGAATTCTTCGACTCGGAGTGTAGTGTTCAGAGCAATTTGCCTATCCCGAAGCAGAACGAAGTATACTATTGGGAAGCAAAACTCTACGACAAACCAGAATCGACACTACTCAGCATTGGGCTAACAACGAAACCGTACCCGCTTTTCCGACTTCCGGGACTTCACAAATACTCGATCGCATATACTTCTACTGGACAACGACGATTCAACCAACCATTCAATGCAACAAACTACGCACCACCGTTCGTACAAGGCGATGTGGTAGGCGTAGGCTATCGCCCACGGACCGGCACTGTATTCTTCACTCGTAACGGCAAAAGGCTCGAGGACGTCGCACACGGTCTCAAGAGCCAGAACTTTTTCCCGACGGTCGGTGCCAATGGTCCGGCCAATGTTCACATCAACTTTGGCCAAATGGGGTTTGTTTTCATAGAAGCAAACGTGAAGAAGTGGGGCCTCGCACCTCAGACTGGTTCTCTTGCGCCACCGCCTCCGTATGGCAGTGAGCAAGGGAGTATCCTGCTGGAAGGTGGCCGAGAAGGTGTACGTGAAGGGCAGGGCTACGTTCCAGGGCATGGCCGGAGCTCCAGCGCACAAATCAGATTAAGTCGTGGACCGCCCGCCCGCTCACCTGGTCCTCAAAGAAGCCCTACGGATATCTCTCTCTCGCGGTTCAACATCTACGAATCGGCAGAGGATCTTCACGTTGAAGACAATGCGGGCGAAGGTACCAGTGAAGCCTACACTGGAAATGACGAACACGGTCAGACAGAGCTTGACGTCGATTCGGACTCTCCTCCAGATCATGAAGATCATCCGCCGCCTGAATACGAAAGCCCAGACGATCAGGACTATGACGAGGATGACCCTACTCCGCGAGCGAGCGAACAGCACGACGAACGTACGCGGCTTCTTGGCGACCACATCCCCGACCCGCCAATACCCACGTACGAAGCCGCAACCGGTGAGCAACAAGGCCGTGGCCGGAGCGAGAGTCGAGCATGAAGACAGAATGAAAGTCACTAGCGCAAGTTCTTCATTACCTCGAACGAATCGGTGGATTCAGCAACAGTTTTCATTTGTGTTCAACACGGAGTCTCTTTTTGAATTGGGAACGGGCTCGATATGCTAAACAGGCAAGTCGATCAGGCGTTTTTTTTGTGTTGCAACCTACCTTTTGATCCCGAAAAGCAAAAGGATGATTTAGGTAATTTTGCCGTTTTTCTATCGGTCCAGGGCTAGGGAAACCTCCGCAGGCGAGCTTTTTGACAGGCTTGGACGATGTACATGAACTTGTGAGGGAATGGAAGTTGGGTCGATCAAAGGTACGCTCTCTACCTATCATTTGCTAGCGTTTCGACACTTATGGGCAGTAGCACAAAACAATTGCCATTGCGCTCTTCTCCTATCCTCCCATCCTATCACTGCCTTTTCTACCGTTCCTCGCCTCTCGGTGGTCAAGTAGACAGGGACACGATTGGGTGACGCTGGTAGTAGCCTGTCTCGACTAAGTTCGTCCCCTGAAAGCC
>Ga0265797_10010218_pt1 | contig 11991 bp, 8 predicted proteins | sample P2T30metagenome_FD_192433 | JGI IMG/M metagenome (GOLD analysis project Ga0265797, IMG submission 192433) | Plant litter microbial communities from East Loma Ridge, Irvine, California - P2 T30 | ecosystem: Environmental > Terrestrial > Plant litter > Unclassified | place: USA: California... | reverse complement strand
TGAATACCTTGTCGATTGCGATTTCATCGATCGGGGTGTTCGGCGCCAGGTCCATATAGGCCAGCGCCTTTTCGATCGCGCCGCGGCGCACCGGGTCAAGCTCGTCCTGCGGATCGGGCACGCGGCCGTCGATCGCGGTCACCATCTCGGGCGAGGTGCCCCAGGTGACCTGCGGCTGGATGTCTTTGGCATCGAGTTCGACGACGGTATCGAAACGCGCGCCGTCGTCGGTGTGCAGGGTGCGCCAGTAGGCGACTGCTTGTTCCCACTGCTCGCCCTTGGGCGACAGCGGACGGTCCTTGACGTAGGCGATCGTGGTGTCGTCCACCGCCACCATGCCGGCGCGGGCGCCCGCTTCGATCGCCATATTACAGACCGTCATGCGGCCTTCCATCGACAGCGCGCGGATAGTCGAACCGCCGAATTCGATGGCGTAACCGGTGCCGCCTGCGGTACCGATCCGGCCGATCACGGCCAGCACGATATCCTTGGCCGTCACGCCGGGGTTGAGCGAACCTTCGACCTTGACCAGCATGGCCTTCGACTTCTTGGCCAGCAGGGTTTGCGTGGCCAGCACGTGCTCGACTTCCGAGGTGCCGATGCCGTGCGCCAGGCAGCCGAAGGCGCCGTGGGTCGAGGTGTGCGAATCGCCGCAGACGACCGTCATGCCCGGCAGGGTCGCGCCCTGCTCCGGCCCGATCACGTGCACGATGCCCTGGCGCTTGTCGTTCATGTCGAAGTACGTGAGGCCGAAGGCCTTGGTGTTGGCGTCGAGCGTCTCGACCTGCAGGCGCGAGGTCGGGTCCGCGATGCCCTGCGCGCGGTCGGTGGTCGGCACGTTGTGGTCGGCCACGGCCAGGTTGGCCGAGACACGCCATAGTCCGCGACCGGCTTCGCGCAGGCCGTCGAAGGCTTGCGGACTGGTCACTTCGTGCACCAGGTGGCGGTCGATATAGAGGACTGTGGTGCCATCGGCGTCGGCACGCACGACATGGGAATCCCAGAGTTTGTCGTAGAGCGTTTTTTGCATGGTCGATCCAGTATTGCGGTGAGGTGAAACGCGGCATGCCAGCGCATGGCTGGCAGGGCCGGGTTTTCGATTATGCCATAATTGTGCACTGCCGCACCAAGCCGGGGCGGCGCACGTTTATGCCAACGACCTTACCATGCGGAAAATAATATTTGCAAGGGTTTTGGTATGTGCAAATAAAAAAAGCCTGCATCGATGACACAGGCTTTTGTCTGGCTTTTGGTTCGCGCGCAATGATCTTACCGCCAACCATCACCGCGTGGGCGGCCGTCCACCCTACGCAGCTAATCGCACGCTGCTACGGCACCCATCCATCAGGAACGACAAGCCGACCACCAGCACCAGCTCGCCTTCGGCCGAGCGCGCGGTGCCGGTGATGCCTTCCACCGTCAGCGCGGTCATCGGCTTGATCACCAGGTCGGCCGTGCCATCGACCGCTTCCATCGCCAGGATGTACGGTTGCGGCGCGTTGATCACGATGCCGACTTTTTCCAGCGCGGCCTCGTAGCCCAGCGCCAGCGCCAATGAACGCACCGGCAGCGGACGGCCCTGGTCTTTCAGCACCGGAGCGCCGCCGACGCAGGCGAAATCATCCGGCAGCTCGACCACGCGCTCGACGACCGCCATCGGCAGCGCCAGTTGCGCGCCCGAGGTCGACACCAGCATGGTCGGCACGATCGACAGCTCGATCGGCAGGCGGATCGCAAAGCGGGTGCCCTTGCCCAGCGAGGATTCGATGCGGATTGCGCCGCGGTTCTTCTCGACCGCGGTTTTCACCACGTCCATGCCCACGCCGCGGCCCGAGACCGAGGAAGCGACTTCCTTGGTCGAGAAGCCCGGCAGGAACACCAGCTGATAGGCGTCTTCGTCGCTCTGGGCGCCGTTGTCGCCGATCAGGCCCTTGTCGATCGCCTTCTTGCGCAGCTTGATCGGGTCCATGCCCTTGCCGTCGTCCTGCAGCACGATCATGACGCTGTTGGCCTCTTGCCAGGCCTTGAGCAGGATGAAGGCCTTGGCCGGCTTGCCGGCGGCGACCCGCTCCTCGGGCGATTCGACGCCGTGGTCGAGGGCGTTGCGCAGCATGTGCACCAGCGGATCGTACAGGCTGTCCACCACCACGCGGTCGACTTCGGTCTCGGCGCCTTCGATGGTCAGCTCGACGTCCTTGCCCAGGTCTTTGGCCAGCTCGCGCACCAGGCGCGGGAATTTCTGGAACAGGCGGCCCACCGGCTGCATGCGGGTTGCGAGCGTCGCGCGCTGCAGCTCGGCCGAGTAGCGCGAGGCGCGCTCCAGGGTCTCGCTCAGGGTCGCGATCAGCACCGCAGCCTGGCCTTCGAACTTGAACTGCTGCAGGCGTTCCAGCAGCACCGCGGCCTGGTTGGCGGCCTGCACCGATTCGCCGGCCACTTCGAGCAGCGCATCGAGCTTGACGGCGTCGATACGGATGCTTTCGTCCTTGGCCGGGGCGACGACGGCATTCTTGCCGTCGGTACGGCGCTCGATGCCGTCCCAGTTCTTGCCGCCGGCAGCTGCCGGCGCTGCGGCAGCGGCTGCTGGCGCGGCAGCAGGCACGCTCGCGGCCACCGGGGCGTGTGCTGCGACGGCGACCACCGCGGCCGGGGCGCTGGCGATCGCATTCGCGGCCGGCACCACGGCGTTGTACATGCCGGCCCAGTCGAGACCATCGGCATCGACCGCAGCCGCGGCAGCAACCGGCGCCGCCGTCTCGACCGCCACCGGAGCGGCCGGCGCGACAGCGGCAGGTGCGGCAGCAGGCGCAGTATCCTTGCCCTCGATCGCATCCATCAGGATGCGTTCGAGGTCGCCCGGCATCTGCGCCAGGCCTTCCGGCGGCGTGCCGTTGTTGAGGTCACCCAACTGGTCGGCCACGAAGCCGGACGCCTGCAGCGCCGCCTCGATCGCGAGCGGCGTCACCGGCGCGGCGCCGGTGCGCAGCGCGTCGAACAGGTTCTCGGTCAGGTGGCAGGCCGCGACCAGCGCTGGCAGGCCCATGAAGCCGGCGCCGCCCTTGATCGTGTGGAACGACCGGAACACCGCGTTCAGGGTTTCCTTGTTATCGGGGTCGCGTTCGAGGCGCAACAGGTGTTCTTCTACGTTGACCGCCAGATCCATCGCCTCGACGACGAAATCCTTCAGCATATCGTCCATTAGAACCCCAGATCGGCAAGCAGATCGTCAACATTGTCCTGGTTCAGCGCCGTATCCGGCACCGACGGGCCCTGCATCAGTTGCACCGGCGCGGCCGGTTGTTCTTTCTTGGCCAGCTTTTCCTTGATATCCGGCGGCGCGTTATCGCGCAGCAGCTGGGCCAGCTCGCTTTCGACGGTCTGCGTGATCTTGACGACTTTCTTGATCAGCTGGCCGGTGATGTCCTGGAAATCCTGGGCCATCATGATCTCGAGCAGGCGTGCGCGCTCGGCTTCGGTCGCCTGGTTCACCACGGCAGCGAACTGGCGCGAATCGCCGGCCAGGGCCTTGAATTCGTCCAGGCTCAGTTTGCCTTCGAACAGGTCGGTCCAGCGCGCTTCCATATCCTTGGCCTGCTTTTGCAGCAGGTCTTGCGCCGGCATGCCTTCGTCCAGGGTGTTGAGCACCTTGTTGGCGGCCTGTTCGGTCAGGGTGGCGACGTATTCCAGGCGGTCCTGGGCGTCGACGATCTGCGACGAGGCTTCGGTCAGCGCCTTGTCGTAGCCCAGTTCGCGCAGCGAATCGTGCAGCAGGCGCACGATGCCGCCCAGGCGCTCGAACATCCCGCCTTCCTGGCCGTCTTCGGCATGGGCGGCTGCGGCTGGCGCCGGAGCGGCGCTGGCGGCACTGGTGGCGGCCACGGCAACGGCGGCTGGTGCGGCAGTGGCGGCAACTTGGTCGAACAAGGATTCCAGGTCGTCCTCGTCATTGCTGGCTGCTGCCGGCGCCGGGGCCGGCTCGGCGGCGGCGGAGGGAGCGGGCGGTGCGCTGGTGCGCTGCGCCGCCACTTCCTCGAATAGTGCGTCGAAATCGTCAGCGGCGTTAGTCATGATCCCTGCTTCTCCATAATGTATAAATGTGCAATCAGCTCTGCAATTCGGGGTGTCTGCTGCATCCACCCGGCCCGTTCGGCCGTAAAAATGGCGGTGGATTAATTGAAGCGAGTGTAGCAGCGTGGTTGCCGTAGGTAAATCTCAGAGAGGGCAATGCAACAAAATGGACAAGGAAACTTAATTCCGCGACAATTAAAACAGGCTGTTCCTGATGCTTTTCATAAGCCTGGTGTTGTATTTTGTAATCGCGGGTCACTTTGAGGCCCAGTGTCGCATCGCAGCCAAGCCGGTTCGTTTGATAGAACTCAACTGTTTGCGTCTCAGAAATCGTCATCCTGCACGGAGTCGTCAGAATGGCATGACGGAGGAGGAAGCATCATGTACCGCAAGATCCTGATCACCACCGATGGTTCGGCCGTCTCGCAGCATACGGCCTGCGCCGGCGTCAAGTTCGCGCAACAGATGGGCGCCGAAGTGCTGGCCCTGTTCGTCGCCCCCGAGTACCAGTACCCCGTCTATGTCGAGATCATTCCGCCCTCCTATCCCAGCGAAGAAGACTATATTGCCCAGATGCGGCGCATGGGCGAAGAATACATGGGCAGGATCACGCGCTCTTGTGCCGGGGCCAATCTGCAGTACGCGTGCATGACCGCGTTCTCCGATTCGGCCGCGCTCAAGATCGTCGATGTCGCAGAGCAGGAAGGCTGCGACCTGATCTTCATGGGCTCGCACGGGCGCAGCGGCTGGAACCAGCTGCTGCTGGGCAGCGTCACCAACAAGGTGCTGTCGCATACAACCAAGCCGGTGCTGGTGCATCGCCTGATCGCCGAGCCGGTAGCTACCTGAACCGCCTTTGCCCCGCTGTCGTGTATTTACCGTTACAATAATTTTTTTTTGCTGATCCCGGGTAGGAAACCGCTTCAGGCTCAAGGAATCGATAATGGTAAGAATCGTCATCGCCGATGACCACACGATCATGCGCGAAGGACTCAAGCGCATCCTGGACGGCGCCGAGGAAGTCGACATCGTGGGCGAAGCCACCAATGGCTTTGAAGTATTGTCGCTGGTACGCCAGGGCGGCTTCGACTTGCTGCTGCTCGACCTGTCGATGCCCGGGCGCAGCGGGGTTGACCTGATCCGGCAGGTGCGCAGCGAAGCGCCCAAGCTGGCGATCCTGATACTTACCATGCATGAAGAAGAACAATATGCGGTACGCGCGATCCGGGCCGGCGCCCAGGGCTATCTAACCAAGGAAAGCGCGGGCACGCAACTGGTCGGAGCGATCCGCAAGGTCGCCTCGGGCCGCCCCTACATCAGTACCGAAGTGGCGGAACAACTGGCGCTGAACATCATGGCGCCGAGCGAGCAATTGCTGCATAAACAGCTGTCAGACCGCGAATTTGAGGTTTTTTCGCACTTGGTAAGCGGCAAATCGATCACCGAAATCGCCAATGGCCTGCATTTATCGGTCAAGACCGTCAGCACCCACAAGACCCGGATCATGCAGAAAATGGGCATGAGTTCGCTGTCCGGGATGGTCCAGTATGCCGTTGCGCACCGCCTGCTATCGCCGCTAAAAGCGTGATGCGCTAATGTCCTTTGACTGCCGCACGTGGTTTTAGTGCGGCGCCAGACTGTTGCCGCCCGCAGGCGGCGACGGTACGAATCCCCCTTCTTTTTCGATCCTGCAACCGGCCGTCATTCGAATGGCGTTCTTGGTAGTAGGAGTACTCCTACAACTGCACCATCTGTCCTACCTACATATTCAGGCAACGCTGATATTCGTGCCGGACTCGTGTTGGCATACTGAATTCAGCGTTTCGACTTGCTTGCGATCCAAGTCACGGCGTCAGCCATATAGCAACCATGGCATGGCAGACGCGTCACCACACGCTGCTGTGCCGCCGGGGTCGCATGAAACCTGAGTACCTTACCGGAGATGAGCATGCAGTCCCAGCCACCGTCAGATCAACGCAATGTCACCCAGCCGACCCTGCATTCCCCGATGGAAGCCGGACGCCAGCGCCAGGGACGACTTTGGTCCAACCTCAAGGAGGTATGCGACCTGCTCCGTATTCCTGCCAGCGTCTCGGTGAGCTCCGAAGAACTGTTGTTCCAGCACGTGCAATTCAAGACCGGCCAGCGCGTGCACACGATCGGCCAGGCCTTCGACACCCTGTATATCGTCAACTCGGGCTTCCTCAAGACGGTGCTGATCGACGAATTTGGCAACGAGCAGGTGCTGAGCTTCCCCATGAAGGGCGATTTGCTCGGCGTCGATGGCATCCACACGCGCCACTATGCGTCCGAAGCGGTGGCCCTGTCCGATTGCGACCTGATCCTGCTGCCATTCAAGAAACTGACCGCCCTGGGCCGCGTGCATAGCGAACTCGAGAACATGATGTACGGCGTGATGAGCCGCGAACTGGTGCGCGAGCAAACCATGATCGGCATGCTCGGCGCCCTGTCGGCCGAGGCGCGCGTGGCCCGCTTCCTGGTGTCCCTGGCCGACCGCTTCGCCGCCATGGGGTATTCCAGCAAGCTGTTCAACCTGCGCATGACGCGCCACGAGATCGGCAGCTACCTGGGCCTGACGCTCGAAACCGTCAGCCGCACCCTGTCGGCCTTCAACGAGATCGGCCTTATCACCGTCGACCAGCGCACCATCGGCATCAAGGATGCCGACGCGCTCAAGACCCTGCGCCGTCTGCCGCCATCGCGTTCGCGCACCAAGGGCAGCGCCAAGCAGAAGGCCGAGCTCGATCAACCGGGCGACGACCAGGTGCTGGCAACCGCCTGAGCCTGCTCACTGGGTGCCAAGAGTATTTACTCCCGGTCCAGCGACAGCACGCCATCATTGACACGCACCCGGTCACCCTTGCGGTAGCCGGGATTGTTGTCGAACTCGACGGCCTGGTTGGTGTCCGTCGTATTCATGCGCACCGTGACCCGATAGCGCTGGGCGGCTTGCACGTCACTGGCCAGCGGCCGCGCAGTGCCTGTCGCTTCACGCACGATCTCCACTTTCTCGACGATGCCGCAACTGGTGCAATAGCGCGCCACGCGCGGGCGTTCGGTGGTGCGCGGCGGCGGTGGCGGCGCGGCACCAGGCGCGGCGCTGACCACATTGGCGTCCTTCGATGCCAACTGGCGCACCTGCTCCTGTGTCTGTGCCTGTGCCTGAGCCGCATTGCCGCGCACCAGGCCATCGCGCAACACCGTCGTCGCCACCTGGCTACCCAGGCGCATCTCAGCCGTCACGCTGCTGGCGGGCTGCAGGCGGTCATGATTACCGATCACATAACTGCCGCTGTACTGGCCGGGCTCGGTCTCCTGCATCTGCACACTGCGGGTGGCGCCGTCGATGCTGACGTTGACTGCTGCATTCTGGGTACCGTAGACCTGGAAGTGCAGGGCCACGCCCTGCTCCAGGCGCGCCACTTTCTCGACATGGAAGCCTTCGATGGCGGGCGTCACGGTACGGCTGAGGGGCGCGGTCTGCGCCAGTGCCGTGCTGCTCGTCGCCAGCAGCATGCCGGCCGGCGCCAGGGCAGCCACCAGCGCACACATCACGATGCGTTTTTTCATGGCAATCTCCTTGTTGTGCAGACGGCATCACACCGCCTTCGGTCTTACAGGACAGTACGCCCATGAAAATTTCAGGTCGGTACGCTTGCGAACCGATGGCCCTCAGCACACGGCATGGACGTCATCCCCCGAGGTGACATAGATATGGTCGCCCGGCCCTGGCTTGACGGCATGGCCGCCCGTAAATGCGCCGAAGGAAGGCAGGATCAATCCTTGCTCGCCGACCACGAAGCACGGCAGGCGCAGCGCGTCGAAGCGGGTCGCGAGCACATACACCGGGTGCACGTGACCGGCCAGGCCGTAGCCCGCCGCATCGACGCCGGGATGGTGGCAGAAGGCAAACGGCCCGATCGCATGCGGCTCGTCCACCAGCGTGATCCCCAGCGCTTGGGCAGGATCGCCCGCATGCAGGTCGTGGTTGCCGCGCACCAGGGTCAAGGCAAGGTCGAGATGGCGCTGGCGCCAGGCCAGCATTGCCAGCTGGGTCGAGCTGGCGTGGGCCGCGCGTGCATGCAGGAAGTCGCCCAGGAACACCACCTGGCGCGCGCCGTGCGCAGCCACCAGGGCATCGAGGCCGGCCAGGTTTTCGGACGTCGTCCCGCGCGGCACCGGCACGCCAAGTGCGCGGAACGAGGCCGCCTTGCCGAAGTGGATGTCGGCGATGATCAGCATCTGTTCAGCCGGCCAGTACACCGCCTTCTCCGGCAGCAGCAGGAGCGATTCGCCGGCCACCTGAACCATCGCGCCCTTCATGTGGCCGCCGCTTTTTCAAGCTCGCGCAGCATGCGCGCCACGCGGTCATTGAGTTTCTCGGTACTGACTTTTTCGCGGAAGCGCTCGACCATCAGGGCAAAGCCGAACGGGGTCGCGCGCTTTACCTCGCAATAAGCGACGCGCCGCGCATGCAGCTCGGCCAGGGTGTCGCGCAGGCGCGTCAGTTCCAGCTCCTGCTCCATCACCTCGCGCTCGGCCTGGGTCAACAGCAGGTTGCCGGCATCGTGCTTGCGAAACACCTCGAAGAACAGCGAGGACGACGCCTGCAACTGGCGGTTCGACTTCGGCTGGCCCGGATAGCCCGAGAACACCAGGCCGGCGATGCGCGCCACCTCGCGGAAGCGCTGCTGCGACAACTGGGTCGCATTCAGGCTGTCGATCACGTCTTCCAGCAGCCGCTCGGTATCGAACAGCGCGACGCCGGCGCCGGTCGGGGCGGCGAACATGGCGGCCCAGTCGACCGGCTCGGGCGCCATCAGCTCGAAGCCATAGTCGTTGATCGCGATCGAGAACGTGATGGGCTGCACCCGCCCGACACGGAAGGCGATCAGCGAGGCCAGGCCCATGTGCACCGAGCGGCCCGCGAACGGATACACGAACAGGTGATAACCCTCGCGGCTCTTCATCGATTCGAGCACCAGCACTTCGCTGGTCGGCAGCGCCGACCAGCGCTGCTGGATCGCGATCAGCGGCTCGATGGCGCGCATCTCGGGGCCGTCGAACACGCCCTGGTCGGCCAGGCGCAGCTCTTCCAGCGCGGCGTGGGCCAGTTCGTTCGACATCGGCATCTTGGCGCCCTGCCAGCGCGCGATCGCGCCGCGGGTGCCGGTCGCGCGCTTGACGAAAGCGGTCAGCTCGTGCACGCGCACGAATTCGAGGATACGCCCGCCGAACAGGAAGCGGTCGCCGGGCTTGAGCCGCGAGATGAACGATTCCTCGACGCTGCCGATCCGGCCGCCGCTCATATACTTCACCTGGATCGTGGCGTCGGACATGATGGTGCCGATGCCCATCCGGTGGCGGCGGCCGATGGCGCTGTCGGGCACGCGGTAGACGCCCTCGTCGTCGGGCAGCACGCGCCGGTATTCGGGATACACGGTCAGGCTCTGGCCGCCGCGCGCCACGAAGTCGAGCGCCCACTGCCATTCCTCAGGCGTCAGGTGGCGGTAGGACCAGGCCTGGCGCACCTCTTCATATAACTCTTCGGAGCGGAAGCCCCCGCCCAGCGCCACCGTCACCATATGCTGGACCAGCACATCGAACGGTTTATTGGGCACGTAGCGGCCCTCGATGCGGCGCGCCGCCACCGCCTTGCGCGCGCCCGCCGCTTCCAGCAATTCAAGGCTGTTGGTCGGCACCAGGGTCACGCGCGAGACGCGGCCCGGCGCGTGGCCGCTGCGCCCGGCCCGCTGCAGCAGGCGCGCCACACCCTTGGCGCTACCGATCTGCAGCACCCGCTCGACCGGCAGGAAGTCCACGCCCAGGTCAAGGCTGGCGGTACAGATCACCGCTTTCAGGATGCCGTTCTTGAGCCCAAGCTCGACCCACTCGCGCACCTCGCGGTCGAGCGAGCCGTGGTGCAGCGCGATCACGCCGGCCCAGTCGGGCCGCGCCTCCAGGATGTTCTGGTACCAGATCTCGGCCTGCGAACGGGTGTTGGTGAATACCAGCGTCGCCTCGTAGCCCTCGATCTCGTTGATCACCGGCTGCAGCATCTGCAGGCCCAGGTGGCCACCCCACGGAAAGCGCGAAACGTTCTCGGGAATCAGGCTATCGACAACGATCTTCTTGCGCGTGCCGCCTTCGACCAGCACGCCGTCGTCACTGCCCAATAACACCTGGCGCGCCAGGTCGAGATTGCCCATGGTGGCCGAGACGCCCCACACCAGTAGTTCGGGACGCCAGCGGCGCAGCCTCGCCAGTGCCAGCTGCACCTGCACACCGCGCTTGCTGCCCATCAGTTCATGCCACTCGTCGATGATGACCATGTCGAGGTGGCGAAACTGTTCGTGGGCGGCCGCATTGCTGATCATGAGCGTCAGGCTCTCGGGCGTGGTCACCAGCGCGGCCGGCATGCTGCGCGTCTGGCGCGCCCGCTCGGCCGGCTTGGTGTCGCCGGTGCGCGCGCCGATGCGCCATTCCGGCAGCAGCTCGGCGGTCGAATCTTCCAGCGCGCGCTGGGTATCGGCCGCCAGCGCGCGCATCGGCGTGATCCACAGCACGCGCAGGCCGGCCTTGGCGCGTCCCTTGTCTTGTCCTGCGCGCTGCAGGGCCGCGAACCAGACGGCGAAAGTCTTGCCGGCGCCGGTGTTCGCATGCAGCAGGCCGGACTCACCCTTGAGCGCGGCCTTCCATACCGCGCGCTGGAACGGGAACGCGGTCCAGCCGCGCGCCTCGTACCACTCGCCCAGGCGTTGTGTTACCTCGTTGCGACTCATGCGGTGGCCGCCTCCAGCAAGCCCTTGAGCGCATCGAGCGTATCGGCTTCGTCCACCGGCTTGTCGCTACGGCGGCGCAGGATGCGCGGGAAGCGCACCGCGATCCCGGCCTTGTGGCGCGGCGACAGCGCAATGCCCTCGAAGCCGATCTCGAACACCATGGTCGGTTTTACTGACCGCACCGGCCCGAATTTTTCGATGGTCGTGCGCCGGATGACGTTGTCGACCTGGGCGATCTCGGCATCGGTCAGGCCGGAATACGCTTTCGCGAACGGCACGAGTTTGCGCTCGGCGCCTTCGCCGTCCCACACCGCGAAGGTATAGTCGGTATAGAGCGAAGCCCGTCGTCCGCTGCCCGGCTGGGCGTACAGCAGCACGGCGTCGATGGCATAGGGATCGATCTTCCACTTCCACCAGGTGCCGACATCCTTGGTGCGGCCGACGCCATAGTGGGCCGTGCGGCTTTTGAGCATCATGCCCTCGACGCTGCGTGCGCGCGAACCGGCGCGCAGTTCGGCCAGTTGTTCCCAGCTCCCGGCCTCCACGAGCGGCGACAGGCGCAGCTGCGGCTGATCGAGCTTGGCCACCTCGCGCTCGAGCAGCACGCGCCGCTCGTGCTGCGGCAGGCCGCGCAGGTCGACGCCATCGAGTTCCAGCAAATCGTAGCAGCACAGCACGGCCGGCAGTTCGCCCAGCAGCTTGGCGGACAAGGTCTTGCGGCCGATGCGCTTTTGCAGGTCGGCGAACGGCGCTGGCATGGGGCATTCCGGCTGCCAGATCAGCACTTCGCCGTCGAGCACCATCCCGTCCGGCAGGCGCGCCGCGGCCAGTTCGGGAAAGCGCTCGGTGATCAGGTCTTCGCCGCGCGACCACAGGAAATTCTGGCCGTCGCGGCGCACCAGTTGCGCGCGGATGCCGTCGTACTTCCATTCGACCAGCCAATCGTCGAGCTCGCCCAGGGTCGCCGGATCGCCATTCAACTGATGCGACAGGAAGAAGGGATACGGTTGGCCGCCGCGCAGCTTGTGTTCTTCATCCGACTGCTCGGCGATCAGCTGTAAAAAGCCGCTGGCGGTGGGCTTGACGCGGCCATCGGTCCAGCCCATCAGGCGCTGGGCAA
>Ga0265797_10010216_pt1 | contig 11992 bp, 14 predicted proteins | sample P2T30metagenome_FD_192433 | JGI IMG/M metagenome (GOLD analysis project Ga0265797, IMG submission 192433) | Plant litter microbial communities from East Loma Ridge, Irvine, California - P2 T30 | ecosystem: Environmental > Terrestrial > Plant litter > Unclassified | place: USA: California... | reverse complement strand
GCGGACGCAAGCGACACAGCAGCGCCGAGGACAATAGCACGATCCACTGCACGAACAGTGATGTCAGTGCCAGGCGGACCCAATCGAAGGCCGGAAGCATCGGTTCAGCGAGCACCAACACGAACACCAGCAGCTCGGCGAGCAGCACGGTGCTGAGCAGCGCTTCGGGCTGGCACAGTTCCGGCACGAAGAAATCGTTGGCCGCAATGATGGGCGAGGTCTTGAGAGTCTTGTTCATTGCCGCAGTGTCCGCGCACGCAAGAACGCCGGCAAGCGGGGGTGAGCGCAAGTGAGTGATAAACGCCGCTGAAACGTGTAGTGGCGCGTGAAATTGTGATCGAGGCAGCACTCGTCCGGCCCGCTGCCTGGACAGCCACGTCTGTTATCATCAGCGCAAATTTCCGTCGTGCCGGAAGCTTCCGGCCCGTCCGCACCTGCCTACAGCCGAGCCCACTCATGAGCAACGAAAAAACCAATCAGTCCTGGGGCGGCCGCTTCAGCGAGCCCGTCGATGCCTTCGTCGCCCGCTTCACCGCCTCGGTGGAATTCGACAAGCGCCTTTACCGTCACGACATCATGGGCTCCATCGCCCATGCCACCATGCTGGCCAAAGCCGGCGTGCTGACCGACGCCGAGCGCGACGCGATCATTGACGGCCTGAAGCAGATACAGGCCGAGATCGAGGCCGGCCAGTTTGACTGGCGCGTCGACCTGGAAGACGTGCACATGAACATCGAGGCGCGCCTTACCGACCGCATTGGCGTGACCGGCAAGAAATTGCACACCGGCCGCTCGCGTAACGACCAGGTGGCCACCGACATCCGCCTGTGGCTGCGCGACGAGATCGACATCATCCTCGCCGAAATCACTCGCCTGCAGCAGGGTCTGCTGGAGCAGGCCGAGCGTGAAGCCGAGACCATCATGCCCGGCTTCACCCATTTGCAGACTGCCCAACCGGTGACCTTCGGCCATCACCTGCTGGCCTGGTTCGAAATGCTCAGCCGCGATTACGAACGCTTGGTCGACTGCCGCAAGCGCACCAACCGCATGCCCTTGGGCAGCGCCGCACTGGCCGGCACTACCTACCCGATCCAGCGTGAAATCACCGCCGAACTGCTGGGCTTCGACGCCGTGGGTGGCAACTCGCTGGACGGCGTGTCGGATCGCGACTTCGCCATCGAATTCTGCGCCGCTGCCGCCGTGGCGATGATGCACCTGTCGCGTTTCTCCGAAGAGCTGGTGCTGTGGACCAGCGCGCAGTTCCAGTTCATCGATCTGCCGGATCGTTTCTGCACCGGCAGCTCGATCATGCCGCAGAAGAAAAATCCCGACGTACCCGAGCTGGTGCGTGGCAAGACCGGCCGCGTGTTCGGCGCCCTGACCGGCCTGCTGACCCTGATGAAAGGCCAGCCGCTGGCCTATAACAAGGACAATCAGGAAGACAAGGAACCGCTGTTCGACGCCGCCGACACGCTGCGCGATTCGCTGCGTGCCTTCGCCGACATGATCCCGGCGATCAAACCCAAGCACGCCATCATGCGCGAAGCGGCGCTGCGCGGGTTCTCAACCGCGACCGACCTGGCTGACTACCTGGTACGCCGTGGCCTGCCATTCCGTGACTGCCACGAAATCGTCGGCCATGCGGTGAAATACGGCGTGGACACCGGCAAGGACCTGGCAGAAATGAGCCTGGAAGAGCTGCGCCAGTTCAGCGATCAGATCGAGCAGGATGTGTTCGCCGTGCTGACTCTGGAAGGCTCGGTCAACGCCCGCGACCATATCGGCGGCACCGCACCCAATCAGGTACGCGCCGCCGTGGCACGCGGCAAGACCCTGCTCGCGTCGCGGTGATCGCACCCGGCCGCTGCATTTCGGTGGTCGGCTGCTCGGGCGCCGGCAAGACCACGCTGTCGCGCCGCCTGGCGCAGCAGCTCGGTTATCGGCATGTGGAGCTGGATGCACTGTTCCACCAGCCGGGCTGGCAACCGCTGCCCACCGAGCAATTTCAGCAGGCAACCCGTGATGCGTTGCAGGGCGATGGTTGGATCGCAGAGGGCAATTATTCAGCCGTGCGCCCGCTGGTGCGTGAGCGTTCGGACATGGTCATCTGGCTGGATCTGCCACGCCATAAAGTGATGCGCCAGGTGATCTGGCGCACCCTGCGACGCCTGGCCTGCCGGGAAGAATTATGGAATGGCAACCGCGAACGCTGGAGCAACTTGTTCAGGCTCGATCCGCACCAATCCATTCTGGCCTGGTCCTGGACGCGCCACCCGGTGTACCGACAGCGCTACGCCGAGGAAATGCGCAACGCGCCGCCATCGTGCCGGTATCTGCGCCTGCAATCATCACAGGCCATCGACGCCTTTCTGGCGAGCCTGCCACCCCGTTAAATCCTGTTTGAGAGTCTGCCGTAATGCCCTTGAATATCCGCCCTGCAGTGCGCGAAGACGCCGCTCTGATCCTGCGTTTCATTACCGACCTGGCCATCTATGAAAAGGCCGAGCACGAAGTCAAAACCGACGTCGCCGGCATCGAGAACAGCCTGTTCGCCGACGGCACCACCGCCCACGGCCTGATCTGCGAGTTGGATGGCGAGCCCATCGGCTACGCGGTGTACTTCTTCAACTACTCGACCTGGCTGGGTAAGCACGGCCTGTACCTGGAAGACTTGTACATCACTCCAGAGCAGCGCGGTGTCGGTGCCGGCAAGGCGCTGCTGCGCCACCTGGCCAAACTGGCGGTGGCGCGTGGTTGCGGTCGCTTCGAGTGGTCAGTGCTGGACTGGAACACGCCGGCCATCGACTTCTACGATTCCATCGGCGCCAAGCCGCAGAACGAGTGGATCGGCTACCGCCTGACCGGAGACGCCCTGAGCCAGTTCGCCGCTGGCTGATCAGCCCTTGAAACGCGCCTGCATGTGGGCCATGAACGGCCCCATCGCCGCGTCCTTGTCGGCCGCAATACGCTGCACGTTGGGGTTGCCGGCGAAACGTTCGAGCAGCGCTCGGGCTTGTGGCAAATCGGCCAGCAGGTCGATCTCGAACAGCTTGTGGGCGACGCCGGCCGCCAGGTCGATGCTATACAGAAAATACAGATCGGCCAGCGTCAGGCTATCACCTGCCAAATAGGGCGCAAAACGCCCCAGACGCTTGAGCGAATCGACACCGGCAAGCAGCTCTTCGCGGCTTTTAGCCAGAATTGCCGCATCGACCTGCATGCCGAAAAATGCCTGCGCATAGCAGGCTCGCGCAGGCAACTCGATATACAGCTCGATGTGCTTGGCAAGCTCGCGAACCCGCGCCTGCTCAAAGGCTCCTCCTGGCAGCAAGGCAGGACCCTGGCCCAGGCTCTCGACATACTCGAGAATCGCCGATGTCTCGCTGATATAGCCCACCTCGCACTGCAGCACCGGCACCTTGCCTCGCGGGCTGATGGCAAGAAATGCCTCCTCACGGGACGCGTAAACAGTGACCTCCTCGAACGGCATGCCCTTTTCCAGCAGGGCGAGCTTGACCATGTTGTAGTAGTTACTGACCGCGAAACCGTGAAGTCTGAGCATGGATAGGTATCCTCTGAAGAGACCGGCGAAACACCGCTGGAAGGAGCACGCTAACTCCATTCATGGAGCTTTGCCATGGGCTTTTCCTGGCGGCTGGCTGCGGCCGCTCTGGGCTGCTACTCTGCGCCCGCCTCGGGCGCTCACTGCGCCGCATGCGGTAGCCTCTACCGCCCGGGTATCCCTACCATGGACTGGAGTTACACCATGAAGAACCTGTTCTTCTTCGACGCGATGCTCACCCCGAAAATCATCACCTTCGTCTACTGGCTGTTGCTGCTCAGCGTGGCAGTCAGCGGCCTGGGCATGATGTTCAGTGGTTACGGCAGTTTTCTCGGCGGCCTCGGCACCCTGATCGGCGGCGCCATCGGCGCGCGCATCTGGTGCGAGCTGATGATAGTGCTGTTCAAGATCCACGAAAACCTGCAGAAAATCGCCAACCGCGCTTGAGCAAGCTAGCCCGCGCACCTTGCATGCGCGGGCGCTCTGTCAGCCGAGCGCGGCCGCGCCGGCCAGCGCCACCTGCCCGTCCTGAGTAGGATGCATGCCCGATACGCCGATGGCGCCGATGACCTTGCCGTCCTGCACCAGCGGTACGCCTCCTTCGAGCAGAATGGCGTTGTGCATCGACAGCAGCCGCAACGCCGCTCCACCGGTGGCCAGGGTTTCCTCGAAGCCCTTGGTCGAGCGCTTGAACAGGGCCGCCGTGGAAGCCTTCTTGATCGCCACGTCGACACTGCCCAGCGCCGCTTCATCGAGCTTGTGCAGCAGCACCAGGTGGCCGCCGCTGTCGGCCACGGCAATCACCATCGGCCAGCCATTGGCCTGAGCCTCACGCTGCGCAGCCGCTGCGACATGCTGCGCCTGCTCCAGGCCAATCGGCGCACCGTAGCTCAGCACGCCGGGGGCCAATGCGACAGGCATGCTCATGGCATGGCCTGCCCGCCGTTGACGTCGAGCACCTGGCCGGTGATGTAGCCGCTGCAGGCGTGTGACGCAAGGAACAGGTAAGACGGCGCCATCTCGTCCGGGGTGCCAAAACGGCCCATCGGAATGGTGGTGCTTACTGCCGCGCGCGCGGCCTCGTCCTTGTCGGCGTGGAATGCGGTGTCCACGGTACCGGGTGAGACGATATTGAAACGGATGTTGGCTGGGGTGAACTCGCGCACCCAGTTGCGCTGGATGTTATGCAGCCAGGCCTTGGCTGCCGCGTACAGGCTGGCACCCGGACCACCGCCACCGTGGGCGGCGATCGAGCCGGTGGTGATCACCGCGGCGCTCTGCCCGCTGGCCTCGGCCGATGCGCGCAGATGGGGAATGGCCTCGCGAGTGACCATCAGCGCCGAACGCAGGTTGACGTCGGTCATGGCGTCGAAGAAGGCATCGTCGATGCTTTCCAGGCCACGACGTTCCAGCAGCGCCCCGGCGTTGTTGATCAGCACATCGATGCCGCCGAAGCGCTCGACGAATGCCGCGACGGTGGCCACACAGGCCTCGGTCTTGCCGAGGTCGCCGGCGAAGAACGCGGCCTGGCCGCCATCGGCCGACAGCTCGCTGAGCAGCGTATCGAGGTTGGCCGGCGTGTTGCGTGCGGTGATGCCAACGTGGGCGCCCAGCTTGGCGAAGGCGCGGGCAGTGGCCAGGCCGATACCGAGGGTAGAACCGGTGATTAGAACGCGCTTGCCGCGCAGGTCGTTGAACGTCATAGGGTGCATTCCTCTTTACGATGAGCAGGGGATTCAGGGGTGATACCGGCGCGGCGCTTGAGCAGGCGCAACAGCACCGGCAGCATCCACAAAGACAGGGTAATGATGGCCAGCGCCAGCGAGACCGGGCGTTCGAAGAACACCATCAGGTCGCCCTGGGCACGCATCATCGAGGTGATGAACGTTTCCTCGAGCATCGGCCCGAGGACGATGCCGAGAATCATTGGTGCCAGCGGAAAACCGTTCTCTTCCATGAAGAAACCGATGATGCCGAAGGCAAGAATGATGACGATGGCGAACAGGGTGTTTTCCACCGCGAAGGCACCGACCATGGAGAACGCGAGGATCACCGGCATGAGCATGCTCTGCGGCACCTGCAGCACCCGTTTGAACAGCTTGATAGCGAGGAACCCGAACGGAATCAGCAGGATGTTGGCGAGCAGGAACGCCAGGAACACCGCGTTGATCATGTCGGCGTTTTCGGTAAAGATCGTCGGTCCCGGATTCAGCCCCTTCATGAACAGCACGCCAATCACGATCGCGGTGAGCGAGTCGCCGGGAATGCCGAACACAGTGGCCGGAATGAAACTGCCACCCACCGCCGCGTTGTTGGCCGCCGTGGCCGGGACGATCTTGGCCATGTTGATCTCGTCCTCGGTAGGCCGCTTGGCCGCGGCGCGCTTGGACATTGCATAGGAAATGTACGCCGCCACATCAGCGCCAGCGCCCGGCAAAATGCCCACCAGCACCCCCACGAACGAACCCTGAACAACGCCAGCCTTGTATTTGAAGATGTCGCGCAGCGCCTGCAGCAGCATGGGTTTCTGCGGCACCAACGCGGCCTGTCGGGAGTTGCCGGTGCGGCTGTTACGAGTGCAGAAACGCAGGATTTCCGCGACGGCGAACAGACCGATGATCACCGGAATGAACCCCAGGCCGCCGAGCAGATCGGCATTGCCGAAGGTGAAGCGCGACTCGCCGGATACCGGGTCCAACCCGACGCTGGCCACCAGCAAACCGAGCAACAGCGACACGGCGCCTTTGACGGGTGAACTGTCGGACACCGCAATGGCGGCCGTCAGGCCCATACAGGCCAGCCAGAAATATTCGAACGAGCTGAAGTTGAGGGCAAATTCGGCAAGAAACGGGGCGCAGAGAATCAGCGCCAACACGCCCACGCTGCCACCGATGGCCGAGCTCACCGCACTCATGCTCAGTGCGTACTCACCCAGGCCGCGCTGCGACAGGCCATAGCAGGGCTCGGTGTAAGCAGCGGAGGCCGGAGTGCCGGGCATGCGCATGTAAACCGCCGGCAGGTCACCGGAGAAGATCGCCATGGCGGCCATGGTGACAATGGCGGCAATCGCCGGCACCGGGTCCATGAAAAAGGTCACCGGCACCATCAGCGCCACCGCCATGCTGGCAGTGAGGCCGGGAATGGCACCGACGAACAACCCGTACAGCGCGGCGATCACCATCACTGCCAGGACTTCGAAGGTCATGACCATGCCGAATGCATTGATTATCGCTTCCACGATCAGCCTCCCAGGTAGCCGGTGAGAAAGCCCATGGGCAATTGCACGCTCATCACCTGCTGAAAAAACAGGTAGAGAAACAGCGTGACCAGTATCGCGGTGACCCAAGACAGCAGTGGGCGGCCACTGAAGCGCTGGCAGAGCACGCCGATCAGCAGCACACCGCAAACCAGGAAGCCGGCGTGTTCGACCACGGCGATGAACACCGCGACCAGCAGCGGCACCAGCACGATGTTGACTACCCGCTCGCGATCACGCAGCCAGGGCCCGGCTTGTACCAGCCAGAAGCCGCTTTGCTGGGCCAGCGCCAGGCGCACGCCCTTGATCAACAGGATCGCGCCACAGACCGCCAGCAGGCTGCCGATGATCGACGGAAAGAAGCCGGCGCCGTATTGGAAGAACGGCGAGGTTTTCATCTGCTGGCCGTGCAACAGAACACCCAGCCCGAGCAGAGTGAAGAGCACCCCGAGGGTGATGTCGCTGAATTTCATGCTGTGCGCTCCTGTCGATCAGCAACACCGCCCGCGGGCGCGGGCTGCTGCGCCGGTTAAGGATTGAGCTTGCCGATCAGTGCCTGAACGTCCCTGGTGTGCTGTTCCAGGTACTGCCCGAAGGCTTCGGCATTGCGCCACTGCGGACGGAAGCCACGGGCTTCCATTTCCTTGCGCCATTCGGGGTCGTTGTAGATTTTCTCCAAGGTCGTTTCGAGCTTGACCTTGATGTCATCCGGCAGGCCGGCAGGCGCCACCAGAGCACGAAACGAGCCCAGCTCCAGATCCAGTCCGGTTTCTTCTTTCAGGGTCGGCACGTCCGGGTAGGCGGCCTGACGCTCGGAGCCGAACACCGCCAGGCTGCGCACCTTGTTCGAGCGCAGCAGCGCGTCGGCCTCGGGCAGCGAGCACGGCACGAAGTCGACGCCACCGGCCGCCAGGTCCTGCATCGCCGCAGCGGCGCCCTGCCCCGGGATCATGCGGACTTTCTGCAGGTCGACCTGCCAGGCGTCGAGCAGCCCGGCCACGGCCATCGGCCAGGAGCCACCGCAACCGCCAGCGCAGGCAATGGTGTACTTGGCAGGGTCGGCTTTCAGTGCATCGAGCGCCTGGCGCAGGCTGGTGAAGGGCGAATCGGTATTGACCTGAAAACCGGCCAGGTCGAAGTTGTACTGGCCGATGGGCGTGAAGTCGCTGGCCTTGAAATCGGCCTGGCCCATTTCCTTGTAGTGGGCGTAGTTGAACAGGATGCCCAGGGTGTAGCCGTCAGCCTTGGAGCTGATGATCTTCTGGAGGCCGACGACGCCACCGCCCTGCCCCAGGTTGATCACATTGAACTGCTGGCCAAGCTCCTGCTTGAGGTACTTGGACAGGATCCGCGCGGTGCCATCGGAACCGCCGCCGGCGCCCGCAGGCACGATGATGCTAACCGGTCGGCTCGGCCATTCAGCGGCCATCGCTGGCATTGCTAGGCCTAGCGCCAGGGTCAGTGCGGCCAGCTTGCAGCCGGCGCGGCTCAGCAGTTTGCCGAGGGTGGAAGACTGCGACATGCGGGGTGCATGGTTAATGAGCATAACGAGCTCTCCTTTTATTATTGTCGAGTACGGCTGTCATGTTGATCGGGTGCAGCGAATCTCAGTGTTGTGTTGCCCTCCAGGCGGCCACGAAGGCCTTGCCGTTTTCGCCCACGTCGGCGGCGCTCATGCCCGGCTTGTACAGCGCCGAACCGAGCCCGAAGCCACTGGCGCCCGCGTCGACGTAGGCGGCCATACCGGCGGGCGTAATGCCACCAACCGGCAGCAAGGCGATATCTCGCGAGAACACCGCGCGCCAGGCCTTGACGATCGACGGGTTGAACTGCTCGGCAGGAAACAGCTTGAGCACCTGCGCACCGGCCTCAAGCGCGGCGAAGCCTTCGCTCGGCGTGGCGACACCCGGCGAGCTGAACAGCCCAGCGCGGCGTGTGGCGCGGATCACCTCGGGGTTGCAGTTGGGCGATACGATCAGCCGCCCACCGGCCTGGGCCACTTCCTCGACCTGCCCGGTGCTGAGCACAGTGCCAGCGCCAACCAGGGCGTTATCCCCCAGCTCGGCGGCCAACAAACGGATGCTCTGCAACGGTTGCGGGGAATTGAGCGGAATCTCGATCAAGCGGAAGCCGGCTTCATACAATGCCAGGCCGACAGGCACGACCTCCTGGGGCGTAACACCGCGCAGGATGGCAATCAGCGGCAATTGCTGCAGATAGGAATCAGACATGCAAAGCATTCCTCGATGTAGGGGTGGGCATCACGTTGACCAGGCCGGCGGCGCCGGCCAGGTGCCAGAGGCCAGCGACTCCGGCGTTTTCCAAGGTGCGCACTGAAGTGACGCCGAAGCGCAGCAGGGCCAGGCGATAGCGCTCGCACAGCTGTGCATCGCCAATCAGTACCAACGGTGGGCAGACGCCACCGACGAGGCCGGCGAGCACGCTGCGCAGCTCCTCACCAATCAACAGGCCGGATAGGTAGTCCAGGCTTTCGGCCGCGGTCAGGCGCCCGGTGAGCAACAAGCTACGGGTGCTGAACAGGCGAGCGGATACGCCTTCAGCGGCGCTGTCTCGGGCCGCGTCGAGGCCGCGATAGAACGCGTCGTCGCTGCGTTCACTGCCCTGTTCACGTGCCGGGCGGCCGAGAATCGAATGGTCACGCAGCACCGCGAACAGCTCACCGGTCATGTGCGTAGCGAAGTGACTGATCGCGCCGTCGCGCACCGTCACCCATTTGCTGTGGGTCCCGGGCAATACCAGCAAGGCGTTGTCGCATAGCTCGGGCGCCAGTTGCAGGGCGCCGAATACCTGGGTTTCTTCGCCGCGAATCACGTTGGGCAGCGCGCTGGCGTCGAGCACACCTGGCACCAGATGCAAGGTACCGCAGGCGGTATCTAGCGCCAGCAGCCCATCGACCAGATCGTTCGCCGTAGCGGGGCAACGTGCGTAAGGCACTTCGCGCCAGCCTTGGCGGCTGCCGATCATGCCGCACGCCAGCGCCGGCAGGCCCGGCCATTTCTGGCACCAGTCACCGACCAGCTCCGCATAGGCGCGGGCGAAGTCGCCGTCGGGGGTGTGCTGGATGCCCCAGGGCCGGTGCAGGGTAGCCAAGACCTGACCGCCGTCACCCAGCAGATAGGCTCGTAGCGATGAGGTGCCCCAGTCGAGGGCAATCAGCGTCGGCGCGCAGCGTTCGGTCATGAGGCACTCCAGCCCAATTCATGGGAAATGGCCATGGCACACGCCGTCACATCCGGGCGCAACTCGTGCAGCCGGGCTTCCGGCATATAAGGGATCGCGCTGGCAACACTCAGCGCGGCGACAATCTGCCCGCTGGCATCGCGCACCGGCGCGGCGACGCAGCGCACGCCGAGTTCGTTCTCTTCCAGATCAAAACTGAAACCGCCTTCGGCATAGCGGTTCATCAGGCTGCGGAAGTCTTCCCACGCGGTGAATTCTTCGCGCAGACCGGACTGCCCAGCGCGGCGCTGCAAGCCCTGCTCGTAGAGGTCCCGCCACTGCGCTTCAGGCAGGTCGAGCATCAGCGACTTGCCAATGCCGGTCAATGCCAGTGGCATGCGCAGGCCGATGCGCGAGCGCATCTCCAGGCCGCGACTGCTCGGCAGCTTCTCGATGTAGAGCACATCGCCGTCGTCGCGCACGCCGAGGTGCACGGTGTCTTGCGTGAGCCGCGCCAGCGCTTCCAGATGGGGGCGCGCCACGTTCGCCAGTGGCATCTGTGCGCGGGCTTTGTAGCCCAGCTCGATGAGTTTGGGACCGAGCTGATAGCCACCGTTACTGCCACCGATGGCGCGCAGATAACCTGCCTGCACCAATGCGGCGATCAGCCGATGGGTGGTGCTGCGCGTGCAGCCGATGGTCGCGCCGATGTCGACCAGGCTGCTGGCACCCTGGGCAACGGCGTCGATTACAGCCAGGCCCCTGAACAGCGCCTGGGCACCCGTGGGTGCGTGATTGTTGTTTTTATCGGGCATTGAACTCTCCTGGCGATGGACTCTAATCGGGTTTTTCGCAATTCTCAATATGCGAAACAAACTCCCACATTATAGGATCATTACGGACGAAACGGCATTTGCATGGTCAGCACGCAGGCTGGCTGGCAAACTGAAGGCTCTTTCCAGCCACATGGATCTGCACCATGAGCACTGCCGACGAGCACGACGACGAAGCCTTCACCGAGAACACGCTGGTTCAAGCCATCGAAAATCAGCTGGAATCAGGCGAGCCGGCGTTCGCCCAGTCGGTGCTCAACAAGCTGACGCTGGTCGGTTACGAGCGCGAGGAAATCGTCCAGATGATGGCCATGGTGCTGGCCCACGAAGTGGACGTCATGTTGCGCGAAGACCGCCCGTTCGATGCCGAAGGCTATGAACAGGCACTGCGCGCGCTGCCGACACTGCCAGATGAAAGCTGAGTCGACGACAGCGACAGTCGGCCGCCTTCTCGCGTACGTGGTGTACTGCTAAGGTGTGCCGACAAACCGCGTGAATAGTTACGGATGCGCCATTCGACCTCTATCCGTTTTTGCCTGGCGCTGCTGATCGCGGCGAGCGCTAGTGCGCGGAGCGAGGAACCCCTGCGCATCGGCGCCGAAGACGATTGGTACCCCTACACGGCGTACCGCGACGGCAAGGTTCAGGGCATGTCGGTAGATATCGTCAAGGCAGCCTTTGCTGCGAGTGGCACGCCGATTGAACTGGTGCCCTACCCCTACTCGCGTTGCATGCAGATGGCCCACGACGGGCAGCTGGCGGCCTGCTTCAACACCTCGCCCGACAAGCGCATCGACAGCGATTTCCTGATTCCTCACGAACCGCTGTTCAGTGACGACATCCTGCTCTGGGCGCTGAAGAGCAACCCGACGCCGAATGCTGAGCACCTAGGCGGGAGCAAGGTCGCAGTAACCATCGGCTACGAGTACGGCCCACGTCTGGATAACGACGAGCAGGTGATCCGCGTACCGGTGCGCCGAGACCTAAGCGGCTTTCTCATGCTGCAGCATGGCCGCGTCGACTTCGTCGCCGCCTACCGCGGCACCGCTCAGGCGCTGTTCGAAGAAAACCCGGTGCTGCAAGATCAGTTCGTACCGGTTGCCACCCTGCATCGTCCTTCGCTGTACCTGAGCTTTTCCCGCCACCACACCAACGCCAGCG
>Ga0265797_10010215_pt1 | contig 11993 bp, 9 predicted proteins | sample P2T30metagenome_FD_192433 | JGI IMG/M metagenome (GOLD analysis project Ga0265797, IMG submission 192433) | Plant litter microbial communities from East Loma Ridge, Irvine, California - P2 T30 | ecosystem: Environmental > Terrestrial > Plant litter > Unclassified | place: USA: California... | reverse complement strand
ATAAATGAAGTACAAATGTAATACAAAATAACCTTTTCATCATTATCAAAAACGCCATCGGCCTGTCTTACCGGCGATATGAAAATGGATTAAATGTGTTCCCACAAAGCTAAAAAGGTGTTGTGCAACACCATAACTTGTACAGTAATTTACAGGCTTCACTGAACTTATCTGGAGATGACTCACATGCTGGAAAGACTGCTCAGAAGGGAAGGGCTGGCTATTGCTGCTGGCACTATGCTGCTCTACACCTCGGTCTACTTTTTTGAACGTGGTTATTGCACCCATTTAAACATCCCGCTGGATTACATCGAAATATCAATCCCGACTATTGCCAATGACGTCATGTACTCACTGTTTTTAATCTTTCCAATCGCAGTTATATCAATGGTTATTATGATTGCAGGTGAGCGAAATCAATATAAAGGTCGATATGCTTATTCTCCTTTCTACTGCTGGCTGGTTTATACAATCGTGTTCTTTTACTTCATGGAGCCTACTTGGGGGAATGCGTTTACAAGTTTTTTCCTAGGTGGACTTTTCTTTATGCAGTTCCCATCGCCAGATAAAGCTACTAAAAGATCCCCCCTTTGGACCGGATATTATTCATCCTTTATTCGCTTCACCATGGCGTTGTTTCTTGTGTGCTCAACGTTCGTCATTTACGGGAATTCATTTGCAGCGAAGACATCGTTTAACACATATTATCAGAACGGGAAAAAATATGCACTTTTGAAGGTTTATGGAGAAAATGCATTTATGCAGGAAATTGTGAACGGAAAAAGAGTCAGCGAAATTACCTATTTTAATGCCAAGAATATGACAGGGATTATTTTAACCGGTAATAAGCAGTAATCCCTGCTGCAGCGGAAGGAATACCTGGCCGGAAGCGCTATTACCGCACTTTTGGCCAGAAGCAGTCACAGATACTCTTTCACCATTTTAACCAGCTTTTCAGGTCCGGCTTGGTTGGCCAGATAAAGAGCTGCACGCAGGATGGTTGAATCGGTAATGGTTTTGCTTGGCGCCAGATCCTGAACGGCGCCCGTCAGTTTTGCACACATCAGTTTTTCATCAGCCGTCAGGCGAATCGTTTTCGGCGTCTCGCTGGTAGTTCTGTTACGCTTGCTTCTGACATTAGTCAGGCGGTTTTCCTGCTCTGGCTTCGCTGCTGCAGGCTTTTGTACCTGTGGACGTTCGAGTTTTCCGGCCATCAGTGGGCTCCTACTTTGATAGAAATGATTTCTTTGGCCATCGCCCGGTAGTCGTTCAGCACCAGTGCGCCACGCTTGTAAAAATACAGGGGTTTGCATACCACCTGAGCCTGAGCAATGTTTTCATCCGCGCGAATGCGGGTTTCAAGCACGTTATTTTTGAAGCGCTCATTGCCTTCAAGCTCATCCTGCAGGAAAGTATTCATCTTCTTTTTGGAGCTATTGAATTCGTTGCGGAACAGGCTGTAGTGAGAGAACTGTTCTTCTTTGATCTCATCCAGATAGTCCAGCACCGTTTCGGCTCCGGTCAGTGAGAAAGAACCGCCATCAATTGGAATGATCACGTGATCGGCAACATACGCGGCATTAGTTGACGACAGGTTCAGCGCCGGCGAGCAGTCGATAAGGATAAAATCGAACTCACTGATAACAGGTTTCAGGTGACGCAGCAGAATCTTTTCCCGATGTGGCCTCGCCATACTGTTTTCCATGACGCGCTCAAATGAGGGGTCTGACGGAATCAGGAAAAGGTCCGGAATATCCTCTTCCCCGTTTTTCGCAGGAATAATGACATCACGCACATCGAACTTCTGATTATTGTATAGATCGCAGATAGTCGGCCCGAACTGAGCATAGAACTTTCTGCCATGCGTCAGCACTTCAGTCGCGTTCGCCTGCTGATCTGCATCAATGACCAGTACGCGTTTACCCATCTGAGCTAAAGCGACTGCGGTATTTGTAGTGGATGATGTTTTACCCGGCCCGCCTTTGTTACTCATTGCGGCAATGATAAAAGCCTGCCTTTCATCAACATTATCAGCCATTTAACACCCCTAACTGTAACTCAAAAGTAATACATTTGTATTTACAACTATCAGATATCACTCGGCTTTAGTCAAGGAGAAAAATACAAATGTATTACATAAAGACTACTCACCTTAGATTCTGGAGGATTCTAGCTGGTATGGGTGCAGGCCCATACCAGCTAGGCTAACTAATCTGACTCGTCTGTAGAGGAATCCCTAAGTGATAGATGCACTCTTCCCTCATCATGGAGTGTGTACGCTTTTACAAATCCTGCCTTCTGTAAATCATCAAAAAACGGAATACAGCTGCTCGGGTCATTAAGAGACAATGTCGCACTAGTTTTCTGAGTAAATATTTTCTTTAGTTCACTCTCATGCACTTGTGCCGCCATTGATGCAAGTGCAGTTTTGTCTCGGAATCCAGATAATATGAGCGATCTCAAAATTTTCATTTTAAAACTATCATCCTGAGAAAGATTAAACACACCTAATTGAATATGTCGAGAAAGTGGCAAAATGTCACTAGTAAGAGATAGATAGAAATCTTTTTGCTCTATAATCAATTTCTTTTTAAATTCGTCAGGGAAATCAAAATCATCTATTATTTTGAATAATAACTTTTCAAACGTAGCATTTTCACCTGACGCATTGAGATAAAATGAACTGTCATCCATAAATTCTTCCTGATAATTCAGGAACCAGCATACGATGGTATTAAGCATCTCATCACCTAAACCTGTTCGGCTAGTAACGTTGCTATAATTATTTTTATCCAAAGCAATTTTACTGTTTTTCAACAGCCGAATTATCACATCAGTACTGATTTTTTCGTCAAATAAATTTGTATCTATTTCTACTTTCCTAAGAATAATTCTATAACTATTCTCATCAAGGTCATAGTTACAAATAACATTTTCATAAAAACTATCGTATGTTTTTTCATCCTCAATATTTAATTGTTCTAAAGACAAAGTGTCGGAATTGCGGGCCATAAAGTTTGTTAGCACCTGACGGTCTCCACCATTATTAAAGTCATTCAGTAACTCAGACCAGTTGGCATAGACACGATTATTGAGGTAAAACAAATCACGGAATGATAGCGTTCTTCCATTCTCAGTTAAGGCAGGTTCAAGAGGGATATCTGTAAGTGTATCCAGGCAGAATCTCATTTCTTTGACAATACTTAACTTTAAATCATCACTCAGAGGTGTCAGATGTAGTACGGCACTTACAGCTGAGGCATCAAAGTCATTGGATACTAAAAAAACCTCTCTGACAAACGTTTCAGGCTCCTTCTCAAAGTATTTTTGAGTCTCCGTATCATGTAAAGATGCAAATGACCAAGGTTGCATCCGGCAATTATTAAAGGTGAAACCATGTTCTCTGAGGCGTGCTGAGAGAACATGACCAACATTATTGCTGGTAAGACGATAAAGATGATGCTCGCCTATGAAACTATAGAACTCCTTCTCTTCATCATTAACTGCAGGAGTGAGTTTATCATAACGTACGTTCAACGTACGGATGAGAGTCAGGAAAGAATGTAAACGCGTAGACTCAATTGAGTGAAAAATACTGCTTCCAATTTTCTCAATATACCCTCGAAATTCTTCGCGATTATCTGACCATTCTGCTTTCGCATAAGAAAAAATAAATGCAGTTAGATGCGTATTTTCATCGCTATCATCGCAGGCCTCAAGATGAGTAATCAAGGTATCCGTATAATGGTTTTTATCCATGATACGCGTAATAAGTAAGACAAAGCTGTCGAGTTCCTTAAACCGCTCTTCAAGCACATTTAGTACTTTTAGTATTGTGTTGCCAGTTCTGCTGAACAATGTAGCTATCATGTCATCAATACGTGTATCGCCTGACCTAAGTAAATAAGCCAAGACTTGATGATGTAGTAACGCATCGAAATGAAGGAAGTTCTGTGCGTTAATTTCATCGATAACGCCCTTAACGTCATCAATAACATATTTTTCATTAGACATTTCGAACGATAGGCCAAGGGGAACATCTTTGATGAATTCATTATCCTCACTCGACAGGCCTCCTTCCTGAAAAACGGAACGCGAACGCATAAAGTCTTGATCAAGAAATCCCCGAGACAAAAGCAAATATAATGCATCAGTACCACCATAGCGCATTTCGTCTCGAATAAGAGACCTTTTCTCAATATTAATAAAATTATGTGTTGCCAGATCATCGAGATAGCTTTCTGCTCTATCATAAAATTGCTTTAGAGACATAAGTGATACCAATTCCGACAGAGATATGGCTTTTTTTCGTCGCAAGGTTTCTTTTGCTTCTTTCAGCTCTAATTTGACCTTTTGAAGATTCTTACTTCTTTCTTGTCCAACTAGAGTTTTACGCTCTTCATAATCATTTAGTAATGCAGCTCTTTCAGTTTCTGATAAAATATATGAATGCCCAGATTCATGGCTAGTAGTTGATCTGGCACTACTTACTCTTGTCTTTAATTTACTCTTTAAGAAATCAATGAAACTACTTTCATTATTAATAAGTTCTTTTGTGTCATATGCATAAAAATTGTAATTGTCGGTGGTGTATTGAAAAACAACTATACCATATAGGTTTTCCGGTATAATTGACTTCAGAATATCTTCCCTTACGTCCTGATGAGTATTAGAATGCTCTTTCACAACTCTATTCATTTTATCTGATAGAATAGAAACCTTTTCTTCTAAATTTAAAAAGTATTCTTCATGCAATTTCAAGTGTCGGTAATCGTTAATAAACCTATAAAGAACGCTTACTTTTTTGTCAATTAATCCATAGTCATGGGAAAAAGTGTTTTTATAAAAAACCAGACTATAAAGATTAATCTTTCTGTTATTATTGTCCACTACCTTCTCGAATATAAGGTATTCGTTGACTATGTTCTGTAGGCAACGCATATCATTAATATACATTGATGTCCCACGTAGGCAGTCTTGCGCACCGTCGATCCTTTTCCCCAACTTTTCATTTAAAACAGAATAGGCATTGCTCACATTTATAACTGGAACAACTGGGATGATGAAATCAAAAAATTTCGTTCGTGACTCAGCCCCAGGAAAGACATCATCCCTAACCGCATAGATAAACTGAAGAGGGTTATCTTCAGAAAGATTATTATTAATAATGGTATTTATCTCTCTTAATTTTACAAAAATATCATGATCTTTTAGACGATCCATGTCTTCAAAAACCACAATTCGGTAACTCTCAATTTTTGAGAAAAAATACACCATTTCATCTAGACAATTATTCAGTAGTGAAGTTGAATCACTGCTGCCAGTTTCCACTTCTCCACTCAAAAGTGAAATTTTATTCAACTTTATTTTTTTATCAAAAATACCTATTTTGGAAGTAAAATCAGAAATAAAGTAAAGAGATAAACAGAATGATAAAAGCAAAAAAACTGATTTAAACGGTACTGCCCAATCAAACCATGAGATAATATTTTCTGGCACTTCTAAAATACTAAGTGCTTTGTCTGTAAAGATGAAGGCTAAAAATATACCTAGCGGAAGAGCAATTTTTAAAGCTGAGATAAAAACACGTTTAATGTGAGATTGATTCCTATTCAGGATGCGGTCTATTCTAGAATCTGGTAGTGCATCCCTATTTTCTTTATAAAGAATCTGCTGAAGGATGCTTAATTCTACCTCCTGAGGTTTAAACGCATTGTCCTTTTTTTCAAGGTCAAAACCAGCAAGAGAGACATTGATGTATCGTCCTTTTCTGAATGCATTCATGTAAGAGCCTATTACGGTGCTTTTTCCGGCTCCATACGCTCCCGTTACTGCTATATTCCTCACGTCTTTTTTTGATAAGGCGTAATCCATAGCGGTAAAGTATTCATTGGGTCCCTCTATTTTAGCTGGGGTCAGCGCTACATATTGATATTCAATACCAACATCATCCTCATGTAATAAACAATCAATCTTGGACGTTAAACTTTTTAAAACACTCTTCGTTCTTAACAATTTTTTTTTCGTTATTTTTTTCATCGTTGCAACCTTATAAATCCTGAATATAAACTTTGGGAATGAAACCATAGGGTAATCTTGAGCATTTATTGGGTGGGCAATAAAATATATAAACATATTCTCTTCTATTCCACCCTTACAAATAATATACTAGCCCCTTTCTTTTCCTTTACATAGTCCGATTTATGCCAAATAAAATACTTACAGACACTTACCGTAACGACATTGATGGTCTGAGAGCACTTGCTGTTGTTCTTGTCATACTTTTTCATGCCGGGATTACCCAGTTAGCTTCCGGTTTTATAGGCGTCGATATCTTTTTTACTATTTCCGGTTTTCTGATTACCGGAATTATCGTAAAGCAAAGAGAGAAGAACACTTTCAGCCTGACGAGCTTTTTCGTGCATCGTCTCTGGCGTATACAGCCAGCTTTTATCATCATGTCACTCGCGACGCTGATAGCAACATTCTGCTTTTATCTTCCTGATGATTTCCTGGCATACCTGCACAGTAGCTACTATAACGCTCTACTACTTTCAAATCAGTTCTTTGCACGTCAGAGTGCTGCGTATGCTTCTCCCGCTGCCGATCTGTTCCCTTTACTCCATACCTGGTCCCTGGCAATTGAGTGGCAATGGTATCTGTTTCTCCCGCTGGGCATTTTACTGACGGATGCCATATTACGCCTTAAATCGATACAGAAGGTGATCTCTAACCCTGCGAATGCTCTTGCTGTAGTGTGGTTGATCCTGACGCCGCTGGCAGCTGTTCTGGCACTCATACTGGCCAGCAGAGAGGCAGATGCTGCTTATTACTCTCTGCTTACCCGTATATTCGAATTCATGGTTGGGGGGGCTGCATTTTTTCTGACACGCTATGTTCGATCGATCCCTTCAGTTGTCTCAAACGGTACAGGAATTTTATCGCTGGCTGCGTTGCTTTACATCGTGATTCACCCTGACGTTATCGGGTTCTATCCAAATCTCTATGCATTGCTGGTCGTCACTGCTTCAGCCTTACTCATGTTTACCGGAACGTACAGAAACAGCATCGCATCAAAGTTACTTAGCCTGACACCCATCGCATTCACGGGCAGGATATCTTATTCGTTATATCTCTGGCACTGGCCCGTTCTGGCCATAACTCGTTATCTGGGTTACGACCTGACTGGCTCCACGCTTCTTTTGTGCCTGACTCTGACGGTCCTGCTGTCGCTGATTAGCTATTATCTTGTGGAACAGCCATGCAGACGGTTGCGCTGGCCTCTGAAATATACGATTCCCCTGCTGATCATCGTCCCGATCATTATCTTCAACGCTGCGTTCAAATTTGCAGAGAACCGTGACGGCATGCCTGGACGATTCGGTGTTGAATATGACCGCATGGCTCACAATATCAGTGCTGGTTTAGCTCAGGCCGGACACCGTCCGGACTGTCTGGATGGATCTCAGAATGCGGACAAATGCATGTTCGGGGATCTTAAAGGTCAGAAAACAGCCCTGATGATCGGAGATTCTCACTCAAACCATTTTTGGGGGTTCTTCGATGTGCTCGCTAAGGACGCTCACATCCAGATGACTGCGTTGAGTACAGCGTTGTGTTTAGCGCTGCCGGATACATACCTTTATGACTGGTGGTCCTTCCGGAACCAGACCTTTGATAAATGCCATGAAAATACGGCTAAGTATTATGACCTGATTGCTAAAAATCATTATGACTACGTTATTCTGGGCCAGGTCTGGGAATGGTACGTAAGTGGTCCTCATGTCATAAACCATCCAGGTGACGAGCGCTCTGATGCACTGACTAAAGAACGTTTTAACGTCGCCATACGGCAGGCATTGAAAGCGATAATCGCATCAGGAGCACGGCCGGTGATAATAAGAACCGTAGCTCCTATGCCCGTTAATTATCAGTCATGTATCCGTCACCATGTCATTTTCAGAGAGCCTTATCGTCAGGATGAATGCGATAACCAAAACCCGCAAAGTCCTGAAAAAGAATGGACGCTGCCGCTGTTCGACCAGCTGCAGAAAGAATTTCCAACCCTGATTGTGATTGATCCTAAAAAAGTCCAATGCGAGAACAGCTATTGCATAACTGCACTGGACGGGACCCCGCTCTATCGTGACGTTGGCCACCTGAATGATTTTGCATCCTATAAATTCGGGCAGGAATATTTGCGGAAATTTGGAAATCCGCTGAATTAAAAAAGGGCCTCTCGGAGGCCCTTTTTATTATCTCATCTGAGTAGATGTGATCACTTACTTAATAGATGGAATATCTTTCAGCCGCGTAGTGTAACGCGGTGACAACATTTCACGCTTCATCTGCCAGGCACTGTCACGTTCACCCTGACCGGCGAACCATACCTTTCCCTTACCTGAGCGGTTAATGATGTCCAGTGTAGCCATCAGCGCATCAGCATTTGCACGCGGCGGCGGCTCGCTGATCATGTCGAATTGCGCGACCCCAGACTGGTAAAAATTACCCAGCATGACGTCCGCTTTAGCGTACCGGTAGCCTTCCCGCCAGATAGTACTGAGGCCGCGAAGCGCAGACTCAATAATGTCCCGCGTATCATTGGTCGGATAGTCACAGATGCGGGAGGCGGTGTTTGAATACTGCGGCTCATCGCCATGCCGGCCGGTTGCGATGGATACACTGATATGCCGGCAGCGTGAATTCTGCTCCCTGAGTTTCTCCGCCGCACGTGTGGCATACAGTACAATTGCCTGCTGCATGTCTTCCAGTTTTGTGACTCTTTCGCCAAACGCTCGTGAGTTTAGGATGTGCTGCTTTGGCGGCGGGGCATCTTCCAGTGCAATGCAGGACTCATCATTAAGCTCGCGAGTAGTACGCTCAACGATAACGCCAAAATTTTTCCGTATCATGCTGATATTGCTGTCAGCCAGCTGCAGAGCAGTGGTAATCCCCAACTGGTACATGCGCTTAGTAATGTGCGACCCAATACCCCAGATATTACTTACTTACGTCGGTCAGGTGGAATAGTTTTCGCTGGCGGGTCCGGCTGGACAGGTCTATCACACCCTTTGTCTGCGTCCACTTCTTCAAGGCATGATTTGCTAGTTTGGCCAGAGTTTTCGTTGGGCCGAATCTTACGCCGATAATCAGTCCGATTTCCCGCCGGATACGCTCGCGCATCTCCTGTCCGAACTTTTCAAACGAGATGAGGCTGCCAATCCCGGTGACGTCTAGGAAAAATTCATCAATGGAATAGACTTCCTGTCCCGCGGCCATTTCGCCCAGGATGGCCATCATGCGCGCTGACATGTCGCCATTTATGTGGAATGGAAAATCTACAGAAATTTTCGATGCTTTAAGGTCCGCTATGAGCGAAGAGCGGACGTCTATAAAAATTATCATCATTAATTGATTAGGTTACTATCCCTTCGGATTCCTCAAGATTGTTTTTACCTAAAACGTCTCAGTTCAGCGAAGCAAAATATTGCGTCGGCGATTTACCCAGCGCCTTCCTGAACATGGTGATGAAGGCGCTCCCCGGAAGCGTTCTGTCATTGCCTCAAATAGGGAAGATCGCATCACCGGTGACTCTCCAGGGATGATGCAACAAGCCATCAGTATGCTTGATGATCATTCTTGGAAAGCTGTGCTGGAAGATGCAATGATTAAGCCCGAATTTGTACGCGACAACTTCGGTATCAACAGACCGATAGTCCCTCAGGGCGACAACTTGGTTTCAATTTATAAGTATAAAAACTTTGGTTAATATGGGTCATCATATAAAAAAATCTGTTGTGATTTGACTAAAAACTGGTTAAATTTCTCTACGCTTCGCAAAGCTGCATCCGCAAGCTACTGAATATCTTAGCCCCGCCAGTATGCGGGGTTTTTATTTAGAAATTGGAAATACCCTTCCCACCCTTGCTAGCGGAAAATACCCTAAATCATTAATTTATAAGCAGTTAGAGCCTTAACCGTCAACGGCAAGCCTAGCTTCAGTAGTATGTCGAAATATTCATCTACTGATTTTGGGGGGTTCTTAAGTCGGGCTCGCTGCCTTTGGACAGCCTGTAGAACCAGGGCTTGATTTAAATCCAGCAAATCAGCGATAAAGTCATCAGGATGAATAGCTTCAATATCAAACTCAGTCAGGCTATCCCTTGGAAAGTCTTTAAGATTGAAGGTTACAATAACCTCTGAATTGGATCTTATCGCTGCAGCTACAATATGGCGATTGTCAGGATCCGGGAGTGAAACCCCTTCCATAAGATTTTCAAAGCCCGTAACAAGCGCATCAGGTAGGGCTTCGTTCATCAGATCCTCTACACGCTTCAATTTTTCACGCTTTAAATCCGGTACGTTTTCAACCAAATTTCTTTGCCATTCATCATGAATGGTGGCCGTCCATTTGGGTTGATACAGACCAGACTTCCCAACCTCCATAAGCAGATCGCGGAGCATGTTGGGATAAATGACACAGGCATCAAGTACGACAGGGTAAGGCGAATGATTCATTAATAAAAACCAAGTTCCTGGCTCAAATCAACCAGTTCTTGCATTGCTTCATTGCTCTCTGTTTCACGCTGAGCTTTATAGCGCATCAAATCAGCAAAAAGAACCCGGCGATGACGGCCTGTTTTATGATGTGGAAGCTTTCCTTCTTCTAAAATCTTCACCATGTGAGGGCGTGAAACATTCAGAATGTTAGCGGCTTCCTGCGTAGTTAATTCAGCGTGCACGGGAACAACTTGAACCGCGTTTCCTTCAGCGAGTTCACCCAAGATGTTCATTAGCAATCTCAGTGCTGAGGTTGGCAATTCGATCTGATGTTTTTCGCCGTTTGCATCGTGAATCGATATTTTTTGCGTTTCGAACTTTGTGGTGAGAAAGGTTGCCAGTTCTCTTTGTCCACGTAACGCGACCTCAATTTCCTTCTGAGCCGGAAGGCTTACATTGTCCAGAATTGAGCTAGTCATGATTTTTTCCAATTTCAAATTTCGTTAATTTCGGTTTCAGTATCGGTTTCTGATTTTTCGCATGTTCAGTTTCGTAACAATTTTGAAGCTGACGAATGCGTCAACTCCATAATAGTAATCGAAACAAACGAAACAAGCAACATTCGAAACAAACGAAAAGCCATAGCGGACAAACCGAAATGGCCGCAACCCGCGTAACAATGGGATCGTTAGTAGCCGAACCCTTTCTCTTACTTTAAGGGTAACCAACAGCGGAAATCCGCACTGAGATGTCGGCCCCAAGAGATCTAGAACGAGCCGTACGTCAGATCTGGTAAGAAACTGAATGATGTCCGCTTCTGGCACAAAGCGGCCGGTTTTACACTTCGGGTTTAAGGGACAACCTTTTAAGAGCATGTTCAATTTTCTCTGCGTCCTGTTCCACGATGGCTCTCTCATCGGGTGTGAGCGGAACTTCCTCAAGGTAACGTCTGACAGAGGATTTGCTTTCCAGTATCAGTCCGCGCGCGCTCTGTTTGAGCAGGTTAAAATCGCAGCCGATGCAGGCCATCCGGTGCTGACAGCTGCTCCAGAAGGGGTTCGTGCAGTATGAGTCACCCAGATCATAGTACGTTGTGGGTCCGGTCAGACTCGCGGCTTCCGGATCGTGGTCAATCAGTACGCTGATCATATGAGCGACCCTGTCTGCTTTTACGAACGATGCTGCCAGCTGAGTCGGACGGATGCGGATATAATGCATTGTCGACTGTGCGGATGAGTGACCTGACCACTGCATCAACTCATGTAAAGACATGCCCCCGGTAACACTGGCCAGTGCTGTAACGGCAGAAGCACGGCCTCGGTGGCTTGTAATGGGACCGCGAGAATCTTCTGCAGGCATTCCTGCTATGGCGCAGAGAACCGGAATAACAGTGAGATTTATTATGTCCCTGCCCACCGGTTTACCCCGATTCTGAAACAGGAAACAAACTTTTTCGCCGGTGCGTTCATCCGTAAGTGCTGCCTGCTCCTGAG